>OKRW01000707.1_pt1 | contig 32184 bp, 29 predicted proteins | sample 1601151 | NCBI WGS metagenome assembly OKRW01 (sample SAMEA3541471, study PRJEB24748) | human gut metagenome | biome: human gut; feature: human-associated habitat; material: faeces | place: China | collected 2012 | reverse complement strand
GGGGGGATACCCCCGTTTTTACCGCAAATGTCAAGGGGCGATTGACCCGCTTGACTGCTATCTCACACCCTTCGCCCGCCAAAAACGTTTAGGACACTATTGCGTCAGCCCTGAATTAGAAGGAGATTATGGTAGTTAATTGTGGGTATTTTGGTATCTTTGTGGAGCGGATGGTAAGTCTCGCTATCGTAAAGGTTGGGTAGAGTTGCTCTTAGGAGTGATACTACGTGGCTCTTTGCTATGTTTAGACAGACCAATAGTCATTGATAACAACATCACTTAAGTAACCAAACAAACAAATATGTGGATCTTTAAATCATCGATCGGGAGAAAGTTCATTATGAGTCTCTCAGGACTCTTCTTGATTATCTTCCTGTTGCTACATGGCAGTATCAATCTGCTGGCCGTCTACGATGCTATCAATGTGAATAGCGAGTACCCCACGGATCTGTACAATCAGGCTTGCCACGTCATGGGTACCAATATATTGGTACAGATTATGGTGCCCATCCTTGCGCTAGGCTTCATCGTGCATATCATCTATGCAATCTGGCTGACGCTACTCAACCGCAAGGCGCGTGGTAATGATCGCTACGCTATCTTCACTCGCGCTAAGATAGACTGGGCTAGCAAGAATATGTTTGTCCTAGGAATCATCGTATTGGGACTACTGGTCTTCCACTTGACACACTTCTGGAGCAAGATGCAGCTACAAGAGTGGTCGGGCGGTCAGAGCGCAGAGGGCTATCAGCTCGTTGTGCAGACCTTTAGCAATGTTTGGGTCGCAATCCTATACCTCGTATGGCTAGCTGCCATTTGGTTCCACCTCACGCACGGCTTTTGGAGTGCTTTCCAGACACTCGGATGGAACAATAAGAAGTGGTTCAAGCGTCTACATGTCATCAGCTACATCGTTGCCACACTACTGGTACTCATCTTTGTCATTGTAGTGGTTTACTTTGGCTTCATCTACTCAGGATCTGAGAGCCTAGCAGAGGCTATACCTTATGCTGAGGTGATTTAGCAACTCTTCCTATCATCTAATCTACGAACTATCTTAACTATCAGAGATATGAGCGAACTAAATGCCAAAATCCCAGCAGGTGCCTTAGCTGAGAAGTGGACTAACTATAAGGATCATCAGAAGCTGGTCAACCCAGCGAATAAGCGTCTTCTCGACGTTATAGTTGTGGGTACTGGTCTAGCGGGAGCCTCTGCTGCAGCTTCTCTAGGCGAGCTCGGCTTCAACGTGCTAAACTTCTGTATACAAGACTCTCCACGACGTGCACACTCTATTGCTGCACAGGGTGGTGTCAATGCGGCAAAGAACTATCAGAACGACGGTGACTCCATCTATCGTCTCTACTACGACACCATCAAGGGTGGTGACTATCGTGCTCGTGAGGCCAATGTCTATCGTCTCGCAGAGGTATCTAACGCCATCATCGACCAGTGTGTCGCTCAGGGCGTCCCCTTCGCACGTGAGTATGGCGGTCTGCTAGATAACCGCTCCTTCGGTGGAGCTCAGGTCTCCCGTACGTTTTACGCTCGTGGTCAGACGGGTCAGCAGCTACTCCTCGGTGCTTACTCAGCACTGAGCCGTCAGGTACACAAGGGTAGCGTCAAGCTTTACACCCGCCACGAGATGCTCGACCTAGTGATCATCGATGGTCGTGCTAGAGGTATCATCGCTCGCAACCTAATTACAGGCGCTATCGAGCGTTTTGCGGCTCATGCTGTGGTGATCGCTACGGGTGGTTATGGCAATGCCTTTTACCTTACGACGAACGCTATCGCTTCCAATGGATCAGCAGCTTGGCAGTGCTACAAGAAGGGTGCATACTTTGGCAATCCTTGTATGGCGCAGATCCACCCGACCTGTATCCCCGAGCACGGCGACTTCCAGTCTAAGCTAACGCTTATGTCGGAGTCTCTCCGTAATGATGGACGTATTTGGGTCCCCAAGAAGCTAGAGGACGCTAAGGCGCTACAGGCAGGTACCAAGAAGGCAAACGACATCCCCGAGGAGGATCGTGACTTCTACCTCGAGCGTCGCTATCCCGCCTTCGGTAACCTAGTACCTCGTGACGTTGCTAGCCGTGCCGCCAAGGAGCGTTGCGATGCTGGCTTTGGAGTCAATAATACAGGTCTCGCTGTCTTCCTAGACTTTAAGTACGCTATCGAGCGTATGGGTCGTGATGTGGTTGCGGACAAGTATGGTAACCTCTTCCAGATGTATGAGCAGATCACTGCCGACAATCCCTACGAGACCCCGATGATGATCTACCCAGCTATCCACTACACGATGGGTGGTCTATGGGTCGACTATGAGCTACAGACGACTATCCCTGGACTCTTTGCGATCGGTGAGGCAAACTTCTCCGACCACGGTGCTAACCGTCTCGGTGCTTCAGCCCTTATGCAGGGTCTAGCAGATGGCTACTTCATCCTGCCCTATACGATACAGAACTATCTCTCGGATCAGATTCAGGTACCGCACTTTAGCGTAGACCACAAGGAGTTTGATGAGGCTGAGAAGGCGCTCAAGGAGCGCATCCAGCGCATTGCCTCAATGCATGGTAAGCGTTCGGTCGATAGCATCCATAAGGAGCTAGGACATATTATGTGGGAGTATGTCGGTATGGCACGCTCTAAGGAGAGCCTACAGACAGGTATTGAGAAGATCAAGGCGCTACGCAAGGTCTTCTGGAGTGACCTCCACCTACCAGGTAAGGTGGACGATCTCAATATCGAGCTAGAGAAGGCTCTGCGTCTAGCAGACTTCCTAGAGATCGGTGAGCTGATGGCACACGATGCGCTCGACCGTGAGGAGAGCTGTGGTGGACACTTCCGCATAGAGCATCAGACCGAGGAGGGTGAGGCAAAGCGTGACGATGAGAACTTTGCTTACGTCTCCTGCTGGGAGTATCAAGGCGAGGGTCAAGACCCTGTCATGCACAAGGAGCCACTGGTATACGAATTCACCGAGCGTCTCCAGCGTAACTATAAGAACTAAGCAACCCTGTAGATAATCATAGCAATGGATCACAATATAAATATCAAAGTCAAGGTATGGCGTCAGAGAGGTCCCCGCGAGAAGGGACACTTTGAGACCTATGCACTCAAGGATGTGCCTCAGAGCGCTTCTTTTCTTGAGATGATCGACATACTCAACGAGCAGCTCATCGCCGAGGACAAGGAGCCCATTATCTACGACCACGACTGTCGTGAGGGTATCTGCGGTATGTGCTCTATGTATATCGATGGGCATCCACACGGTCCTGTCGATGCCATCACCACTTGTCAGCTACATATGCGCACCTTCAAGGATGGTGACACCATCACTGTCGAGCCATGGAGATCTGCAGGCTTCCCGATCATTCGCGACTTGATGGTCGACCGCTCTGCCTATGACAAGATCATACAAGCTGGTGGTTATGTCTCTGTCAATACGGGTGGTGTACCTGATGCTAACGCGATCCCCATCCCCAAGCACAAGGCTGACGAAGCGATGGACGCAGCCTCTTGTATCGGTTGTGGCGCTTGCGCTGCTGCCTGCAAAAACGGCTCCGCTATGCTCTTTGTCTCTGCCAAGGTGAGCCAGCTGGCTCTACTACCTCAGGGACGTGCTGAGGCGCACAAGCGTGCTAAGGCGATGATCGCTAAGATGGATGAGCTAGGCTTCGGCAACTGTACGAATACCCGTGCCTGCGAGATGGAGTGTCCCAAGAGCGTCTCCATTAGCCACATCGCACGTCTCAACCGTCAGTTCATCGGTGCTAAGCTGAGCGACTAGCGAGACAAGGTGTCTCATCTATAAATATATAGGTAGTACTCTTCTGTTCAGAAAGAGTGCTACCTATTTTTATCATTGAAGTTTGGAGGATCTTGCGACTATGACAAAGGTCACAAGATCAGCCTATAAGGTTACTGACTTCGACTCAGATAGGAATATGCTCAAACAGCTTCTTCTCGTAGCTCTTGGTGGTGCTCTCGGGAGTGCGCTACGCTATCTTACAGCCATCCTGCTAGCTCGTCACTATACGGGCTCTATACCCTTGGCGACGCTCGTGGTCAACGTCTTGGGTTGCTTTCTCATAGGTCTACTAATCGGCTTGTGTAGTGATACAGCGTATCTTCGGTTGCTCTTTATCACAGGCTTCTGCGGAGGGTTCACTACCTTCTCGACTTTTACAGCAGAGAGCTACACTATGCTTCGTGAGGGAGCTTATGGGCTAGCTATCCTCTACATTGTGGGTAGTGTGCTGATCGGTCTGCTCGCTCTCTGGGCTGGAGTATGCTTGTCACGTAGCATCACACCTTGACGATCTGCTGTCTGAAGCCAAAAGCTCATAGAAGGTAAAAGGGGCAACGTCTTGCTTTGACGAGGACGGATGTTCGGCAGAGCATTCATACTCGTCGCTACACACTTCTAACCTCTAACTTGATAGCCACGTGAGAAATGTCAAATCCTTACGTGGCTATTTTCCATTTTCTACGTGGGTGCAAATCATTTCCTCCGAAGTTTCATTTGATTCCTCCGAAGTTTCATTTCGTCCCTACGTAGGAAATGTTTCGTCCCCACGTGGGGATTTGAGAATTTGCACGTGGGGAATAGATTGAATCGCATAGCTGGGGGAGCGTTGCCTTCAAATAATGGGGGAGGGGTGGAGAGCATCAGTGGCGATCGATCTCTTTCGACACTTCTGATCTTCGTCGATGTCTGCTAGCTTTTGGGGCGGTTGTTACATTGCTTCTGAATGACACTTTAGCGTGCGGAAAAAGAAAATTCGCCCAAGATTTGGTAGTTTGATTTTTTATGTCTACCTTAGCACCTAGAAAGAATATTATTACGGTTGTACTAAGCTATGATAAGCAAAAGTGAAGAACGTAGGAATCAAATACTCGTTGGGGCATTCAAACTCTTTTTGGAGAAGGAGTATGCGGATGTCACTACGGCGGATTTGGAAGAAATAATCGGATTGTCTAGAGGAGCTATATACTATAAGGTAAAGAACAAAGAAGGACTATACAGAGCGGTCATTGACAAATTCGTCTTTGAACTCCTATCTAACTCCTTAAAGAGAGAAGAGTTTGTATCTAATGAGAAGCCATTTCTTAGCTTCATTATGAACGAATTAAATCTCACGAAAGAGCGGATGAATTCCGTAAGGAACACCCATATAGATGCAAACTCCACGGAGTATATCAATCTACTATCCTCTGCCAAATTTCATTACGTAGGGTTTAATGATAGGTGCAAAGCTTTGGATCAAGAAATAACACAAATGTGGCTAACATATTACGAGAAAGGCCTCTCTGTTGGAGAGCTGAATCAAAGCATTGACCCGCTCCTGGTCGTATCTATGTTTCGATCTTTATATTATGGAGATTCGTTTATCCAATCCATAACAGAGAGTGAATTGGATATTGACGAGTTGAAAATGAAATACTTACTGCTATATAATTCTATACGCTTATGAGGAATGTATACATCAATAAAGTTGCGGTCTTTTTGCCTAATAAGCCTGTATCCAACGAGGAGATGGAGGATTATATTGGTCTCATTGGTGGAAAACCATCGAGGGTTCGGTCTATTGTCCTCAAACAAAATGGTATAAAGACTCGCTATTACGGATTGGACAAAGAGCATAAGATCACACATTCTAATGCCCAGCTTGCAAAAGAAGCGGTATTGGGACTGTTTCAGGAAAAAACTGTCCCGACGGACATCACTCTCTTAGCTTGTGGCACGAGTACTCCAGATCAGTTGCTCCCATCGCACGCCTCTATGGTACATGGTGAGTTGGGTAACTTCCCGATGGAGATATTCTCTTCTTCTGGTGTATGTCTGACCTCATTACAAGCTTTGAAGATTTGCTATAGCAATATCCTCGCAGGGTTGCACGACAATGCTGTTTGTGTAGCTTCCGAACTGACCTCACCTGCTTTGGTCTCCAAGTTTTACGATCCCGAGTGGTTTGTTGTCAACTGTGATGCCCTAAGCAACTACTCCATTACTTGCCCTCCCGTAACGGTTAAACCGAAGATTTAAACTAACGAGATAAAGGCACACTTTTATGAGTGTGTCTTTATCTCTTTCGTCTAACTAGCCTAGAATTATCTATGAGACCCTTCTTTTTTATACCTATAGCTCTGCTTTTTGTGTCCTCTTTATGCGTGAAGGCACAACAAAATATGTCGACTGACTTCAACGGTCTGACCCTAACAATAAGACCCTTCTATTCTGACTATGTCGCAAAAATGAATGAATACCCGGTCGACACATGGTGTGCGAACTCATATCTTCATTGCCAGTTTATTGAGACTATCCCAAGCGCTCTTATTACGCCTGCAGACACCTTCTTTATTGATCAGGCGCCTCTTAAGCTGCTCACTTATGGTTGGACGCAAACTGTAGCAGGAGTACTCCTTTTGTCCTATATTCAAGCAGAATATGTACGAGAGTTTAATCTCGAAAAGTTCCTTGTAGCTCCGGCCATTCGATGGAAAGAGAATAAGAACTTTTCCGATCGGGCAGTCCTTAGATATTCTTATTTGTCTCCTTTTCAGATAAGAATGCACGAATACTATAGTCCAACGTACTTTCTAATGCCGGAAGAATTGAATTATTTTTTTTCTCGGAAAGGTGTGCCACAAGATTCATTGCGTATTACAGTGGATGCTTCTGATGCGTTGTTTTACACGCGATCCGATAGACCACTGGTTCCCGATCCAATAGATCCCGCCTTGAAAAGAATTGATTGCACCGTATCTACAGCTCCATCTATCTTTTTCTTATACCGACCTGCTTTTCTTCATAAAGAAAAGACTATTGAGGGGATTGATATTGACGTCCTATTCCAGCATCTCGATAAGTCGCACAAACTTACAAATGAAAGTGAAGTCAAGCTGGAGCTCCTCCCTCTTAAAGATACATCACCCATAGACAGTGCTATATGTCGACTCCAGCAAATTGTTCCTCCATTGGATAAGCTCACGAAGCCATTGGAGTCCTCCCCCACAAAGGTGGATTTAATTGTCTCCAATATGAAGCAGTCATGGGATGGCTGGGGGTTTGTATATGGAAAAGCTTTCCCATATACCGAAAACAAGGTCCTGTTGGTTGATCCTGATGATTATTACTCTCGTGTATTAACGCATGAGATGACCCATCTATTTCTCCCTTCTGTGAAGCCTGGTCAAGCTTCCTGGATGTCCTCCGTAGATAAATACATACTAAACGAAGCGCTTGTGGAGTATGTCGCCTGCGTCGTTCATAAGGAATACACAGGAGAAAGCTTTTGGGAGGAGAAGGAACGTTATGTTTCGGAAAATGTGGATAGCACAATGTTGAATGATGTATCGCAAATAGAGGAAGTTACTTACACCGGGGAAGACAGCAATAGTAGCTATTGGCTATATTACACCTATATTCCTCACTGCATTCATCAGAAAGCATTGGAGAGAGGTGGAGATTGGGCTGTAGCAGAGCGTATTGTCTCCATCTACAAGCGAGGTCTAGAGTCTAATTGGGACGAAGGCACTATGCGCCCCATCTTAAATCAATTCAAAGAGGACTTCGGAATTCGTTTTGAGTAAGTAAATAAGCCCAGGATATATTCCGAAATGTCTGCAAAGGGGGCATTATGCCCCGAACGAATGCAATAAACCAAATCGTCTGTACGTGCAAGTCTTCTCATCTAGATGCAGTAAATACAGCTTCCTTTCCGGATTTTTTAGGGTCCAAAGTTTTATAGGCTCTTGGAAAGCAAACAAAGTGATTAAATCTACTGCTTTATTCATGTTTGAGGATATAAATGAGAAGGTTACGAGAGACCATTCTTTGTTCATTTAGTTGATGTCACAAGGCTTGTTTTAAGTTATTGATTCAGATTCGACATCGATAATAGTCGACGATTTGACGTCATATTGTACTAAGCAGGAATATATGATTTGCACAGCTATAAGGGATTTTTGAGATGCCTAATCAACTAACAAACTAATTCAATATGAGAAAATTTAAAACACTAAACAACAAGCAGATGACTCCTGTTAAAGGAGGTGGAGAGTCTAAAATCTCTACTTGTATAGAGGCTGGAGATACGTATTTTCGTGCGAAACATATACAAGGACAATCATAAATACTCTCTTGAAATAAGGCCTCGCACATTAGTGGACAAACCTCTCCTTTCCAAAGCTAAATTGAAGATGGAGATGGCTTCTCCTATTTATAATGCATGGAAGCGAGGAGGATATCATGCAAAGAGCATCACCTACAATCCTTTTATAAACCCTAGAAAGGTGGAATTCTGTTCCTGGGATGGTCGTTTGGAAGATATTTGTATGAACGGAGAGGATTTTGAAAAGGTAACTATGACTCTTGATTTCCAATCTCCAGCCGCATTACCAGGAGAGACTTACACTTTCGATTTGATTCAAAAAGACGAACAAGGGAATATCATAGGGGGAGAGACGTTCGTAGTGGAAGCACCCATATATAGTTATAAACCAATCGATATTATTCCTGTTGAAGTTGGAGGAGGTAAGTATCAACTCTCGGCTGATTGGCAAGGAACAGACTATTTAGCCCACTGGACTGACAAAAATGGCGAAGACATAGGAGAAGGGTCTAAAGTAACAGTAATCCCGACATTAAGAAATAAGGAATTTTCCGTAACGGCCATCTCTTCTCAAGGAGAAATGGCGCAAAAAAGTATTACATTGGAATCCAAGACTGGGATTAAATCAGTTGCACCCTCATTAGTTGAAGATTATATATATGTTGTGCTAGATAATCCTGTCGATTCAAAAAATGCCGTACTTCAGGTGAGCAGTTTGACTCAGGGGGGAGCAATTCTTTTGAGTAAGAGTTTTCCTGTTGGCACACAAGAGATGCGACTTGATGTAACTTCTCTGTCAAGTGGCGTTTATATACTTTCTTATTCCGTAGATGGTCAAATCATTGATAGTCAAAAGTTCAATAAGAAATAGTAGATCATTTTTGGCAACAGGAGACATGTCTCCTGTTGCCGTTTCTCACTCTAAAGTAAAACTATGTATTGATGATGCCAATGAAAAGTTCCCTTTTGATGATGTGTTTGGTCTTTGCCCTCTTTTTCTCTCAAAAGGCATGGGGACAAGTCAGTTTCTATGATGCGAGGGTGAGCGACTACGGTCAGTTGGAGCAAGTCTTGGGCGACAAGTGGAATACTGTAGATTCATTGATTGTCCATGGACCTATCAACGAAGCCGATTTCACAACCTTGTGGAAATGCAGTTTCGAGGGAAAACTCACTGTGCTGAACTTGGAATATGCACAAGTGAAGGACGACAAGATACCTGAATGTGCATTTTGGAAAAAAGACAAACAAATAATCGATGATCCGAGAGCGTATCAAGGGGTGGTTTATCTCCCTATTCGTCGTCTTATTCTTCCTGATGGTATCCGAGAAATAGGAGATTTCGCTTTTTCCCGAATGAGATTAGAACAAGTGAATCTTCCTAAGAGCCTAAGGAAGTTGGGGCGTTCATGCTTTTCAAGTTGCCATTGGCTGAGTACAGACCCTTTAATTATCCCAGAGGGGATCACGGACATTCCCGCCCAATGTTTTGTCCATTGCCAATGCTTTGATAAACTGGTCTTGCCCTCCACGCTTAAATATATAGGTGGATGTGCTTTCTACAATACAAGAATAGAAGAGGTAAACTTGCCAGAAGGCTTGCAGGAGATTAAGGAAGGAGCTTTTGCTGGCTGTGATCTAAAAAAAGTTGTAATTCCTGGTTCACTTAATGAATTGTCTGGATTTCTTTTTTCCATGTGTCCCTACTTGGAAGAAATACATATTCCCGACCACATTACAAAGATTCCTGGCTCTTTTGCATCTTGGTGTCCTTTGCTCGAGAAGGTAAACATTCCTCAAAGTGTAATAGAGATTGGAAGCGACGCTTTCGGGGCTGCCTATAAACTTAAATCAATTGAATTGCCTGAAGGATTAAAGCGCATAGAGTCAAATGCCTTTTGGTATTGTGCATTCGACTCTATTGTCTTTCCCGCTTCACTTGAGTATTTGGGAGGAGGAAGTGGTGCAAATTGGAAATACATCAAGAAAATTTATTCCCGTTCTCCCATCCCCCCATTCTGTGAAGAAGACAAAGCAAACCCAGGACTCGGACCATTCCATGGTTACACGCCCAACGACATACCTGTGTATGTCCCCATCGGGTCGGGGGAAAAGTACCGTCAGGCTTTCGGGTGGAACTACTTCACCAATATCATTGAGACTGACAAGTTCCCTACAGGAATAGAGACACCTCAGGTGGACCATGCCGGAAAATACAAGATCTATGGAAGAGACGGTATGCTTGTCATCGAGGTGGCGGAAAGCCTTTCCTCTCCTGTTTCGTATGCTGTTTATGCCATAGATGGGACGCTGATAGCGCAAGGGAGCTTCTCCTCCTCCCATTCCATTCCAATGCTGTCCAGAGGCACTTATATTGTCCGCATCGGTAACTCCATTCATAAAACATTGGTGTAAAGTTCCCGTAAAATGATAGAACTCTAAACGAGGACCTATCTTTGTGTGCCCTTGTAGTAAAGACGACAACAAGTCGTGTACCCCCAGCAGTGGCAAAACTAACAAATGGTATTTCGCAGGACTAACAAAGATGACCCGTATACCATCTCAGTAACACCTCCCAACTGTTTACTTTTTTCAGGAAGAGAGCATCCTGACGATGATATCAAACAAATTCGGAATCAACTAAACAATAGACCTCGTAGAAACTTTGGCTATAAAACTTCCTACGAGGTTTTTTCCCTACATCTGTAACTATGTTGCACTTGTCACTGGAATGTGCGAAATTGTGATTTATCGACTGGTATAGCCTTTGTATGACTAAAAAAGAGTACATTTGCAGAGCAGAGGGGTCTACCCGTATGGAGCGAGTAAGCTCTGTGTGGTGTAGCTATCCCCCGTGCTTAATACATTAACTATGAACATAATCTTAGACAACAAAGTTATGAAACGCATTGCAATCCTTACAACGATCCTCCTACTCTGTGCCACTCTAGCTGGAGCTCAGGATAAGCAGACCACGAGCAAGCAGTCTGGTGCCGAGATTACAGCTACGGAGACGGAGTTTGACTTTGGCTCTATCAAGGAGGTAGATGGCCCTGTGAGTCATACCTTCACAATCAAGAATACAGGTAACGCTCCTCTAGTCCTCACTCGTGTCGTAGCCTCTTGTGGCTGCACGAAGCCTGAGTTCGAGACAGCACCTATCGCTCCAGGTAAGACTACAACGGTCAAGGTGACCTACAATCCAGCAGGACGACCAGGACAATTTGTCAAGACCATCTCTATCTATAGCAATGGTAAGGATGGTAGCTATATCCTACGCATCAAGGGCGTCGTCGAGTAGCCGTACTACATCAATATAAGTCTCATAGTCACTCGAGGCGACAGACGCTGTAGCCCTATAGCCTTCACTATGAAGGCGGTGGGGTGGAGGAGCGTACCTCGAGCGAACTAAGATAGATGGTATATGGCTACAAGAAGATTGTTGGCTCTCCTGCTCTGTCTCACGGCTACTCTAGGGGTAGTGCGTGCGCAGCAGCGTGGGGAGATGATTGACTCGCTCTCGGCGATACATAACTTCGGTACGATTGCTGAGGAGCGGGGTACTGTGTCGCACAGCTTCACCCTGCACAACGTGTCTGACCAGCAGATGGTCATACTGCGTGTCAGTACGGATTGTGGCTGTACGACACCTACTTACGACCGTACGGCTGTAGCACCAGGTGATTCGATACCTATCTTGATTACCTACAATCCGCTAAATCGTCCAGGCTCTTTCGTTAAGTACACACGTGTCTACACCTCTGTAGATCCGAGTAAGCCTATTAAGTTGACGATCAAGGGGAATGTAGCAACACTGGGCAGACCAATCCCAACGAATGCACGCTACCAGCAAGAGATTGGTGCGCTACAGGTGAGTAACCTCTTTCTAGACTTTCCATTGCAACCAGCAGGCGAGGAAAATACGATTCGCCTGATGCTCAATAATCCGACGGGTCAGCCTCTAGAAGTGTCGCTGGATACACTTCCCAGCTTTCTATCTAGTAGTATAAACCAAGCCACACTGGCTGCTTATGAGCCTGAGGAGATCTTCCTGACAGCGCATACTGACGGATCGGTGGCTCCAGGCATTCACAAAGGGTGGATAGGCATCACGGTGCGAACGCAAGATGGCGAGCCAGATCTCTCGGGTGGGGTGATGGTACGTCTTGTGATGCCTCCGCACTTTGACAAGGGGGCTGTGGCTCCTACTGCGAATCTAAATACTTATCAGCGTCTTACGGACTTAGCTTCAGAAGCGACGACGTATGAGGGAGCAATCTCTCTAAAGAATGATGGCAAGGCTCCGATGCGTATCTACTCTGCGGAGAGCAATACAGCGTTCCTAACCATTTTAGATTATCCAGAGACGATTGCTCCTGGCGAAAGTGGAGAGATACATTATCGGCTTAATCTAGAGGAAGCTGATCGCTCGCAGGGAGCTCTCAAGGCAAACTTTGATCTGCTACTGAATGACCCGAACGCTCCGCTACGCAATGTCTTGATCGTCATACCTAAGCAGTAGCTGTTGGCTGTTAGCTGTTAGCTATTGGCTTTTGGCTAACACCTCTAGTGCCACTAGCACTCCTAGGGAATGCTTAGTCCCTCTAACCTCTAATTTCTAATCTCTAACCTCTAATCTCCTCGATATGCTCACGAACGATCATCCTGAAAATGACCCTCAGTATGCGGGTCTCAAGGTGAATAAAGGTGTCTCTGCACAGCCTATGGTCAATCCTTATCTGCGCCAGCAACGGGTGCAGCGGGAGGACTACTCGGCTGAGCGTTATATCAAGGAGATCTTGGCGGGCAATCGTACTTTCCTCGCTCGTGCTGTAACGCTTGTCGAGAGTACACGTCATGATCACCAGCTTAAGGCGCAGCAGATACTAGAGGGGTGCCTGCCTTATAGTGGACAGTCGATGCGTGTCGGTATCACTGGCGTGCCTGGAGCGGGTAAGAGTACATCGATAGATGCTTTCGGGATGCACCTCGTCAAGCAAGGACACAAGCTGGCTGTGCTGGCGATCGATCCTAGTAGTGAGATCTCTAAGGGGAGTATACTAGGCGACAAAACACGTATGGAGCGACTCTCTCGTGAGGAGCGTGCTTTCATTCGTCCGAGTGCTAGTAGCTCTTCGCTGGGAGGTGTGGCGCGCAAGACGCGTGAGACCATTATCCTCTGTGAGGCTGCTGGCTTTGATACGGTCTTTGTCGAGACGGTGGGAGTAGGGCAGAGTGAGACGGCAGTACACTCGATGGTAGACTTTTTCCTTCTGATCCAGCTGGCAGGTACCGGCGATGAGCTGCAGGGCATCAAGCGCGGTATTATGGAGATGGCGGACGGGATCATTATCAATAAAGCTGATGGAGACAATGTAGACAAGGCTCGTCTAGCAGCGCAGCACTTTCGCAATGCGCTACAGCTCTTTCCCGCTACAGAGTCGGGCTGGGAGCCGAGGGTTATGACCTACTCTGGTCTGAAGGGGATAGGCATCAAGGAGATCTTTGATATGATCGATGAGTATCGTCAGACGAGTAAGGAGAGTGGTTACTTTGACTATAATCGTCGCCGCCAGGAGAAGTGGTGGATGTACGAGACGGTCAATGAGGAGTTGCGCCGCTCCTTCTACGATAATGAGCAGGTCAAGCAGCTCCAAGAGACTATAGAGCGAGAGGTCTTGGAGAATCGTATCACACCCTTTGTGGGGGCGGGGCGACTCTTAGAGGCTTTCTACAAGTCGCTGAAATGATGTGCTGGTCGCAGACTTATAACTTACACAATAATATAGTATGATGGCAGACTTAGACTTCGAGCAGCTCGATCGCAATGCGATCCAGTATCTGCGCAACCATCTAGATCCCTCCTTTGTCAAGGAGTATGATGATGACGAGATCTTTCTCTACGTGATGGATCTCTGTGACGAGTACTCCGAGGGGATGGATGATGAGGAGGGCTTTCTCGATTTGGATGAGATTGCTTCCTTTGTCTCTGATCGTCTGAGCAAGGATATGGGTGTCAAGATGCACGAAGATGATGCGTATGACCTAATCTCCACGCTCTACGACTACTATGCCGAGGAGGGGCTAGTGGACGTAATCGATGCTGACGAGGAGCAGAAGTAATTGATGCTGAGATACGCCTATGGCTAGACGTAAACTGGAGAAATTTGCCGATCTGCATAGCTATCCCAATGTGTATGAGTATGGCTATGCAGAGCTTTCCTCCCCAGAGGTGGCAGGACAGATAGCTGGTAGGTGGAGCGAGCGAGCCTTTGACGAAGATCGCCCGCTCATCTTAGAGCTGGGCTGCGGGCGAGGAGAGTATACGGTCGCCCTAGCTCAGCAAGATGTCACGCACAACTATATCGGTGTGGACCGTAAGGGGGCACGTATGTGGCATGGTGCCACAGAGGCCTTGGAAAAAGGACTCTCCAACGCTGCATTCTTACGTACCGATATCAATCTCCTACCGCTAGCCTTTGCTCCAGGTGAGGTGAGTGAACTATGGATCACCTTCCCTGATCCGCAGATGAAGCGTACGCGGTCTAGGCTGCTGTCATCAGCTTTTTTTGCTAGTTACAATCGCTATCTCAAGCCTGATGGGGTGGTGCATCTTAAGACGGATAGCACCTTCCTCTATGAGTACACGCTGAGTCTGCTAGAGGTGAATGATATTCAGCCTCTTGTGGCTCTGCCAGATCTCTACCAAGAGGAGCAGGTGCTGACGCAGTATGGCATACCGCGCGTTCTGACCCACTACGAGAAGCAGTGGCTAGGCAGGGGTAAGGTGATTAAGTATGTCCGCTTTACTTTGCCAAAGCGAATGCAATGGTTGGAACCCGAGTGCGAGCCAGAGCATGACGACTATACCAGTTGGTCGCAAGTCCCAGGTGGACTCTTACATCAAGTGGAGCAAGCCTTTGCCCAAGAGGAATAAAAGCTTAGATCAAGAATATAGATACAAGATATGAATAGCTATACAACCGAGCAGGTACTCGATGCGCTACGCAATGTGCGTTACCCAGGTACGGGTACGGACATTGTCTCTTCTGGCATCGTGACAGACGATATACAGATAGAGGGACGACAGATCTCTCTGACGCTACACTTCCCCCGTGTGCGAGACCCATTTGCTCGCTCCGTGGTCAAAGCGGCTGAAACGGCCATCCTCACCTTCCTCGATGCAGAGGCAGATGTGGCGGGGCGTATCAAGGCAACCTTTAGAGAAGAGCCTGAGCAACCTGAGGTGGAGAACCCGTTGCCGATGGTCTCTAATACGATTGCTATCTTCAGTGGCAAGGGTGGCGTAGGTAAGAGTACTGTCACGAGCAACTTAGCGGTGGCTTTAGCTCGCCAAGGGTATAAAGTAGGGCTTCTCGATGCCGACATCTATGGTCCGTCGATGCCGAAGATGTTTCACTGTGAGGACGCTCGTCCTGTCGCTGAGGAGGTCGATGGTAAGGATCGTATTGCCCCCATTGTTGTGACAGAGGGTATTAAGATGCTCTCGATTGGCTTCTTCGTACGTCCTGACCAAGCACTCCTATGGCGTGGCACAATGGCTTCGAATGCACTTAAACAGCTCCTCACAGAGGGACACTGGGGAGAGCTTGACTACTTACTCATAGATATGCCTCCTGGGACGGGAGACATAGCCCTAACGCTGGTTCAGACGCTACCGCTCACAGGTGCTATCGTGGTAACCACACCGCAGGAGGTCGCTCTCGTCGATGCGATGAAAGGAATCAACCTCTTCCAGACCGATCCTGTCAATGTCCCTATCCTCGGCTTGGTGGAGAATATGTCTTGGTTTACGCCAGCCGAGTTGCCTGACAATAAGTACTACATCTTCGGGCGTGATGGTGGTAAGCGGCTGGCTGAGCAGTTTAACATACCACTCCTCGGTCAGCTTCCACTCGTGCAGAGTGTCTGCGAGGCGGGTGATGCGGGAGAGCCGATAGCAGCGCAGAGTGATCAAGTGATGAGCCACTACTTCGCAGAGCTGGCTACCGCAGTGACGAACCGTGTGCAGGAGAGACTGACGATGGCTCCCGCTACAAAGCGGGTTCATGTGTCGCATTAGACGTTAGAGATTAGAGGTTAGACCTCTTCTCGTATTCTTTTCGGGGGGAGCATCTCTAACCTCTAATTTCTAACTTCTAAAGTCTAACCACTAACCTCTAATTTCGTGGGAAGTAGTATCTTTGTCTTCATATCAACAATTCTATATGACTCGCACTATACAATCACTCCATAGATACCTACTCCTCGCTGTAGCTTTGCTACCGCTTATCAGCTTGCCTAGTTGCCAGCGCAAGTCGATTGTCGAGGATGTTCAGATAGAGAGCGTACTTATCTCAGAGTTCAAGATGAGTGACAAGTCGGTTCCTGAGCTGGAGAAGACACTCTTCTCTATAGATCATCGCAAAGGACTGATATACAATGCTCGTCCACTACCTAAAGGGACTAAGATAGGGACGGTCAAACTACAGATTACAGCTCCTCAAGACGCACTCCCTAAGGTGTACATAGGGGGTGTCGAGCAGTCCGCAACGTCTGGTCTAGATACGGTCAATATGTCTAATTATGCTGAGGGAGTGCGTATCGTGATGCAGCATCGTAAGAACGAAGCCTTGACTAAGGAGTATCAGCTCAAGATCAATATCTACGATCGTGATCCCTACACCCATACTTGGACGAAGTCTGCACACTCAGCTCCAGCTTCTGCTACGAGTGAGGATATATTGTTGAGTCGTCTTGTGGACAATGGCGAGGCTTACTACTACTTCACACGTACTACCAGCGAGAGGCATCTATGGCGTGCTTCACATAAGGAGCCAGAGCTATGGCAAGAGGTGACAATACTTAAGACGCTCGACTCACCCATCGTAGACATCGTGGAGCAGGGTGGTAGAGATGCAATCCTCTGCTTACAGGAGAGTGGGCAGTACACTTGCTACGACTATGCGAATGGAGGAGACTGGGCGCAGAGCAACGCTTTGCCTGGCAGAGCTTCTTACCTCTTGGGCAATCTATACCATAGAGGGGAGAATAAGCCCCTCGTAGCTGTAAAGTCGGCTGATGGGGTACACTTCAATAGTGAGGGAGGCATACGAGTCCCAGAGGCTTTCCCTCTAGAGCGGAATGCGCGTCTCTCGCTCACCATCGAGCATCATCCAGTAGTCCTCCTAGTCGGTGGTTCTGTTGCTGATACGACGGCACTTGTCTATAGCACCTCCAATGGTCTTGACTGGCTCACACCTCACGATGCACATATGGTGAGTAAGATTTGGCCGAGCAACCTGCCTGGAGCTATGATCTACGAGCCACAAGACCAAACAATACTGCTTGCCAAGCCTGCGGCTCGTCCTAAGCAAGCTGAGCAGCCGGCTATGCAGCTCTACGTATCGCTAGACTATGGTACCGTGTGGCAACAGCTTACAGAAGAGTCTATACTTCCACCACTTTACTATGAGAAAGGGCAGAAGCATCAGCAAGGCTTAGCACTTTATCGTGGCGATGATGGACGCATTTACCTCTTCGGAGGAATCAAAGGCGGTACGCCTACGCTTTGGATCGGACAGCCGATACGCTTTCAGTAATATTACGTAGCACGCTATCGAGGCGCTTCCACTGATCAGCTATGCAGCTAACCTTTCGTCAGCCACTACTCATCACGTTGATGCTCTGTGCGGTCTCACTCACTGCGCAGGAGTATCGCTATGAGTTAGGAGGATACGTAGGAGCTGCGTCCTATCTGGGAGATGCTAATAGACGTATTCCTTTCGTGCCGATAGGAGGGACGGGTGGAGTCGCTTTTCGCTACAATCACAACTTCCGACTGGCCTTTTCGGGCGAACTGGGCTACAGCTTCCTCCCCTTCGACTGTCGCTATGCGCAGACAGACTATCCGCAGACGAGGGAAGCAGATCAAACTACTCGTGGAGCTTCTCATCTGTTAGCGCTGAATGGCTGGGTGGAGTACAACTTTGCTCATTATAGCGACAAGTTTCGCTATCTGCAGACCCGCTCTTTGGTACCTTATATAGGTGCTGGTCTCAGTGTCGGCACGACTCTGGCGGCGCATAAGATGGCTTTCCTGCCAGGTGCAGGCATCAAGACGGGCATCAAGTACAAGCTCCGCAATCGGCTTAACCTAATTGCCGCACTGCAGGGTATCTATTACCTTAGTTCTCACTTGGACACCCCCACAGAGCAGACGGGGTGGCTCAACAATCCCTACGGGATGCCTGTGGACTGGATCAAGGGGGGCGATGCTACGATAGGCTTGATCGTGAGTATTACCTATGAATTTGGCAAACGTAGCGAACCTTGTCACGGATCGGATAGCTACCCTAACTGGCAGACACCAAAATGATGAAACAACAGATACCGCAGCATATAGCCATCATTATGGATGGTAATGGTCGCTGGGCTCAGCGCAGAGACTTGTCTCGCAGTTACGGGCATAAGCAGGGTACTGATGTGCTAGAGCGAACTCTTTCGGCCGTAGCAGAGCGAGGTATCCCGTACTTGACGGTTTACGCTTTCAGTACAGAAAACTGGAGTCGCCCTGAGCCCGAGGTAAACTATATTATGCAGCTCCTCGCAGAGGGACTACACGAGTATACGCCACGCTTCATCAAGGAGGGCGTGCGACTACGAGCTATCGGAGATATAGACCAATTACCCGCTCAGACAGCCGCGCAGCTTAGAGACTCTATGGAGCAGACTAAGGATGGGCAGCGGATCACGCTATGCGTTGCGCTCAGCTACTCCTCCTACACAGAGGTTAGCCATGCAATACGACATATCGTCGCAGATGTGCAATCCGGACGACTCAGCAGCGACGATCTGTCACGTCCCGAGCTGATCAATGACTACCTATACACCAGTGGCATGCCAATGCCCGACCTGCTCATTCGCACAGGTGGAGAGCAGAGACTCTCGAACTTTCTCCTATTACAATCTGCATACACAGAGCTTTACTTCACAGATACATTGTGGCCAGACTTTGATGAGGCAGAGCTCGACAAGGCTCTAGCAGACTACGCTTCACGCCAAAGACGCTTTGGCAAGGTACTATAGTAAAAACAAAGACCCATATATCACAGACCCCATCTGATCTCTTAATGATGACAATGCAACGATACCACAACATACTCTTCGCACTTATAGCGCTCCTCACGGTTACCTCTGTGAGCGCACAAGTTGCTACTACTCCTGCCGACACAGTCTATGCGCCCGCTATCGACTACGCTCGTCCCGTCACCAAGACCATCGCTGGTGTGACCATAACGGGTACACAAGGATATGATCAGGAGGTCTTGCTAGGCTATACAGGTCTCAAGATAGGGGAGCGGATAGAGATACCAGGAGCTGCTACGACGGCTGTGGTGCAGCAGTTCACACGCAATGGTACCTTTGCCAATGCACGTGTGCTGGTGACTAAGTATGTGGGAGACAAGGTGTGGCTAGAGGTGCAGCTGGAGCAGCATCCTCGCATCGCTTCGGTGAATTTCCACAATATCAAGAAGTCGGAGCGGGAAGACCTGGAAACCAAGACAGGTCTACGAGAGAGTATGCAGCTCTCGCCAAACGTGCTCGATCGCACTGAGCAGCTGATACAGAAGTACTACAATGAGAAGGGGTATAGTGATATGGAGGTGACCTTCGATCAGCAGCCAGACCTCTCTCGTGAGGGGTATGTCAAGCTCGGCATCACGGTCGATAAGAAGTACAAGACGAAGATTGCTAACATCTACTTCTCTGGTAATAAGGCACTCTCCGACACAGATCTGCGCAAGGCGATGAAGAAGACGAATGAGACCTTCCGACTCAATCGTGGTAATCTGTGGAACTCTTTCTTAGAGCTCTTCCAGAGCAAGAAGTTTATCCAAGATGTCTATCGGGAGGATCTGCATAATATTCTAGAGGCTTACCACAAGGCAGGCTATCGTGATGCTGAGATCCTGTCAGACTCTATCGCACGCAATCCGAAAAACGACAAGCAGATCGACATCTTCATCACCCTCTCGGAGGGGCACCGCTACTATATCAAGGATATCAACTTTGTGGGCAATACGAAGTTCCCCACACCGCTCCTAGAGGCTATGCTTGGTATGCAGCATGGAGACGTATATGATCAGGATCGTCTTACGAAGCGTCTCTACGTCGAGGATGATGCTGTTGCGAACCTTTACTACAATAATGGATATATCTTCTCAGGCATAGATCCCGTAGAGACCTACGTCGAGGGAGACTCGGTGTCGCTTGACCTACGCATTGTCGAGGGACCGCAGGCTACTATCGATAAGGTGATCATACGTGGTAACCATGACATCTACGAGGAGGTGGTGCGTCGTGAACTCTTTACGAAGCCTGGTAAGCTCTTTAGCAAGGAAGATATGATGAACTCCTGGATGACGCTCAACCAACTCGGGCACTTTGATCCAGAAAAGAGCTTCCCCACACCAATCCCCAACCCGCAAGAGGGCACCGTAGATATAGAGTACTCGCTACAACGCAGAAACAATGATAAGTTTGAGCTCTCTTTCGGTTGGTCTCAGGCTGGTGTCATCGGGCGTGCTGGTATCAACTTTACCAACTTCTCGATCTACAACCTCTTCCACCCGAAGGCTTATCGTGGTCTCATACCGCAGGGCGATGGCCAGACCCTCTCACTCAATGCGATGAGTAATGGTCGCTACTATCACTCGTTTAGCTTACAATTCTCCGATCCATGGTTTGGAGGCAAGCGTCCGAACTTCTTTACGGCATCGCTTTTCTACTCCATGCAGACCGCTATTGATACCCGATACTATAACAATCGTACGCAGGGTATGGGTTACTATCCAGGCTACTATGGCGGGTACGGTGGCTATGGTGGTTACGGCTACGGCGGGTATGGTGGCTATGGATACGATGGTGGATATAGGCAGTCGCTGATGGAAAACTCCTACAACCCCAACCAGTCTATGCACATCTTCGGAGCCACGGTCGGCTTCGGTAAGCGACTCAACTGGCCTGACAACTGGTTTAACGTAAACGCTACGCTCAACTATACCCACTACTACCTCCGTGATTGGGTCTACGAAACCTTCCAAGGCTTCCACAATGGTCATGCTAATGACATAAGCCTCACATTGGCTCTCTCGCGTAACTCGATCGACAACCCGATCTACACCCGTCGTGGGTCATCCTTTACGCTGTCTGTCAGTGCTACGCCTCCATACTCCCTTTGGGACGGCATCGACTACTCCAATATCAACCTCAAGTCGGAGGATCGCTACCGCTTTGTAGAGTATCACAAGTGGAAGTTCTCAGGCAAGGTCTTCACCCCGCTTATGAACCCTGTTACGGTGAAGTATACGCCAGTGCTTATGACGCGTCTAGACGCAGGCTTCATCGGTCACTACACACCATTCAAGCGTTCACCCTTCGGTACTTACTATATGGGTGGTGACAATATGAGTGGCTATGTAGGCAACTTCCTCAACGAGACCATCCCGCTACGTGGATATAGCAACGGATCAATCGCTGGTGGCAACTATGACTACGCTTATGCCTATATGCGTATGATGGCTGAGCTACGTGTGCCCATCCTCTTTGAGGGGCAGTACAACGTATGGGCAGTCGCCTTCCTTGAGGCAGGTAATGCGTGGCGAGACATCAGTAGCTTCAACGCCTTCAATCTCAAGCGCTCGGCTGGTGTCGGCTTCCGTATTACGCTACCCTTCCTAGGTATGCTGGGACTGGACTGGGGTTATGGCTTTGACAAGCCTGACGGCTCCTCACAGCGTGGTGGTAGCAACATCCATATCGTTATGGGGCAGGAGTTTTAGCCCCTAGAGCGTATGAGTGCGTGATTTGCTCTGCTTAAACAAATAAGTACCCAAGCCATCTATACAGACTAGTACAGACCTTTTAAACATCTATATTATGAGAAAGCATCTATATCTCCTCACACTCCTCCTAGCTCTTACGCTAGGAGCATCAGCACAGAAGTTTGCCCTTGTGGATATGCAGTATATCCTCAAGAACATCCCCAACTATGAGATGATGAATGAGCAGCTTGAGACCGTCTCTAAGCGTTGGCAGCAGGAAGTCCAGACACTCCAGGACAAGGCTGAGACGCTCTATAAGAAGTATCAGAGCGACCTCGTCTTCCTCACAGCTGAGCAGAAGCGTCAGCGCGAGGAGGAGATCGTCAAGACCGAGCAGCAGGCCACTGAGCTACAGGGCAAGTACTTCGGTCCCGAGGGTGAGCTCTTTGAGCGTCGCTCTAAGATGGTCAAGCCACTACAAGATGAGATATGGCAAGCGATCAAGGAGATCGCTGCGCAGAGCGGATTCCAGCTCGTCCTCGATCGCTCTACGGCAGGCATCGTCTTTGCCAATCCATCTATCGACATTAGCGATCAGGTCCTAGAGAAACTAGGCTATGGTCGTGCGCGCTAACAATACAAACCTACGCATTATCAATAACTTAAATACAGAACAATGAAGACAAAGAATCTGTTTCTAACCCTACTCCTACTCTTGCTACCTGTCGTAGCTACGGCTCAGCAGAAGATAGCAGTCGTCAACTCACAGGAGCTCCTCACCGCTATGCCTGATATGAAGGTCGCTCAGGATCGTCTCCAAGAGCTAGACAAAAAGTACACGGCAGAGATGCAGACGATGAATGACGAGTATCAGAAGAAGCTCGAACTCTATATGAAGGACAAGGAGGGACTCTCAGATGCACTCCTCAAGAGCCGTGAGCAGGAGCTAACCGATCTGCAAAACCGCATCGAGCGCTCTTATCAAGCTATGCAGCAAGATATGGAGAAGCAGCAAGGCACCCTTATGGCACCTATCCAGCAGAAGATCATCGATGCTATCAAGAAGGTCGGTGATGCTGGTGGTTACACTTACGTTATGGAGGCCACGATGATGCTCTATATGGCACCCTCAGCGGTAGATATCACGGATCAGGTCAAGAAGCAGCTAGGTCTCTAGCATACCAATCGACCAGCCTAAAGAGACTTTGAGAACCAAGTAATAGTCTCGTAAAGCTGTAACTATCAGAAGCCCCACGTTCTGCTCGTCAGACGTGGGGCTTTTTTTTAGTCCTTCACGACAGCTGACGGCAGAGCCCTGCATCGTCAATTATGGAGCCTGTTACAGATTTCGGAGCCTGTCACAGATTTCAGTGACCTCCACGTGAGGATTTTCAAATACGTACGTGAAGAAAAAAGATTTCCTACGCAGGGAAGGAACGGTTCCTCGGACTTATCATTTGATTCCTCCGAAGTTTTATTTCGTCTCTACGTGAGAAAAGTTTCTTCTCCACGTGGGTATTTTTGATTTCCTCGGTAGGGGTAGTCTTTAGATCCCGCCAGTCGAGTAGCCCTTTGTAGGGTCGCTCGGTGAGTGTCTAGTGGGAGGGTGTCCGTTGTGTCAAAGCTAGGCGGATCTACAAAGGGTTACTCGTTTCATCAGACTACTCTGAGAGGTTTTCTCCATAACACAATGGCCATTACAGAATTATTAAGTACCTTTGTAGAGCGATTTTGAGGAAGAGAAAAAGATTGACTCTCTTTTCCCCTTCCGAAAGGTCGTCTTACATAGGTAGAGGAGGTGGCTCATCCCCAAGAGTTGCCCCTTGTTCCTATATACTAACTATAGCTCAATCATCCAAAAAACGTGGTGTACACGTATATCCCCTATTATGAATCAAAAAACTATAGTCACAGGTGTGATTGGTGCTGACGCACATGCTGTCGGCAACAAGATCATTGCCTATGCCCTCAATAATGCAGGGTATAAAGTGGTTAACCTCGGTGTCATGGTCTCTCAAGAAGAATACATAGAGGCCGCTCTCGAGACCAAAGCTGATGCTATCCTAGTCTCTTCACTCTATGGACATGGTGAGATCGACTGCCAGGGACTTCGTGAGAAGTGCGATGAGGCTGGTCTCAAAGGCATCCCACTAGTGGCCGGAGGCAATCTGGTTGTGGGTAAGCAGGACTTTGCAGACGTGGAGTCTCGCTTTATGGCGATGGGCTTTACCAAGGTATATCCTCCTGGCACACCGATTGAGACGACCATTGCTTATCTAGACTCAATACTCGCAGATAAGTAGTATGCACTATCTTACGGTAGACTTCGGTAGTACCTACACGAAGTTGACTCTGATAGATGTAGCGCATGCGGAGATAGTGGCGACAGCCTCTGCCTTTACCACCATCACGACTGATGTGCTGGAGGGCTTTAACAATGCCTGGCAGAAGATACTGGCGCAGCACCCTGATGCTCACTACGACCGATTGCTTTCTTGCAGTAGTGCGGCTGGTGGACTCAAGATGGTAGCGCTGGGCTTAGTGCCTTCGCTCACCTCCAAGGCGGCCAAGATGGCGGCTTCCTCGGCTGGAGCTAAGGTAGTTAAGACCTACGCCTATGAGATCTCTCATGCCGAGCAGGAGGAGATCTATGAGATCAACCCAGATCTGGTGCTACTCTGCGGTGGTACCGATGGTGGCAACAAGGAGGTAATCCTCGCTAATGCACGTCGTCTGGCAGAGATCGATAGACCCTTCGCAATCGTCGCAGCGGGCAATAAGTCTGCCTCCTATGACCTGGAGGAGATATTTGCTCAGTGTGACAAGAAGTGCGTCGTCACAGAGAATGTGATGCCCGAGTTCGGACAGCTTAACATCCTGCCCGCTCGTCAGTGCATTATGGATCTCTTCATCAGTCGCATCATCGATGCCAAGGGGCTGGGCGCTGTGCAGCAGCGTGCTGAGCTAGAGATTATCCCGACCCCCTTTGCGGTTCTCAAAGCGTGCGAGCTACTGAGCAAGGGCATCGATGAGGAACACCCAGGGTGGGGCGACCTGATGGCGGTAGACCTAGGTGGAGCCACGACTGACATTTACTCGATGACTGACGGAGCTCCATCGATGGACAATGTCCTGATCAAAGGCATCCCCGAGCCTTACAGCAAGCGTACAGTAGAGGGTGACCTCGGGATGCGCTACAGCTTGAAGGCACTGGAAGACGAGACCGATGTCAAGGCGCTAGCACGAGCTTATGGTGTCACGCCTGAGGCGATCGTGGACTGGGTAGAGCGCTGTGCAGCTAATCCCGACACGGTTGCAGAGCCTGGCTCACAGGAGCAGGTCATCGAAGAGGCACTAGCACATAGTGCTGTAGACATAGCCGTGGAGCGTCATTCTGGTGTCATTAGCAAGGTCTACACACCAGTAGGCGAGATGTTTACACTCGTTGGTAAGGATTTGACTCAGGTACCACGACTCATTGGTATCGGGGGCGCACTAATCAATAGTTCTGATCCTGCACGTATCCTCTCGGGGAGTCGCTTTAACCCTCAGAGATACGAGTATGCGAAGCCCAAGGAGCCACACTTTTACCTAGACAAGCGCTACATCATAGCGAGTATGGGACTACTCAGTCAGGTAGCTCCCGAGGTAGCTCTCACGATTCTTCAGCGAGAGGTACTACCTATATAATATAGACATACAAAAAGACTCAATCACTCATACAGATTCCCCTATCACATGGAACTTAGGAATAAGCGCATAGATAACGATACCTTCTACAAGGAGCGCAAGGAGGTTCTCGCCTCATGGCCTACGGGCAAAGATGTCAACTTTGAAGAGGCTGTCGAATTTCAAAAGTCAATCCCCGAGGAGAAAATCTTCGGACGCAAGCTCGCTCAGGCAGACGCTGAGGGGCGCACGCTCATACAGCCTCGTGCTGGTGTGGCTCTATATACGGAGCACATCAAGCTCTTGCAGTTTCTAGAAGAGGAGGGCGGTGCTGATCTGCTCCCCTCGACGGTCGATAGCTACACACGTCTCAACCGCTACCACGAGGCTGAGAACGGCATCATCAAGAGTAAGGAGTCGGGACGATCTATGCTCAACGGCTTCCCGATCGTCAACTACGGTACGAAGATCTGCCGTACGGTTACCTCTGCACTCAAGAACCCTGTACAGGTGCGCCACGGTACGCCTGACGCACGTCTCCTTACAGAGATCTCTATCGCTGGTGGCTTTACCTCTTATGAGGGTGGCGGTATCTCGTACAATATCCCTTACTCCAAGAACTTCTCCCTCGAGAAAACTATTATGTACTGGCAGTACACGGATCGCCTCGTAGGTATGTACGAGGAGGCTGGCGTGAGCATCAACCGCGAGCCGTTTGGCCCTCTGACTGGTACGCTTATTCCTCCCTGTATCTCCAACGCAGTGGCCGTCATCGAGACACTTCTCGCCGCTGAGCAGGGTGTCAAGGATATTACCGTGGGCTATGGTCAGTGCGGTAATGTGATCCAAGATGTTGCAGCTATTCGCTCGCTCCGCGAGTTGACCAATAGCTATCTCAAGGAGTATGGCTACGACGATGTACGCATTACGACCGTCTTCCACCAGTGGATGGGTGGCTTCCCACAGGACGAGGCAAAGGCCTTTGGTGTCATCTCTTGGGGCTCAGCTACGGCTGCTCTAGCCAAGGCTACTAAGGTTATTGTCAAGACACCACACGAGGCGATGGGTGTCCCCACCAAGGAGGCAAACGCCGCTGGACTACGTGCTACCAAGCAGGTCATCTCTATGCTTCGTGATCAGTCACTCATAGACATTCCTGTGGTAGAGCATGAGTCTGATGTGATCGTCCGAGAGACGAAGTGCATCCTCGACAAGGTCTTCGAGCTGGGCAAGGGCGATCTAGCTCTCGGCACGGTTGCTGCCTTTGAGGCAGGTGTGCTGGACATCCCCTTTGCGCCTAGTCGCTACAATGCGGGCAAGGTACTACCTGCTCGTGATGACAATGGTGCCGTACGTATCCTCGACACGGGTAATCTACCCTTTACGGAGGATCTCAAGGCCTTCCATCGTGAGAGACTTGAGGAGCGTTCACGCTTCGAAAATCGTCCCGTGAGCTTCCAGATGGTTATCGACGATGTCTACGCTATTGGCAAGGGCTTCCTCGTCGGTAGACCCTAAGACTTAATCTATAGTAGTGCTATCCCTATGGGGGTAGCACTCTTTCTAGCAATCAATTCTAACAATCTAATAAATCCAAGTAATATGAAGATCAAGAAGGTAGTCTGTGCCCCAGGCAAGACAGGATTCTTCTTTGACGACCAGAAGGCCATCAAGAAGGGCGCTAAAAACGATGGTGCCTTTTACTCAGGCGATCCCGTGACTCCAGGCTTTACGTCTGTACGTCAGGCGGGCGAGTCCATCTCTGTCCTCTTTATCCTAGAGGATGGCTCTATAGCTCACGGTGACTGTGCTGCTGTACAGTACTCAGGAGCTGGTGGTCGTGATCCCCTGTTCCTCGCTGAGAGCTTTATCCCAGTCATTATGAAGGAGATCGCTCCGCTCTATGAGGGCAAGGAGATCACCTCATTCCGCGAGATGGCAGACCTCGTTGACAAGCACGTCAATGCAGATGGCAAGAAGTACCACACGGCAATCCGCTACGGTGTCACACAGGCTTGTCTAGACGCTGTCGCTAAGAGCCAGCACAAGCTGATGGCGCAGGTAGTCGCTGACGAGTATGGTACGAAGATCTCTGATACGATGGTTCCCATCTTCTCGCAGAGTGGCGACGACCGCTATCTCAACGTTGATAAGATGATTATGAAGGAGGTGGGCGTACTGCCACACGCTCTCTTTAATAATGTAGAGACCAAGGTCGGTCTCAAGGGTGAGAAGATCAAGGAGTACCTCCAGTGGCTCCGTGATCGTATCGTCACCATGCGTCAGAACCCCAATTACGAGCCCGCTATCCATATCGACGTATATGGTACGCTGAGCATCGTCTTCAACAACGACTTCCAGCGCATCGCTGACTATCTCCACGAGCTCTCTGAGATCGTTGCTCCCTTCGAACTACGTGTCGAGGGCCCTGTAGATATGGACGCTCGTGAGCCACAGATCGAGGCTCTAGCTAAGATCCGTGAGCTACTTGATGCCAAGGGCTCTAAGTGCCAGATCGTCGCTGACGAGTGGTGCAACACGCTCGAGGATATCATCGCTTTCTCTGAGCGCAAGGCTGGACATATGGTTCAGATCAAGACGCCTGACCTCGGTGGTGTCAACAATGCTATCGAGGCTGTCCTCTACTGCAAGCAGCACAACATGCGCGCTTATCTAGGTGGTACTTGCAATGAGACCAACCGCTCAGCAGAGGTTTGTGCCAACATCGCTATGGCTACATCTCCCTGCCAGTGCCTAGCTAAGCCTGGTATGGGTGTTGATGAGGGATACATGATCATCTTCAACGAGATGAGCCGTGTACTCGCTCTCAAGGATGTGCTGAAGTAGATTTTAGAAATTAGAAGTTAGAGGTTAGACTTTAGCTAACAGCCAAAAGCTAACCTCTAACAGTAAAACATAATATCGAGATATGACTCCAATAACAGACGAAATAAGAGTACTCTCCACGACAGCGATCCTCGGGTATGGATTCCCCGAGGCATCCTTCCGTGAGGGAATGAAGCGCAAGCCCCACGTCATCGCAGCAGATGCTGGTTCGACAGATCCAGGTCCTTACTACCTAGGGGCAGGCGTGAGCTTCACCGATCGCAACTCCGTGAAGCGTGACCTAGAGATTATGATCCAGGCGGGTGTCGAGAACAAAGTGCCCGTAGTCGTTGGCTCTGCTGGTGGCTCTGGTGCCAATGCTCATGTGGACTGGGTGCTAGAGATAGTACGAGAGATCATTGCTGATAAGAAGCTCTCACTACGCCTAGCGGTCATCCGCTCTGAGTTTGACAAAGAGACCATCCTTCGTGAGTTTGACGAGGGACACATCACGCCCCTAGCACCAGCTCCCGAGGCTACAAAGAAGGACATCGAAGAGTCCGTCCGCATCGTCGCTCAGATGGGCGAGGAGCCTTTTGTAGAGGCACTCAAGGGTGGTGCAGATGTCATCATCGCAGGGCGTTCGTATGACCCGAGCGTCTTCGCCAGCCTTGCTATCAAGGAGGGCTTCGATCGTGCACTCGCACTGCACATGGGTAAGATCCTCGAGTGTGCTGCTATCTGCGCATTGCCTGGTAGCGGTAGTGACTGTATGTTTGGCTATCTGCGCAAGGATCACTTTGTCCTCGAGCCACTTTCCAAGGATCGTAAGTGTACGACCCTCTCCGTAGCTGGTCACACGCTCTATGAGAAGACCGATCCTTACCACCTTCCTGGTCCTGGTGGTGCGCTCGATCTACACGGATGTCACTTCGAGCAGATTGATGACAACAAAGTCAAGATCTCAGGTACCGTCTTCGAGCCGACCGATGGCTACTTCCTCAAGCTCGAGGCTACCCGTCTCGTAGGCTACCGCACCATCTCTATTGCGGCTACGACAGATCCGATTATGATCAGCAAGATCGACTCCATCATCGAGAGTGTCAAGGCTCGTGTCAAGGACAACTTCGACAACTACGGGATCAAGGACTACTACCTCGACTTCAAGATCTACGGCAAGAACGGCGTCATGAGTATGTTTGATGGCATCGATGGCAATATGGGTTCAGAGCTTATGGTCGTCATCGAGGCTGTGGCTAAGACGCAGAAGGAGGCTGACACGATCTGTAGCTTCGCACGTAGTACGATGCTACACTTCGGCTACGAGGGACGTATCGCTACGGCGGGCAACCTCGCCTTCCCCTTCTCGCCCTCTGACTGCCATATGGGTGAGGTCTACGAGTTTAGCCTCTATCACCTACTTCAGGTGGAGGACCCCAAGCAGTACTTCCCCGTCGAGTACATAGAGTATGCTGATGGTCAGCGTAAATAATGAACCTTTAGATCGTATCAAACAATGACACAGCACAAGTTAATGGATATAGCCTCCGTCATCCGGAGCAAGAATTCGGGTCCCTATGAGATCACCTTCGATATCATCTTCAAGGACTTCGATATATACAATCAGGTGAAGGCTGCTAAGGCGATCACCGAGCAGACTTTCTGTGATCTCTATCACATCAAGCCTGACCACATCGTCAAGATTGTCTACTTCGACCCTGCTAAGGCGATCAAGTGTACCATCGTCCGCCCCATCCCTTCGGGCAACCTCGGTGAGCGTGACGTCTATGGTGCGCAGCAGCATGCGCCTCTGATGGGTCTCTCCATCCAGTACTAAGCCTGACCGTTTAGAACAGATTAAATAGGGCTTTAATAGCTCCTAAATATAGCGTCAGCCCCCGCACGCTCTCATCGTAGAGTCGTGCGGGGGCTCTTTTATACATAGATCCATAGCCTTCATCCGCCCAATCCTCGCTTATACTCAGTAGGGTAGAGTAGATAAGTGTCAGAGAGTATGCTACAAGTGACTAAGCTCACAGCAGTACCGCACCGCTCTAGACGATAAGGTGCGCCCCGAGCATGCTGCCCTCGAGGGGGTGACGCTGCCCATGAGCGACCCCTTCTGGGACACCGCCTTCCCGCCCAACGGCTGGAACTGTCGCTGTCACGTCATACCGGTTCTTAAAGAGGACTTCCCCCTGTCCAATAGCCAGCGGGCGCAAGACGTCTTCGACGATATGACGCAGGGCAAAGCCAGCATCTTCCGCTACAACCCCGGCAAAGAGGGCGTCATCTTCCCCCCGCACCACCCCTACTACGGCAAGCGTGGCTACAAGCACTGCCTCAACCCCCACCTCGCCACCTCCCTAGGCGACAACCTCGAGTGCGAGATACACAGCAAGCTAGAGGGAATAGATGATCTAAAGCAGGTGCAGGCTAGTGCAAAAGATGCTGTTAGAGAAAAGAAAGCGCAAATCGATCCCTTCAAAGGGAAAGCAGTCGATAGTAGCAATGCTGTAACAGGGCTGATGCTCATCTTGCGTAGTTCCCTAAAGAGCATCCAAGAGCACGCCATAGAAGATTCCAACATACAGCGCTGGCTATGTGATTACAAAGTTGGCGACCCTATAGAGATGCGCTACATCGGTTGGGGCAAGCTACGTCAACGTGCTGATGGTACCATTAAGCATATTCGTGAAGCAGCCTGTTTTACCTATTATGAGACAAAGATTGGGGGAGAGACTTACTACCTCAACTGCAAGGTTCACCGCAAGTATGACTTCAAAGAGGTTCTATACACCATTGAAGGGAAGAAACCTAAGGACATCATTTCAGGTCCCCCAACTATAGAATGACAGAAAGGACATACATCTCAAATGCTGTTACCTCGTTCACGACGCTTAGGTGAGACTTACATTGAGATATACGTCCTTTCTTGCCAGCAAAGATAGTAACTATATCTCAAACTACCAAATAACCAACTTACTAGCAGAGCAAAACACGACATGAGCAAACTAAGAACGACACCACCTATGCAGACATCGATTACCACTAGTGCTAAATCCACTACCCAACAGTATTGCCCAGCAGGAGCTGCAGGTATCCCAGCTGATATCTTATGGGCATCAAAGCAGTTTACATCAGTACACCCCGAAGAGTGCGATACTGCTGATGGAGCTCCTCTGGTATACGACTTTGTAGCCCAGTCAGCCACTCCTGAAGAGTTGCGTAGTCTATCATATTACCCATATATGGCAATAGACTCCACAGACTCGGCTCTTCTTGAAAAGTCGGATACAGAGCTAACCCAAGTTTCACGGCAAAAATGAATTTCGGGACGTTTTGCCCCGATATTTGAGGAGGCGAGAGTCGTAACTGATTGAGTTTCAAAGGGGGCTTTCGGTGAGCGGAGCTAATTCCGATTTGTAGGACACTTTTGGGTGAAATATTTGTTGTTACTTTGCGCCATGCACGCAAATGTTCAGACTCGTTTCAATCCAGCCATCGGCGAGAAGGCTCCTTATTATCGACTGAAGGAGTCTTATCGTGATGTGCGGGGAAATGTCCATTCGCTGATCCTGCTCAACGTCGGCTTCGACCCCACCATCGATGCCCTGCAGGCTAAGAAGATTGCTCGTGCACTGACGAATAGGTTTGAAAATCGCCACTCCAAGACGCTCTTCAGCGAACGACTTAATGGGTTGACTGAGCACGAACAAGCTAAGGCTGACGAGTGGTGG
>OKRW01000705.1_pt1 | contig 32248 bp, 29 predicted proteins | sample 1601151 | NCBI WGS metagenome assembly OKRW01 (sample SAMEA3541471, study PRJEB24748) | human gut metagenome | biome: human gut; feature: human-associated habitat; material: faeces | place: China | collected 2012 | reverse complement strand
AGCGAAAAAGATGGTGCGCGGATTAAGCCATTTTAACAAGAATTAGTATCAATATCGCTTTGCTCGGCAGTCCCCTCTTTGGGTACGCCCTGTCCGCAATAAAAACCCCTCTCCGACAGCACAAATAGTTTTGTCAAGGGGTATGTGTATCATATTTCAAAGAAAAAACCACCTGTCGAAGAGGTCTGGAACCAGGAACAGATCTCTTCTGACAGGTGTTTTTTGATTATGTAGGTACTTCTGTTGCACCATGGAAGAGTTTAGCGTGCTCAACGCACTCGCTTGCGTTTATCCTCCGTATACAAAAACGGATCCTTTTTCTGGAAAGGCAGGGAGCGTTCGCAATTCCTTTTTGCATATCATGCAAATTGCGTTAATCGCTTGGCAAACGCTGGAGTCTCTCGTTTAGGAAAGACGAAAATGGCGGTTATCAGAATAAGAATGAAGCGTCACTGGGAAACGATTATGGAAATGTCATTATCCTGGATTTACATATGATCAAGGTTAGATGGAGCCGAACGGCAGGTTCAGCCGTTCAGCTCTTGACTACCGTTCTGGTATCAGTCCGGCAGTCTGCCATCATACATGATGGCCAGTTCACCGTAAACCCTGCCCCAGTTACGGTTCGGCATCGTCCATTTCTTCGTGGCTTCAAATGTCGCCAGATAAATGGTTTTCAGGTCATTGGCGAATGCTTTTCGGTCTTTGTCCGAAACGTATTTCAGCGTGTTGCGTACCTGGTGGACGATGCAACGCTGGTATTCAGTTTGGGGATACGCAGCAGCTATGGCTTCCTTGATTCCGGTCAGTCTGTCTGCGCACAGGATCAGGATATTTCCCAGATGAGGTTCTATGATTTTCCACTGTTCATCCGTTACCTCATAGCGTCGTGCCATACAAATCTCTCCTTACTTCGTATAAAGAAAGATTCGACATTCAGCTCTAATTCCCTTTTGGTTTTGCAAGTTTTTTTCGTTCAGCCGTCATTGATTCTACTTTAGAAACACACCCTAGAATACAGGGCTTATTATTCAGAGGTTCCTTTAGAAATCTTAAGGAAAGCACTGGTGAACGTTTAAGATTCGCATTGTATAATTAGTTACATAAATCAGGGGTGTTCGATAAGCGTCTTGCATAGTTCAAGCAAGGATTGGTTTGAATTTCTTGATGTTTATTACATAGTGTCGCAGGAGGCTTAGCAACAAAACACCTTGTATTTCTCCGATTACAAAATTACTTATACGCTGGATAATGGATGTCTTATTCAAAAGTGCCGGCATTGTGCAACGCATCGGAAAACTCGTAAATCGCACAGTATGAAAGGAGGAAGAAGCAAAAGACAGATTTTACGGGTGGTTCCGGTTCGAGAGAAGGATGTAAGTATGAAAGGAGAAGAAGTATGAAGAAAATTCTATCCGCAATTTTGGTTTTTTCTCTGTTGACAACCATGACCTACAGCGGTCTTGCTGAAAAGAACAAAGCGCAGCTGAACGCAGAACTCTATCAGCAGGAGAAGTTCTACGAAAAGGACTACCGTTCCTACGCTGAGGATGCTTTTGATCTTTCTGATCTGCCGGATTACACAGTAGAGGAAGACATCGGGGGTTGGATTGAAATCTGGGGTCACAGTGCGTTGGCGACGGGCAATCTTGCCGACCTCTGGTCCGATGGTTTCAACGAGATTTATCCGGATGCCCACGTCACGTGGAATCTGCCGGGCAAGGAAGTCATGCTGACCCCGCTGTATTACGATAAGGCCGACATGGTTATCGTCGAAGAACCGGGCTTCTATGACATCATGCCCTATGAGCGCATGCTCAGCTCTCAGCCGCTGGAGCTGAATCCGTTCAAGGGCTCTGCCGACATGAACGGATATCAGGCTGCGTTTACCGTCATTGTCAACAAGGATATGCCGCTTGACAGCGTCACGATGGATCAGTTGGACGGCATCTTCGGCTGCGCCCGCAATGGCGGCTGGATCGGCACCGCGTTTGACATCAAGCTGGCCCGCGGCGAGGAAGAAAACATCCGCACCTGGGGCGAAATGGGCCTGACTGGCGAGTTCGCGGATGCGAAGATCGAGGCGCATGCCTATCCGACCTCCTATTCCATGGGCGAGACGCTGGCCGACAAGATCATCAGCGGCAGCGACTACTGGGTTGAAGGCCTGCATGCGCACGGCTCCTATTACGATGAGAACGGCAATGCCGTCTACACCGAGCAGGACATCGTGGATGCCGTCGCCGCGGACAAGTTCGCCATCGGCATCGTGTCCGGACAATACTTCATCAACGACAACGTGAAGGCGCTTGCGGTGGCCGGCACTGACGGCGTCCCCGTCGCCTGCACGCCCGAGAATATCTACAACGGCACCTATCCGCTGGCACGCGACGGCCAGATGTTCATCCGCGTGGTGGGCAAGCTGAGCAATCTGGATGCTGCGTTTCTGCGCTACATCTTCAGTGAAGAAGGCCAGAAGGCTGTTGCAGCTGACGGCAAATTCATTCCGCTGAACGCTGAGGAATGCGCCGAGCAGCTGGCGAAGGTTGAGGCGGCCAGCACCATCGAGGTGAATGCAGAGGCTGTCTCTGACGAAGCCAAGGAAGCTGCCCTGCGCACGCAGCAGGCGCACTTCGCGACCGTCCGTTCCCGCGCTGAGCGTCAGGAATACACCATGGATGACTTCGACCTCAGCGGTCTGCCGCACTATGTGCCTGAGACCTATCCGGAAGGCTTCATCCGCATCTATGGAAACGACTATATCCAGACCGGTATCCTGAAGGATCTCTGGAACGACGGCTTCAGGGAGTTCCACCCGACCGTCAACATCTCCTGGGAGATGCCGTCCGCGTCCATGGGCTATGGCGGACTGTATCTGGACATGTTTGATCTCTACCTGTCTCAGCGCCGCACGCCGCAGGATGCCATCGCATATCACAAGATCGTCGGTGAAGACCTGTGGGGCGTCATGGCCTATTCCGGTTCCTACAAGCTGGGTGGCTGGGGCAATACCCTTGTTGTCGAGGTGAACGAGGAGAACCCGATCGAGTCCATCACGGTCGAGCAGCTGGACGGCATCTTCGGCGGCGCGCGCAGCGGCGGCTGGGATGACGTGGGCTACTGGCATCCGGAGTACGGACGCGATGATTCCAAGAACATTCGTACCTGGGGTGAGCTCGGTCTGACTGGCGAGTGGGAGAACATGGTGATCACGCCGTACACCTTCCAGCTTCGCTACAATACCGCTCGCGAAGTCTCTGAGAGTCTGCTTCAGGGCAGCGCCCAGTGGAACGAGAACATCAAGTCCACCGGTAACTACAGGCCGCTGGAGGGTCCGCGCGTCACCGGCGCCCAGTGGGTTGTTGAGCACATTGTCGAGGATAAGGGCGCTATCGGCCTGTCCCGTTACACCGACGAGTACATGCTGCCGGGCATTAAGTTCGTGCCGGTTATCGTGGAAGAAGGCAGTGACCCGGTTTATCCGGACAAGTACACCACACAGAGCCGCGAGTATCCGTTCGTCTTCAGCCAGAACTTCTGGTACAAGGTTGAAGAAGGCGTGCCGATGAACGAAATCTGCTATGAGTTCCTCAAGTATGTCCTGAGCTACGAAGGCCAGACGGCTGTCATGCAGGACGCGAAGTATCAGCCGTTGACCGCTGAGGTCTGCAACGAGATGCTCGAAAAGCTTGAAGCTGTCCGTTACGGCTATTGATTCACTGCCTGTCATTGAGGTTCGGGCTTTCAACCCTGGAGGACAGAGATATCTTCCCCTAATTCAGGAGGCCGCGGAATGCCATGCTGCGGCCTCCGCCTCTTTCGTCTTTGCATCACTGCAAGGCAGACAACCTTCTCACTTACCGATCAGAAAAGGAGAATGAACTCGTTATGAAGAAGCGAAACCAGATATTCGTTTGTCTTGCAGTGATGCTCGTATTCCTGCTGTGCATGCGTCTGTGTGCAGCGGAAGAGACAACCAACGTCATCGTTGCAGGCCGACATACTGTGTCACTCGAACAGGCGCAGCAAGAAGTCGATGACCTGATTGCCGCCTATCGGAATACATATGGTATCGCATTTATCCGGGATGATTATATCCATATTCGTAACCGTGCACTGAATTCTCTGCTGTCTTACTGCATTATGGATAATGTGGTCGAGGATTATGGTTTGGATACATTTACTCAGGAAGAATCTGAATCGTTGATGCAACAGGCTGAAGAGGCATACGAGCAGACGCTGGAGTATTATATCGAAGACTATAAAGCAATCTATGCTGGTTTCATGGACGATGATACGGCCAAGGAGATGGCGCGAGATTATTTGGAAAGAAGCGGCTGTACCATTGATTCTCTTTATCGGACAGCAATGTGTTATGCCGGGTATGATAGGCTGTATGCCGATGTAACAAAGGACGTTGCAATCGAAGATGACGAAGAGGTTTACGCCTATTACATGGAAAAGCATGTTGAACCTGATCGAAAACTCTTTGCAGATCACATCGATCAGTATGAGCTTTACACCTCTGCTTACGGCCAGAATGTGTACTATATCCCCAAAGGCTATCGGTCAGTGTCGCGCATTCTGCTGACTTATCCCGAGGATATCCAGACTGAGATAAGCATTGGTCAGGCAAAAAGAGAGGCCATTCAAACTTTGCTGGAGGATAAAACAAAGACTGAGGAGGAGTGTCAACTTCTAAACCGTGAAGCAGAACTTCTTCAGGCACAGCTTCTGGCTATCCGCGAAAAGGCCGTGCCGGCGCTGCAGGACTCGATTAACGAGATTCAGGCGAGAATTATGGCAGGCGAATCGTTTGACAGTCTGATTGCCGCCTATGGACAGGACGAGGAAATGCTCAGCTGTCCAGAAGGATATATGGTTCATGAAGCGTCTATTGTCTATGAAACTGAATTCCGTGATGCTGCGATGTCGCTGGAACAGATTGGCGATATCAGCGAACCCGTTTTGACCGATTCGGGAATACAATTTATCTGTTATTTGTCTGATGTGCCGGAAGGTGCTGTGCAACTGAATCAGGATGCTTTTGTAGCCATGGCAGAAGAAGCTCTCGAAACAAAGAAGGCAAAGGTATTCCAAAATGCGATGGATGATTGGAGCAAGAAGTACGCAGTTGCTGTATATCCGGAGAAAATCGTGTTGCCTGATGACAAGTGAAGGCTTAATCCGGCGTTCTTTCTCTTGATTTCGTATCGAAGGACGCAGAAACACCCATCCAAGAGATCCGGTATTCAAAACCGATCTCTATTGATGGGTGTTTTCAGTCGTGAGTAGCACGTTAGGCTTAATTCGTTCAACATACTACTGGTTTTCGAGGCTTACGGTAAGCTATTCTTCTAGGCGTGGGAGATCCTGCGGCTCCCGGTTCGGTGTCAGGGTTTGAGTGACAATGGCGTGGCTCTGAAGGGTATGGACGCGCTGACAGGCAGCGAAGTCATACTTTTTCCGGTGAGCCGGACTGAAACTGGTAGCCAATCCCATGGATGGTCTTGATGTACGCCGGCTGACGAGGATTATCCTCGATTTTGCTCCGCAGCTTGCTGATGTGAACCATAATGGTATTGTCATCCACAATGCGGTTATGCCAGACGGCTTCATAGAGCTGATCGGTGGTGATCACCCAATTGGGATGAGTTAAGAAGAAGAGCATAATCTGGTTTTCCTTGGTTGTCAGACGGATTTCCCTTTTTTGCCCCGATGCGTCGATTTTAAACAAACGCATCTCGTTTCGCAGATAGATAAACGGATAACACTCAATCCTGGCGCTGTGAAGATCCTTCCTGGAACGGCGGAGCACCGCTTTCACGCGGTAGAGCAGCTCAAGTGCGGAAAAAGGCTTGGTGATGTAGTCATCGGCACCGATGCCGAATCCATAAATCTTGTCGCTCTCCTCTGCAAGCGCACTGATGACAAAAATGGGAGCATCGAAGCCATTGTTTCTCAGCGCTTCAATGGTCGAAAAGCCGTCTGTATCCTGATCGGAAAACATGATATCCAGCAGAATCAGATCAAAACAAGTGCTCTTGGTCCTGTTGACTGCTTGTTGACCGCTGTGAACTGTTTCTACATGGATGCCGTCGGAGGACAAAATCTGTTCAATGACCCGACAAATACGGGGATCGTCGTCCGCCACAAGAACGGAATAAGCAGAGGCGGGCTCATCTGTATTTCGCAATGTCAGCACTCCTTTCTGATAGATTGGTTATTATATTATACCATGGCCTGAAGTACAAGAAAATGTGTAAATCCGAATTTGGCGCAAATCGTGAGAACCAGCAATCTGGCTTGAAAAAAAGGCGTACAACATGTACAATGGTTGATATAGACGCCCTACTAACTGTCCAACGCTGGGAGGATGAGCCGATGAACACTGTTTCTTCCGATAACAGGCAGAAAAAGCTGATTATGAAGAGTGCGTTCATTCTTTTTTGCGCGATTGTGTGTCTGTTCGTCTTTCATGCTCTGTATGAACCCTACTGCGGCGATATCCTGAACCGGGAGCTGAAGCGATTGATGACCATTGCGCGCTCCAATGCGACCTATATGCAGTACTGCTTTCAGGGGCTTCACGACGACTGCTGTGCGTGGATGGAGGAGGAAGGCTTTTCTGTGCTGCTGTCCCAAAACAGTAAGGCGGGCAGAGAACAAATCCATATGAAGGTGAGTCATTTTTTGGCGGAGCATCAGGAAGAGTACCTCTATGCCGCGATACTGGATGCAGACGTCGGCATCGTTTGCAGCGCTGGCTTGGAGGATGAGGGTCTCGCGCGCAAATTAAGCGATATGGCTTCTGCCCAGGGAACCGGGGAATATGGGTTTTGGCTTGACGATTCCAGCTATGCGCTAGCCGTTGTAGAAAGGATCTATCAAGGCAGAACGCAGATAGGCACCTTTGTTGGTGTACTCGATTTTTCAACAATTGTCCATCGTCTGTTCAGATATGTTCGGATCGGAGAGAAAGGAAAGCTGTGGGTGTGCAGTGCGGAGGGGCAGATTCTCCTTTGTCCCGATGCCCCTTTGATCGGCTGGAACGTTTGCCCGGAGGAACTTTCAAATGATGAAGCAGATTTGCAATATCTCCGCGAATCGATACTCAAAAAAGAGCGGGGCAAGGCGATTTTCTCTTCTTCCGTATTTGGCGAGGATGAGCAGATGCTGATCGCCTTCAGCAGAGCCAATCTCTCCTCCCTCCACTTCGTCGTCGCTGCCCTGATGCCATATTCCGAGGCGATCAGCAGCATCCAAATGAATGCATTCTTGTTTCTGGGCGCGGCGTCGCTTGCTATTACGGTATTATTCGGCGTTTTGATGCTCGTTCTGTCGCTGCGCCATGAAAAGGCGCTTGTGCAGAACGAACAACGGCATCTGGTTGAACTCAACAGCATGCTCATGAATATGCAAAGTCGCCAGAACCAGCTCCATCAAAAGGAAAACCTGCAAGCCATCGGCGTTTTTACCAGCACTATTGCCCACGAATTCTCCAACCTGCTGACACCCATCATGACCTATTGCGAGCTGCTCATGCTCAAATACAACGAGAACGAGGGGCTGTACGATTCCCTGCTGGAGATGTACAAATCGGCGGCTTCCTGCCGGGATTTATCAAAGCAGCTGCTTTCGTTTTCGCGTTCGAGCAAGCGGAGCGAGACGATCAAGGCACCTGTCGGCGTAGGGGAGCTGTTTAAAAATTGTGTGCGAAGCATCAGCGTTCAGGTGCCCAACCGCATCCAGGTGAGCATGAATTGTCCGGAGCAGGAGCTGTTTGTATATGGAAACCGGTCGCTGCTGCACCAAGCACTGTGCAATATGATGATCAACGCTTGTCAGTCTATGGAAAACGGCGGAACGCTGACCCTCAGCTATTGTCAGGCGCCCGTTCAGGAGGTCATTGGCCATTCTTGCGGGGATGATCTCCCCTTCATCGGCAGCGGCGTAAAACTGATTGTGGCGGATACCGGCTGTGGAATGGATCAAAACACGCTGAACCACTTGTTTGATCCGTTCTTTACAAAGGGCAAGGGCGGCAGCGGCACCGGCCTTGGGCTGATGATCGTTCAAAATATTATCAATCAGCACGACGGCTGGATCGATGTATCCAGCGATCTAGGCAAAGGCAGCAGGTTTACCATTGTGCTTCCGGAATACATTTCCATCGAAGCGGGCGCTCAGGGCAGCCAAAGCAACAGAATCATCATCGTACATGGGCGGTATTCCAATAACATGCATCTGTATCGCCGATTGGCAAAGGAAGGTGAGCAGGTGGATTTGTACACGAGTCCGCTGGAAGTCATCAGGGAGTTTTCTAGCCATCCGCATCAGTATTGCCTGCTTATTACCGAGTATTCGCTGGATGGATTTAGCGGAATATCTCTTACCAGAACCATCAAACGGATATGCGCTTCCTTCCCGGTGATCCTCATGACGAATCTGGTACACCCCAACGAAATGATTTTCGATTCTGCCAGCGCACCCAGCGAGGTAATGATTAACTCGGTTCACTACGATCAGTTCAGGAAGATCGTCGATCAATGGAAGACAACCAACAAGGGGGGACAAAGCGCATGAAGGGCACGCTGATTGCCGCTATGCTGATGCTGATTGCCGCGTTTGCAGCGACCGGCAGTTCTTTGCGATCGGCCGGCATAGAGTATGCGAAGAACATTATTCTGGAAAATGACAATGACCGCGAGAACAGATCCAATCCTCGAAATGCCACAAGGCTAATCGCCTACCGGCGCTCCGGTATGGTTGGACAGGCGACGATTGCCTTGTACGATTATCTGGAGGAGCATGCCCGGGCTCAATTCATGCCGATCACCCTGATTTGGAAGAATGAACAGCATTCCGGCTTGGAGGCCCTACTGTTTGCAAACACCCTTCAAGATGCGGGAAGCCCGTTTTTGCTGCTCTACACGCCGGAGATGATGATTGAGGAGATTGTCTCCGGTCAGGATTTCCTGTCCGGGCTGTCGCCGATTGCGATGTTCGGTACTGAACCTGTCTGCTTCGCCGTACGCGCAGACTCACCCTATACCAGCCAGGATGCGCTGCTGCGCATCAGCCGGGAGAAATTACTCAGACTTGGCGGAATCTCTGTAGAAGGGGGACTGGATGAGCTCCGCTTCCGATATCTGCTGGGGGTTCATGACGGTTGTCCTTATCAGTCGGTTGATCCGGAAATTCCGGGGGTGTCTTTGGAAGATGGGACGGTTGACGTTTTGTGCCTTCCACGCGCTCAGGCGGTAGAGGCGGCTCAAAGCGGGAAGATCTGTATTCTTCCCTATGAGGCTCACGACGTCTTGTCCGTGCTGGAGGATAACTGGATTTGTCTGATGACCGCGCAGAGTACGCAGCAAGGCATGATGGAGTATTGGGATCAGGTGTCCCGTGAATGTCTGAATTCCGAAGCATGGCGAGAGCTCTGTGAAAAATACGGCTGGCAATCATCGGCTCTAGATGGAGAAGAGATTCGTGCCTTTTTGCAGAATCAGATGTTCCAACTCAGCGACATCCTTTGGGACAGCCTCTGATGTCGAGTATAGCCAAAGTGCTCTGTGATTTGATAATTCCGTTTTTCCGAGCGCGATTCTCCTGAAATCCGCTTTTGCAGGCTCCTCCATTCAGGGATAGATTTCGGACAAATAAGCCTCCTGCTGTAGCCATTCTACAAGAGGAGGTTTTTGCTGATCTTTGTCTGTATGACGGGATACAACCGCTGCGCCCCTCTTTTTTCGGGATGCTTACAGCCGTGCTAAATGTTCTCTCCGCAGTTCAGATTCCATCCCTGCCGTATGCCCATGCTGCCTTACCAGCCCAGGTAGTTCACGGTGTAGGGCTGACTGACCGAGTCAAGCATCGCATTATAGAAATCCTCCATTGCGGTGCTGCTATCAGCAGCATCCGTTTGCAGCTCCCGCGCGGCGTATAGCTCATAGCAGTATGCGCCAAAGGATGCTCTTTGGAAATTGGCGATGACAAAAGGGGCCATAGCTTCAAGAAATTCATCCATGCTGTGCCCTTTTTTTGCCAGAGCTTTGTCGAAGGTTCTGCTGTATAGCTCGTTGGATTTCATGGACGCAACGGCCTGCTCAACACTCTCATCCAAACCAGACAGATCGGTGCTGATGCCGTTTTCTTCGAGATAGATCTCTACGCTCCTGTTGACGGCGATCGCATCCGCTTTTTCCACGCGAGCAACAACGCTGCTGTATGTGCACAGGTTTTCATAGATATCCGTCCAGTGAATGGTCTCTCCAGCAAAGAGGGCGACGGAATCGTCCTCTTCAAGCGAGAAATTCTCGTAGAACTGCTCCGTAAACGCATTGAACATGCTTTCGGAGGATTCATCGCTCATCTCGGAGAGTGCGTTAAACAGACCGGACATCATGCGGGCGATGTATTGAGACCAGTAGTTTTCCAGCACACACTGAACGATCTCCTCGGAAGTCAGGCCATAGTGTTGCTGCAGAATGCCGGAAATGAGTGCAAAGGTTTCGGAATGAAGGTATTCGTTCATCTCCTCGCCGCACAGATCGTAAAACTCATCCATGCCCACCACAACATTGTTGGCAGACAGATAGGATTCCATGGCCAGCGTAAAAGTGATCCCCTGGCGAGCGCTGTATCGCGCAATCTCATCCGTCACATCCAGATACAGTTCATAAGGAGCGTAGGCAATCTTCTCGCCACTGCTGAAGGTCAGAAGCGTATTCTGTTGTGCAAGGACATTTGAAGCAGGATAGGCAAGCAGGACGGTCAGCAGAACCGCCATGCCCAGGACGCGGAAAATCTTCAGCATGTTTGAGCTCTCCTTATAATGCGTTAGTTTACATGGATTTATTATAATCGATCAATCATAATAGAGTTTGAAAAAGATCTTAAAAAATCGCAATATTCTTTGTGAAATAATAAGGTGCTCCCATTTGGAATTTAAACTCGTTTTGGTAGAATCATCGTAACAAGCGGCCCGGAATGCCGCAAAAAAGGAGGATACCCATATGAAACACCTTAGGCTTCTTCTATGCGCGCTTCTGATCCTGACGATGGCGCTGAGCACATGCGGCGCTGTGGCGGAATCCACCGGCGGAGCTGTGGATCCGACCACGATGACACCTGAAGAACTGGTTCAGTACTATCAGGCTGCACGTGCAGCCGGCACGAACGACCGACTGAAGCAGTGGTATGATCCTGCGATCTTCGACCTCAGCGATCTTCCGGAGTACAATCCTGATTTTGAAGTCAGCGGCACCATTCGCCAGTGGGGCAGCAACTATATCGAGGACAGCGGTCTGGTCCAGATGTGGGAGGCCGAATTCAAGAGCTTCCATCCGGATGTTGTCTTTGAGGACACGTTGACTTCTTCTGCCAACGCCTTCCCGGGCCTGATCACCGGCCAGGCAGACATTGGTCAGATGGGTCGCGAAGCCCGTTATCACGAGCTGAATGGCTTCCAGCGTCAGTGCGCGCTGGGCTACGCCCTGGAAATCTCCACCTGCTTCGGCTCCTATGAGGTACGCGGCTGGACGTTCTCCCTGGCAATCTTCGTCAACTCCGAGAACCCTCTGGAATCGCTGACGCTTCAGCAGGTCGACGGTATCTTCGGTGCTGCACGCAGTGGCGGCTGGAAGGGACTCACTTGGGATCCCACCGTTGCTCGCGGTGCAGATGAGAACATTCGCTACTGGGGTCAGCTGGGTCTGACTGGCGAGTGGGAGAATGCCCGCATCCAGCCCTACGGCTATACGTTCAGCTACAACTTCCCGGATGAGTTCGAAAAGAAGGTCTTCCAGGGCGGCCAGCGCTGGAACGAGGACATGATCGAGGTGTCCAATGGCCTGAACTACGAGACCGGCCGCGTCATCAACGGCGGTACCTACATGATTGAAAAGGTAAAGGAAGATAAGTTCGCCATCTGTTATACGGGCGCTGCCTTCCTTACTGACGGCGTCAAGATGCTGGCATTGGCTAAGGATGAGAACAGCCCTGCTTACGAGAATAATTACGAAAACATCCACAATGCCACCTATCCGCTGACCCGTGGTATCTTCGCCTATGCCAATCCGCTGCAAGCTGCCAATCCGGTTGTGGCCGAGTTCCTGAAGTACATCACCTCCAAGCAGGGACAGACGCTGGTCGCGTGGGATGCCAAATATGTTCCCATGAATGCTGAATACTGCCAAATGCAGTGGGACATCCTGGAGGATGCCCGGCAGAAGAGCGACGGCTATTTCGCCGAATCCGAAGGCGTTGCCCAGGTCAACGGTGCTGTACTCGAACACCCCGCGGTGGACTTTATCGGTACCATGATGGTTCCTGTTGCCGAAGTTGTCAATGCCCTGGGTGGAACCTACACCTACGACGAAGAGACTTATGCTGCGACCATTGAGCTCAACAACATCGTTGCTACGGTCAAGCACGGCAACGTGAACTATGAACTGGCCGGCGAGAAGCGCGTTCTGAGCCAGCCGTGCTTTATCGTGAATGATCTGATGTATGTGCCGGTCGAGTACGTTACCAATACTCTCGGCGTGCAGGCTGTCGTGGACGGCATCAACGTCTCCTTCACGCTCAACTGATCGTCTGCCCTCCGCTCACCGTATCCCCTTTGGTGAGCGGAGGCATTTAGTTTTGGAAACGGTCCGAAGCCACTTTTTGTGGTGCCATTTTTCTTATGTGTGCTAACTTGGATGTCGTCGCGCGAAAGTCAAGAATACCGATAAAACTGGTGGCAGATTGTCAAAAAGGAGGATGTCAAGCTATCCCAACAGTCTGATCACGGATGTGACTGATCCCAGACATTCGTATTCCTTCAATGCAACTTCTTCCTTCTCTTTTGTGTACACTGAGTTGCCTCCTTCTAAAATCGAACTTTTCGCCCAAACTCTCTGTTATTTTATATCCGGGCAAATACACATCCGCTGTCTCTTATGGCTTACTTTGGCTATGTTGAGACAGCACTTCATATTTTTAGGCAGAAGCCCTATTCCTGAATATCTTCAGTGTTGCCAGGGATAGGGCTTCCGCTCATATCTTATCTGTCATCTTTTTCTGACTGCGACCTTTTCCTCTCCCGGACGAACTCCCTTTTAACGACTTCCAACCTGCGGATATCCTCCTTCTGCCCTTGCAGCTCAAAGTCAAGCGAAAACCGTTCCTTATTGAGATGCTTCATCGCTGTCTGCCAGCCCTTGTAGTCCAATCGTTCTCCGTCAGCCTCCCAGCGGCTTAACGCTTCATCCGCTTGCCGGTACTTGTGCAGCTCGAACGCATGCTCCCGCTCGTAAGCGCTGGCCTTGCTGCCGGACAGTTTACTCCAAGCGCTGTAATACCGCTGGTACTTCTTCCTGTCCTCATAAGCGTGTATGCGCGCGCCTATTGCGCTGGACAGCTCTGCGTTTTCCTTGCGTCTGCTGCGAAGGTCATAGAATTTCGCATTGGCCTGCTTAGCTGCCTCGGCGTAGGACGCCGCATCGGTGATGTTGTAATCACTCATGACGACCATCAGGCCAGTCGCATCCTCCAGTCGGCGATCCTTCCGGTTGGACGGCGCGGTGGATTCAAAAATCCGGGAGGCAAGCACGTAGCGCAGATACAGATTGGACACGTCCTCGCCCCGGGCAATCAATGCCTCGTCCATCTTTTTCTCATACTGCGCCCATGCATTCAGCCGAGCCAGTCGCGCCTCCATTTGCTCAAGCTGTTTGTTCTGCGCTCGAATTTCACGGTTCCGTTCGCTTACCTCTGTCGGAATGCCGCGCTGCACCATGGCGCGCGCTTCCGGGCCTTCGTGAAGCATGGGGATGCGCTCCTTGCCCTGCCTGGCGTAGCTTCGATGATCGACAAAACCATGCGTAAAGCCCGCTTCCCGCAGAGCTTCATTGATGGCATCGGCAGCTGCAGCGCGCCAGATTTCCGCATTGCCGCGGTCATCCCAGTCCACGGTGTTTTCCTTGTGCGTTTTCCAGCGCCCCTTCTGCCTGGCGGGGATGCGGTTGCCGTTCGAATCGAGATTGTACACCAGCCTGCTCTTGGGTGCCCAGCGGCCATCCTCCTGCAAGGCACGCATGGTTAGCATGATGTGAACGTGGGGATTGCCGTCGCCCTTGTCATGAAAGGCCATGTCGGCGCACATACCCTTATCCACGAAGTTTTTCTGCACAAATTTGCGGATAAGCGCGATGTTCTGCTCGTGCGTCAGCTCGGCGGGAAGCGCTAGCTCTACCGTGCGGGTCAGCTGGGCGTCGCGCTTCGTTTCGCTCCATTCCACGCTGTTCCACAATACGTTGCGGTCAGCGTATTCCGGCGGCGCGTGCTCGGGTAGCATGACCTCGGTGTAAATGACGTGCTGCTTCCGGGTGTAGTCGTGGGTGGTGCCGTCCCACGTGTTTTCCATCCGCGTCGCACTGATGTACGCGGATGCGGCGACAGCGGAACGTCCCTTGTTCCGCGAGATGATCTTGATCGGGCAGTGAAAGAAATCCAAGTGTTCCTCCTTCGTATTGGCTTCCGCAGGAGCCGTATCGTAGCCTTGGGTATGGGGCTTGCCCCATCGCGGACGAAGTCCGCAACAGCCCCGCAGGGCGCACGACATACGTTGCCGAAGGCAATGTATGTATAAGTGCGCATTTCTCATCGAAATGAAGCGGGGACGCCCCGAGCTTTCCCGAAACGCCTCCGTCCGTTACCGGCCTGCGGCAAGCTCCTGCATGAGCGCAGCGAACTGCGCACTGTCCATTGAGATAGTCTGCGGAAAGTACGCCTCCAGAATCGCTCCGTGTTCACAGAGCCGGTGGTTGCGTGCCTTCCGCGCTTTTTCTTTATCGCGGTTTTCCTGAAGAATTTGCCGGTGCTTTTCCTGTACGGCTTTCAGCTCGTCTTCATCCTTCGGCATGTTCGCCAGCAGGCGATCAATATCCAGCATTTTTGTCTCCTTTGAATCGGTTTGTTGAAGGGATGCGTCAAAGTGATGCTTGTTTCAATGGTTTGCCATCATTCTGATGTTTTGTATACTTGGGTAAAAAGAAGGAGCGCATCACTCTGATGTACCAGCCTGTACGCCGACATCAAAGTGATGCGCTCCCATCTATTCGTCACATGCCCATGAAGTTGAAATCCATCACGCTTCCGCTGAAGTCAGGCTCTGCTTCATCGGCGTCCGTGGGTTTGGGCTGAATTGCATTGTTTTCGGTTCCTGTCCAAGAAACAGGTGGAGCTGCAACCGTAGATGCAGCTCCAGCCGAGTACCCAGCCAGATAGGCGGGCAGAATCTGCTGAAGCCGTTCAGCCACAGCGTCCGTTATCCGCTGGATAAGCTGAGATTCGTCCTCCGGAGCAAGATGCACGAAGTCCGTCTCGTAGGCATTCACAGCATCGGTCACGATTCGGTTGTATGACAGATGCGTCTTTCTCTGAAGCCTTTTCAGCTTGTCCCACGCCTGCTTCTCATCCTCATAGCCTGTATCGAGCCGAACGGTAAAGGAATGATTGCTCATTTCTTACTGTTCTCCTTTGCCCAAAGCAGCCCCTGAGCCATGTATTCATAGCCCTTGGCAGCGGCGTTCAGGTTGTCCACGAAGACAACAGATTCCGGGTCATACTTGCCGAAGCGCTTTATGAGGCAGCCTCCGCCGCCCAGCACATACAGCTTCATCATTCGCGGATCGTAGCCGTGCGCACGCAGCGCATCGAAAAGCCCGGACACATAGCCGCGGGCAATCGCGTTCATGGATTCCAGAATCTCGCCGCGAAGGTGGGTCTTCCCGATTCGAAGGAACTGATCGATTACATTCTCCGGCAGATCCAGCCCGTCCTTGTCCATCATCTGCTTTCGGATGGTCAGCGCGCACTGATGAACGCCCAGCACCTCCGTCCAGCAGTACTGATCAAGCGGCCGTCCGTTTTCAAGACGCATGATGTTCATCGTGCCGTTGCCGATGTCCGCCATCATGACGATGCCCATGAATTTCTGGAAGTCGTTTTCCTTCTTATCCCAGTCCATCATGGGCACCATCGCGGCATAGCCCTGCGGGAAGACACTGCATTGGACAAAGTGCAGATGATAGCCGATATCGTTGAATACAAATTCCACATCCTTATTGCGCATCATGTATTCGCGGTATGTATTGCGCTGGCGGACGGTCCACGTCGTCGGAAGCCCGATGGCGAGATAGATGTTCGCTTCCGTGATGTCCCTTGTCTGAAGCTCGGCAGCAATGGAAGCCAGCGTGAGGATGTAGAAATCCTCGTCAGCCGTCTTGTCCGGGTTGAACGCCTTGTGGCCCTCGCCGATGCGGTACCACCTGCCGTTGTAATTCATGATGTCGCCGTCAAAGTAGGGTTTGGTGTCCATCGCTGCCAGCCCGGTCGGAAAGATGGTGTTCGCTGTCTTCATGTTGCCGTAGCCGGCGTCCACGCCGACGATGATAAAGTCATTGTTGATTCGCATAAATACCTCCATAAGCCCTCGTAACCTCCGGGGCGGGAATGGTCGATGTGTATAATAGAAAATGCTGCTTACACTGAATCGTCATCATCACTTGCATCCGATACGGATTCTTCCTTCGCGGCGTGACGAATCAGCTGCAGCAGGCGATCTTCGTATGTCGCCTTGCTGTCCGGGCTGCAATATGCGGCCACTTCATAAACCGTGCGGCCATAACGGCGAGTCATCTTCATTATCGGGGTGTTCTGTGCCATGAAACCTCCTTTTCCGGCTTGCGCCGTTGATTTGAATATGGAAAAAGGCAACGCGGAGAAGAAATCTCACGCATTGCCTGTGATGGAATATGCTATTGCTCATCGTCCTATCCCCGCGCCTCTGGCGGAAGGACAAACTGTCCGATGAAATTCAGATGAACCTCGATCTGTCTCGTTTTTTGTCCGGCTGCGGAGCGGACGGTCTTGTGAACGACGATCTTTTCCACGAATGTCCGAATCATGTCATCGGTGATCTCCGTGCAGTCGCGGTATTTTCTCGCCAGCGCAAGAAATTGCTCTGTGCGGTCAGCCTCCTTCTGAGCTTCAGCCAGCTGCGCCTTTTCTGTGATCAGGCTTTCCTTCAGTTCCTCTTCTTCCCGTTCGTAGGAAGCGGAGAGATTTTCAAACCGCGTTTCCGTGATGCGCCCCAGCGCGTAATCCTCATACAGCTTTTTCAGCAGATGCTCCAGCTCGGCGATTCGCTTTTCTCTGGCGCGAATCTGTTGGCTTATCCGCTTTGGCAGGTCAGGTTGATCCTGTTGTGCCTGCTTTGCCAGCACCCGCCGAAATCCATCTTCGTCTGTGATGGCGTAACGGCTGACGGTCTGAATCACATTCTCCACAATTTCCTTGACAACGGAAATACGGATGGCGTTGTGCGTACACAGGCGCTGATCGTATCCGACGGACTTCTTATGGGTGGCGCAGATGAATTCGCCCTTTTCATGTGACTTTGCATGGAACCTCATGGGTTTTCCGCATTCTCCGCAGATCATCAGCCCACGAAGAACACTTTTCGAGCGAACCGACCGGCTTGACATTTCAGGGTGAAAGATGCGCTGCGCCGCTTGCCAGAGCTCTTCGCTGACGATTGCCTCATGCGTATTGGTGAAAACCAAACGGTTTTCTTGGGAGATGAGGACTTGTTTCGCGTGATATTCGGGCACCGACGTCTTGAAGTTCACGGTTTCGCCGAGGTATTCGCGCCTTCTGACGATCTGGCAGATCATGTTGGCTGTCCATTGGTGTGGCTTTTGGCCTGTATACTGTCTGCCAAAACCATTGGGGTCATGCTGCGCGTAATAAGAACCGGGCGTCATAAATTGCTCTTGTGCCAGCACCCTACAAATCTTGATCTGCGATAATCCGGAAGCAGCCAGCTCAAAGATGCGCCTGACGGTCTGCGCGGCTTCCGGATCGACGAGCCAATGGTTCTTGTCCGCTGGATCTTTCATATAGCCAAAGCAGGGATGCTTTGCCAACGGCTTTCCCGACTTTCCCTTGAGCTGCGCAGCGGAGCGCATCTTCCGCGACTGATCTTTCAGATACCACTCGTTCATGATGTTCAGGATTCCGGCATACTCGGTGCTGTCGGGATTGGCATTGTCGATGCCGTTGTTTACGGCGATGAACCGAACGTCCATTTTTGCGAAATAGATTTCCGTGTAGAAGCCGGTTTCGATGTGATTGCGTCCGACACGGCTCATATCTTTGACGATTACAGTTTTCACAATCCCGTTTTCAATATCCGCAATGAGTTGTTTCCATCCGGGACGGTCGAAATTGCCGCCGCTGTAGCCGTCGTCCGTGTAGTGACGGCAGTCAGTGAATCCCTGTTCCCGGGCGTAGCGTTCAAGAAAAGCTTTTTGATTGGTGATGGAGTTCGATTCGCTGCCCAGCTCATCGTCGCGGGACAAGCGCTCATAAAGAGCAGTTGCGTTGCAGGGTTGCTCATTGTGAGAATCCTTTGTTGCTCTTTTTGTCTCCTTCATGGTTGTGAACATGTTCATGATGATGATTCCTTTCTGTGCACTTAAGCGCATTCTCATTGAGGGGCACAATGAAGTTCCCGATGAAGCGGAAAATCACATCCACCTGCATATGGCGTTCTCCATTTTCTTTTACTGGCGCATGAACGACAATCTTCTCGATCAGCTCGTTGAGCATGGGTGCGGTCAGCGTGTCGGGATCGCGGTACTTCCTGATGGCTTTCATGAAGCAATCAATGTTGTCCGTGTCGTTTTGATAGGAAACAAGCTCTGCTTCATCTTTTTCTAAAAGGCTCCGAAGGTTACTCTGCTCCTTCTCATACCCGGCTGTCAGCGCTTCAAAGCGGCTCTCCGGGATCTTTCCTAGCGCATAGCACTCGTAGAGCGTGCGAATAATTGCATCCAACTCGTCGATACGCTGCCTCGCATGATCAGCCTCGGCCTGTTTTCCTCTGACCTCATCTGCATGGCGCAGTGCGGATACCTCGCGCACCTTTTCCGCAAACTCGGCTTCATTGCCGATAGCGTATCGCCCAACGGAGCGGATGGCCTGCAGCACAAGCTCCCGCACATTCTCTGTGGAGATGTAATGACCGCAGCAGCCGTTGCCATGGCTGTAGGTCGGGCAGTCGTAGAAATCATCCGAGTGCCTGCCGGTCTTTCCAGCTTTGCTCCTCCTGTTGTTCATGAGTGCGCCGCACTCCGCACAGACCAGCTTGCCGGTCAGGGGATTGGCTGTGCCGGTGCTGTCCGTCCTCCTGCGAACGAACAAGGCATACTGCGCCAGTTCCCAGCGATCCGGCGGGATGATGGCCTCGTGCGTGTTTTCAAAGACGCGCCATTCTTCCTTTGCATTTTGAATCCGCCGGGCCTTTAGGCCGTTCTTGGATGAGCGGAAGTTGACCGTGTGGCCCATATACTCCGGGCGCTTCAGGATGTTCGTGACAGTTGCGCCGTTCCATGCGAAGGGCTTGCTCATGTCCGTGTTAGAGCGCTTCATGCAGTTGTCGTGGATGGCGTTGTAGTAAGCGGGGCAATATACCTGCTTCTGCTCCAAAATGCGCGCGATCTCATAAGGTCCGTGACATTCCATCGCCAGATCGAAGATTCGGCGCACAACGGCTGCGGCTTCCGCGTCAACCAGCCAATGATTCTTGTCCTCCGGAGCTTTGCGATAGCCGTAGATGCACAGATTGTTGGTCGGCAGGCCTGCGTTACCCTTCTGGCGATAGCAGGTGCGCATCTTCCGCGACTGGTCGCGTAGGTACATCTCATTGAGCACATTCATAAACGGCGCAAACTCGCTGCTGACAGGATTGATTGTGTCTACACCGTTGCCGATAGCGATGAAGCGGATGCCCTTCTGCCGGAAGTAGACCTCCGTGTAGAAGCCTGTTTCCACATAATCGCGTCCCACGCGGCTGAGGTCTTTGGCGATGACGGTACCGACTTTGCCTGCGTCGATGTCCGCAATGAGCTGTTTCCAGCCGGGGCGCTCGAAGTTGCCGCCACTGAAGCCGTCGTCTGTGTAGTGACGGCAATTGGTGAAGCCATGCTCGTCAGCATAGCTTTCAAGCTGTCGTTTCTGATTGGTGATGGAGTTCGATTCGCCCTCCTGTTCATCGTCGCGGGACAATCGCTCATAGAGGGCGGTGATGAGCGGCCCGGTGTTTTGGATTTGTTCCATGGTTTTCTCCTTCTTGGGGGATGGGCTTGGTTCTCCCTCTGCCTATAGGACAAACATTGGCCTTTTCCGGAACTGTTTTTGCAATATGTGAAAAAGAAATTGACATTTTTTTCCTTGCAAACTATAATAAATAAGAACAAATGTTCCATTTATATTGGATGGAGAAGCAGATGTGTGCAGAGTATCGGATACGGGACATGGTTTTCTATGATGACGACGGCAACGAAATCCCGGATGAGGAACTGCCCTGGAGCAGCTATGCAAAGGAACCTGATCCCTGCGACGATTCGCAGGACTGGGTGTATCAGGATGATGCTGACAGCACCGAGGATAATCTGGACACGCCTGCACAGATTGAAAAATCGAAAGGTTTTCCGGAGGACACACGCTCCGCTGCCGAACGCAGAAAGCGCGTAGCGCAGAGTGTGCGCCAGGAAGCGCTTCGCAGGCTGGAACTGTCTGCCCGAACAGCAGCAGAGTTCCAATCCGTGGTCAGCTGGTATGATCGAGAAGAGCAGAGCCGGATGCGCAGGGAGCGCAGGTATGAAAGCTTGCGCGGCGACACACCCGTGGAATACCTTGCTCCAGACGAGGGCGGCATTGTGCCGCACAGCATGAGCTGTCCAACCTTCCGGCAGATCTGTCGCGGAGAGTTTGATGATCTTCTTTGCAACTGCCTGTTCCGGATGCACGATCTGACGGATCGGGATCACCTGCGGCAGATTGTGATGAATCTGAAGCAGGATCACAAGGAAATCTTGTACTTTCTGTGGATTCGTCTGTACTCCCCGCAGCAGCTGGCTCTTCTGCGGGATCAGACGGAACGGAATATCCGAAAGGTGCGCGGGACGGTGCAGCGTAAAATCCACAAGAAGTTGTATGCCGCGCTCACAGAATTAGCGAATGAAAACGGAGAATTGACACGTCAGGAACAGGCATTTTTGAAGGAAAACAAACCCACGCAAAGGAGGCGGGCAGTCCATGACGGCGAACCTGTTTGAGCACACCCATGCGCACTGGGCGAAGTACAGCGACTACGAATGGCGAACAGCGCCTGACGGGCATGACTATCTGCTGCCCACTGCCGACGCGAAGCCGTCCGTGTATGACCCCATTCAGCAAGCCGATGCGCTCGTTGTGGAGGCCGTCAATATCGGGCTGCTGCTGTTCCGCAAGCTGTCGGACGCGAAGCTGAAGGAGGCCATACTGGGCTTTGCCCGTCGGTACGGCCTGCTTGGCCTGATGACTGCGCTGCCGACTACGCCACGGTTTGTGGAGTATGAGAAGGTCTACCTGCCGAAGAATCCGTACATCCGGCAGGAGACCATGGAGACGCAGGACTACCTGAGGCTCTTTTTCCCGTTCGCCATGCCGGACTTTCACAAGCGGGGCATTGAATCGCTTTGGCAGGTTTCAGGCGAGGACAGGATACAGATCGCGCTGGCGATGACCTTCCGGGACGAGCCGCAGGCCAAAGCCATGTCCTTCATGCGGGGCTACGGTGAGCGCTTCGACTGGCTGAAGGAGGTCTTCCGGGACTGGGCATTTGCCTTCACATCCGCTTACCTCTACGAGCACGACAGGAAGTGCCTTGATCGCAACGCACAGGAGCTGTATCAGCAGGGCATCGCGTGCTTCGAGGGCAACGTGCCGGGCTATCATCTGGAGCTGCGCGACCATCCTGTAATGGTGTGGGACTTCCATTCGCTGCTGCTGACCATTCGGTTCTTCTTCTCCTTGGATCTGACCGACACGAAGAATCCGCTGAAGATGTGCGAGCATTGTCAGAGAGCCTTCATCGCCAGACGTTCCGATTCCCGATTCTGCTCAGATGATTGCCGCAAGAAGCACAAGGCAGAAGAATAGGCAGTCAGGAAAGCACGAAGGAGAGAATGTGGAGAATGCAATCGGTCACCCTGTTCATCAGCCATGCCGCAAAGCTTGGCGCAAAAGCGAAGAACAGGCCAATACCGACTGCTTGCCACACCATCCACGGCTGCGCATGAACGAGCCACCCGGCGACGCCTTCCAGCAGGAATACGCTTACCAGCAGATGCGTGACGACGGACGAGAACCCAATCAGAACGGCACTTAGCAGTTGGAGGGCAAGCAAAGCAAGAAGGATGGGGATTGCTGCAAGCCGGAGCGGCAGCTTGATGAGTTTCAGAAGCATATCGACCCTCCTTCATGCGAAAACCAACTCTGCAAGAAGAATCTCTTCGACCTGATGGTGGATGGCGTTCATCCGCTGCACCCATTCCATCTGATTCTCCGCTTTCAGTGCTTCTGTCACATCTTCCCGCTCCTGCATCTGTCGGGTCAGCTGCTCCAGCCGCTCCTGACAGGTGCTGTCGATTTCCTGCAAATGCTCCATGAGCTTGCCGGAGAGCAGAAGCCGTGTGTACAGTCCTGGGCGATGTTCTTCAAGGTAGCGCAGGCGCATCCGCCCGTACTTGCCCAGAGGGCGCTGTTCTGCTTCGGTCAGGCCAATGTCGGGCAGCAGGTAGTCTCCGTTTCTGTGGTAGGTGAGCTTCATGGTGAAGTCCTCGCTTTCCGCTGCATCAAAAAAGCAGCTATGGTATAGAAGGTTTCCCTTCAAACCATAACTGCTTAACATCCTCGTGGATTTGCAGTATATGTATATCATTGCGGTAAGGGAGAACCTTCCCTTACATAATAACTACCACGTCGAAGAGGGGCACGTCTTAACCGGCAGCCTGATTTTCGTTTTTTTGCAGAAGCTCCGCCTTGTTATCCGGGCGGTTCTTTTCATCCGGGTGATATGTCGGCACGATCTCGGCAATCGCCTCCACCGCGCGCTCGTCGTTCTTATCCTCCACCGTCTGCAGCACCTGCATCATGTGGTCGTACTGCGCGTCGTCGATCTTATCCACGTTGGCGACGAAGATCTTCTTGTGCGCGGTTCGGGTCATCTTGTCGCGCTCAGAATCCATCAGCAGCTCCTCGTAGAGCTTTTCACCCGGGCGCAGACCGATGATCTTGATGGGCATATCGACGTTCGGCTCGTAGCCGTAGGCGCGAATCAGCTTCTTGGCCAAATCCATGATGCGCACCGGCTCGCCCATGTCCAGCACAAAGATCGAGCCGCTTCTGGCAATGCCGCCCGCCTGCAAGACCAACTGCGCCGCCTCCGGGATGGTCATAAAATACCGTGTGATATCCGGATGGGTGACGGTGACGGGGCCGCCCTTGCGAATCTGGCTTTCCATCAGCGGGATGACGCTTCCGTGGCTGCCGAGCACGTTGCCGAAGCGAACGGCCATGCACTTCATGCTCGTCTTTTCGCCGTAGCGCTGGATCAGCATCTCGGTGATGCGCTTGGTCGCGCCCATCACGTTCGTCGGGTTGACGGCCTTATCCGTAGAGAGCTGCACGAGGCGCTCCACGCCATGCGCGCTGGCGGATTCAAGCAGGTTGCGCGTGCCGAACACGTTGTTTTTGATGGCCTCGGCCGGGCTGAGCTCCATCAGCGGCACGTGCTTGTGCGCCGCCGCGTGGAAGACGACCTCCGGGTGATACAGGTCAAAGACCTCGTCGAGGCGGTGCTTGTCGCGAATCGAGCCGATCAGCGTGATGACCGGGCAATCCTTGCCATAGCGCTGGCGCAGATCGTACATCAGCTCATACGCGCAGTTTTCGTAAATTTCAAAGATAATCAGCAGCTTCGGCTTGAACCGCATGATCTGGCGGCAGATTTCCGAACCGATGGAGCCGCCGCCGCCCGTCACCATGACGACCTTGCCGGAAAGATAGTCCGCGATGGAATCGGTATCCAGCTCCACCTCCTCGCGGGAGAGGAAGTCGGAGATGTTCAGCTCGCGGATGAACGGGGTCGATTCGCCGGAGCTTTGATCCGCGTCCGTCGGCTCGGAGAGGATGCGCGTGTGGCAGTGCGTCTGGTTGCACAGCTCCAGGATTTCCTGCATGCGCTTGCCCGAGCCCAGCGACGGAATGGCGACGATGATCTCCCGAATCCCATAGCGGGAAACAAGCTTGGGGATATCCTTCGTCGAGCCGCGAACCGGCACGTTCTGAATCCTCAGCCCCTGCTTGTTGCGCGCGTCGTCCACCAGAATGACCGGCTTGCCCAGCTTGCGCGGGTTTTTGTTGCAGACGTTGACGGCATACGCGCCCGCCTCGCCCGCGCCGACGATCATCACCGGCATGGCGTCGCCGAGGCTGCCGGAAATGCGATCCTTCGAGCAGACGCGCCAGATCATCCGGCTGCCGCCGACGGCGATCGTCGCCATCAGCGCAATCAGAATCAGCACGCCGCGGAAAAGCCCCAGCGCCAGAAACTGGTTCAGCGCCAGCGTCACGCCGCAGGCAATCGCGCTCAGCAGGCAGAGCCTCGCCACATCGCGAACGCCCGCGTAGCGCCACATGATCTGATAAATGCCGCCGAACACGTAGCAGGCCATGTATACCGCAACCACCAGCGGCATCGCGGAAAACATCGTCTGCGCGTGCCGCGTCGGGATATACATTTCAAAGCGCAGTTCCATGCTCAGGTATACGGAAAGCAAAATCAGCACAATATCCAGCAGCGCCATGCCCACCTTGCGGAACCATGCGTTGTTTTTCAGCTTATTCATTCGTTGTCTCTCTCCAATAAAAGCGCGCAAAAAAGGCGCGCAGATTCTCCCAGTCTCGCTGATTGTAGATTATAGCATATTCCGCTTCCGTTTTTCAAGTAGGCGCAAACAAAACAGCCGCTTCTCTTTCGAAAAGCGGCCGTTCGTCGCGTTATTCAGCCTCCATCGGCATCATCACAGCGCCCTCGGGGCGAACCATCAGCGCGGTGCAGCTCCCCGCGCCGAAGGCGTCTTCCATCCGTTTCTTGTAATCGGCCAGACGGGCGAGCGGCACATACGCCTGAATCGTGCCGGCAAAGCCGCCGCCGTGCACGCGCTGCGCGCCGTCGCCATGCAGGAAACGGCGGCTCAGCTCAATGCCCATCGCCATCTGCTCTTCCGTCGGGCGGGCGTAGACGTTTTGCAGCAGCTTCCAGCTGCTCTCGCCGCTGCGGTTCACCGCGTCGAAGAACGCGGGCAGGTCGCCGCCGCGAATCGCCGCCGCCTGCTCGAGCACACGGGCGTTCTCGTCATAGTAATGCAGCGCGCGCAGCACGGCGCGGTCGCCGCAGGCCCTGCGCACCTCGCCGATGCGGCTTTCCACCGCCTCCGGCTCGACCTCGCGCAGCACATGCTTGCCGAAGTGCGCCGCGACGGCCTCCATCTCCTTGCGGATCGCCGCGTAATCGTCGGTCAGGTCGCCGTGGTCGCCGCCGGTGTTGACCACGCAGAGCGCATAGCCCTTCGCCGCAAAATCGCAGGCGATGGCTTCCACCTTCGCGTCCTTCTCCTTGAAATCAATGGTGACCATGCCGCCCACGGAGGAGGCCATCTGATCCATCAGTCCGCACGGCTTGCCGAAATAGACGTTCTCCACCTTCTGCGCGATGACGGCGCGGGTCTTCGCATCCACGATAAAGCCGTTGTACAGCCCGTCGAGAATCGCCGCGATCAGCACCTCGAACGCCGCCGAGGAAGAAAGTCCGCTTCCACGCAGCACGGAGCTGGAAATCGTCGCGCGGAAGCCGCCGACCTTGTAGCCCATCTCCTGCATCACGCCCGCCGTGCCGCGAATCAGCGCCAGCGTCGTGCCAAAATCCTTTTCGCGAACATCGAGGTTATCCAGCTTCACCGTGATCGGCGCAAAGCCCTCGCTGTCCACGACGATGGTGTGATCCTCCGTCGCGCTCACGCAGGCAATCGTGTCCAGATCGACCGCCGCCGCCAGCACGCGGCCGTTGTTGTGGTCGGTGTGGTTGCCGCCGATTTCCGTGCGCCCCGGCGCGGAGAAGAAGCACAGCCCGCCCTTTTGCGCGCCGAAACGCGCCTCAAACCGCTCCACCAGCTTGCCGTAACGCGCCTTTTGCAGCGCCAGCACGTCCTCGCCCGCGCCGTAAAGCGTCGCCACGCGGTCGGCAAACGCCTTTGAATCCTGATACGCAGCCCACTGTTCGTTCATCTGTCGTTCCTCCGTTTCATCCGCCGTCGGACGGATGGTTTCTTTTGTTTCTATTATTGCCGTTTTTTCGTGCTTTGTCAATAGCGGGTTTATGGTTCATTTTGTGAACTTTTTTCGTCAAATCGCTTGACAATTCCCTTTTGTCGGTTTATGATGATGCACGTCGTTCACTTTTTGAACCATATGAGGAGGCTGCTTCATGCCGTATACCCCCACCACGGGCGACCGCCTGCTGGCCGCCTGGCTCTCCCTCACCTCGACGCTTTGGAACAAGCGGCTTGTTTCCACCCTGACGTATAACGAGGCGCATGTCCTCGGCATCCTGCTCCGCGCGGAGGATACCGCGCGCGTATGCACCGCCACGACGCTGATCGCGCAGACGCGCCTGCTCAAGAGCCAGATGAACAAGCTGCTCACCACGCTGGAGGGCAAGGGCTTCATCCGCCGCGCGCGCAGCGAGGAAGATAAGCGCGTCGTGCTCATCCATCTGACGGACGCGGGCAGGGCGGCCTATCTGGCCGAGCACGAGCACATCGCCGGGATTCTCAGCCAGCTGATCGACACGCTGGGCGAGGATCGGGCGCGCGCGCTGACGGACGGCATCAACGAAGCCGTTTCCGCGCTGGAGCACATCGTTTAATACTAATTCGCAGTTAAAATGCTTAACAGAGCGCATCAGATTTTTTGTTCTGACGAAGCCAAGTGAAGTGAGGCGTACTGGAGGTACGTTGAACGGAACGAGGCAAAGTCAGAGCGAAAAAGATGGTGCGCGGATTAAGCCATTTTAACAAGAATTAGTATAATACCGTTTGACGAAAGGATTTTTGAGCATATGATTCGTATTATCACCGATTCCGCCGCCGATTTTTCGCAGTCGGAGCTGCAAGCGCTCTCTGTTCGCTGCGTCCCGATGACCGTCTCCTTCGGCGAGGACAGCTACACCGACGGCGTGGATCTGCCGCAGGAGATCTTCTGGCAGCGCATGGAGGCCGGTCAAAACCCGAAGACCTCCCAGCCCTCGCCGGACGCCTTTCTGCGCGAGTTTGAAGCCGCGAAGGACGCGGGCGACAGCGTGGTGTGTATTCTGGTTTCCTCCGCGCTTTCGGGCACGGTGCAAAGCGCGCTGATCGCCGCCGGCATGGTCGAGGAACTGGATATCGCGCTGGTGGATTCCCTCGCCGCGACAGCGGGTCAGCGTCTGCTGGTGCAGGAGGCCTGCCGCCTGCGCGACGCGGGCAGTGAAAGCGCGCAGGACGTCGCCGACGCCGTCCGTCAGCTCGTGCCGCGCATCCGCATCGCCGCCTGTCTGGATACGCTGAGCTATCTGGCGCGCGGCGGGCGCATCCCCAAGGCCGCGGCGGATCTGGGCAAGCTGGTCAACCTCAAGCCCATCGTCGCCCTCAGCCCGGAGGGGCGCGTCGCCATAGCGGGCAAGGCCATCGGCCGCCACCGCGCGGGCGACGCGCTGATTAAGCTGATAAAGGCCACCCCCGCCGATCCGCGCTATCCGGTTCTGCCCCTCTACACCGCCGGGCGCGAAAACTGCATCGCGTTCCTGCGGCAGGCCGCGCAGGCAGGCTATGCCTGCACGATTGACGACGCGATTTCCGTCGGACCGACCATCGGCGCGCACGTCGGCCCCGGCGTATTCGGGCTGGCCTATGTCTCCGCGCAGGCTTGACCGCCCTTACCGTTCCATACAATCATTGAGCAAAAAGCGAATGTTGCACAAAATGCGGACGCGCAATGCGCGCCCCTACGGGTACGACGCAACTTATTGCTTAGACGGACAATAACCTGATAGGGAGCTCCCTCTTCGAGGGAGCTGGCACGGCGCAGCCGTGACTGAGGGAGTCAAGTAGCGCGCATTGCACGCCCGTTATCGGATTTACCGTTCTATACAAAAATCCCCGGCCGAGCCGGGGAATTTCTTTACGCTTTTTTCTCGTTGACCTTCAGGTGCTTCATCACCATCTGCGCCACCACGCCGGTCAGCACGCCCGTCGCCACGCCGGAAACCATCAGCACCGGCAGGTAGGTCACGATCAGCTGCGGCGTATGGAGCATCGCCACCGCCATGAGAATCTGGCCGATGTTGAAGCCGACCGCGCCCAGCGCGCTCACGCCGATGACGCTCACACCCTTGATGCGGCTGAGCGCGATCATCGCCAGCAGCGACAGCACGCCGCCCGCCAGCGAATAAAACATCGCCTGCATGTTGGTGTAAATCAGCCAGCTCATCATCGCCTTGAGCAGCATCAGCACGATGGATTGCTTCACGCCCAGCATATACAGCGCGTAAATCAGCACCGAGTTTGCCAGCCCGAGCTTGATGCCGGGGATGGCCGCCGTCAGCGGGAACTGGCGCTCAATCAGCCCCAGCACGAGCATCAGGCTGGTCAGCAGGCCGGAGACGGCCACCCGCCGCGCGCTTCCGTTTCGCATGATGTTTCCTTCTTTCCTATCGCCTTATTCGTCGGCCGGTACCATTTCAATCGTCACCTGATTGGGCAGGCAGATGATGTAGGTGCTCAGAATACGATCCTTATAGGTGTTCACGTTGACCTCGCCCTCGCCGATGCAATCCTGATTTTCGCAGGTGGAGGACTCCATCTCGACGTATTCCGGCGTGATGTGAATCCGGTTGATCGCGCCGTTTTCCTGCTTGACGGTGATGATCTTGTCGCGATCCATCGGGATCGGGTCGCCGTACTGCCGCCCCGCCACGGTGATGACGACGTGGCCGCGCACCTTCTCGGTCTGCTTCGGCATCATCGGGCCGACCATGTTCGCGCTCTGCGGCGCGTCCGTCGTCTCGGGGGCATCCGTCGCGGCCGGTTCAGCCGTCGCTTCGGGGGTCTGCGCCGCCTCCGGCGCATCCGTCGCATCCGTCGCATCCGGCGCGGGCGTTTCGTCGAGGTATTCAATCGCGTCCGGCGCAAGCGTCACATCCGCCGTCTTGGTGGAAAGGTCGGTCTTGGGCAGCAGCTTCGAGCCGGCAAACAGCGCGACCGCCGCCAGCAGCACGACCGCGATGAGGAGAAGATCCTTCTTTTTCAGCATGGATTACGCCTCCGCCGCGCCTGCGCCGTCCAGCGCCACCTCAACCTCGTTGGCGCCGTTGCTCCACAGGCGTTCGAGCTGATAATATTCGCGATCCTGCTCATGGAAGATATGCACCATCACGTCGCCGTAATCGAGGATGCACCAATGCCCCTCGTTCACGCCCTCGCGGCGGCGGGCAAACAGATCGAGCTTCGCCAGCTCCTCCTCCACGTTTTCCGCCAGCGCCTTCACCTGCGGAACGGAGCGGCCGGTCGCGATCACCATATAATCGGTGATGACCGTCATTTCGTCCACCTTGAGCACCACAATATCCTTGCCGCGCTTCGCATCCAGCGCCTTAGCCGCAGCCAGCGCAATCGCTTTCTGATCCATGTTTGTTTTTCCTCCTTCAAAATATGAACAAATGCGTGTTTTCGCAAGTTGTCTTTCCTTTAACAAATAAGCAGACCCGAAATTCTGTACAAATTTCGATAACGGGCGCGCAATGCGCGCCCCTACGGGGACGGCGGCATCACGCGCGGTTGTTTTTTTCGCAACGTTGGTTGTAGGGGCGCGCATTGCGCGCCCGCGTTTTTTTCAGAATTGCTTTTGCTCAATTACGGTTGCTTTGTTATACCAGCCCCGGCTCATACTCGGCCAGCGCCGCCATGGTGTCCGGGTGCAGGGGCTTCCCCTGCTCGCGCACATGGTCAAGGCTCATCAGCAGCGCCATGTGCATCGCCTCGTCCAGATCGGTCATGCAGAGCTTTCTGAGCGCCTCCAGCCCCGGATAGGGCTTGCGGTTCGGCTCGATCATGTCCGCCAGATAGACGATCTTTTCCAGCTTCGTCATGTTCGCGTGCCCGGTCGTGTGCCAGCGGATCGCGCCGAGCACCTCCGGGTCGTGCACGTCGTAGACGTCCTGCGCGACGTGCGCCCCGGCAACCGCGTGCATCAGCGCCTTGGATTCCTTCATCACCGGGTCGAGCTTTTCGCTCTTCGCCGCCTTTGTCATCTGGCTGAGCGGCATGCACTTGGCGCAGTCATGCAGCAGCCCGGCCAGCGCGGCCTTTTCCTCGTCCACGCCGAATTTTTCGGCCATCTCGCGCGCCGTCTTCTCCACGCCGAGCGTGTGCGCATAGCGCGCCGCGTCCAGCTCCTTTTTCAGCCTGTACGCCATTTTTTCGCGTTTCATCCATTTAACTCCATGCCTGATTTTGCCCCGTAAAGGCCGCGCGCGCGGATATAATCCGCCACGGCCTCGGGCACCAGCCGCTCAAACGGCAGGTTCTTCCGTATATACTCTCGAATCTGCGTCGAGGAGATATCCATCTTTCGCGCGTCCAGAAAGTCGATCTGCGCGCCCCGGCTCGCCCAGAGCCCGGCCAGACGGATGACCTCCTCCCGCGTTTCCCCCTCGCGCATCATCACCAGAAATTTGCAGCGCTCGATGACCGTTTCCACCCGCCGCCATGTTCCCAGCGCGCGCAGCGTGTCCGCGCCGATGAGATAGGTCAGCGAGCAATCCGGCATTTTGCTTTGCAGCGCGGCCAGCGTATCGACGGTGTAGATCACGCCGCCGCGGTCGATCTCCTCGCGGCAGACCGCCATCCCCGCCTCATGCGCCACGGCCAGCTCCACCATGCGCAGACGGTCGAATTTATCGGCCAGCCCTTCCCGCTTGTGCGGCGGGTTGCCCGTCGGCAGAAAGAGCACGCGCTCCACCTTTCCGCTGTTCAGCGCGGCGCGGGCGAGCGCGACGTGGCCGCGATGGATGGGGTTAAAGCTGCCGCCCATCAATCCGATTTCCGGCATGCAGCTCCCCTCCCTTCGCTTTTTCGGCGCATGATGATTGATTATACCAAATTCCGCGCGCGCGGAAAAGAGGAAAGTGCATACATTTTGAAAAAAGCGCAAAAATTAAAGCCATCTCCATGCGTTGACGGGGGTGGCTTATGGCATGATGAGCCCTTTTGACAGCAAAAACCGCGTCGCGACCGCGCTGGATCGGCTGGCGCTCCGGGTTTTGCTGTTTTTTCTGAGCGTCGGTTATTTTTTCGCCCTCTGGCACAGCGGCGCGCCCAGCCTGCTGGCCGGGAGCGCCCTGTTCGCGCTGGCGATGCTCACCCTGCTGCTTCTGGAGCGGCGGACGCTGGCGCGGCGCGACCGCTCCCTTCGCGTGCGCGTCGGCGGCGCAATCGCGCTGGAAGAGCTGATGCTTCTGCCTGCCGCCGAGGCCGAAGGGCGCGTCTGTCTGCTGCTGGCCGAAACGCTGGGCGGCGCGGCGCAGAGCTCCGTCCTATCCTATGCGGGAAAGACGTATCTCGTCCGCTGCGCGCAGACCCTGCCCGGCTCCGCCGCCGGGGAGGGCGACGTGCTCGCCGCCCACCGGGCGAAGGCCGCTTCCGGCGCTGAATACTGTATTCTGGCCGGAACGGGCGGCTTTTCCCCCGCCGCCCAGCGCGCCGCCGAGTGGATGGAGCCGCCCATCCGCCTGATCGCGGGCCGTCAGCTCGCGCTGCTCTTCGGGCAGCAGCACCCCGCCACCGACGCGGAAATCGCCCGCCGCGCGCGCAGGCAGCGAACGCCGTTTTCCCGCGGGCGCATCCGCGCGCTGGCGCTCGCCCCGGCCAAACAGGGGCGCTATCTGCTCGTCGCCTTTCTGCTGGCGCTGCTCTATCTGTTTCTGCGTTCGCTTTTGTCGCTCGTGTTCGCGCTGACGGCGTTTGTTCTGGCCATGCTCTGCGCGCGGGAAAACCGAAAAGCGTTTCGGTTATAGCTCCCCGTAAATCCGCCGCATTTCCTCGGTGAAGCCGCCGTCCGCCGTGTGCGTGACGAGCATCGGCAGCAGGTGCAGCCCCGGCCTGCCGCGCTTTTTGCCCTCGACGAGCACCAGCTTGGGCGCGCTCTCCGGTCTGGAAACGATGAAGCGCACGCGCTTGGGCTCGACCTTCGCCCCGCGCATCGCGTCGCAGAG
>OKRW01000696.1_pt1 | contig 32543 bp, 32 predicted proteins | sample 1601151 | NCBI WGS metagenome assembly OKRW01 (sample SAMEA3541471, study PRJEB24748) | human gut metagenome | biome: human gut; feature: human-associated habitat; material: faeces | place: China | collected 2012 | reverse complement strand
CACCGACATCGACCGCGCCCACGAGATCATGGACGAGGAAGGCCGTCGCATCCCGGTCGTCGCAAAGATCGAGAAGCCGCAGGCTCTTGAGAACCTTGAAGAGATCGTCAAGGCCTTCGACGGTATCATGGTTGCTCGTGGCGACATGGCCGTTGAGTGCCCGCTCGAAGAGGTGCCGCTGGCTACCAAGCGCTGCATCGAGCTCGCTCGCCAGTACGCCAAGCCGGTCATCGTGGCTACCGAAGTGCTCGGCTCCATGGTCAACTCCCCGGTCCCGACCCGTGCAGAGGCATCTGACTGCGCCAACGCCATCCTTGACGGCGCCGACGCAACCATGACCTCCAATGAGACCGCCGTCGGCAAGTACCCGGCAGTCACCGTGAGCACCATGAGCCGTATCTCCTCCTTCGCCACCGAGCACGGTTTCGACCGTATCCCGGAGCTGAAGAACCTGGATATGTCTTCCACCGGCGCTGTGTCTTCCGCAGCTGTGGATCTGGCTGACAAGCTGAACGCCAAGGCTATCGTTGCCTACACCCAGACCGGTTCCACCGTGCATCGCGTGTCCCGCGAACGCCCGGCCACCCCGATCTACGGCATCACCAACAACGAGCACACCTATCACTGGCTGGCTCTGTCTTGGGGTACCGAGTCCTTCCTGCTCGACGAGGATTACCACGACAAGTCCCGCAAGGACCTGATGATCTTCACTGATAAGATCCTGAAGGATGCCGGCAAGGTCACCGATGGCGACAAGATCGTTGTGCTGAGCTCCGCCCAGGGCGAGCACCAGCCGGGCCGCACCGATTCCATCTACGTCCACACCGTTGGAGCTTGCGACTGAGGTGCGTTTCGGTCAGTGGCTGACTGATTAGCGAATAGGAGGGCTTCCGTCCATTTGGATGGAGGCCCTCCCGTTGTTTTCGGATGATGTTGGTTTGTTGCCGATTTATAGATTGCGATAGGTTGTGGTCAAGGTGTCGAGTATGGCGCGAAACGCCGACCGCTCAAGGACTTTGCGAAATCATTTTTTCGTGTTAGAATAATTTAGTTGTGCGAAAGCCCCTGTATCCCAATTGGTAGAGGAGACAGCCTCAAAATCTGTACAGTGTGGGTTCGAGTCCCACCGGGGGCACCGGATTGATGAACAGCCGCGGACGGGTATCACCCGCCGCGGCTTTCTTGTTATCTGACAGCATGTGCAGTTACGTGGTAGCTCAGTGCCTTGCCGTTGCTGCCATATTCCCCTTTCGGCAGTGATGATCCTATCGCGCTGGATTCGTGAGAGTGGCGCCTTATCTCGAAACGATGCCCGTTGGACTCGTGTATGGGAGAATATGTGCGCCATATGTAAATGTGCAGATTTTGTGATTGCGGTCACTATTGCGGTCAAGTGGATGTTTTCTTGTCCGCGATTTTGTCCGCAATCATGGGTGGAAAGAGGTCGAATGATGGTTCGTGACATAGATGAGATGCTCGAGCAGGGAGAGGGACTGTCCGTCGAGTTCAAGAGATGCGGTGCCGTGCCGGAGAAGGACACTTTCGAAACCGTGTGCTCATTTGCCAACCGCTAGGGCGGCCACATCCTTCTCGACGTCAACGACGACGGCAACATCGAGGGTGTGGGCGAGAAGTCGGTGGTCGGCATCGAACGGAACATCGTGAACGTGACCAGAAACCCCACCCTGTTCAACACCGCGCCGGGTGGAGATCACGCACGTCACCGTCCAAGGCAGGTGCGTTCCAGAAGGTCGCGGTCGGATATGATCTCCTCGGGAGTCGGGTTGTCATCCGGCACATAATCGCCGCGCGTCCCCTCGCCGTCAGGCAGAGGGTCGTCGAGGGAGACCTCGTTGCGCGTGTGGAACTCGCAGTCAACGCAGTCGCCGTCGCACAGCCACCACTTGCCTCGCGGGCAGAAGCAGCGCCCCCAGTACTGCTCGCGCTTGCGCAGATTCGTGCGCCACCTGTCGAATTCCCGGTACTGGTCCTCCGGCACCTCATACCAGGTGCGGGTTGCCTTGTCATAGATGCGTTGACTCTGATTGCCGTTGTTTTTCATGTGCGATACCTCTGTTCGCTTCTCCCGAACCGGAGGCACCGCGCAAAAAAGGAGCGTGGCCAGCCATCCAGAACGGGAAATCTGTTCTGAAAGGCCAGCCACGCTCGTAAGCTGGTTGTTATTGACTTATGTCACCTTCACGGAGGCTCGAGCCGCCCAGTGCGCACTGGGCGAACGACCGTCAAGGCGGGGCGGTTTATCGACATGCCCAGGTCGATGAGAATCAGTCGTCGTTGATCATCAGCTCGAGGTCGCCGAAGACCTCCTCGTAGCATGCAGGGCTGAGATCGTCGAAGCACGTAGCGCCATGGCGGCGGAAGACGGACTCGGCTGTCTCGCTCCCATACATGGAGCACACCATGTCCGTATCGTTCTCGATGTTGATCCGCCACATCTCTTTGTCATCTGTTGTCACTGTTGACCTCCAGTCTTGATGCGGCGTTCCAGCCCATAGGCACGCCTTGTATGGTTTGCACATGCACGCCATCGTGTGGGCCACTGGTGATCGGCCAGTGCACGAGTGACGTGTGATTGGTCGGGAAGTCGAAAGATATTTCGCGTTCGCAAAAATAAATAGACGTTTGCGTGGGCACGTGATAAAATATCCTCGTGTTCCCATTCATGAGAGGAAGGCCGCGGCCGCTTGCCTTTCAATCACTAAGGTGAGTGTAAGAAATCGGACCTTTTGCAACAGATACATGCGCGGACATTTGAGGACATAATTTGTCCACTCAGGAGGGAGGTGGAAGCGCCTTGAGATTTTGTGAATTCGCCAAATTCATGCATGAGAATTACGAGGCGAATGCGAATGACAGTGAATTCGTATCTATATTGATTGATGCCATCCTCGATGAATCCGCATTGGAGAAGGAGGGAAACCCGAATCCGATTTATGGGCTCAGCGCGAATACGAGACTCGCTTATTACAGCGGCAAGCGCCAGATTTCACAAAGGAAAGCCGCGCAGATTGTTCCAAATCTGTCCGAGGAATCTTTCGACAACTTTGTGAGCGACTATTCAATGGATGCCCTTGAACACATGCGTGACAAACTGGGTGAGTACGGGTTCGACGTAGAACCGTACGAAGTCGGCAAGGCATGCGCGAACATCCTCGCCCAGATCATCAAACGCCGGTCCGAAGGACTATCGGATGATGTGACCAAGCTTGACTACAAGCGACTGGAGAAGGGCCAGAGATTAAAAAACATCGCCCCCGCGTCGATTGAACGCAGAGGCGACAAGCTGGAAATCGCGGGAGAGACCATCACCATCAACCAGGCGCTAGTGCCGGACAGCATCGCGGAACAGGAACTTGAATACATACACGCCCTGTATGAGGTCTTCGCCGAGAAACTCAATCGGGAGAATTTCACCAAGGATGACATGCCGTTGTTGAACAGGGGCATGCGCGAAAACTTCCGTGAACAACGGGAAGCCTATTACAGTGCTGTGAGCGTCGAGCGTTCCGTGCGGGACATGTTCACCGACGGGGAGGACGAATTCCAAATACTGAAGGACGACGCATGGCACGGTATCGACACTACATATTGGAAGGACTACCCGGACGGCTATGCCCGTTTGAATGCTGTGCTGGAAAAGGTGACGAGCACATCGCTTGACCGCTCCATTCTTAGCCAGATGCGCAACCTGATCGGGAATCTTGAAAAGAAAGGCATCTGCCACATCCTGGTGAATGACGGGACAATCGAATCGTGGGTGCATGTCAATGACTGACAGGATTTTTAACACTCCGTTTGAGATGTCACTGCACGTCGTACTGCTCCTGGGGGTCATCCATGAAAGAGCGACCCTTGACAGGATCACGGAATACGATTTCATCACCGTGCGCGCTGGGGAATTCGGACTTGATGACGGATCCCTGAATGGTGACAGCATTTTCGCGTTTGGTGAGCTCGCTGCAAAGCGAGAACTGGTGAGAGAAGCCCTGAAGGGCCTTGTTATGGATGGCGTGGTAGATGCCAATGACGGCAAGGAGGGGATCATCTATTCCCTGACCGATTCAGGGCGTGCATTGGACGAAGGGCTCGTGTCTGAATATGCGAGCCGATATCGGACGGTGATGAAAAAGGTGAACAGAAGATACAGGAACAAATCGGATGTCGAATTGGCCGGGATCATAAATCGGCAGTCCACGAAGATTTCAAAGAGGTAGCGCCATGTCTGGGTTCTATATAAAGAAGGTCACTGCGAACAGTGCGAAAAAAGGCGACGCCAGCGTCACCTTCGGAAAAGGTCTGAACATCATCCAAGGGCGATCCGACAGCGGAAAGACCTGCGTGGCGAACTGCATAGATTTCATCTACGGCGGCCAGACTAGTAAGCCGTTCAAGGACTTCGCGCAATACGACGGTGTCACCATGATCGTGGCGGCAAACGATGAGCCGGGAGATGTCACGCTGCGGCGCACCGTTGGCAAGAACCAGGTGGAGGTTGACAGCACGATCGCTGGGATTGAAAGCGGTATCTATGATGTCTCGCCGAGGAAGAACGCCAAAAACCCACCGTTGAATGAAGTATGGCTCAGGCTTATAGGCACCGACCCTGATGTAAGGATCGTGACGAACTCCAGATTCGAAACCAAAAGGCTCACATGGAAGAATCTTCTGAGGGTCTTCTACCTTGACGAAGGGCGCGTGGATGACGCGGAATCCATAGTCGAGCCGAGCCATCGCTACATGGAGAACACCCTCTTCCTTTCCGCGCTTCTTTATTTGTTTACAGGACGAACGTTCACGGAAACGGATGCTCAGGAAAAGAGCGAAATCAAAAAGGCCCGTCGCAAGGCTGTAAAGGATTACGTGAACAGGAAGATACAGGACGCCGCAGCCAGGAAGGCGGAGCTAGAAGAGAAGCTGCATCTTTTCGACGGAATCGACATAGACGCCCAGATCGAAGAAGCGACAAACGCGCTTGACGAGACACGACGGAAAATCGACCGGGCACTGAAAGAGAGCCAACGGATACTCTCGTCCATATCATCCGAAGAGCAGCGGATCGCCGAATGCAATGTGCTGCTGAACAGGTACAACCGGCTATCCGATCAATACAAGGCAGATATCCAGAGGCTATCGCTCATAGCGGAGGGCGAGGAATCATACGAAGGAATAAACCCGCCCCTGCTCTGCCCATACTGCGATAATCCGATCACTCCCCGCAAGAGACAGACATACATGGAGTCCGCTCGCGTCACCATGGAAAGGACAATGGATCAGCTCAACGGACTCGTCGATACTGAAAAGGATGTGGAAGAGCAAAAGAAGGAATCGGAAAGCAACCTGGAGAAACTGAAATCCGAACGTGATTCCCTGGACGCCAAAATCAAGATGGAGTTAAGGCCGCAGGAATCGAAGCAGATGGACATCGTGCGCTCCTACAAAGCTTATCTGCAAGTCACGGCGGAGATTGGCGTCATCGAGTCGTATTCCGCCGACTTCGGCCGGGACCTCAATGATATTGAGAACGAGCAAAAGAACGACAAACCCGCTGAGTACCATCCGAAAGAGTACTTTCCGGATGACTTCGTCCCAGCAATGTCCGGATACGCTCAGGAGATTCTCGAGGAGTGCCATTACTCAGGGTTGCTCAAGGCGAACTTCGATCTTACAAAATTCGATATCGTGGTCAACGGTGAAGACAAGGGAACAAGCCATGGCAAGGGCTATCGGTCCTATCTCAATACCGTTATGATTCTGATGCTAAGGAAGTACCTGGCGAATCACGCGAAGTTCAATCCAGGGTCATTCATAATCGACACCCCTCTTCACGGCTTTGATGACGGCGTGGACGAAGACATTCCGGACAGCATGCGCGCCGGACTTTATCGGTATTTCATGGCTCACCAAGACGAGGGGCAACTCATTATCATCGAGAACCTAGACCACATCCCGCACCTCGACTATGAGGCCAGTGATGCGACGGTCACCACGTTTGAAAAAACAAACGAACCTGGCAAACGATACGGATTCCTGAACGGTGTTAAATAAATTACACATACGAATAAAGGCACGGAGGCCTGCAAATGCACTTCAGTTACAACAAGCTGTTCAAGCTTATGATCGACCGCAACATCAAGAAAAAAGAGCTGAGCGAGATGAGCGATGTCAGCGCCACTTCGATAGCGAAACTGGGCAAAGGCGGAAACGTGAACACGGGCGTTCTGCTTCGCATATGCAACGCCTTGAACTGTGATGTCGGAGACATTATGGAGTTCGTGCCCGATAAGAAGCAGGAGCCGGTAGCTGATGACGAGAAGACATCAGCTACCTCCCAATAAGAGGGAGCCATGATATGAATGAGTATATGGAAAGCAAAGGAGGGAAGCTTCTCAAGTGGAAAAGCTAATAGATATTGGAAGCGATCCCGTGGCATCCCTTCTGAATCTGCTACTCGCAGATAAGTCGACGAAAAAGAACATCATATGGGCGACGGATACCTACGAGGAACTTGGCCACGGTTTCGCGGACAAGGAGCAGATCGATGAAAAACTGCTTCTGCAGCACGCCGACATCATCAAGCCGAGAATCCAGAAATCGCAGGAGGAGCAAGCCGCCAGAACCCGTAAGAAAGCCGAGGTCTTCACTCCGGCATGGCTCTGCAATCTCATGAACAATTACTGTGATGAGGATTGGTTCGGCCGCAAGGATGTTTTCAACGTTATGGCCGAGGACCACACATGGACCGTTAACGAGGATCCGATCGTGTTCCCGGAGCGGAAGACATGGAAGCATTACGTGGACTCGCGGAGACTGGAGATCACCTGTGGCGAGGCACCATACCTCGTATCCAGGTACGATGTCTCGACTGGTGAGCTGATCGTCCCGCCAAAACGTCGAATTGGTCAGTTGGATAGAAAACTCCGCATTGTCAACGAGAACACGTTCGATTACGACGAATGGCTCAAGTGGGCCATCCGGGCGTATGAAGCGACATACGGTTACGAGTACCAGGGAGATAATCTCCTGATAGCACGGGTCAATCTTCTGTTGACCTTCATCGATTACTTTAGAGAACGTTGGGAATGTGATCCTGATGTGAAACTGCTTCGCCGGGTTGCAAACAAGATTGTTTGGAATACCTGGCAAATGGACGGGCTTAAAGACACCGTTCCGCTTGGGAAACCGTACGAGGAATTCCACCAGATGTCCCTGTTTGACATGTTTCCGGGAATGTCGGAGGAAGAGCAGGAACCGGAATTGGCACCGTGCAGGATATATAACTGGAGACGGGGCAACTCGCTTCTGTTCAGGAGTTTCAAATCTCGTGTGTTAATTGCCGCAAAGGTATCGCCGTTCGCCTTCGCCCTTAGCGATTTAACTGCATTCTTGATTATCTGAAACACGATACTTTGAGGAATACCGTTCCCTCTGAATGCAAAACAGGACTGATTCATCGCCATGGGGCGCCTGGCAATAGCTACCTTTCCGACGGTTCCCCTAGCTGTGAGAAAGACCGTATCAACTGGATAAAGTTCACTATTGCAGTTGTTCAATCCGACATCGGTAATATGCTTTTCGGTTGTCAGCGTATAGACCGAATTGGTCACATCTCTAGGTGTAAAAAAGGGTATTTTTCCATCCTCCCAGTATTCGACATTCTTTGTTTTTGGTGTTCCACCGTTAAGGATGTCGACAGCCTCCGGAAGTCTAAGTTCTTTGCTGCCAGATTTGACAGCGTTTGCAAAAGCAGTATCAAGTAGATTAGCTAAATAATCATTTATCAGGCTGTGGGTCTTTTTGTAGCGTTTGTTGTCCGTCCGGATTGGCCTCTGAATTTCATGAGTGGTTCCGTGAACATTTTTTCTTTGGTTACGGTCACCTATGCAAAGCAGATTTGGGATGAGATGATCTGCCCTAAAGATACCAAGGAAGAAGAATCCTTGCAGGCTAGTTGTGACTGTAATCGAGGTGAGGAGCAAGAACTGATGAGGCCGGATTTTCGAAGAGGTGAATTAAATGAGGGACAGGTCGAAATGAAAGTGGACGATGATGCGCATTCAATCGTGCCTGAATCAACGTCAGCGTATGTCCAAAAGAACTCCGTGACGACATCTGGGTCATCGGACAATTTATTGCAACAATTGTTGCGGTTGGTAACTGTTCAGGGCTGTTTATTGGCGTTATGTACTTTGCGTCGATATTCATCGAGTCCGGACGATCGACATGACGCCGATTAGCGTAGTCCAGGAAAGATTGTCGATGAATAAACTGCTGGTTCGATGGACATTGGAAACCATATTCGATGTTCATCGAACCGGCAGTTTCCATTTACTTTCAGTGCCTTACCGACAGCGTCTGCTGCAAAGTATGTGATTCATGCGGGGGAACAACGACCGCGCAATCGCGATTGTTGACCGCTTCCACGCAGACGAAGCCGCGCCATTCGCCCTCATCCAAATCGCCGATGGCGTTTCCGGCTTGTTCTCCCGGATTCCATACCACGGTCTGCGCTGCGCCCTGCTTGGCGACAATGATGGTGCGCTGCAACACGGGGTCGCGCAGCTCAAGCGTATCCGCCGAATAGTAGATGCGGTCAACCATGCCTTGGAAGGTCACAGGTTCATTACCTTGGCTGCAACGGGGATCGCCGTCCAATACGGTATCGAGATAATCGGTGCCCTCCAGCCCGCACACCTGCGACTGTTCGGCGTCGCCAACCTGCAGATACGTATGCAGTGCCTCTTCGTAAGACAATGGCTCATTGCCATCGTTATATACGGTAAGCGACATCGTCAATTTACGGCCGACTTCAATGGTGTAAACGGCATGAAATTGAGGATTCGGTCCAGAAACAAACTGGGAAAGTATATCTGCGTTGATCTCGCTGGAATCCAATGTATAGCGCAACAAGGCATCGGAAGAACCTTCCTTGTCATAATGCCAGAAGCTATTGCGGGCAAAACCATGCTTGGGCTTCTTCGAAGCCACATGCCCGCCTTCGAAACCGGAATTGAACCAAGGGAAAATAATCGGAACACCGCCGCGGATGGCAGTTCCTTCCTTAAGATGAATCGCCTTTGGCCGCCAAACCACAGTCTGTTCGCCGGCAGGTGCCCAGGAAAGCACATGCGCACCGTAATCGCTGACTGATGCCGTTGCGTCTTCGTTGACAATATCTCTGATAGTGAAAGTGCTACTCATACGACCAGTATAAACAAGACAACGTTGAAGCGGGATTGTGGAAAGAAGGCCTTTGCAGGATTGCGGAATTTCTTGGATTTTTCGGCTTTGCACGTGAAGGAAAAAGAGGATTGCGGCAACACGCGCTTGTAGGCTTCTGCTAGTATCATCCATGAAAGTACAAGGAAGATAGCCGGTTCGTTCCAACTTGCGTGATGGAGGGTGAATCAAGGCTGTGAAAAGCTGAAGATTTCCAGAATCCGAACGATTGCAAGTAACGGCATCGAATCAGTCCAGGACCAGGTTGGGGTTTGTGAGACCGGCTTTGGGTGTGACAGTGGAAAGAGACCGACATGTCTGCAGAAAAGACCACGGAACCGGACGAAGTGCTCACCGACGATGAACTTCAGGCTGCCGCAGCGCCTGAGCAGTCCATCGAGGAAGATGACAAACCTCGCAAGCGTACCGTCGTCGTGGCCGAAGACGAATCCGTGAACCGTATGGATTTGGTTGCCATGCTGGAAGATAGTGGCTACGAGGTTGTGGGCGAAGCCGCTAACGGTGAGGAAGCAGTCGAATTGACCCGCAAGTTCCGTCCAAGCGTGGTATGCATGGACGTCAAGATGCCTCGTATGGATGGCATCGAAGCGGCGGGCATCATCTGTGATGAGAATATCGCTCCGGTCGTTATGCTTACGGCATTCTCCCAGTCCGATCTGGTCAAGAAGGCCACGGGTGCAGGTGCCATGGCATACGTCACCAAGCCGTATGAGGAATCCAAGCTGCTTCCGGCTCTGGAAGTGGCCATGGGCCGTTTCGCCGAAATCAACGATCTGCTCGACAATGTGGAGCGCAGCGAATCCAAGCTGCACGAAACCGAAGAGCAGCTGAAGAAGGCGGAAGAGCAGCTGAAGAAGGCTGAGGAAACCCTCGAGGAACGTAAGCTTGTCGACCGTGCCAAGGGCCTGCTGATGGATAAGGCTGACTTCTCCGAGCAGGGCGCGTTCCGTTGGATTCAGAAGACCTCCATGGACCAGCGCATCCCGAAGAAGCGTCTGGCTATGGCCATCATCGCCAAGTACGGTGATCAGAAGTCGGAAGCAGAGGATGAGCGCTAACACAGCAACTGTGGAAGGCACTACGCGCGGGACGCTATTGGTCGTTGACGGCCATTCCTTGGCGTTCCGCGCTTTTTTTGCCTTGCCCGTAGAGAATTTCAGTACATCCGCAGGTCAGGCGACCAACGCCGTCTGGGGCTTCGCCACCATGCTGTCGCAGGTGATCGACGTGGAGCATCCGGATCATCTTGCCGTCGCTTTCGATGTCAAAGGCGGTACCTTCCGCAATACGATGTTGCCGCAGTACAAAGGCACGCGAGATGCGGCTCCGGAAGATTTATTGACCCAGCTGCCGTTGATTCAACGGATGCTGACGGCCCTTGGCGTCACATTCATCGAAAAACCTGGATACGAGGGCGATGATGTGATCGGCACGTTGGCAAGCATGGGAGACAAAGCAGGCTATCGCACGCTGGTGCTATCCGGCGATCGTGATGCATTCCAGCTCATCAACGACAACATCACCGTGTTGTATCCGGGGCATCATTTCAAAGATTTGAAGCATATGACTCCCGACGCGGTGGTGGAGAAATACCACGTCACGCCGGAGCAATATCCGGATCTTGCCGCGCTTCGTGGCGAAACCGCTGACAACATCCCCGGCGTTCCCGGCGTGGGCGATGGATTCGCGGCCAAATGGATCAACCTGTATGGCGGACTTGACCAGATTATCGAGCATGCCGACGAAATCGGCGGCAAAAAAGGCGAGGCGTTGCGGGCCAATATCGATCAGGTCAAACTGAATCGTTCCGTGAATGCCTTGGTGCGTGACCTTGACCTTGGCGTGTCCATCGAGGATTTGACTTTCGGTCAGGTGGACGCCAACCAGCTCAACCAACTGTTCACCAGACTTGAATTCGGCATACGCACCAAAAACCGTGTGCTGAGAACATTCAATGCGGGGAAGCCCACCAACGATCCCGTGCAGCAAGACGAGTCCGGCAAGCTGGAAATACCAGAATTCGAAACGATTGATTCGCCGGAGGCACTGGAATCATGGGTGCAATCCAATCTGCAGGCGACGAACAAGCATCTGCATGATGAGCGAGAAATCGCGCCGAAAACAACTCCTTCCGGCTTCGCCATTGATCATACGAAGAAGTGCGCACAATCCGTGGCCCGCTCATGGGTGTTGCAGGTGGAAGGCGAAAGCAAGCCAGGGAACGCGGCTTATTCGTCGCTGATGATCGCATCGCAAGGCAAAGCGATTCGCATCAATCATATTGATCGCGATATGGCGTCACAACTGCAAACGGTACTTGACGAACACCACCAATCCATGGTGGTGCATGGGTATAAGGAACAGTCCCACCTGCTGGAAAGCGTCGGTGTGGCGTTGCCGAAGCCGCTGTTCGACACCAAGCTTGCCGGGTATCTGGTCCATCCCGATTTCCATGCCGACACGCTGGAACGGGCGGCGGCGCATTTCCTTGACCTGCATATCGAGGAACAGTCCGAGGGCGCGACGCAAGGCACGCTTGATTTCGACGAGCCGGACGATAGTGCGCAGCGGAACGACAACCAGCTTCCGCGCCATACTGCGATTGTTGGTTTGCTGGCGCATAAACTGGCGGATTCATTGGATCAGCGTGAGCAGTTCTCATTGCTTGAATCTGTGGAGATTCCAGTATCCCGTGTGCTGTATGGCATGGAGCATGCCGGTGCGCAAGTCGATATGAACAGGCTGATGAGCATGCGCGAACAGCTTGCCGCCGACGCGAATTACGCGCAGGAAACGGCATGGCAGTATGCGGGCGAGCGCGTGAATCTGCAAAGTCCTAAGCAGTTGCAGAAGATTCTGTTTGAGGATATGGGCTTGAAGCCTACGAAGAAGACTAAGACTGGTTCGTATACTACGAATGCGGCTGCTTTGCAGGTGTTGCGTGATCGTTCGTATGGTAATGATAGGGCTTGTCAGTTTCTTGATGCGTTGTTGTTGCATCGTGAGAAGAATAAGCTTAAGCAGATTGTGCAGACGTTGATTGATGCGACGAACAGGTCTGATGGTCGTATTCATACGACGTTTGAGCAGACTGTGGCTGCGACTGGTCGGTTGAGTTCGGTTGATCCGAATTTGCAGAATATTCCGAATCGTGATCCTGCTGGTCGTGAGATTCGTTCGGCTTTTGTGCCCGGTGAGGGTTTTGAGTCGTTGTTGAGTTCGGATTATTCTCAGGTTGAGTTGCGTATTATGGCTGATCTTTCTGGTGATGAGGCGTTGATTGAGGCGTTCCGTTCCGGTAGGGATTTTCATAAGTATGTGGCGAGTTTGGTGTATGGCGTTCCTGTGGATGAGATTACGTCTGATCAGCGCAGTCATGTTAAGGCGATGAGCTATGGCTTGGCATATGGGCTGAGCACGTATGGGCTTTCGCAGCAGCTTGGCATTAAGCCGGGTGAGGCCGAGTCATTGAAGCGGCAGTATTTTGCGACGTTCGGCAAGGTCCATGAGTATTTGGAGTCGTTGGTTTCTTCGGCTCGTGAAAAGGGATATACGGAGACGATTTATGGTCGTCGTAGGTATTTTCCGGGCTTGAAGTCGCCGAATCGTGCGGTGCGTGATGCTGCGGAGCGTGCCGCGTTGAATGCGCCTATTCAGGGTTCTGCTGCGGATATTATGAAGATCGCTATGATTCGTGCTGATGATGCGTTGCATGAGGCTGGTCTTGCCAGTCGGATTATTTTGCAGATTCATGATGAACTTGTGGTGGAGGTTGCGCCGGGTGAGGCGGAGCGTGTCACTGCGTTGGTGAAGGATGCCATGGAGCATGCGGTCGATATGGCGGTTCCGTTGGATGTTTCCACGGGTATTGGTTCGGATTGGCAGCTTGCCGCGCACTGATACGGTACTGGGTTTCGTGTGTGTTGCGGATGTGCGTGGTCGAGCAATGGCATAAGGAGGAATGATGGCAACGCTGAAGCAGGTTGTGGATGTGCTGGAAACGTTGTATCCGCTTCGCTATGCGGAGCAGTGGGATGAGCCTGGTCTTATCGTGGGTGATTTGCGTCAGCCTGTGCGCGGTATCGCTTTTGCGGCTGATCCCTCTATGGCGGTGGTTGATCAGGCGATTGCCGGTGGTATTGATTTGCTGGTTTGCCATCATCCGTTGTTCTTCCGTTCCGTTCATGCGGTGTCGGGATTGGGTTTCCGTGGTGAGATTGTGCGTAAGCTCAATCTTGCCGGATGTGCGTTGTGGGTGGGGCATACGAATGCCGATGCGGCGTATCGTGGCGTCGGCATGGCTGCGGCTGACATGTTCGGTTTGGTGGATCAGCGTCCGCTGGTGCCCATCGATGATCCGGATGCCGAGCATCCGGTCGGTTTGGGGCGTGTGGGGCGTCTTGCCGAACCTGTGGCGTTGCGTGATTTCGCCAGTCGAGTAGCTGGCGCGCTGCCGTACACCGAGCTTGGCGTGCAGGTTTGCGGCGATCTGGACGTTCCGGTCAGCACGGTGGCGGTGCTTCCGGGTTCCGGTGATTCCTTGTTCGATGAGGTGCGTGCGGCCGGTGCCGACGTGTATGTGACCAGTGATCTGCGGCATCATCCGGTGACGGACGCCATAGAGCAGGCCCGCTATGAGGCTTCCATGCGTGCTTCCGGCGTTGCCATGGGCCATGGTGACGGGCGTGTGCGTCCGGCGTTCGTCAACACTCCGCACAGCGCTATCGAATCCATGTGGTTCCAGTATGCGATGGAAGACGTTCCCCATGCGGTTGCGGAAGCGACCGGCGACATTCCTGCCGTGCGTTGGATTTCCATGAATACCGATCCATGGAATATGGTATTTCCTTCGAGCGGGCAGGAACGGTGACGCGTCATGTGTGACGAGGCGGTAGACGGAACCCAGGTGGACGTATTGCTGGATGAATCCAGCGATGGCGTGGACATGTCCGGTATGGTCACGGTGCTTGACAGCAGGCACGTGTATCAGGGTGCGATTTTCGGCGTCGACGACCTGCGGATCGCATTGCCGATGCGTGACGGAGGGCAAACGGTGATTCGCCGTCAGGTGATGCGTCACGCGCCTTGCGTGGTCATGCTGGTGCATGATTGCGCGAATGACCTGTATCTGATCGAACGGGAATACCGTATCGGCTGCGACGCCTTCGCCTACGGTCTGCCGGCTGGACTCATCGACGGGGGAGAGGACGTGGAGGAGGCCGCGCTGCGGGAGCTTCGTGAGGAAACCGGTGTGGAGCCCGCCGGGCGTGACGGTGTCGAATTCGACCATGTGGGGCAGTTTTACTCGTCCGAAGGCATGACCGACGAGCTTGCCAACATCATGGTGCTTCACCTGCATGCATGGCATCCCGTCGAACGTCATTTCGACGGCGATGAGCACGTCGAATCGGCGTGGGTCTCCTGGCAGCGGCTGCGCGGCACCCGTATTACGGCCTCCAATTCCATGATCGCTATTCTTCACGAGCAAATTCGACGAAACCGGCAAAATACAGGCAAGAGTTCTTTCGAATCGTAAAAAAATCGCCGAACAACACGAAATTGCGATTTGGGGGCTGAAACGTGAGATACTTGAATCATGCAAATCAGACCCGGATCGATGTATCCACTCGGCGCAAGCTATGACGGCGCCGGCGTGAATTTTGCCCTCTTTTCCCAAGTGGCACAAAAAGTCGAGCTTTGCCTTTTCGATGAGGAAGACAACGAAACTCGAATCGAAATGACCGAGCAGAACTCTTATGTCTGGCACAACTATCTGCCCGGAATCCAACCGGGGCAACGTTACGGCTATCGCGTGTACGGTCCATACGACCCGACGCAAGGCCTGCGCTGCAACCCGAACAAATTGCTGCTTGACCCCTACGCTAAAGCCATCGAAGGCAACATCGACGGCGATGAGAGCCTCTACTCGTACTGGTTCAGAAGCCCCGATGACGTTACCAGCATGAACACGCTCGACTCGGCCGCCCATACCATGAAAGCGGCCGTGGTGAACCCCTATTTCGACTGGGGCAACGACCAGCATCCGAACATCTCATATCACGATTCCGTGATTTACGAAGCCCACGTACGCGGCATGACCAACCTCAACATGGACGTGCCGCCGGACATTCGCGGAACCTATGCGGGTCTGGCGTACCCCTCGGTAATCGAATACCTGAAGAAGCTGGGCGTCACGGCCATCGAGCTCATGCCCATCCACCAGTTCGTCAATGACAGCTTCCTTCAGGAAAAAGGCCTGAGCAACTACTGGGGATACAACACCATCGGCTTCTTCGCCCCGCACAACGCGTATTCCAGCTCCGGACAGCGCGGCGAACAGGTCAACGAATTCAAATCCATGGTCAAGGCATACCATCATGCCGGCATGGAAGTCATCCTCGACGTGGTGTACAACCACACCGCCGAAGGCAACAACCGTGGACCGACCCTCAGCTTCAAGGGCATCGACAACGGCGCCTACTACCGTCTGGTCGACAACGACCGCAGACACTACTTCGACACCACAGGCACCGGCAACTCGCTGCTGATGCGCTCGCCGCACGCCCTGCAGCTCATCACCGACAGCCTGCGCTACTGGGTCACCGAAATGCACGTCGACGGATTCCGATTCGATCTTGCCGCCACATTGGCCCGTCAGTTCCAGGAAGTCGACAAACTGTCGGCCTTCTTCGACATCGTCGAACAGGATCCGGTGATCTCCCGCGTCAAGCTGATCGCGGAACCGTGGGATCTCGGCTCTGGCGGCTATCAGGTGGGCGGCTTCCCGTCCAGCTGGTCCGAATGGAACGGCCGCTACCGCGATTGCGTGCGCGACTTCTGGCGCTCGCAGCCGTCCACGTTGCCGGAATTCGCCAGCCGATTCATGGGCAGTTCCGACCTGTATCAGGTCAATGGCCGCCGACCGGTCGCATCCGTGAACTTCATCACCGCGCACGACGGCTTCACCATGAACGATCTGGTGAGCTACAACGAGAAGCATAATGAGGCCAACGGCGAGGGCAACAGGGACGGTGAAAGCAACAATCGTTCTTGGAACTGCGGTGTCGAAGGTCCTACGACCATCAAGGATGTTAACGAGCTTCGTCAACAGCAGATGCGCAACATGTTCGCCACGTTGCTGCTCAGCCAAGGCATTCCGATGATCTGCGGCGGCGACGAAGTGGCGCGCACCCAGCAGGGCAATAACAACGCCTACTGCCAGGACAATGCGATCTCCTGGACGAACTGGGATCTGGACGAGGATCAAAAGGACCTGCTCGAATTCGTATCGAAGCTGATCCATTTGAGGCTTGAGCATCCTGTGCTGCATCGCCGCCGCTTCTTCTCCGGTCGCGAGCAGGGAGACGACAGCACTGCGATTCCGCAGGTCGAATGGATGGATCATACCGGCTCCATTATGGATATGGACGACTGGTCAAACACACACGCCTTCACTGTGATGATCTATCTGAACGGTTCCGATATTCCGGAAACCGACTGGTACGGCAATCAGATGGTCGACAATGATTTCATTCTGATTTTCAACGCGCATTACGAGCCGATCATGTTCACCCTGCCCGATGAGCAATATGGCAAGAAATGGCGCTTAATTGTCGACACGCATAATCCAAAGGGGCCAGAACTCAATTATGAGGCCGGTTTTGCGATTACTGCGCAATCAAGAAGCTTCCTGCTGTTGATGAGCGACAAGAAGCCGTCCAACAAGCACTACAACTTCTGACGGCGCACTCGCGTTATGCCGTCAGAATCCAGTGGGGTGGAGTCGTCGCCAATGCGATGGCTCCACCCCACTGGTATGTATATGTTGAAATCCGGCGGTTGCCGGTCAGCCTTGCATCAGACTTGTGCGGCGAGCCTCGAAACTGTGTCGGGAACAGTTTCGCTGACTTCCGCAAGATCCTCGACGGAGCGTGGTCTCTCAGATTGCGCCAGTATCAGCTGCGTCTGCACGCGATCCGCTTCGATGGCGGCGATTTGACGCGAGAAAATGATGAACCAGCCAAGGAACATCATGCCGGCCAACGCCTCCACATTCGTCAGCGTGTTATGCCCGCTCAGCCATTGGAATCCGGCATAAGCCCCAATCGCAATCGCAAGATCGGAAACCACGTATACGACCTTTGAGAGTTGCGGGGCAAGCCAAGGCAGGGCAATCATCAGCACGCTCATCAGACATGGTAGGCCGCGGGCGAACACGTTGTGCAAAATCGGATGCGGCGTGTAACGGAACATGCCGATACCTACGAAAGCGATGCCGGCCAACGTCAACATGATTGACAGCAGCAGAATCCTCGTACGAAAATGCTTCGGCGTCTCATTGATGGCATTGGAATCCAGATACTGCAATTGCAGACGATACGTGGTGATGAGCTCGGAAACGGCGAAATAGCTGATGATCACAATGCAGATGCCCGCGAGCGTCAGCGTCGAATTGAACATACGCGCGGCGAACGTCGTACGGTCGCCCAATTGAGAGAAATTATTGTTGTACCAGTACGGATCGTCGGACGTCAATCCTGCGATACTCACGCCAGACACCACGAAAAACGGCAGTAGGGAAGCGATCGTTTTGGCATTCATAAGTTCCGCCTGCACGAAAGTGATATAGCCTACAACGCCTGCGATGGCCGCGCATAGGATCGGCAGATAGCCTTTCAGCGTGCGGATGCCCATCATGTTGTTGACGATGGACAACATCATGAACGATGTGACGAAAATGGTCGAAGCATACACCATGGAAAGCGCGAGGATCTCGAAAATACGACGGACCGGAATAGCCCAACCATGTTTGAGTGTCAGCGAACGTGATTTTCGTGCGTAACCCAAACTGAATGAAACGACTCCGCATCCTGCCACGATTCCCGCGCAGACGGTGAACAGACGCTGCGTGACACGCCAGATGGCCGGGGCGAACTGCATGTATGCGTTCATGGCGAACCAGGCGATAACGGCGCATGTCACAAAGGAGATGATGCCTGACGATTCGGCCTGCTGGTGACGTCCCATGCCGTTCTCCCTTCCGAAATGCTATTGTAAGCCTGTCGTTGTCCAACCATACGCTATAATAGAAACTCGTGTTCACTTGATGCGATTCCGTGAGGCGGATTCGCGGGGTGTGAACGTGAACGGGCTGTAGCGCAGTTTGGTAGCGCGTCTGCTTTGGGAGCAGAATGTCGCAGGTTCAAATCCTGTCAGCCCGACCGGAGCCCTTGGAAACATTAGGTTTTCAAGGGCTTATTTTTTTCGTCGAAAACGATCCGCATACAAATGCTGCAAATGCCGCGGAACCTCCCCGCCTAGACGCCCTTCAGCCGCTCGGCGCGCAGCTCTCCGATCGCGTCCGCCACGTGTTCGTACACAGGTTCCCGCCCCTCTCGGCGCGAAACAGCCAGTCGCCATCGTCCATGCCATCCATCCGCTTTTCGAGGTGGTGATGTTTTCCTGGACTTCCCGACCGGGAGGAGAACCCTCTTATGGCGGAGTACAGCAAGGAGCAGCGTGACAGGAGGATCAAGACGGTTCGGCATGAGCATCATGGCTCGTCGAGGTGCGCTCGGTCTTGCGGTATGATCGGTGGTGATGGAATCAATGACGAGTCCAACAAAACGTCACCAGTTCCAATCGCTTAAGAAAAATTGAAGCAAAACACCGAACGACTCAACGAGGTCGCCGACGCCGTGGACCAGATGCGCTCAAAGCCATCGACACAGACAAGCCGGCCGAATTCGCCGCTGTGGCGTAGGCCGGCCGGAACCGCATATAGTAAGCGCCCTCAAGAATGAACTTGAGGGCGCTTCGCTTTGAGGGCCGTCCGCCATGCCACCGGCTCCTCCATGGTGGCCGGACTGCCTTATCTCAATCGCAACCTACGCGCAGTCCTGCAATGTCACCTGAACCGTTGACGGATAAATGAGGTGTCAAGGCAGCTACGCTGACTCCATCTCGGAGCTGATCAATACTGTACAGACCCTGGACACAAGCACGCCACATTCGTTTCCAAGCAGCATCCTGTAACGGTCGCCTGTTACCGCAGAACCGTTTGGATGCCGCCGATTGATGAAGGCTGTAACACATGTAACCGATGCAACCCCACCCCATCCACCCTCATTCACCACACAACTCTTATAGTTCACCTGTTACACCCGTTACGCCTGTTAAGGCGGGACATATAAAGTGCAGAGAAGCCAAGGCCGACAACGATTACTGTCTGTAACAGGCAAACCAACAGTGCCGTTACCACCGGTAACGGATCCCGTCATATCGAATATCTAGTAGACGCAAGGCCCTGTGGAACTTGCGCGGGAAGTGCAACGTGGCGAAAATGATAGTGTTGCCGTTCAATGCAAGGAACACCAAGGCAACCTTCCAAGACTTTCCTCCGCCCCGCCGGCTTTACTCCTTTCTCCGGCGGGGCATATTCATACCCACGGGTGCCGCGAAGCCCACCAAGCCTCAGACATAATCAAAGATTCCGCTGGTGAAACAGGCATCGCGGCACCCGCCACACACATAGGCAAACCAGTATGCCCCACGGCAGAAACTACAGGGATCCACGGCGCATCAACCGCCGGGCCCGCAACCTCGCCAGACAGCGAGTGCTCGCGCAGCAAGTGTCCTGCGCCATCTGCGACAGACCGATAGACGACGCGATTAGATGGCCTGATCCAATGAGCGTCGAAGTAGACGAAATCATTCCAGTGAGTCTCGGCGGAAGCGCGACTGACCTGTGCAACCTTGAGAAGGTGCATTGCTGCTGCAACCAACTCAAAAGCGACAAAAGCCTTGCGTGGGCAAGACGAAAGGCCAAAGGCGCTCCGGCTCTCAAGCCCACCGCCATGCCGTTCAGCACTTCGGCTTGGTAACTGGTCTGGGGATGGTATCCTCCCGGCCCGGCGTTCGGCTACCCCGGAGTATTGGCCAAATCCTTCCCCACTATTTTTCCAATCAGCTGCATGGATTTGAATGTAGACTTGTATGCGAAAGGAGATGCTGACGATGTGAACCACAAAGTAATCTGAAATGAAGGAGGTCATTATGGCAAACATGATGATCGAACGGTCTTCTGGACTCAAGGATATGCTGCCTCTTCCGAAGAATGCTGACTCAGCGGTACTTTTTGTTTCTCTGGTCAGTTTATTTGCCCTACGTCTTGCAGAAATGGTCATGGATAAAGGCTATGAGCTCGATTTCAAGGCAAATTCCGCTGGGGTGGAAGCACATCTAAAAAAGAACGAAGACGAGTAATTAGCCTTGGCTAAATCCTGAATTTCATGATAACTCCTTTCAAATAGTGGTTATGGTTCTCCGCAAGCCTCAAAGCGATACGAGGGCATTCAGACATCTGAAGCATCGATTTTCCGCCCACCTGATGGTGGGCGTTTTCTTTTCCCGGAGAGACATTATGGCTGAAGCAAATGATTACCTCGTGCTGCTTCAACGAACTCTTCATAGGCTTGAAAAAACGGTATTCGATGTAGATACGCCGCCGCGCGATTTGGCGTCGTTGACTCGGCGACTGCTTGAGGTGAGTCGGGAGATTGAGCGTCTTGAATCCGAGAATGGCGGGGCCAATGCGCCGACCGCGACGGAGGTAGAGGATGAACCGTTCGATCCGAGCGAGATCTAGCGTCAGGGCCGACCGGCGCAGGCTGCCCGATGTGGCGAGGCATGTGGTGTTGCCCAAGGATATTGCGACGACCGGCTGGCCGAAGGTGGAAGCCTAGGCGAGGTTGTGCGGCATCGAATACGATGGCTGTCAGCGCCAATTGGTCCGCTGTATCCTCGGCAAGACCTCTGATGGAGTGTATGTCGCAGGTATCGGCGGCGTGGTCATCAGCATTTGCCGACAGGTGGCAAGACGTTTTTGATCGGCACGATGATTGTGATGCTGTGCATCCTGAGCGACTACTTGCTGAAGGTGCTGTGGACCGCGCATAGGACGCGCACGAGCGACGAGACCTTCAAGTTCATGCGCGCTCTGGTGCGACGCAAGGTGATAAGCCGGTTCGCGGACGGTGAGCCGAGAAGGGCGAACGGACAACAGGAAATCGTGTTCATCAACGGATCCTGCATCATGTTCGGCGCGCGCAAGAACGGCTTCGGTCGTGGTTTCGACAGCGTGGACATCGAGGTGTTCAATGAGGCGCAGATTCTGACCGAACGCGCGTTGGGCGACATGATCCCGACGACAAACGCGGCGCATGATCCGCTGATCGTCTAAAGGGGAACGCCGCCGAAGCCCTCGGATCCGTCCGAGGTGCTCTCCACGCGCCGAGACGAGGCGTTGAAGGGTGGCAGTGCCGACATGCTGTACGTGGAGTTCAGCGTCGACAAGGACGCCAACTCCGACGACCGCAGACAATGGGCCGTGGCGAATCCGTCGTATCCGCATCGCACCGGCGAGTCCGCAATCCTGCGCATGAAGAAGAACCTGGGCGATGACTCGTTACGTCGCGAAGGCCTTGGCATATGGGACGAGACCACCGTCTCCAGCTCCATCGATCCTCGACTATGGGCGAACGGCACCGTGGAAACGCGTGCCGATGGAGGCGTCATCTCGTTCTGTATCGACATGTCCCCGGATCGCAGCAGTGGTCATCGACGCGCAAAGCCCCGCGATGGTGCTGCTGTCCGAACTGAAGTCACGCGGCATGAAGGTCATGGTGAACACCATCAACGGCATGGGCCAGGCGTGCGGCTGCGTATTGGACATGCTGACCGCCGGCACGCTGAAGCATCTATCCGATGCGGATCAGCCCCAATTGGCCACGGCGGTGGCGAACGCGACCACAAGGCCGATTGGCAAAAGCAGCGCGTTCGGCTGGAACAAGACGGGATCCGACATCGACATCTCGCCATTGATAGCCTGCACGATGGCATTGCAGGGAGCGTGGACCACACGACGCAATCCGAACAGATGGCAGCACGTCATGCACTAGAAGGGGAAGACTACGATATGACGGACGAAGGCATCTGGAGCGCTGCCGTCAAACGACCATTGGACGTGAACAGTCTGAACGTGGCCGGCATCGACGGCGTGGCCGACGAGGACATGCCGATGATTGGCGCATTGTGCAAGGTATGGCGGGACTGCTATCCCTACAATCTGATTCGGCAGCATACGCGCCTGCCGTTTCCGCCCGAAGCGTAAGCATGACCGTGCGCAACGGCGACACTATGTCCGGTATCGCCAGGCGAACCGGCCTGTGGCCGCTGTCCGCATGAAGTGCGCCATCCGGCAACATCAACCTGATCTATCCGTGCAACATCGTCACCTATTGAGGCACGTCAACCGCTGCCAGCGGATCCACAGCCACGGGTGACCACGTGCACGTCGTCAAGCGTGGAGAAACACTCAGCGGCATCTTCGGAGCCGACGGCTGGCGGCGCGTCGTCCAATTGAACAACCTTGCCAGTCCCAATCTTATTTACTCCGGCCAGCGGCTCCGCTGCTGACCACAACCACCATGGCCTTCGGCATCATGCCGGAGGTCACTTTCATCATCCAAGGAGAACCATATGGATATTTCCACCGCGACCACACTCGCATCCGGACTCGTGGCACTGATAGTGCCAGCTGATATGACCTGATTTTTGTTCCGCATTTCCTTTAACTCGATGGGAGATGATGGAACCATGACAAAGGGCACTCGATATACTCCGGAGTTCCGGGCGAAGGCCGTCAGGTTGCTGACGGCGTCCAGGTCGTCGTATTCGTCGGAGACGAAGGCGATCGAACAGGTCGCCAAGTCTGGGGATAGCGCCGGAATCACTGCGGCGCTGGCACAACCAGCCGGACGCGACGGCCGCCGCGGAGACGAAGCAGTCCGCGCAGGAGGCGATGGCGGAGTTGAAGCGGCTGCGGGCGGAGAACGCGAAATTGCGCCGGGCGAACGAGATATTGACGACGGCTTCGGCTTTTTTCGCGGCCAGGATCGACCCGACACGGCGTTGATGGCCGCGTACATCGACGGATGCAGAAACCGTTTCAGGTCGGGCCGATCTGCAGGGTCCTGTCCGAGGCGCTGGACTGCGGTTTCCTCACGCCGCGCGGCTACCGCACGTTCAGGTCAAGGCCCGTCAGCCGCATGCGGGCGCGCCACGAGGCGCTGGCCCGCGACGTCATGGACATCCATGCCGGCGAGTTCTCCGCCGTGTACGGATACCGCAAGGTGTGGCATGAGCTCATCGGCAAGGGCTGAGATCCCGGGGAAAGTGGGCCGCGACCAGGTGATGAACATCATGCGCGGGCTCGGCATACGGGGCGTCAGGCGTGGAAAGACGCCCGTCGCCACCAAGCCCGCGACGGGCACGGGCGGCGAGCCCGACCTGGTGGACCGCAAGTTCGAGGCCGAGGCGCCGAACCGGCTGCACGTGGCCGACATCGCCTACGTGCGCATGGCCGATGGGCGCTTCGCGTATACCGCGTTCGTCACCGACGTGTTCGCCAGGCGGATCGTGGGCTGGGCGTGCGCCACCACCATGAACACGGAGGAGCTGCCCCTGCAGGCGTTGGAGCAGACGATCGCGTGGGCCGCGTTGCATGGCGGGACCGTCAGCACGGTGTGCACCACCAGGGTGATGGAATATGGCATGCTGCCGTCGATCGGCACTGTCGGCGACTCCTACGACAACGCCATGTCTGAATCCGCCGACGGCGCGTACAAGACCGAGCTCGTCTGGCTGCGCAGGCCCTTCCATGATCTGAAGGACCTGGAGCTGGCGACGTTCCGGTGGGTCTCGTGGTGGAACTCGAAACGGCTGCACCAGTCCCTGGGCTACAGGACACCGGAAGCGGTGGAAACCGAGTATTATACGAATCAAGCGGCGTAAGCCGCCTCGCTATAAAGTCGGAACAAAAACCAGGCCACTTCAAGCATCTGTGCAGGCATTCAAGAAATACATCCCCAGCGGATACGTTGGACTCGTATCCCTCGCAGCATCCATCCTGTTCGGCACCATCGCCATCGCCGCCACCGGCGGATTCGACGGCACCTACACATGGGGCATCGTGCTCGCAGGAGTAGCGGGCGTCGCGCAGACCGTGTACACGCTCGTCAACCAAGCCCTTGAGGGCAAATTAAGCAAGGAACAGACGAAAGCAAATTGACTCTGAACTAACATTGCGGGGCACTGTTTCTTTAATACAGCAGCCCAGCAGTCAATACATTAAATCCTCATATCAAAATGCCTATTCTTAAATATCCTAATAAGGAGTCTTTCGACTTCACTCATAGATAGACTTCCCTGAATTCTATTGCCATCATCAGAAATCCAGCTAATATTCGTCGCAGTATGCCCAAAGGATTCACCATCCTTTACCGTTTTCAGCGGGTTAAGGTGCCCAACTTGGAAAGCTGACCTTCCGTGCCTTGGATGAAGTATGTCATCTACGAATAATTGGTAATCAAGATAATCTCTTGTAATAGGACATGTGGCGTACTCAAATGAGCTAGGCAAATATCCTTCTCTTTTCAACCCTGCAACAAGATCAGCATTAGCCCCTTTAAATTTTGCAACTTGCAGCAAAAGCTTGGACTCGATTTTCATGCAATCAATGCGTAGAGCGAACTGAACGGAACGAGGATGAGTTTCCCATCTCTTCTCTCTATTTGTCTGATAGAGACCAGTCTGCGCCCTATCAGTAAGATAGGTTTTGATTTTTACTTTGTTCTTATAGATTTCTTTAAAGACAATAGCGTCAGGATTTTTAGAGTCATCAAAGAGGAACGACCTAAGTCGAACGGTCGATCGCGCTACCTCATTAAATGCAAGGTATATATTCCGCTCCGAATGCAGTTTATCGGCATATCTGTTAATATAGTCAAACGGTAATTCATACGGCACTGATGTAAACTCTTTGAACTTGACAAGAAGAAGCAAATCATCCTTAGAAAGGGCACTGATTTCTTTAAGAAGCTTTTGAGCGATGCGAAGACACTCTTCATAAGAGGCAAAACGCGGATCATCATTCAAATCATCTGTCCATCGAACCTGAAACTTAGTCGACGTAATGTCATGATTCACTAGTTCAATAAGAAAACTGTTTCTCACTATCGAATGAGCAATATAGTCCAGTTGCGCATGTTTCAACATTGACCCAATATGGTCATAGGCATTTCTTCCATCGTCATCCAACGCCTCCCTCAGCCCGGCGCAAGCCTTAATGTTGAAAGACTTGGCAGCTACCGCTTTTTCAAGTATTTGCTTGTAATCCAAGGTGAAACCTCCTCAATCCGTCTAGTGAGCGGATTCATACACACTTAGGTGATTGCGGAATCTAGCACCCTCTGGTATATTGGATGTTTCGTTTACAGATTGTGAAACTTGTCTATGAGGTTACAGATTATGAAACATCAGGGAATGCTTAGTTTTTCTGCAAAAGATGTCTTCGTGGACATCCGAAACTATCTGGCTGGACGTTTTGTAGGATCTACGCGAGACGAGTTCTTCCTTGAAGAGATCGTCAAACTATTGTTTTGCAAGTATGAATTTATACGAGATCCACAGCTATACGACAAAGATGAAATCTCTCACAGCTATCGCTCTTGCTTTAGATCCGTGGTCTCCAAATTTCCTGAGATCTTCGATTCAAACACAGAAATTGAGCTTGATTCCGACAGCATCAAGTATGTTGACGACAAAATTAACGTGCTCGATCTGCAGAACATGGAGCGAGATGTTATAGGAGACGCGTATGAGCTATTCATGGGAAGCGCCATAAAGGGACAATTTGGACAGTTCTTTACTCCTAAAAACGCTGCGGACCTTCTTGTATCATTTGTTGCGCCAAAACCTGAGGATACTGTATTAGACCTTGCCTGTGGTGCAGGAGGATTTTTGACGTCAGCCGCATCATATGTGCACAGCAACAACCCATCGACGGATATGCGTGCATACGCCCAGAAAAATCTCTATGGAGTTGATAAAGATTCGTTTTTAGCACGTCTTGGAAGAATCAGGTTAGCAAGTCTCTACGAAACAGCTTCAAATATCTTTTGTGCCGATAGTCTTATTTGGGATAAGGCGACGCTTGGAGAGGAACTTAATAGATTCGATGTGATTCTAACGAATCCACCATTTGGTTCAAACATCTCTGCGGGATCGGAGGAAACGCTAAGGAAATTTGATCTAGCACATAAGTTCAGAAGACGAGGTGACCAATATATCGATATTGGATCAATCAATTCTTCGATACCGCCTCAAATCGTTTTCTTTGAGCAATGTTTGAGACTTTTAAAACCAAATGGACGTTTGGGCATAGTAATACCAGAAAGTATGATTTCAAGCAGCAAATATGGTTACGTTACTAATTATTTGCTTAAGAATGCAACCATTAAGGCTTTGGTTGGAATGCCTGAAAACTTGTTCAAAACTTCAGGACGTGGCGGAACGCATACCAAGACATGCTTACTATATCTCGAAAAGAAAGAACCAATTTCTCGAAATCAGATTTTCTTTGCTGCTGAGGCAAAGTGGTGCGGACATGACAGCCGAGGTAAATCTATTCCTAACGACGATCTGCCAATCATTAAAGAAAAATTCTCTTTATATTGTTCTGGGCGATTGGACAAGGAAAGCAATCTTGGATGTGAAGCTAATTTATCTGACTACAGTGGAACCATACTGGCACCACGTAGTTTTACATGCACGCTGGGCGTTAGTGTAAAAGATAAGACAGATAGCTATTATTTCCCAACAATTGGAGAGCTGATTGACACTGATGTAATCCAAGTTGCCACTGGAGATGAAGTTGGCAAGCTTGAATATGGTACTGGAAATATTCCATTTATCCGTACTTCAGATATTTCAAATTGGCGTATATCTACTGATTCAAAGCATAAGATTTCCAAGGAAACATTTCTCTCTCTCCGAAAGAAGCAAGATGTGCAAATCGGAGACATTCTCATGGTAAAAGATGGAGGCTATCTCATTGGCACATGTGCAATGATTACCGAACTTGATACTGAGATTGTCTACCAAAGTCATATTTATAAATTCCGAGTTTGCAGTAACAGTTTTGGTCTAACGCCCGAATACTTATTGGCTGTACTTAGTTCCAACTACCTTCGAGCGCAGATCGAATCTAAAACATGTACCCTCGATATTATCAATTCACTTGGTAATCGTCATCGAGAGCTAGTTATCCCCATTCCTAAAGACAAATCTATTTTAGAGACTATTACACAAGAAGTTAAAACTTCTATACAAGAAAATGTATCCTCAAGAAAACATGCATTTGCAGCACTAGATAAGGTGGAACTTCTTCCATCGTGATCTGCTTTTGTTGAGTGTTTGTTTGATACGCTAATATTCGTATATCAAACAAACACTCATTGGTACACAATATGCTTTTCAATGTATGCACAAGCATCTGTTTTTATACAGGAAAAATAGTGCGATCTATGCTTAAACAGTCTTCCAATTTGTGTATAACTGACATAGCCCTGGCGGATCGAACTAATGGATCATCGTTCCTATTCGGACTTGATGTTTTAATTGATTTCAGACGATTCCAGAAATACGATCGTTGGCTATCATCCATCCTATGAAATGGATCAAAGAAGTCATCGGTTGATTCAAATAATGGTAATGTAGTTGATCCGTCTCCTGTGAGTATCTCTCCAAGAGGGTTTGTAGCATAGGAAAGCCAGGCAGGATCATAATCCCTTGAGATAAGCGCTGCAGGAATAGAACAAGGAGCTTCGCCTATCCATCTCAACACCTCTCCGGTGTTGTAATCACTTAAACGCATGAGGAAAAGCATGTCCCATGCGGAATTCCAAGCTAGATCTGCTAATTCACTTGCTCTGGTTACTTTATTTGTATCAAATTTTGTCAGATGGCGAGCATTGCCTCGATACCTTGTTTTCTTTGTATTTCCGTCTTTGCCTAGCAACTGATACAAGCCAAGCAAGGTTGGAAATACGGCAAGAAAGCCTAGCTCGTCACGTTCCCATTTATAGAATTTTTCAAATAGATCTAATGATTTCTCAAGGTTATCTTTTAGTGATTTATTTTCTAGCTGAAGGTTAAGAAGATATAAAATGCTCCCATAATAGATCGGTAAAGCGTCAACTTCTTCAGCGACGCATTTATCAACTAATTCATCAGCATCAGAATTATAAGCAAACTGCTTGCTTGGCTTATTGTCGCAAATTCTAGCAAATTCACTTTCATCACATGTGACTAATTTGACTATTGCACTCCCGTAATTACGGAATATACTGTAATTGACTTTTTTGTTACGCCTTAGAGACAATTCTGTCAAACCAAGACGATAACAAATGCCTAAAGTTCCTAGATCAATTCTAGTCAATTGATATTGTAGACGTATATATTGAAGAACCTGTTTAAGCTCTGGCTTAATTTGTTGCGATCCATAGTAATAAGATCCAATGTCTTTAATAACATTTGTGTCTAATATTAAAGCACAGGGCATATACGGCGAATCCCAGTCGGAGTTACATATAAGACGTCTCCCGCCGATTACAGGATACAAAGTACACATACGCTGTTAACCCTATCTACCGATTAAGCTCACTTTTCCATTATTTTAGCCCGTATCACACCCATGCTGCATTTGTCTAATGCGCGACATCTACGGAAACCCGACTGTCATCCATATCCCAATCGGCTCAGCGTAAATCACTCCCTAAAACACCTATTACGATTTATCAAGGAGCCGTTTGGCCAGTCTTTTTCCGCAGCTCGGACGACACGCCGCACATTCGCGACGATGAATTGCATCGGATATCGCCTAGTGGGATTCACATGGTATACGGTGATGCCCATGCCCTTTGCGAGACGGTCCTTATGCTCCCGTCGTTCGGGCGGATGGGTGTCGTCGCCTCCAGCGTCCCATTCGAAGGCTATTCCCAGATCAGGTATCCATGCGTCAAGTTCGTGATTTCCGGGGAGTACGTCGCGAGCGTTGATGATGACCGCCAAGGATGTGATCTCGTGAAGGGCTCGGTTCATGAACTTCTCGAACGAGCTTGTTACTGGATACCCTTGCAGAAGCTTTGGCTTCGCAATGCCTGGAATCATGATGCTGGGCGCGGTGTTGCCTTGTGCATGTTGCTGCTTCTTCTGGCTGTTTGATTCGGTGATGGCGCACGATATTGTCTCTTCGTCGATGACGCCGAATCTTTCGAGAACAGCCGAGACGAATTTACGAACAAGCAGAAATGCCGTTTTCCCGTCCTGCAGATCGACGGCTATCTTCAATTGATTCTTATTCTTATACGCCTTGCTGATTCCCTTCGCGGTGATTTGCGGTTGCCCTGCTGAGTGGCGTTCATTGAACCAAAACGAAATACTGAAGAATATTTTTTGAGGGACATGGTGAGGAAGGAAGCCTTGTCCACTGGGACGTCTAGTGCTCGACATCCCAGATTAAAGGCAATGTTGTATTGCTTGGGCTCACACGTCGGGCATACGGGGTGACCGAGCATTATGCTTATACGTAGCGGAGATGCGCTGAACCGATGACCGCACTCCGGCCCCTGCCATTGGTTGCGTTCCATACTTTTAACAGGAACGGTCAAAGGGTCTTCGTCATCCTGATACCAGGCGACAATCTCAGGAGAGTCTCCTACATGCGTGGGAATGCCTCATAGCAAATATGCAAACGGCGTGGTAGGCGACATGGGCAGCAACAGCTTGGCGACCTCACTGTGAGAGCTGCTGGATGTCAGGTTTTCGCACGAACCCATAAAGATGCATCGCCTTCCAATGCGGAGCTAATCGAACATAGCTTAGCAATCCATTGTCATCCATACTCAAGGAATCAGGAGACAACAATTTCGCCGTCGAGCGCGACAGCAATGGGTGTTTTTGCATTCCCGATACGCTGAGGGACTTAGCCCATGCTACAGCCTGACTTGTGAATACAATCCGTTAACAATGACCGTCACGGTGAGCCAATCGCAGTCGGTTCAACAAAGACAACCAATAACTGGAAACCGCCATTTTCCAACGATGTTAGGTTCAGCAAAAAGCCATTCAATTCAACAAGAAACACCCCGCGAAAACAGAATGTCGCAGGTTCAAATCCTGTCAGCCCGACGAAAATCGTTGGAAACAAAGGCGTTTCAGACGGTTTGAAAAACCTTTTCCGGTTTCGGTACAAAACGGTATAAACATGGCAACGCAGAAAAACCTCGTGACCTTTTGCGATGTTCACATGGTTTCGTCCGTCTGGGTTTTCAAACGGAAATGGTATGGACGGAGTCCAATTGCCGAGATCGAGCAAGATACGCACGCTACATGTCGAGATTGAAGCGTTGTTTTCCACGGGTTTTGGCTACGATAAACCCTATGAACGCATCTCAAGAGAATCTTTGGCCGGCGCCGTTTGCCAGCAAGTCGCTTGACGCCACCGTTGTGGTGCCGGGCAGTAAATCCCTGTCGAATCGTTATCTCATTCTTGCGGCTCTCGGGCATCGTCCTGTGCGATTGGTCGGTCTGTTGCGCTCGCGTGATACCGAGCTGATGATGGACGCGCTGCGTTCGTTGGGAGTGCGCTGTGAAATCGATGAGCAGGTTGACACCACAGTTACGGTGGTGCCGCCGTCCGACGGCCGGTTCCACGGTGGTACGAAGGTGTTCTGCGGTCTTGCGGGAACGGTGATGCGCTTTGTGCCCGGTCTTGCCATGTTCGCGGACGGTCCTGTGGCTTTCGACGGTGACGAGCAGGCGTACGCGCGTCCGATGAAGCCGGTGTTGGACGGTCTTGAACAGTTGGGGGCATGTATCGAATACCACGGCGAGGAAGGTCGACTGCCATTTACAATCACTCCACCTCAAACGGTGAGCCAGTGCGCTGAGCCGAGCGTGGTCAGCATTGATTCTTCGGGATCCTCGCAGTTCATTTCAGGACTATTGCTCATCGGCTCTCGAGTGCCAGGCGGTTTGGAACTGCATCACACGGGGGAGAAGACGCCGAGTTTGCCTCATATTCGCATGACTGTGGCCGACCTGCATGGTTCCGGTGTGCGTGCCAACGCCGACGAACACGCCCGCGTGTGGACCGTGCAGCCGGGAGCCGTGCAGTTGCCCGAAACCGTGACGGTCGAGCCTGACCTGTCGAATGCCGCCCCGTTTCTTGGCGCAGCGCTCATCGCCGGAGGAACCGTGCGCGTGCCTCATTGGCCGGAATCCACCACGCAACCCGGAGGCCTGCTTCCGGGCTATTTGGAACGTATGGGAGCCGAAATCAACTTCCCGGTGATTGACGGCGTCCGGTACTGCGAAGTGACCGGCGACGGTCGTGTCAGCGGCCTAGGTGATTTCGACCTGACGGCGGCAGGTGAGATCGCGCCATCATTGGCCGCAATCCTGGTCTTCGCCGATGCTCCTACGCGCATGCTGGGCATCGGTCATCTGCGTGGCCATGAGACGAACCGTTTGGAAGCATTGGTCAACGAGATAACCAGAGTCGGGGGTGATGCCCGTGAGCTTCCCGACGGGCTGGAGATCACGCCGGTGCCGGCAATGAATCTCAGGCCGGCTGAAATGGAAACCTATGCGGACCATCGCATGGCGACGTTCGCTGCGATGTTGGGGCTTAAAATCAACGGCATTCTAATCAAGAACATCGCCACCACTGCGAAAACGCTTCCTGATTTCGCAAACATGTGGACCAGCATGCTGGCCTAGCAATGATTGTCCAGGATAATCCGCAAATAATATTGAAAACGGTATGAAAATGTCCTTCCTCCGCAAAAACGGAGGAAGGACATTCTACGTTTTTGCACAGGATCGTAATCATTCTGCGGATGCCGCTATGTCAAGCCACGATGGTTCTTAGCTTTCCTGACACGGCTTGGCCTTGTCCGGCCCCAACATGGCAAAGGTAGTGGCGCTCGCAAACGTCATAATGCCTACGAAAAACACGGAACCAATGGAAACCTGACACCGTACGTAAAGAGGTAAGCAGCGACGAGGCGTCCGACACCTTGAGGGGTGTTATCTGGCTCGAGCCTAGAAGGCGGAAAGCATGATGAAGCCCCCGGAAGTTTCGCACTTTCGGGGGCTTCATCATATTGATTGCGATTTTGCGTTCAGTAACGAATCAGCTTGGAATCACTCCCACTCACTTGTTTGAACTGGGAGAGGCATTTTGCGCCCCCTCTGAGCAAAAATTTTTCAACTTTTTTGAAAATAAAAAAAGTCGCCTGTTTTAAATTTGAGGTCAACAGATGGCGGGTAGAAATTTTCATATTTATGATGTATAATATGTGATATTAAAGATTGATAAA
>OKRW01000691.1_pt1 | contig 32659 bp, 33 predicted proteins | sample 1601151 | NCBI WGS metagenome assembly OKRW01 (sample SAMEA3541471, study PRJEB24748) | human gut metagenome | biome: human gut; feature: human-associated habitat; material: faeces | place: China | collected 2012 | reverse complement strand
AGCACGCCGCCAGCGTTCATCCTGAGCCAGGATCAAACTCTCAATAAAATGGTATCTAAACGAGTCGAACTCGTTCAAATCAATTTATCGAGCTAATCTCTTAGCTTCAAAGAAATAAAACGTTGCCCCACAAAGCATTAAGCTTCATGGACAACTTTATTGTCCGTTTTGGTGCTTCGTGTTTCTCTTACATTGTTTAATTTACAAGGTGCACGCCGCTTCTCAGCGGGTGAGCTATATCTTAGCACAGCTCTCAGCGCTTGTCAAGAACTTTTTTCAAGTTTTTCAAAAGTTTTTTCAGAACTTTCTCATTTCTCGAACTCGTTCTTTCCTTTTTGCGCCCCGTCTCGCGACAGCTTTGATAGAATACCACCCATTTCAGGAAATGTCAAGCTCTTTTTTAAGTTTTTTCGATTTTTTCTAATTTTCTTTTCCTTCTTGACTTTACGAAATCTGTGTGATATTATTTTGATATCAAATCAATGACAGGAGGTTTTCCTATGAAAGAGAAGGTCTTAACCAACAAGAAGAACGGTATGCTGGTCCTGCTCCTTACTATTATATTGTATGTGGTCGCCGCCAGCGGCGTCCTCGTCTGGGCCAGGTCCACGCCCCTCTATCTCCTCTGCGTTGCCTACCTTTGTTTAGGCTGGCTGGTCGCTCCTGGCCTGAAAGTCTTAGGCCCCCAGGAAGCCCTGGTCCTCACCTTGTTCGGCAAATACATCGGCACCCTGAAGGGTGCAGGCTTCTACTTCGTCAATCCCTTCTGCTCCGCCGTGAACCCCGCCGCCCACACTCTCCTGGGACAGAGCAGCGATGTCAAGGGCAAGACCGCCAACAAAGAATCCGGCCGCCGCGTCTCTCTGAAGATCATGACTCTAAACAACTCCCGCCAGAAGATCAACGACTGCCTGGGCAACCCCGTGGAGATCGGCATCGCCGTCACCTGGCGCGTCGTGGACACCTGCAAAGCCGTCTTTGACGTAGATAATTATAAGGAGTTTCTCTCCCTTCAGTGCGACAGCGCCCTGCGGAACATCGTCCGCCTCTACCCCTACGACGTGGCCCCCGGCATCGACACCACCGGTGACGGCCAGCCCGACGAAGGCAGCCTGCGCGGTTCCAGTGATGTCGTCGCCGCCCGCATCCGGGATGAGATCCAGGCCCAGGTCCAGGTCGCCGGCCTAGAGATTTTAGAAGCACGCATCACTCACCTGGCCTACGCCTCTGAGATCGCCGCCGCCATGCTCCAGCGCCAGCAGGCCACCGCCATCATCGACGCCCGCAACATGATCGTCGAGGGCGCCGTCGGCACCGTCGAAATGGCCCTGGCCCGTCTGAGCGAGGGCGGCCTGGTCGAGCTGGACGAGGAGCGTAAAGCCGCCATGGTGTCCAATCTTCTGGTGGTCCTCTGTGGCAACCACGATGCCCAGCCCGTCGTCAACACCGGCAGTCTCTATTAAATGAGGTAGGGAAGCATCCATGGCAGAACCAAAGAAAGAAGGCAAAAAGCAGATCCCCCTCCGCCTCTCCCCCAAGCTCTACGCCGCCATCGCCGCTTGGGCCGAAGATGATTTTCGCTCGGTGAACGGCCAGATCGAATACCTCCTCACCGAATGTGTCCGCCAGCGCAAAAAGAACGGCAAATACGTCTCCGATGAGATCGACGTCCCCCCAGAGCTGGACATCGAATAATATAAATACGCTGACCGTTCCCTTCGTAGGGGCCGCAGACCCCTGCGGCCCGCTCGCACCCACCTACCAAATCAGCGTCCAAACCCAATACACCAGCCCATAGATCACACTAGCCGAGATCCCAAACACCAGCACCGGCCCCGCCACGGTAAAGAGCTTTACCGCCGTCCCCGTGACGAACCCTTCCTGCCTAAACTCCATCGCCGGCGCCACAACTGCATTGGCAAACCCCGTGATCGGCACCAGCGTCCCCGCCCCGGCGTGCTTGGCAAAGGAGTCGAACACCCCGATGCCGGTCAGCAGGGCCGTGATAAAAATGAGCGTGATAGACACTGCCGTCCGCGCCGTTTTCTCATCCAGCCCCAGCGCGTGATAGCCATCCCACATCCCCTGCCCCAGCACGCAGATCAGCCCTCCCACCGTGAAGGCCCACACCAGGTTCTTCCCGATCGGGGAGGGCTTCGCCTTGCTCTGAACATACTTGTTGTAATTTTCATTCGTCAGGTCATTTAGGTCCATATTGCATAACCCCCTTCTCCCCCTAGGGTGCCGCGCCCAGCAGGAAATTATGCGCATCCTTGCCCTTTTGTCCCAGTGGTGATAAGATAGCTTCAACTGACCGGAATGAAAAATAATTCTTGACATTCCGGCAAAAATCAGTATAATAAGATAGCCTGTCTATGGAATGGACAGGTGATCCTTGCCGGCAAGAGAGCTTGTCGGCCAAATGTCCATAAGGAGGTGCAATGTAAAATGGCAAAGATTAACGCAAACTATGAAGTGGTCTACATCATGGACCCCGCACTGGGCGAAGAGGCCATCGCCGCCATGATCGAGAAGTTCAAGGCGCTGGTGGAGACCCAGGGTACTGTGGCTGCGATCGACGACTGGGGCAAGCGCCGTCTGGCTTATCCCATCAACGACCTGAACGAGGGCCACTACGTCCTCATGACCTTCACTTCCGCTCCTGAGCTCCCCGCTGAGCTGGATCGTGTCCTGAAGATCACCGAAGGCGTCATTCGTTCCATGATCATCTGTAAGGACGAGTAAGGAGGGTCTCAGCTTGCTGAACAAGATCTTCCTTCAGGGCCGGCTGGTGGCCGACCCTGAGCTGCGTCACACCCAAAGCGGTGTGGCCGTGGCTTCCTTCCGTCTGGCCGTGGACCGGGACTTTAAGGACCGGGAGACCGGCGAACGGAAAGCCGATTTCTTCAATGTAGTCGCCTGGAGACAGACCGGAGAGTTCGTCTCCCGCTTCCTCGCCAAGGGCCGTCTGGCTCTGGTCGAGGGTACCCTCCAGAACCGCGAGTACACTGACCGGGACGGCAACCGCCGCACCGCCACCGAAGTGGTGGCCAGCAACGTCTATTTCTCCGACTCTCGTCGTGACAATGACAATGGCGGATATGCCCCCCAGCCCAGCCGCGGCGGTTACAACAACGCCCCTGCTGGCGGCAGCTACAACAATGCCCCCGCTCCTAACGGCGGAGGCTATCCCGCGTCCGGCGGCGGTTACCCCGCAGCCCCCACGGTGGATCAGTTCGCTGACCTCACCGATGACGACGGTGAGCTGCCCTTCTAAGCCCTCCCCCACCGGACGGCTTTAGACCACTCTTCATTCTATTTTAAGGAGGTTTGCTATCATGGCTATGGATAGAGAACGCCCCCGCGGCCGTAAGCGCCGTAAGGTGTGCAGCTTCTGTGTCGATAAAGTCGAGCACATTGATTATAAGGATTCCGCCAAGCTGCGCCGTTTCCTCTCTGAGCGCTCCAAGATTCTGCCCCGCAGAACCACCGGCACCTGCGCCATGCATCAGCGCCAGCTGACCGAGGCCATCAAGCGCGCCCGTCAGATCGCTCTGCTGCCCTACGTGACCGACTAAGTTTCGGACTTTTTTCGACGCGCCGCGCTTTTGCGGCGCGTCGTTTTTTATCATTCCCTGATTAACTTTGGAAAGGAGACTTCCCCTATGCCTCCCTTTACCGCCTGCGTCGTGCAGACCCCCTCCTACCCCTATGACAAAGCCGGCAACCTCCAGCGGGCCTTAGACACGATGGAGACCGCCGCCGCCCAGGGTGCCAGCCTCATCCTTTTCCCCGAAATGTTCCTCACCGGCTACCTCATCCGGAACAAACTGGAGGAACTGTCTGAGTCGTTAGAGGACGGCCCCGCCCTGGCCGCTTTGAGCGCCAAGGCCAAAGCCCTGTCTATGGGCGTCCTCATGGGCCTGCCCCTGAAAAACCCCACCGGCAAACCCTACAACGCCATCGTGATGATCGACCGGGACGGCACCATCGCCGGTGTCCAGGCCAAGACCCACTTTTTCGGCGGCGAGGAAAAAATGTTCTCTCCCGGTGAAGCCCTCCAGGCCTTCGACACGTCGTTCGGCCGCATGGGGATCTTAGTCTGTTATGACGGCGAGTTCCCCGAAACGGCCCGCACCCTGGCCCTGGACGGTGCCAAGATGATCTGCATGTGCGCCGCCAACATGACCCCCTACGAAGACTATCACTTCGTCTATATGCCCACCCGAGCCATGGAAAACCGCATCTATACCCTCTACTGCAACTACGTCGGCAACGAAAAACGCTTCCATTACTGCGGACAAAGCGGCATCTTCCACCCCACCGGCCGCATCCTGGCCGAAGCCGACCAGGAGACCCCCGGCCTGCTCTATGCCCCGATGGACCTGGCCGACACCACCGCCGAGGACGACTATCTGAACTATCTCCGCCACCGTCACCCCGAACTCTATCACCCCGCCCTGCGGGACTAAATTTCGGCGAAGTCGCTCTTTTCAAGCTCTTTTTTCCGTGGTATACTCAGGCTAACTCATCGCACACGAGAGGAGCGACCCCCTATGAACAATGTGATCCTCATCGGCATGCCCGGCTGCGGCAAATCGACCCTAGGCGTCTTACTCGCCAAGAGCCTGGGCATGACGTTTTTAGACACGGACCTGGTCATCCAGGACCGAGAGCACGCCCTGCTCTCCCAGCTCATCCGCACCCACGGCAGCGACGGCTTCCTGGCTCTGGAAGGATCTATCTGCGCCCAGCTGGACGTCAACAATTCCGTCATCGCCACCGGCGGCAGCGTGGTCTACGAACCAAGAGCCATGGCCCATCTCTCCCAGCTCGGCACCGTCGTCTACCTCAAGCTGGGCTACAAGGCCCTGGCCCGCCGCCTGGGGAACCTGGAAAAACGCGGTGTCGTCCTCCGTCCCGGCCAAACCCTCCGCATGCTCTATGACGAGCGCGTCCCCCTCTATGAGCAATACGCCCACATCACCGTAGACTGCGGCGGCCAAGACATCGAGCACACCCTACGCCGCGTCCGCCGCGCCCTGGAAAAGCGGGGCAGCCTCACCAAATAAATCTCTTACAGGTACAAAAAAGCAGGCCCCGGTCGCGCGTCGGGGCCTGCTTTGTTTCTTGTTGTAACGGGATGCTGTCAAAGAATGATCAGCTCACTTGCGCCGATTTTTTCATCCACCGCCGGGACTCCGGCACGTAGCGGCGCAGATACGAGACGTTGGGCACTGCCCGGATCAGCAGCAGCCCCAGCACATAGCAGACCACCGCCTCACCGATGCCGACCCACAGGGCGTTGACGGCAAACAGCGCAGGAAACTGCGCCGTAAAGCCGACCTCATACCAGGCCAGCATCCCGCCCACCAAGACCATGTTGCACAGCACGGGGGGCAGCGGAGCCAGCCAGGGCCGATCGACCTTCTCCGTCCAAATCGCGGCCAGCAGCGTCGCCAAAGAGCCGATCACGATGTCGATGGGACCATAGGGGCTGAGCAGGTTGGCCACCAAGCAGCCCACAAAAAGGCCCGGCCAAGTGCCGGGGAACAAAAAGGGCAGCACCGTCAGAGCTTCCGAAAACCGGAACTGCACCGGGCCATAGGCCAGGTTCATCGCCGAAGCCACCAATGTCAGCGCGGCATAGGCCGCTGCAATGACCCCATTCAGGGCCAAGCGTTGAGTTTTTGAGCGCATCGCAAAGATTCCTCCATTTTGGTATTTAGAGTATGGTGCGCGAACCATACAGCGGCAGCGTCTTTCAGAAAAACGCTGCCGGTTGGACCGGGGGTGTGGAAACCAGTCGGGCCTACTATACCACACCCGCCCCCAAAATGGAAGAGGAAATTTCCAGTTGACAGCAGATCGGAAAGCTCATATAATAAAAGTGGATAGAGGGCGGCATCCCTCTGGTGTGGCTGACACCTAAAATTCGACAGTGATGCAGTAGAAGGGATTTTCCCGAAGGAACTGTGTGTTGGTGGGCAACGATAAAACCCAAAAGAGATGCAGCAGAAGGATTCTTCTCCGAAGGAGCTGTATGTTGGCGAACAACGATAAAATCAGCTATCAAAGGGAGACGCACAGCATCACGGTGCTGTAGTCTCCCTTTTCTACTGCGTACAAATAAAAAAGAGGATTATATTATGGAGAAACACGACGCTCTAAAAATTTTGTTTCAATGCGCCGATCAGTACTACGAAAAACTTTGTGACAACACACTTCTTATTATCAGTGCAAATACCAGCGGAAACAAGACCTTTGCCACAGAGATTTTATTCGAGCGAACCAACTTCCTACATCTAACCGGTGTAAAATTTCAAAAAGGCAAGCATCTCTCTCCAAACACCTTTTACAACCTATGCCGTACCCGCCGTCTCAAAAAAGAAGATTTTGAATTGGCGCCAGATGGTACAACAGAGCGAAAACTTTCCATTCTCCCTGCCATTGTAGGTTCTGAAAATCTCGGCGCAAATATGATTGGAGACTACTACGACAGGAAACCTGTCCTCGTCACCGAGAAATTAGCCGGAAATATCCGCGGTTGTGTCGGTGTTGTTTATGATGCCCGCCGAAAAATATATGCTCCAAACACCGTACTGAACCTAGACATGAGGTCCTCTGTCCGAAACCGGCAGCGCATCTTACTCATATACCAAAAGCATAAGAAGGAAACAGAATATACTAAACTGGTCTACCGTGCTAAAAAAATAGATTGGAACTCGATCCGTTTTCCAAAAGGCTATGAGGATCTCCCCTCTCCCGCAACAAACATCCAACAAATTTAACCTCCCCTTGCATAATCCCCCTCCTCTCTGTCCAGAATAGAGCCAGAGACAAGCTCCCCCACCGGGGTGGGCGTCTCACACAATCTGGCGCACAGCGCAGGAGGCGTTTCTGATGAAACAAAAACCGTCACAGCACAGGCTGGGCGACTTTCTGGAGGGCAAGGGCTTCTACATCATCCTGCTCCTCTGCGTCGCCGCCATCGGCATCTCAGGCTATTACTTGTACAGCGGGCTGACCGCCCAGCCGGAGGGCTTTGGGGACAGCGCCGTGGTCAGCGGCCAGGCGGAGCTGCCCAAGCCCGCCGACCAGACTGACCAGAGCACCGCCGCCCCCACCCAGGGGCAGGACAGCAAATCGGACCAGACCGATCCCAAAATGGACCAGGGCAAAACGCCGGCGGCAGCGTCGCCCCAGCAGGAAAGCGTCACCCCCGGTCCCGCCGCCACCACCGGCTATGTCTGGCCCGTCGAGGGCGAGGTCGACCGAGATTTTAGTCTCGAAGTCTTCGCCTACGACGACACCATGGGCGACTGGCGCACCCACAACGGCATCGACATCGCCGCCGAGCTGGGCACCCCCGTGGCCGCCTGCGCCAAGGGCACCGTCAGCGCCGTGACCACCGATGATCTCATGGGCACCACCGTCACCATCGACCACGGCAAGGGCATGGAAAGTGTCTACGCCAACCTCTCCCCCTCCCTGAATGTCCAGGCTGGGACCGAGGTAGACGCCGGGACGGTCTTAGGCACCGTCGGCACCTCCGCCATCGCCGAGAGCGCCTCTCCCAGCCATCTGCATTTTGCCCTGCGGGAATACGGCGTGACCATCGATCCGGGACACTATCTGCACTGAACCCACGCAAAACACCAGGGGAACGAATTTTCCGCTCGTTCCCCTGGTGTTTTTTCCTCTCATCCCCGCTGTTGGCGGCGGTATTCTGTCGGCAAAATTTGAAAGGTCTCCCGAAAGACCTTGGAAAATTTGCTCTGGTTTTCATAGCCCACCTGCTGGGCAATGTCCCCCACGCTCCGGTCCGTCTCCCGCAGCAGGCGGGCGGCCTCCTGCATCCGGTGGTGCTTCATGTGGGCCGCGATGGGCTGGCCGTACACGGCCTTAAAGACCGTTTTCAACGTAGAGGTGTTCAGGTGATACGCTTTCGCCAGCGTCTCAATGGTCACGCGCTGGTCAGGCCGGTCCATGAGCTGGTCATGAATGGCCCGGATCAGCTCCACCTGCTGGGAGAGATACTGCGTCGGCTGCTTCTCCTCCGGCGGGTCCATCCGGCTCAACGTCAGCAAGAGTTCCTGCACCTTCAGCGTATAATAGGGCAGCCGCAGCGCCCGCGGCAGGTCATACAGCGGCTGGAAGATCGGCTCCAGCTCCGGCCGGGCCGTCAGCACCGCCGGGTGCCCCTTGGGGCAAAACCGCTCCCGCAGCGCCAGAGGGTCCACCCCCGCCTGCGCCAACACCGGCGGCAGCTGTGCCGCCAATTTCTCCGGGTCCAGCGTCAGCGAAACCCCCTCATAGTATCCCAGCGGAAAACCCAACACAGAATGAGCGCAGCAGTCCATCGTATGCAGGGCCAGGTCCCCCGGCCCCAGATAGAGCGTTACGCCCTCCTTCATGGACCACCCCACCCGCCCCATGTGGCAGTGGGTCAATTCCAGTCCGCCCTGCCGGGCGGCGTGGTGGTGGGGGAAATCCTCGCTCTGGATGCACATCCGGGTCAGGGTCAGGCCGGGGAATAACTCGGCCCGTTCCAACTCTCCCTTCCCGCCACGCTGGAAAAAGAGCCGGTGGTGGGTCGTCTCCGGGGCCGTCGGGCTGAGGATGCTCTCCCGCACATACCCCTCCGGGACCTCCGCCAGCTTCTCCGCAACGATCCCGGCCCAATCCGTTTTCATGGCCCTTCCCCCCTTCTCTCGTCGTTACCTGCCGCTATTTTACCACAGACCCCGGCCCGGAAACAAGGGCATTTCCCCCCTTTTGCTCCATTTGGAAATTCGTTGCATCCATTCGGAAGGACCCTCCAAAAAGCCGTTGACATTTGAGGAAAGGGTGGTATCATGTGAGCATAACAGTTGAACAAATGCTCAATTGTAATGCAGATATTCGCTGACATCGCTTTCTGAGCAAGTTTGAAAGGAGCTCACCCCCATGAAAAAAACCTATAAAATCGACGTAGACTGCGCCAACTGCGCCAACAAGATGGAGGACGCCGCCAACAAGACCGCAGGCGTCAAAAACGCCGTGGTCAACTTCATGACCCTGAAAATGAACGTCGAGTTCGAGGAGGGCCAGGACCCCAAGCAGGTCATGCAGGTCGTGCGTGAAAACTGCAAAAAAGTCGAGGACGACTGTGAGATCTTCCTGTAAATTTCCTGCCTCTTCGACGAATCGGAGGGAACGAACATGAATAAAAAACAAAAGAAGATGCTCTTCCGCATCCTCCTCTCCGCTGCCCTGCTCATCGCCCTGCACTTTGCCCCCTTCACTGGGGCGGTGCGGTTTCTCGCCTACATGATCCCCTATGTCATCATCGGCTATGACATCCTGCGCAAAGCTGCCCTGGGCATCAAAAACCGTCAGGTCTTCGACGAGTGCTTCTTAATGGCCGTCGCCACCGTCGGTGCCATCGCCATCGGCCTGGTGGAAAACGGCGACTATACCGAGGCTGTGGCCGTTATGCTCTTCTACCAGGTCGGCGAGTGGTTCCAGAGCTACGCCGTGGGCAAGAGCCGCCGGAACATCAGCGAGCTCATGGACATCCGCCCCGACTACGCCAACCTCCTAGAGGACGGCAAGCTCGTCCAGGTGGACCCTGACGAGGTCGAGATCGGCACCATCATCGTCGTCCAGCCCGGTGAAAAGGTCCCCATCGACGGCGTGGTGGTAGAAGGCACCTCCACCCTGAACACCGCCGCCCTCACCGGCGAGAGCCTCCCCCGCGACGCCATCCCCGGCGACGAGATCATCAGCGGCTGCGTGAACATGACCGGCCTCTTAAAAATTCGCACCACGAAGGAGTTTGGCGAATCCACCGTCTCCAAAATTCTCGACCTGGTGGAGAACGCCTCCTCCCGCAAGTCCCGCTCGGAGGATTTCATCGCCAAGTTCGCCCGCGTCTACACCCCCGCCGTCTGCTACGGCGCTCTGGCCCTGGCCATCCTGCCCCCCTTGGTGCGGATGCTGGCCCTGGGTCTGGCCCCCGCCTGGGGCGACTGGATCTACCGCGCCTTGACCTTCCTGGTCATCAGCTGTCCCTGTGCCCTGGTCATCAGCATCCCCCTCAGCTTCTTCGCCGGCATCGGCGGGGCCAGCAACGCCGGCGTGCTGGTCAAAGGCTCCAACTATCTGGAGACCCTCTCCCAGACCGATTATGTGGTCTTTGATAAGACCGGCACCCTGACCCAGGGCGTCTTTGAGGTCGTGGGCATCCACCACAACACCATCGACGAAGCCAAGCTCATTGAGTATGCCGCCCTGGCCGAAAGCGCCTCCTCCCACCCCATCAGCAAGAGCCTGCAAAAAGCCTACGGGGCCGAGCTGGACCGGGGCCGTGTCCACAACATCCAGGAAATCTCCGGCCACGGCGTCACCGCCGAGGTGGACGGCCACACCGTCGCCGCCGGCAACGACAAGCTCATGGCCAAGCTGGGCATCCCGTCCGTTCCCTGCCACCAGGTCGGTACCATCATTCATGTCGCCCTGGATGGACAGTACGCCGGTCATATCCTCATCTCCGATGTTGTGAAGCCCACTGCCAAGGAAGCCATCGCCGCCCTGAAAAAGATCGGCGTAGAAAAAACCGTCATGCTCACCGGCGACGCCGACGCGGTCGCCCAGCAGGTGGCAGGTGAGTTGGGCATCGACCAGGTCTACAGCCAGCTCCTCCCCGCCGACAAGGTCAGCAAGGTCGAGCAGCTCCTGAACGAAAAGCCCTCTAAGAAAAAGCTGGCCTTCGTGGGCGACGGCATCAACGACGCCCCCGTCCTCTCCCGTGCCGACATCGGCATCGCCATGGGTGCCATGGGCTCTGACGCCGCCATCGAGGCCGCCGACGTGGTCCTCATGGACGATGATCCCCTCAAGATCGCCAAGGCCATCAAGATCTCCCGCAAGTGCCTGGGCATCGTCTACCAGAACATCGTCTTTGCCCTGGCCATCAAGGGCATCTGTCTGGTCCTGGGCGCCCTGGGCATCGCCAACATGTGGCTGGCCATCTTCGCCGACGTGGGCGTGATGATCCTGGCAGTCCTCAACGCCATCCGCGCCCTGTTCGTCAAAAATCTCTAAAGATGCGAACAGAAAAAGCTCCGAACCCAAAACAAAGGTTCGGAGCTTTTCGCGTTTGGTATGAGCTAAGTAGACTCATTTTCCGTCTTCTTTCTGGATAACAATATATCCCCAGGACTTACCGATACGGATTTTTTGAATCTTTCCGTCATCGGTCATCTTGGCAAGAATCCGGTTCGCAGTAGAGGAAGATACCCTGAACATCTCTCGTACATCGGCATTGGTTATCGTTCCGTTCTTTTTCAAAAAACGTTTGATTTGATACCAACGTTGATCTTCTCTGCTCATGTTCTCCGTATTACGAACTTGAACAGCCTCCATCAACGCTTCTTTCATGGCAGAGAGCATAAATTCAATGAAAACGGTAGACTCAGCTTCGTTATTGGAACGATTGATGGCCTGATAATATTCGTCCTGCCGGTCATGAATGATAGACTCCACCGGGAGCCAGGCGAACATCGGTTTCCACTGGGTCAGCAACAAAGTGTGCCACAGGCGTCCAATTCGCCCGTTGCCATCGGCAAAAGGATGGATCAGTTCCAGCTCATAATGGAACACACAGCTCTTGATGAGCATATGGAAATCGCTCTCCCGCACCCAGTCCAGCAGTTCCATGACCAGACCCGGCACATAGTCAGGTAGCGTTCCGAAATGCAGGATATTGCCTTGCTTGTCCACTACGCCTACCGGGCTGGAGCGAAAGCAACCGGACTCATCAACCAATCCTCTGGTCATAACTCCGTGGGCACTCAGTAGGTCATCTACGGAATACGGGTTCAGAGACTCCATCATTTCGTAGATTTCATAGGCGTTTTTGACCTCTGCAATATCCTTGGGGGGAGCGATGACACGTTTGCCGTTGAGAACGGCGGTGACTTGATCCAGACTCAAAGTATTCTGTTCGATAGCCAGAGAAGAATAGATCGTCCGAATACGGTTCGTGCGGCGCAGTGTGGGATTTGCGGATAAGTCCTGTGAAGCGTTCACATGACCGACCAACTCGGCAATTTCAGCAATATCGTCCAGAATGGCATTTGTGATCTCAAACGGTGGTTTCCTGTTGCGCATGATCATCACCTCAAGTCTATTGTAACAGTTCATCCCTCACTTATCAACGCAAAATGATTGATGAAATGAGCGATGAACTTGTGGATCAAAGAGGCCTATGAATGGTACTGACAGGTGCATCTCTACTGAAACAGATTTATCTTGCACGGCTTTTATAGAAAAAATAAAACGGACAAAACTACGACATAATTTCGTAGTTTTGTCCGCTTGTGGTGCCGGTGACCGGACTCGAACCGGTACGGTGTCGCCACCGGTGGATTTTGAGTCCACTACGTCTACCAATTCCATCACACCGGCATGCTCGTTCAGCATACGCTCAATCGCTACTAAGTATACAACACCTTTCCCTGCTTGGCAAGCGTTTTTTTGCAGGAAATTCAAAAATAAATGATAGGAAAAGGCCTAAAATTGTGGTATGATATAGAGTTAGAAAGTATCCCCCGCGCCGCGGTCGGACCGGGGGCAGAAGGGAGGCCCCCGGCCATGAGAAAACGCTTGCTGGTCTGCCTGACGGCCGTGCTGTGTACGCTGGGTCTGTCCGGCTGCATTTTCGGCGATGTGGACGAGATGTACGCCCTGCCCAAATCCTCCGAGGCCTATGTGAATCTCCAGGCCCGCATCAACCAGGAAAAGGGAAACGCAGAGTCCATCGCCCCCCTCAGTGGCGAAAACCGCCAGGCCATCCAGTTGGTGGACGTCGACCGCGACGGCGAGCAGGAGGCCATCTCCTTCTTCCGGGACACCTCGTCCGACACTCCCCTGACCATCGTCATCTTCAAGCAGGATGAGCACGGGGACTACCAGGTCCTGGCCAAGATCCAGGGCGTGGGCAGCGATATTGAGTTCATCTCCTACCCCAACCTGGGTGGGGCCGGCGGCGACATCCTCGTCAGCTGGCAGGTCAACGCCGCCACCCACACGCTGGCCGCCGAGGGCGTCCGCATCAACATGACGCTGATCTTCTCCGCCCCGCAGGCGCTTCTGGCCGCCAACGCCGGCGCCCGCTACGTCAGCCCCTTTGTCGGCCGCTTTGATGACATCGGCGAGGACGGCATCTCCGAGCTGGCCAACGTCGTCACCTGCATCCAGAACTACGACTGGACCGGCAAGAACGTGGACGACGAGGTTGAGATCATCACCGCCTCCGTCCGCACGCCCAACCACGTGACCCAGGCCGCCCTCATGGGCGCCGACATTGCCACCGTGCCCTTCGGCGCCCTCAAGAAGTGCCTCAAGCACCCCCTGACCGACCAGGGCATGGCCTCCTTCGACGCCGACTGGGCCAAGGTCGTCGCTGCCCAGTAGCAGCCCGGCAACAGGCAAAACGCGCTTCTCGCCGTACCCGGGACCTTCTTGCCTTTGTGGCGAGAAGGTCCCTTCTGTGTGGCGGCCCTGTGTGTGACGCAGGCTCGCTACGTGGCCTTTGGTAGAATTGCGAACGTATTGCCCAATCCGATATTCGGAAAAGGAGCTCCTGTGGCCAACCACTTTCGCACCACTGAGCGACAGGGGTCGGACGACACGGGCCGTGTGCTCAACGTCGTGCCGGATGCCAATCCGCAGGCAAGCGCGGCAGATGACGCCTTTGCCCCCACGCCCGTCTCAACCGGTCAGTTTGACGTGATCGGCGCCGACGAGCCCGAGGCCGTGCACGTCGTCACCGCCAGCGAGCCCGCGGACCCCACCGACCAGCCCGGATTTACCAGCGTCTTCGCGCCCCTGGCAAGCGATGACTCCCCGGCTGTCTCTCGCACCGGCGTCCCGACCATCTCGTTCAAAAACGTATCACTCGTCTACCCGGCCCAGCCCAACAAGCCCGCTCTCGACGGTGTCAGCCTCGACATCTACCCCGGTGAGTTCGTCTTTGTCGTCGGCCACTCCGGCTCCGGCAAGTCCTCCCTGCTGCGCCTCATCACGCGCGAGCAGCGCGCCACCGGCGGCCAGATCATCGTGGCCGGCCAGGACCTGGGCAAGATGAAGAACAAGAAGGTCCCGTACCTGCGCCGCCAGATCGGCACCGTCTACCAGGACTTCAAGCTCCTGCCCGACAAGACGGTCTACGAGAACGTGGCCTTTGCCCTGGAGTGCATCGGCAAGCCGCGCTCCGTCGTGAAGGCGCAGGTCCCCGAGGTGCTGCGCCTCGTCGGCCTGGGCGAGAAGATGGACAACTTCCCCGACCAGCTCTCCGGCGGAGAGCAGCAGCGCGTCTCCGTGGCCCGCGCCATGGTCAACCGCCCGCCGCTGCTTGTCTGCGACGAGCCCACCGGCAACCTCGACCCGGCTATCTCGCTGGGCATCATGAAGCTGCTCGACCGCATCAACCGCGCTGGCACCACCGTCGTCATGGCCACCCACGACCGCGAGATGGTCGACTCCATGCGCAAGCGCGTCATCGCCCTGGAGGCCGGCCACGTGGTCCGCGACCAGGAGAAGGGAGGCTACGGCTACTATGGCGCCCTCTAACATCGGCTACTCCCTGAGGGAGTGCGGTCACCACTTCCGCCGCAACTGGACCACGGTCCTCGGCGCGGTGGTTACCATCTTCCTCTCGCTCTTCATCATCGGCCTGTTTGTCCTGGGCTCCGTCATGATCAACAACATGGTGGGCAGCGTCGAGGACACCGTCACCATCCAGGCCTTCCTCTCCGACGACGCCGACAAGTCCGCCGTTGATGCCTTCCAGGCAAAGGTCCAGGGCTGGGACAACGTGGAGTCCGTCACCTACAAGGACAAGGACCAGGCACTCGAGGAGTACCGCACGTCCATGTCCAACCGCAACGCGGCCGACGCCGTGGCTGCCCTTGACGGCGAGAATCCCCTGCCGGCCTCCCTGGTCATCAAGCTGACCGATCCGCAGCAGGTGGAGGACACCGCACAGAAGATCATCGCCGACTCCGGCTTCAAGTCCATCTGCGATGACGCCGACAACCCCGCCGGCGACGTCAACTACGGCCGCCAGACCGTCGAGCGCCTGTTCAGCGTGGCCAACTACATCCGCATCGCGGCCGTGGTCCTGGTGGCGCTGCTGACCTTCGTGGCCTTCGTGTTCATCAACAACACCATCCGCCTGGCCATCACCGCCCGCAGGCGAGAGATCGCCATCATGAGGCTCGTCGGCGCCTCCAACGGCTTCATCCGCGGGCCCTTCCTCATGGAGGGCACGCTGGAGGCCCTTATCGCCGCGCTTCTGGCCATTGGCGCGCTGGCCGCCGGCAGCAACGCCCTTCTGGGCAAGCTGTCCGACACCCTGAGCTTCCTCTCGTTTGACATCGCCCAGTCAACGGTCTTTGCCACCTACGGCCTGCTTCTGGCCATCGGCGTCGTCATCGGCCTGTTTGGCTCCGCCATGGCAATGAGGCGTTACCTCAAGGTCTAGGCCGGGTATCATCAAGCTAGTTCGGGGGCGGCGCGAGCCATTCGCGTCGCCCCCTTCTTGTAGGACGCAACGTTGGGGAGAAGAGCATGGCGCGCAAGAGGCCGCATCACGGAAGCACCAGGCGGGGCCGCACGCAGGGGCCTCGCAAGCCGCGCAAGGTCCTGACCGGCATCCTGCGTGTGCTGCGCCCCGGCGTGGTCGTGGTGGAGACGTCCGAGGGCACCTTCGACGTGGCTCGCCGGGGCCTGCGCGAGGCCATGAGCGGAGACGAGGTGCAGGTGTTCCTGGCCGACGGCAGGGGCGGCCGAAAGGCCATCGTCCACTCCGTGCTGCAGCGGGCCACGCAGACCTTTATTGGCCGCTTTGGGCAGGCCGGGCCCCTGGATGCCGTCGTGCCGCTGGACACCCGCATAGGGCACGACTTCTTCGTGGTGCCCGAGGACCCCAGCCCGCGCTGGCTGGGCGTCTCGGAGGGCGACGTCGTGGTGGCCCGCATCACGGAGTACCCCACGCGCTACACGGCCGCCACGGTGACGCTGGAGCGCCGCGTGGGCTCGGCCGACGAGCTGGACATGAACATAGAGTCCGTCATTGCCTCCCACGGCCTGGCCACGGACTTCTCGCCGGCCACGCTGACGGAGGCCGAGGACGTGGTGCCCGCGGTGGGGGAGGCCCTGGCGGCCGAGCCGCGCCGCCGCGACCTGCGCAACGTGCCCTGCGTGACCATTGACCCCGCCGACGCGCGCGACTTTGATGACGCGGTTGGCGCCCGTCGCCTGCCCGATGGTGGCTTTGAGCTTGACGTCCACATTGCCGACGTCACGCATTACCTGCCCTGGGGCAGCTCTATGGACCTGGACGCGCGGGCGCGCACCTGCTCGGTCTACCTGGTTGACCGCGTCATCCCCATGCTGCCCGAGCGCCTCTGCAACGACGTCTGCTCGCTGCGCCCGCACCAGGACCGCCTGGCCATGACGGTCCGCATGCGGCTTGACGCCTATGGCCGCGTGACGGGCTCCTCCGCCATGAGCTCGGCCATCCGCTCCAACGCGCGCCTGTGCTACGACGAGGTGGACGCCCTCCTGGACGGCCGCTCCGCTGCACAGGACCTGCCCGCAGACCCAGCCGAGAAGGACCAGCTGGCAGAGATGCTGCGCGTCCTGGACCAGGTCCGCGAGCTTCGCGAGCGCGTGCGCGCCGAGCGCGGCGCCATCGACTTCGAGACGGTCGAGGTCCATGCGATCTTGGACAATGAGGGCTATCCGGTCGAGCTGGTGAACCGCACCCGCACCGACGCGACCTCGCTCATCGAGGAAGCCATGTTGCTTGCCAACGAATGCGTGGCGGAGCGTTTGGCGGACGAGGGCGCGCCCGCGGCCTTTCGCGTGCACGAGCCGCCGTCTCCGGACAACCTGGTGGCCGCCGCGCGCGTGCTGGCAGATCTGGGGGCGATCTCGCCGCAACAGGCATCTGAGATCGAGTTAGGCGACCCGCACGCCATCGAGCAGGGCGTCGAGGCAGCGCATGACACACCTTTCGAGGCGCTCACCAACGCCCTGTTGCTCCGCGCGATGCAGCGCGCCGTCTACAAGCCGCACAACCAGGGTCACTTTGCCTTGGGCGCACCGGCCTACTGCCATTTCACCAGCCCCATTCGCCGCTATCCGGACCTGTTGATCCATCGTGCGCTCAAGCTTTCGCTCGCCCGCGAGCATCTGGGTAAAAAGGCCGCGCGCGAACGCACGGACGCCCTGGTGGGCACCGGACGGCAGGCGCTCGCAGGCGAAAACGACCTCGCGACGCTGTACCCGGACATTGCCGCGCAGTGGGACGAGGAGAAAAACGGTGCGCTCCGACCGAACAATGTGACTGCGGGCTCGAACCGCCGCGTGTGGTGGCGATGCGAAAAGGGGCACTCCTACCGTGCTGTGATCGCGCAGCGCGGCGACGGCTGCCCCTACTGCGCCAACCGAAAGGTGCTGCCGGGGTTCAACGACCTTGCGACTGTTCAACCGCTTGTGGCCAAGCAGTGGCACGAGAGCCTCAACGGCGCGCTGACACCGGAGATGGTGACTGCCGGAAGCCACAAAAAAGTGTGGTGACAATATCCCTACGGCCACATGTGGAAAGCGGTCATCTACGCCCGCACCGGCGCGCAGCAAAGCGGCTGCCCCGTCTGCGCCGGAAAGACCAGACGCAAAACCAAGTAAACCCAGCCCGCGGAGACGAGCAAAAGATAGAGAATCTTAGAAGGGAATGGAATGAAACGGCGATTATTGGCAAGTTTACTGACGCTTGTCATGATGCTGAACCTGTTGCCAACGGTAGCTTGGGCAAGGAATGATGAGGGCATTGATGCTGATTCGGTAGAAATGTATATGTAGTGACATCGGGGCCGATAACCCTTTGGACGGGTAAAGAAGGCCAAATTACCGTTCCCGAGGGGGACACAGTCAGAAGCTCGAACGAAGCTATTGTTAGTGTTACGCAAGATGGCACGCTGACCGGTGGCAGCAAAGAGGGACGCGCAGAGGTCACTGCGGGAGAGTCTACCTGGGTCGTTTATAACTATGCCAGCGAAGCGGAGTATAACTATTTATACGCGCTGTTCCACGAGAAAAGAATCTCCGTGATGGGCGACAGCATTTCGACGATCAAGGACAAAATCCCCAGCGGTAATGCTCTGTATTATGATAATACTACTGGCAAAGAGATGACTTTTGAGCGCAATTACTGGGGTGATATCATTACCCGCTTTGGCGCAGCAGAGGGCATTGATGAGGCATGGAGTGGAAGCACCATCGGTTCTAAAGCTGCTTCTATGGCAAGCAAGGATAGAATCAACAAGCTTGACGATAATGGCACGCCGGATGTGATCCTGTACTATGGCGGCAGCAACCCGGACAGCTCGGTTGGTGCGTTTGATCCCGATGCAGACTATGCGAAGACTGTCGATTGGGCGCAGTCCTATTCGGATACAGCGAGCGCCTACGCGGCTTCTCTGCAGCGCATGAAGGCAACCTATCCGGGTGCTGAGATTATCGCAATTATTCCCTATTATGAGCAAAATAATATTCCTAAACAGGCGGAAGTGATCGAGCAGATTGCAAAGCACTACGATATCACGACGATCGACCTGCGGGAGCTTCGGAATCAGGAAGGCATTTCTCCGAATAACGCGCTCCACCCTAATATGGATGGTCACAGCCAGATCGCGGCCTACATCTGTCAGCAGCTCTATGAGCAGCGGGCAGTGACTCCGGATGAGAAGACCGTCACCTATAATGCCAACGGCGGTAGCTTCAAAAACGGCAGGGATCCCATCAAGCAGTTCGTGACAGCTAAGCTGCCGAAGGCCACCCGCGCAGGCTACGCCTTTGTGGGCTGGTTCGATCGGGCTGCTGGCGGGAACAAGATTGCATCCGCTCTGGACACGGCGATTCCCTCTGGCATGCAGGACAACCTTAACGGTACGACCCTGTATGCGCATTGGACCCGCAGCTTTACGTGGGACTTCGACAATAATCTGGACGCTGTTGATGCGGATGGCAATGTTATCATCACTGTGAGTGATAAACATGGCAGCACCACGTTGAACGATGACAACACAGTGAAGTTCAATGATTATCAGGGTAAACTGAGCACTCCATTCACTCTTGACCCGACGCAGAATTGGTGTGTCGAGTGGAGAGAAAAGAATCAGGCAAAAGAGAATATGCTCTTCAGCTCTACTGCAACGAGAGAAAAGGGTATGACCTATATTTTCCTGTATGAGCCGAGCATCTATATGGGTACATATGATGTTACAAATAACAAAACAGATTACATCAACTTTGGCGGTCCTGCATATCAGAAAGAGCCAACCTCCAATGAGTATTCTGTTGTCAAACTGGAGAATAACTATGATAAAGCTACCGAAACGAGCCTTGTGACTCTTTCTGTTGATGGTGAGCAGGTGTTTGCCAAACTGAACACGCAGGGCAGATACGGAAGCCATGGATCTTCGTTGACTGCAAGTGACTATGAGCAGTATGCTTTGGAGAAGCTCAACTTTACATTTAATTACCTCGGCGGTAACAGAGACGGCGGCGATACTCCTGCTTGGAAGCTTTCCAACACCTTTGACTACATCAAGGTGACGCTGGGTGACGACCATACCCACACATATGGCACGACCTATTCCAGCGACAGCACTGGCCATTGGAAGACCTGCACTGAGTGCGGTGCAAACGGTGAATTTTCGAAGCACACCGGCGGTACTGCCACCTGTACTGCAAAGGCGGTTTGTGAAACCTGTGATCAGCCGTATGGCGAATTAGGCGCTCATAAGCTGACCAAGACCGATGCCAAGGCTGCCACCTGCACCGAGGCCGGCAACGAGGCCTACTGGACCTGCTCCGGCTGCGGCAAGTACTTCTCTGACGAAAACGGAACCAACGAGATTGAGAAGGACAGCTGGGTGCTCAAGACTCTCGGCCACGATAGGACCAAGACTGACGCCAAGGAAGCGACCTGCACGGAAGACGGCAACAACGAGTACTACACCTGCTCCAGATGCGGTGGAGTCTTCAAGGACGAGGCTGGTACGCAGGCAACCACCGTTGTGGCGGAGACGCTGAAGAAACTCGGTCACGACTGGAGCAACAAGAACGGTATCTGCGCGCGCTGCGATGCCAAGTGCACCGAGACGCACAAGCCCGGCACGACCTGCTCTGTCTGCCACAAGTACACGAGCTATCCTTACGTTCCCGGCGCGCCGACCTATCCCGCGACCGCTCCCGCTGTCCCCAACGGCACGGTGACCGTTTCCCCGGCCAACGCCTCCAAGGGCGCGAATGTGACCGTCACGGTGAAGCCCAACGAGGGCTATGAGCTCGGCAGCCTCGCCGTCAAGGATGCGAGCGGCGATCTGCTTCCGCTCGCCGACCTCGGCAACGGCAAGTACAGCTTTGTCATGCCGGATGGCAAGGTCAGCGTCGAGGCGGAGTTCGTTAAGACTGCTGCTACCAGCTTTGCTGATGTTCCCGCGAACGCTTACTTCGCCGACGCGGTGAAGTGGGCGGTCGACAAGGGCGTGACGAACGGCCTGTCTGACACGATGTTCGGCCCCTACGCGTCCTGCACCCGCGCGCAGATCGTGACCTTCCTATGGCGTGCCGCCGGCAGCCCCGAGCCGAAGACCGCAAGCAGCTTCACGGATGTTCCTGTGAGCACTTACTATGCCAAGGCTGTCGCTTGGGCCGTTGAGAACGGAATCACGAACGGCATGACTGAGACGACCTTTGCCCCGAATGCGGCCTGCACGCGCGGCCAGAGCGTGACGTTCCTGCACCGTGCGCTCGGCAAGAAGGTCGAGAGCAGCGCGAGCTTCACGGATGTGAAGTCCGACACGTTCTACGCTGATGCGATTAACTGGGCGGTTGCGAATAACGTGACGAACGGTACTTCCAACACGACGTTCAGCCCCAACGCGGATTGTACACGTGCGGAGATCGTGACGTTCCTGTATCGCGCCTATCAGGGCAAGTAAATCCAACTGAAAAAAGCGGCGGTTCATCAGAACCGCTGCTTTTTTGCGCCGCATTGACAAGCGCTCCCGCCCTCGGTATACTATGACCAAAAGCAAGACGGCAGTCAAAAATGCAGACGAGTTTGAGAGATTAAACTCGAAAAGGGGAGAGCAAATGAAGTATCTTGGAAAGCCTGCGGGCATGTGGGCGCTGTTTGCCGGATCGTTTGAAAAGCACCTGACGGTCGAATTCGACCTGACTGCGGAGCAGGCGAAGGACGTTGCGGCGCGTGCCAAAAAGAGATATCGCGAGATCATCGCGAAGCTGCCGGAATTTGACAAGCGCGACCGCTTCGAAATGAACATCGTCAACTGCGCGATGCTCGCCGCGTTTATCCTGTGCATGCCGCAGCGGCCGGACATCAAAACGCTGACGGACTACTGCGCCGCGGCGATGATGACGCCTACGATGAAGGCTTTCTGCCGCGCGAGCGGAAAGAAAAAGTTCACGCCCAAGGACATCGAGGGCATGAAGGCGACGGCGAAGCTGCGCGCGGGCGATCGCAACCCCTATTCGTGGAACATGGACTTTTTCGAGTACGAGGACGGCAGCGGCTACGAGGCGCGCTTCACGACCTGCGGCATCTGCACGCTGATGCAGGTGTTGGGGCTCTACGATCTGACGCCCGCGCTGTGCCATCTCGACTACACGATGAGCGACGCGGGCGGCGCGTCGGATTTCGTGCGCGAGTACACGCTCGCCTCCGGCGGCCCCTACTGCGACTGCGGGTATCACAAAAAGCAGTGAAAAAACAAAAAGGATGCGTCTTTCGATGCATCCTTTTTCCTTTATGTAGGGGACTCAATCTTCGTTGTAGGCATCCGAGGCCTTGATGCGCTGGTACATGTCCTGCATCTGGCGGTCGATCTCAGCGATCTTGCCCGCGCATTCGAACATCTCCTCGTTGATGCCCTCGGGCAGCTTCGTTTTGTCGACCTTGTAGCGGATATCGTGCTCAAGGCTCGCCCAGAAGTCCATGGCGATCGTGCGCAGCTGGATCTCCGCCACGACGTATTCCGTCCGGTCGGAGAGGTAGACGGGCACCTTGATGTCCATGTGCAGCGAGCGGTAGCCGTTGTAGTTCGGCGTCTGGATGTAGTCCTGCTTTTTGACGATCTCCACATCCGTCTGCCGCGCCAGCATCTCGCCCACGCGGTAGACATCGTCGATGTAGCTGCAAACGACGCGCACGCCCGCGATGTCGTTGATGTTTTTTCGCGCGGACTCGATCGAGAGCGGCAGGCCGCGCTTGATGAGCTTGGCGACAATGCTCGATTGCGATTTGACGCGTCCGTCGATGTGATGAATGGGATTGCGTGCATAAAGAACATTGAATTCACTGTTGAGAATATTGAATTTCAACGTGAGCTGCCGAACCGCCGCGTCATAGAGATTCTGCATGACAAGAAAGTCATGCGGATCTTCGCAAAGTGCGGCGCCGTTCCCCGTTCGATTCATTCTGAGCCTTCCTTTCCATCGGAAGCGTCAACGCCCGCCCGATGTGCTTTTGTTCCTTTCAGTATAGCAGACGATCACCGCCGCGCCAAGGGGAGAAATGTTGATTTTCCGCAAAAGTCTGCGCGAAAAAAGCAGCGGGCGGGAGAAACTACCAAGCGACGGGCAAAAGAACTTGCAATGCAGCGCAAGCCATTCTATAATTAACCTGAAAGGATATGCACAGCGTTCGGCACTTCCGCTCCGGTGGCAGAGCGAACGCGCGGAAGGTGCAGAAAAGAACAATGGATAAAAAAGGAAAACAGCAATTTCTTCTGGTCGCGTTCGGCGTGGCGCTCTATGCCGCGCTGATGAATCTCAACGAAGTCGCGGCGTTTCTCACGAGGCTCGCTACCCTCTTCACGCCGGTGATCATAGGGTTATTGATGGCGTTTGTCCTCAGTGTGCCGATGCAGGGCATCGCAGGACGTTTGACGCGCCTGATGCCAAAGGCAAAGGAAAAACACATTGACCTTCTCAGCCTGCTGCTGACGCTTTTGTGCGTGGTCATCGTCGTGGTACTGCTGTGCGTTCTGGCGCTGCCGCAGCTTGCCGCGTCGCTCAAGAGCATCGGCACACTGGTCAGGGAGAACTGGCCGGACTGGGCGCGCCTTCTCTCGGATCACGGCGTGGATACAAGCGAGCTCACCGATCGCATCGCCGCGCTCGATTGGAAAACGGTGCTGGAAAAGGCGCTCACCGGCGCCGGCGCGCTGATCGACTCGGTGGTGGATCTTGCCGGTACCACAGTCTCGGCGGTGGCCAACGTCACCTTTGCCATCGTCATCATGTTTTATGTGCTGCTCGACCGGCGCAGCCTTGCTAAACAGAGCCGCAGACTCCTCTACGCCAACCTGAGCGAGCGAAAGGCCGATCAGGTCTGCCGCATCGCGCGCCTGACGCACACCACCTACGCCCGTTTCCTGTCCGGGCAGTGCGTGGAGGTCGTGATCCTCGGCACGATGATCTTTCTCGCGTTCTCCCTGTGCGGCATTCCCTACGCGGGGCTGACCGCTGCGCTGACGGCGGCCTTCGCCTTTGTTCCCTACATCGGCGCGCTGGCCTCCTGCGCAATCGGCGTACTGCTGACGCTGCTTGCCCAGCCGGAGAAGGCGCTGCTGTGCCTGATCGTCTATCAGGCGGTGCAGTTCACGGAAAATCAGTTCATCTACCCGCATGTGGTTGGCAGCAGCGTGGGGCTTGCGCCGCTGTGGACGCTCCTTGCGGCATTGCTTGGCGGCAAGCTCTTCGGCCTTGTCGGTATTGTGTTTTTCATTCCCCTCACGGCGGTAGTACTCCAGCTCGTACATGAGCACACCGCACAGCAGCTTTCGGAAAAGAAACTCGACCGCGAGGATCTGATCGAATAACAAAAAAGGACGACAGCTAAAAATAGCTGTCGTCCTTTTTTGTGCGGTCACGACTGCGCCATGCGCTCGAGGAGCTGGAAGGCCTCTTCGAGCTTGGGGTCGATATGGTCGGTCTGCAAAGCCTCGCGCACGCAGCCTTCGATGTGCGCGCGCATGATCTGCTGGTTGGCGCTTTTGAGGAGCGACTGCGTGGCGAGAAGCTGGTTGGAGATGTCCACGCAGTAGCGGTCGTCGTCGATCATCTGCAAAATGCCGTCGAGCTGGCCGCGGGCAATTTTCAGCTTGCGGCGGACGGAATCACGATCGGCTCTCATGGCCTTAGCGGATGGAGACGGCCTGATAGCCCGCCTCATCCACGGCGGCCTTGAGCGCCGCGTCGGTTACGCTGCCGTCCACGCTGACGGTGGCGGACTTGCTCTCGAGATCGACCTTTGCCTCCTTCACGCCGGGGACGGCGGAAAGCGCCTGCTGAACGTGATTCACGCAATGCATGCAGGCCATGCCCTCAATGCTGATGACTTTTTCCATGTTTGTTTCTCCTTTTTCATTACTTGCCATAATTTCCTTGCTTGCTATCTCCACTCCGCGATCCGACGGAGAAGAAACCGTTTTCGGTGCTGCCTCCGTGTGCTTGGCCTTGAACCAGCGCAGGCGCAGCGCATTGCTCACCACAAACACCGAGCTGAAGCTCATCGCGAGCGCGCCGAGCATCGGGTTCATCTTGAGCTGGAAGGCGGGGTAGAACACGCCCGCCGCGATGGGAATGCCGATGGCGTTGTAGAAGAACGCCCAGAAGAGGTTTTCCTTGATGTTGCGGATGACCGCGCGGCTCAACTGCACGGCGGTCGAGACGTCGAGAAGGTCACTGCGCATCAGCACAATATCCGCCGACTCGATGGCGACGTCCGTACCGGCGCCGATGGCAATGCCGACGTCTGCGCGCGCAAGGGCGGGCGCATCGTTGATGCCGTCGCCGACCATGGCGACCTTCTTGCCGCCCTCCTGTAAGCGGCGGATCTCGCGTTCCTTATCCTGCGGCAGCACCTCGGCCACGACGCGGTCCACGCCGACCTGACGGCGGATGGCCTCGGCGGTCTTGGCGTTGTCGCCCGTGAGCATGACGACTTCAATGCCCATGCTCGAGAGCTCGGCGATGGCCTGCGCGCTCGTGGGCTTGACGACATCGGCTACGGCGATGAGGCCGATGAGCTTGCCGTCCAGCGCAAAGTAGAGCGGCGTCTTGCCGTCCTCAGCCAGCGCTTCGCCGCGCGCGAGCAGCTCACTGTTTTCGATGCGGTTTGCCTCCATCATGCGGCGGTTGCCGGCAAGGCAGAGCTGGCCCTCGACCTCGCCGCGGATGCCCTGACCGGGGATCTGCTCAAATTTGTCGACGGACAGGAACGTGAGCGATTCCTTCTCCGCCTCGGCCACGATGGCCTCGGAAAGCGGATGCTCGGAGAGCTTTTCGAGCGACGCGGCGACGGAGAGAAGTTTGTCCCTGCCGATGCCGCCGTCGACGACGTCGGTGACGACGGGCTTGCCCTGCGTGATGGTGCCGGTCTTGTCGAGCACGACGGTGTTGACGCTGTGCGTCGTCTCAAGCGCTTCGGCAGACTTGATGAGGATGCCGTTCACCGCGCCGCGGCCCGTGCCGACCATGATGGCCGTCGGCGTGGCGAGACCCAGCGCGCAGGGGCAGCTGATGACGAGAACGGAAATACCGATGGACAGCGCAAATTCCACGCTGTGGCCCGTCAGCAGCCATGCTGCCGTTGCGATGACGGCGATCGTGATGACGACGGGGACGAACACGCCGCTGACCTTATCGGCGAGCTTGGCGATGGGCGCTTTGGAGCTCGTGGCCTCGTCCACAAGGCGTACGATCTGGGAAAGGGCGGTATCGTCGCCGACTTTGGTCGCGCGCATCTTGAAATAGCCGGATTTGTTGATGGTCGCGCCGATGACGCTGTCTCCCGCCTGCTTTTCGACGGGGATGCTCTCGCCCGTCAGCGCGGATTCGTCGACCGAGGACGTTCCCTCGAGCACGACGCCGTCGACGGGGACGCTCTCGCCCGCCTTGACGATCAGCACGTCGCCGAGTTGGACCTCCTCGACGGGGATGACGCTCTCGACGCCGTTGCGCTCGACCGTCGCGGTCTTGGGCGCAAGGTCCATGAGCTTTGTGATGGCATCAGAGGTCTTGCCCTTGGCGCGGGCCTCCATCGTCTTGCCCATGGTGATGAGCGTCAGGATCGTGCCTGCGGACTCGAAGTACAGCTCCATCATATAGGTGTGCACCGTGTCCATGTCCATCTGGCCAAAGCCGATGCCGATCTTATAGATGGCGTAGATGCCGTACACGATGGCGGCGCTGGAGCCCAGTGCGATCAGCGAATCCATGTTCGGCGAGCGCTGCCACAGCGTCTTGAAGCCGACGATATAGTACTGGCGGTTGATATAGACGATGGGCAGCAGCAGCAAAAACTGCGTGAATGCGAACGTCATCGCATTTTCCATGCCGAGGAAGCACGCGGGCAGCGGCCAGCCCATCATGTGGCCCATCGAGAGATAGAACAGCGGGATGGTGAAGATGAGCGAGAGGGCGAGACGCTTTTTCATGTCGCTGTACGCCTTCTGTGCGGCGCTGGCGCCGCCGGTCTCGGCAGTCTGCGCGGCGGGGGCGCTGCCGGGCTTTGCATGCAGAGACGCACCGTAGCCCGCCTTTTCGACCGCTGCGATGATCTGCGCGGACGAAAGCTGGGATTCGTCGTATTCGACGACCATGCTGTTTTTCAGCAGGTTGACCGCGACCTGCTGCGCGCCGGGCTGCTTGGCGACGGCCTTTTCCACGCGGCTGGAGCAGGCGGCGCAGCTCATGCCGGTCACGTCATAGGTTTCCTTTTTCAATTTGATTCCTCCTTCGGGGCAAATACAATACCCGTGTGGGGTATTTTTCATTTACCGACAGTATAGGTCGGAAATTGGCGGATTGTCAAGACCTCTTTTCGAGAAATTTCCGTTTGGGCGAAAGTTGCGGCGTTTCGGTCGGGAAAACTTACCGCCGCCGCGCCGCTGGACAGCTTGCATCCCTTATGATAAACTGACGGCATGAGTTTTATGATAAGCAGGTGAAAAATGAAGCGAAAGCATATCTTGAAATGGCTGGGCATCGCGCTGGGCGCGTACCTTTTATATGGGGTGCTGACAGCCATTCTCGTCCCGCTGCCGCAAAAAGAGGCGACAGGGGAGTTGTGGAGCCAGTATGAAGCCCGATTGAGCGAGGACGCATCGCAGGAGCGCGTGAGGAGCATCGAGGATACGGACAGTGCGCTGCTCTGGCGCTTGCAGCTCATCGAGAGTGCGGAAAGGGAGGTCATCTTCTCGACCTTTGACCTGCGCGCGGACGGCAGCGGACAGGATTTGATGGCCGCGCTCTATGGCGCGGCGCAGCGCGGCGTGCGGGTGCGCGTCATCGTCGACGGGCTGAACGGTTTTCTGCATCTGCAAAACAGCGGCGTTCTCCGCGCCCTCGCGGCGGAGGAGAATGTGGAGGTGCGCTTTTATGATCCCATTGACCTCCTGCGCCCGTGGAAGCTCAACTACCGTCTGCACGACAAGTATCTGATCGCCGACGACAATAAGTATATCCTCGGCGGAAGAAATTCGAACGATTTGTTCCTCGGCTCATATCAGGAGAACCAGAACATCGACCGCGACGTGCTCGTCGTGTCGGACGGGGGAGAGGGCAGCTCGGTCTCCCAGCTTTTGACGTATTTTGAAAGCGTCTGGTCGCAGCCGGAGAATAAAACCATCACAGGCAAGACGTCCTCACAGACCGACGCGCTGCAGGAGCGCTACGCGGCGCTATGCGCGGTGCATGGAAAAGAGCTTGCCGCCGTCGACTGGGAGGTGGAGACCGCGGCGGTCACGCATGTGAGCCTTCTCAGCGGCTCGCCGCGCGCGGAGGCGAAAGCGCCTGAGCTGTGGGACGCGCTTGTCCGCCTGATGGCGCAGGGCGATGACGTCCTGCTGCAAACGCCGTACATCATCTGCAACGACAAAATGTATAACGATTTGGAAGCACTTGCCGAGACGCGGCAGCTGCGCGTGCTGACGAATGCCGTTGAAAACGGCGCGAACCCGAGCGGCTGCTCGGACTACTTACGCGAAAAGCAAAATATTTTATCGCGCGGCGTCGACGTGTACGAGGTCATCTGCGGCCAGTCGCTGCATACGAAGACAATTTTGATTGGAAACGATTTGAGCGTCGTCGGTTCATTCAACGCCGACATGCGCAGCGCATATCTCGACACGGAGCTGATGCTCGTCATCGAGAGCGAGGAGATCAATGCCGCGCTGCGAGAAGAGAGCGGAAAATACATGGGCCAGAGCCGCCTCGCTCTGCACGACGGCGGCACGGAATACGGCGCGCAGTTTGAAGAAGTGACGCTGCCGTGGACAAAGCGCGCGCTGTATACGATTCTGAGCGTTGTCCAGCGCCCGATCCGCCACCTGCTGTAACGAAAAGTGCGGCATAGCGGAAAATGAGGGAAAGGAATGCGGATTTTGCCCGTATTTCCGTTTTTTCGCCTTGCAAAAGACGTTCGGGTTTGCTATGATAAAAAATACGTATGGATACGTTCCGCTTTTTGTGGAGACAGAGGATAAGAAAGGAAGATCGTTATGATTTACACGACCGAAGTGCAGCATATGTGCCCCGTTGCGAAGGGCGCATATCACGGTCCGGCCCCGATCCCCGAAGAGGGCAAGTGGGTCCAGGCCAAGCAGATCGCCGATATTTCCGGCTTCACCCACGGCATCGGCTGGTGCGCGCCCCAGCAGGGCGCCTGCAAGCTGACGCTCAATGTCAAGGAGGGCGTCATTCAGGAGGCTCTGATCGAGACCATCGGCTGCTCGGGCATGACCCATTCTGCTGCCATGGCTTCCGAGATCCTGATCGGCAAGACCATTCTCGAAGCGCTGAACACCGACCTTGTTTGCGACGCCATCAACACCGCCATGCGCGAGCTGTTCCTGCAGATCGTCTACGGCCGCACCCAGTCCGCCTTCTCTGAGGACGGCCTTGCTGTCGGCGCGTCCCTCGAGGACCTCGGCAAGGGCCTTCGCTCCCAGGTCGGTACGATGTTCGCCACTGCCGAAAAGGGCCCCCGTTACCTCGAGATGGCCGAGGGCTACTGCTCCCGCGTCGCGCTCAACAAGGAAAACGAGATCGTCGGCTACGAGTTCATCAACCTCGGCAAGATGATGGACTTCATCAAAAAGGGTATCGATGCGAACGAAGCGCTCGAAAAGGCCAAGGGTCACTATGGTCAGTGGGACAACGCTGCCAAGTACATCGACCCGCGTCAGGAATAAGGAAGGGAGGACGAAACAATGGCTTTATTTGAAAACTACGAGAGAAGAATCGACAAGATCAACGGCGTCCTCGCTCAGTACGGTATCTCTTCCGTCGAAGAGTGCCGCGAGATCTGCAAGGCCAAGGGCTTTGACCCGTATGAGATCGTCAAGGGCATACAGCCCATCTGCTTTGAAAACGCCTGCTGGGCGTACACCGTCGGCGCGGCCATCGCCATCAAGTCCGGCGTGAAGTCCGCGGCCGAAGCCGCCAAGATGATCGGCGTCGGCCTGCAGTCCTTCTGCATCGACGGCTCTGTCGCCGAGGACCGCAAGGTCGGTCTGGGCCACGGCAACCTCGGTGCGATGCTGCTGTCCGACGAGTCGAAGTGCTTCGCCTTCCTCGCCGGTCACGAGTCCTTCGCCGCCGCTGAGGGTGCGATCGGCATCGTCCGCAACGCCAACAAGGCCCGCAAGGAGCCCCTGCGCGTCATCCTGAACGGTCTCGGCAAGGACGCCGCTCAGATCATCTCCCGCATCAACGGCTTCACCTATGTTCAGACCCAGTTCGACTACTTCACCGGCAAGCTGAACATCGTGCGCGAGATCCGCTACAGCGAGACCGAGCGCGCCGACGTCCGCTGCTACGGCGCTGACGACGTCCGCGAGGGCGTTGCCATCATGCATTCCGAGGGCGTGGACGTCTCCATCACCGGTAACTCCACCAACCCGACCCGCTTCCAGCACCCCGTCGCCGGCACCTACAAGAAAGAGTGCATTGAGCAGGGCAAGAAGTATTTCTCCGTCGCCTCCGGCGGCGGCACGGGCCGTACCCTGCACCCGGACAACATGGCCGCCGGCCCTGCCTCCTACGGCATGACCGATACCATGGGCCGCATGCATTCCGACGCACAGTTCGCCGGCTCCTCCTCCGTGCCCGCGCACGTGGAAATGATGGGCTTCCTCGGCATGGGCAACAACCCGATGGTCGGCGCGACCGTCGCCGTGGCCGTCGCCGTCGCGGAGAGCCTGAAGTAAGAGGGAAAACCGCAGGGTTTGTCCTTCCAAGGTTCCAAAACCTGATTTTTCATCAAACATAGGCAGGAAGCACATCTTCCGCACGAAAATGCGGAAGATGTGCTTCCTGTTTTTGCGTTTTTGGAGGGAAAAACCGTGAAGAAAATCAGGATGTGCTTCCCGAATGAGAAGACGTTCAGGGAAGGGTTCGAAGAGTATATTTTGGACTGTAAGGCCCGCAATCTGCGGGATGGAACAATCAACCATTATCAGGAATCCATCAAGCAGATTTACAAGCGGATCACACCAGATGCGCTGATCTCTTCGATGTGTCAGCAAACCATGGCAAACTTCTATATTTCACTGAGGGATGACCCTAGGCTGCTATGAGCAGGTCATGGGCGAACCGGGCAAGTGCCTTGTTATTGGCGGCGGGACATATGTGCACTTTCTGAAAAATGGCGTGGCGTTTGGCGCTTCCCGATTAGGTGTAGATTATCACATGCACGGTGCAAATGAGTACCTTGTGGTAGATGAGATCGTGCGAAGCGCGGAGCTGTTTGCGCTGACCATTGCTGCACTTTGCGGCGAACACGCTGAGCCGATGTAAAATGCGGTTATGTAAATAACACCCGTCGGTATGATCCGATGGGTGTTATTATTTGTGCTGTGTTTTTTGACAGACGAATCGGATTCTTGCAAAAATGCCCAAAGATGTCAATAGAATCCGTTCGCCTGCGCAAGAATTTTATGGCGTGCGGACAGAAAAGACTTTTTCGTGCTGCGAGACGGCGACAGACAGCAGATCTCATGGCGATAATGACGAATTTCTGTCATTGGAGTGTTTTTCGTAGAAATACATCTGTCCGCTCCTTGCAATTTCCTGCACATAAAGATATAATAAAGGCCGTTAATGAAAGCGCCTTTGCGGCCTGAGCAGAGAGAAGAGGATCGTAAGAGCGTTAGATTTTGTAAAGAAAGAAGATGCCCCTATGAATCCCTTTATGAAGACCCTTAAAAAAATTGCCGCCGCGTATAACGGCGTCAGCCTGATTTTGCGCATCGCGATCGGCCTTGTCGTCGGCGTGATCCTGGCGCTGGTCTGTCCCGGCGCGACGTGGTTACAGGAGCTTGGCAACCTGTTTGTCGGCGCGCTCAAGGGCATTGCCCCCGTGCTGGTGTTCGTCATCGTGGCGAGCGCGCTGGCGCAGGGCTCGTCCAAGCTCGACCGCCGCTTCGGCACGGTCGTGTGGCTCTACATGCTTACGACGTTCGTCGCCGCGGCGCTGAGCGTTGTGACCAGCATGCTCTTCCCGCAGATGCTCCTGCTGGCCGAGGCCGCTGAGGCCGAGGTCATCCCGCAGGGCCTTGGCGAGGTCATGCACACGCTGCTGTCCAACATCGTCTCGAACCCCATCTCCGCCATTATGAACGGCAACTACATCGGCATTCTGATGTGGGGCTGTCTCTTCGGCGTGGCGATGAAGAAGCTCGGTGCGGACTCGACGAAGGTCTTCCTCAGCAACACGGCGGACGCGGTGTCCACCATCGTGCGCTGGGTCATCAATTTGGCACCGTTCGGCATCATGGGCCTTGTGTTCACGAACGTTGTGAGCAACGGCCTTGCAATCTTCACCCAGTACGGCAAGCTCCTGCTGCTTTTGGTCGGCACGATGCTCTTCATGGCGCTTGTCATCAACCCCATCATCATCTTCATCTATCTGCGCTGCAATCCCTATCCGCTGGTGTTCCGCTGCCTGCGTGAAAGCGGCCTGACGGCGTTCTTCACCCGCTCTTCCGCGGCGAATATCCCCGTGAACATGGCGATGTGCGAAAAGCTCGGCATGGACAAGGACTTCTACTCCGTCTCTATCCCCCTCGGCGCGACGATCAACATGGACGGCGCGGCCATCACCATCACCATCATGACGCTGGCCGCGGCCAATACGCTGGGTATGCAGGTCTCGCTGCCCGCGGCGATTTTGCTCTCGATCATGTCGGCCCTCGGCGCGTGCGGCGCTTCCGGCGTGGCGGGCGGCTCGCTGCTGCTCATTCCGATGGCGTGCTCGCTGTTCGGCATCTCGAACGACATCGCGATGCAGGTCGTCGGCGTCGGCTTCATCATCGGCGTCATTCAGGACTCTGTCGAGACCGCGCTCAACTCTGCGGGCGACGTCGAGTTCGCCGCGACGGCCGAGTATCACCAGTGGCTCAAGCAGGGCAAGCCCCTACCGGAATTCCTCGGCGGCAAGAAGAAGTAAAGCGTCAGAATGTGAAAACATTATCCCGACACCTCAATCTCAGCAGGAAAGCCATCATAC
>OKRW01000686.1_pt1 | contig 32745 bp, 33 predicted proteins | sample 1601151 | NCBI WGS metagenome assembly OKRW01 (sample SAMEA3541471, study PRJEB24748) | human gut metagenome | biome: human gut; feature: human-associated habitat; material: faeces | place: China | collected 2012 | reverse complement strand
GACGGGTACCCGGCTGCTCATCCATCTGGCCGAAGACCAGTGCGGTCTTCTCAAGCACGCCGGCCTCGTCCATCTCGCCGATCAGATCGTTACCCTCACGGGTACGCTCACCGACGCCTGCGAACACGGACACACCGCCGTGGTTCTGGGCCACGCGCTGGATCATTTCCTGGATCAGCACGGTCTTGCCGACGCCTGCGCCGCCGAACAGACCGATCTTGCCGCCCTGCACGTACGGGGTCAGCAGATCGATGACCTTGATGCCCGTTTCGAACATCTGGGTCTTGGACTCCAGCTGATCGAAGGCCGGCGGGTTGCGGTGGATAGGCCAACGCTCGGAGACGGTGATGGTCTCATCCGGCTTCTTGTTGAGGATGTTACCGGACACGTCGAAGACGTGGCCCTTGGTCACGTCGCCGACCGGCACGGAGATCGGGGCGCCGGTGTCGGAGACGGAGGCACCACGAACCAGGCCGTCGGTGGGCTTCAGAGCGACGCAACGGACCGTGGAATCACCGAGGTGCTGTTCGACCTCGAGGGTGATCTCGGTCTCCTTCGCCTCGCCTTCTTCCTTGGCGCTGGTGTTGACGATCGTTACTTTCAGGGCGTTGTAGATGTCGGGCAGATGACCCACCGGGAATTCAACGTCGATAACCGAGCCCTGGACGCGGGTGACGCGACCGTTGGTAGGCTCGGCCGCAGTGGTCTGGTTGTCAGCCATATGCGTTCCTACTCTTCCTTCTTGGTCAGCGCGTCAGCGCTGCCGATGATTTCGGTAAGTTCCTGGGTGATCGAGGCCTGGCGGGAAGCGTTGAGCTTGCGCGTAAGGTCGTCGATCAGGTTTCGTGCGTTGTCGGTTGCCGTGTGCATGGCGTTCTGGCGGCTTGCGGTTTCCGACGCGGCCGCAGTCAGCAGGCACTCGTGGATACGGGACTGAATGTACTTCGGCAGAATCGCATCCAGTACCTTTTCGAGGCTGGGCTCGAAAGTGTACAGCGGAGCGACATCCGCAGTAGCCGGTGCCTCTTCATCAGGATCGGGCACCTTGGTCTCGTTTTTCACGATTTCGACCGGCAGCATGCGCAGCACGCGCACCTTCTGCACCACCATGTTGATGAACTCGGTGTAGACGATGTAGAGTTCGGAAACTCCACCCTTCTCAGCCGGCTTCATGTAGGCGTCCATCAAGGTGTTGGAGATCGTTTCAGCAATTTCCACGCCGGGCTGGTCGGTGTCGCCTTCCCACGTCGCCGCGATGTCACGATTACGGTACTTGTAGTACGTCGAACCGCGACGCCCGTACACGAACAGCTCCGGCTGCTTGCCTGCCGCATCGAGGCGGGACAGCAGCGACTCCGTTTCACGGATAATCGAAGAGGTGTACGGGCCGGCCATACCACGATCCGAGGTGAGGGCGAGAACAGCCACGCGCGGGTTCTTCTCGTCCTTCACCGCGATCGGATGCGTGATATGGGTGTGGGCCACCAACGCTTGCACGGCATCGAAAATCGCATCGGTGTACGGCTTCGCGTTCAGGGCCACATCACGGGCCTTGGCGATATGCGAAGACGCGATCATCTCCTGAGCGTTGAAGATCTTCGCCAACGACTCGGTGGAGCGGATGCGTGATTTCAATGCGAGTTGCGAGCCCATGGCTTACTTTTCTCCCGCCACGATCTTTTCCTGATCGACCGGCGCGGCCTTGTCAACGTCCGGCTTCTTCTCGACCAGCGGCTTGCCGGCGGAAGAGACGAACGTCGAACGGAACTCGTCCACGGCCTTATCGAGGGCAGCCTCGGTGTCGGCGGTGAATTCCTCGGTCTCGCGAATGGTCTTGAGGATATCGGTGTTGTGGTCGATGTAGTCCAGCAGTCCCTGCTCGAACGGAAGGACGTCCTTCAGGTCGAGGTCGTCGAGCTTGCCGTGGGTGCCGGTCCATACGGACACGACTTCCTGTTCCGGCGAGTACGGGTGGAACTGCGGCTGCTTCAACAGCTCGGTCAGGTGGGCACCACGGGTCAACTGGGCCTTGGAAGCCGCATCCAGATCGGAGGCGAACATGGCGAAGGATTCCAGCGAACGGTACTGTGCCAGGGAGATCTTCAGCGTACCGGAGACCTTCTTCAGAGCCTTGGTCTGTGCGGCGCCACCGACTCGAGAGACGGAGATACCGACGTCCACGGCGGGGCGCTGGTTGGCGTTGAACAGATCGGACTGCAGGAAGATCTGGCCGTCAGTGATGGAGATCACGTTGGTCGGGATGTAGGCGGACACATCGTTCGCCTTGGTCTCGACGATCGGCAGACCCGTCATCGAACCGCCGCCCAGGTCATCGGAGACCTTGGCGCAACGTTCGAGCAGGCGGGAGTGCAGGTAGAACACATCACCCGGGTAGGCTTCACGCCCCGGCGGGCGGCGCAGCAGCAGGGAAATCGAACGATAGGCCTCTGCCTGCTTGGACAAGTCATCGAAGACGATGAGCACATGCTTGCCGTTGTACATCCAGTGCTGGCCGATGGCCGAGCCGGTGTACGGGGCGATGTACTTGAAGCCAGCGGAATCGGCTGCCGGGGAGGCCACGATGGTGGTGTACTCCATGGCGCCGGCGTCTTCCAGGCTCTGCTTCACCGAGGCGATGGTGGAGCCCTTCTGGCCGATGGCCACGTAGATGCAGCGGACCTGCTTCTTCGGGTCGCCGGATTCCCAGTTGGCCTTCTGGTTGATGATGGTATCGATCGCGATGGCGGTCTTACCGGTCTGGCGGTCGCCGATGATGAGCTGGCGCTGGCCGCGGCCGATCGGGGTCATCGCGTCGATGGCCTTGAGGCCGGTGGACAGCGGCTCGTCGACCGGGTGGCGGTGCATCACGTCGGGGGCCTGGGCTTCGAGGATACGACGACCCTCAATGCCCTGGATCTCGCCGAGGCCGTCGAGCGGCTTGCCCAGCGGGTCCACGACGCGGCCGAGATAGCCGTCGCCGACGGGCACGGAAAGCACTTCGCCGGTGCGTCGCACTTCCTGGCCTTCCTCAATTCCAGCGAAATCGCCGAGGATCACCACGCCGATCTCACGGGCGTCAAGGTTGAACGCCAGGCCGAGCGTGCCGTCTTCGAACGTCAGCAGCTCATTGGCCATGCAACCAGGCAATCCCGTCACGTGTGCAATGCCGTCACCGGCCGTGGCGACATAGCCCACTTCCTGGGTGGGGGTGTCGCTCGGCTTGTACGACGACACGAAGTCGTCGAGGGCCTTGCGAATCGAGGCGGGATCGATGGTCAGTTCTGCCATGATCACTCCTTCTATTGGTTATTGTTCAGTCAAGTCTTTGCTTGTGTGTGGTGTTGGACGGATTGGCTCGGCCGGTCAGGCCGGAGTCGCCTCCGTCTGCACCTTGCGATGCAAGTTCTGCAGCTGTGCGACCACGGTGTTGTCCGTGACTTCGTCGCCCACCTGGATGCGCATGCCACCCAGCACGGTCGGGTCGACCACCGAGTTGATGTGCACCTGACGGCCCACCTTGGCGGAGTAGACCTCGACCAGTCGCTTGATCTGCTCCTTCTTCAGCGGGGTGGCGGTGGTCACGGTGACCATCGACTCGCCCATGTGGCGGGAGAACTTGTTGATCAGCCACTGGATGGTCTCCAAGTAGCGGCGGCGGCGCAGGTTGCAAGTGGCGTGTTCGGCGAGCCTCATGGTGACCTTGTTCAGGGTCTTGCCAGAGAACACCTCGCGGAACAGCTTCACACGGGCCTCGCTGGTGGCCTGGTAGTCGTACAGCTTGGCGCGTACGACCGGCAGGTTCAGCAGTGCGGAATGCAGCTCGGACAGCTCGATGGATACCTGCAGCGTGGCGTCAGTGGCGTCCGCGTAGTACATCATGGCGTCCACGCCGAAGTCTTCCACTGCGTTGGCGATGTCGCGCGCACGGCTCCAACGGCGGGAGACCAAGTCAGTCATGATCTCCATGGTCATCGGATGCGCGTTGTCACCGAGCAGTTCCTTCAGGACGGCCACCTTGTCGGCAACCGGGCGGGACGGGTCGGTCAGTGCGCGCTCCAGCTGAATGCTGTCATCGAGCACCTTGGTGATCGTGAACAGTTCGTTGCCGATCCGCCACGCGTCCTCACGGGTGTCGCGCAGTTTCGGGGCCAGCGAATCACGCGACTCGCGGTCTGCAATACGTGATGCCTCTCCTCGCATGGTCACCTCCCTTTCTGGTTACGGATGGTCACGGTCACTTCTTGGCGCCCAGGTCGTCGATCATCGAATCGATCATCGAGGACTGCACGTCGTTGTCTTCCAGCTTGGCACCGAGGATCTTGCCGGCCAGGGCGGTGGCAAGTGCGCCGACCTCGCCCTTGAGCGAGACGATGGCCTGCTGGTGCTGGGATTCGATCGAGCGCTGTGCGGATGCGGTGATCTGGGCCGCATCGGACTCGGCGCGGGAACGAGCGTCGGCGATGATGTGGGACGCTTCCGCACGGGCGTCGTCGCGAATCTTGGCGGCGTCCACACGGGCGGTGCTCAGCTGGGCCTCATACTTGGCCTTGGCCTCGTCGGCGTCCTTCCTAGCCTGCTCCGCCTTGGCGATGTTGCCCTGAATCTTGGCGGCGCGCTCGTCGAAGATCGCATTGAACTTCGGCATGAAGAACTTGTAGAAGAACACCGCAACGATGACAAGAATGATCAGCGACCATACGATGTCATAAACCTCAGGAATGAACAGGTCAATCCCGCTTGCTGCTTGTGTCATCAAGCCCTCCTTTCAGTGATGGACATAATCGGTTTTCGTCTGTTGATCTGCGCAGATCAGATGATCAGGGCGGCGACGAAGCCGATCAGTGCCAGCACCTCGACCAGAGCCAGGCCGATGAACATGATGGTCTGGATCTTGCCGGACATCTCAGGCTGACGAGCGGTGGATTCCATGGCCTTGCCGAAGAGGATGCCCAGACCAATGCCAGGGCCAAGAGTACCGATACCGTAACCGATGACGGACAGGTTGCCGGCGACCTCTGCGAGGGTGATGATATCCATTGTGTTTCCTTTCTAACGTACTTGGCGACGTTATAAATCTTGGGGTTTGGTCGGTCTGCGATTTTCCCAGACCGGGGACCGGAAGCGGCGGGTTAGTCGCCCGTCACTCTTCCGGGAAGCTCAGGTTGATGTACACGGTGGAAAGAATCGCGAAGACGTAGGCTTGCAGGAAGGCGACGAACGCCTCGAAGCAGGTCATGGCGAAACCACCGGCGAACCACAGCGCACCCACCGGGATGCCCTGCAGCTTGTTGACCGCGTCAACCATCCAGAACTGTGCGAACGCCAGGCAGGTGGCGACCATAAGGTGGCCGGAAACCATGTTGGCGAACAGACGGATGGTCAGGGAGGCCGGGCGGATGATCAACAGCTCAAGCAGGTTGATCGGAGCCAGCAGGAAATAGACCGGCCACGGCACACCGGGGGTGAACAGCTCGTGGCGCAGATAGTGGCCGAGGCCCTGCGAGCGGATGGCGGCGATCCAGTACTGGATCAGTGTCCAGACAGCGAACACGAGCGGCATGACCACCGTGGCGTTGGCCGCCATGTTCATACCTGGAATGATGCCGCACAGGTTGAAAATGAAGATCGTGAAGAACAGGGTGGTGATCATCGGCACGTAGCGCTTGCCACGGGCCTCACCCATCACGTCATACACGACCTTGTCGCGCACGAAGTCGAGACCGTACTCGACTACGCCCTGCCAACGGCCGGGGATGAGCTTGGCGCGCTTTGCGGTCACGCCGAGCACCACCAACAGCACGATGGTTGCCACGATACGAATCAAAATAATGCGGTTGATGGCAAACGGAGTTCCCTGGAACAGAATCTCCGGGGGAAGGAAGTCATCAACCGAGGGCAGATGAGCGCCTGCCTCGTCAGCCAACAGCAATCCTGCGCTGAGCGAACCGACCATATCACGCCTCCTGCTTCTTCAATGTCAGGTGTCAGTTTAAACCCACCGGGCAGGCAAATGTGACGTGCTCGTTACTTTCGTCTTTTTTTGTCTCCTCGGTGTGGAGTCTGCCGGGCATGGACACGGAGTCTGCGCTGGGCATTCGGCTCCGAATGACTGAAGAGTGATTATTTGCCTGCGTCTAGACAATGTCAATATTATACCGGCGAGTCTCCTGAAATCCCTACTGCTGCAAGGTTTTCCCGGGCGTTTCGCGAACGTTGTGCACTATTGGTCGCATTACGCGGATGTGTGGCATTACGTTCATCAAGCCGTCCACATCGTGGACGAACAACCGTCCACGCTACGAACGCAACCTCCAACAGTAGCTCCCTCTGATGGGCCGAGCCGTGAAGGAGAAGCAAAGGAGCTCCCCGTCGAGGGGAGCTGTCGTCGTAGGCGACTGAGGGGAGATCGTAGGCTCAGCCCTGAATCACCCCATACCCGTCATGCACAAACGGCTTGAAATCATCCTGGCGCGGCCCGCCCGGCTCATGCCGAATCGAACGATCAGTACCGAGCTTCTTCTCAGCCCTGAGCTGCGGCACCTCGGTCAGGTCATACGGCGTGGTCTGGTACACCCAGTTGAGCCAGTTGCGCCACAGCAGATTGGCGTGGGCGCGCCAGGCGAACAACGGTTCCAGCTTCGGATCGTCATGCGGGAAGTAGTTCTTCGGGAAGGGCACGTTGGTCATGCCCTTGGCCATATCGCGCTCGTATTCTTCGGCGAGCGTGTACTTGCCGTACTCCCAATGGCCGAGCGCGAACACTTCGGAGAAGTCACGCGTGGCGATCAGGCCCGGGCCGGACTGCGGCCCCCAAGTCAAGATCTGAAGGTCATGGTTGGCACGTACCTCGTTTTCGTTCACGCCGGCGAGGCGGGAGTGCGGCTGCAGATCAATCTCGTCGAAGCCATTGGTCAGGAAGCAGTATTCATCCTGCAGGTACTGCGGGAATACGCCGAAAATCTTCTCGGGGTAATCCACCTTGTGGATGCCGTAGCGGTAGTACAGTGCGCCCATCGCACCCCAGCACAGGTATATGGTGGAGAACACATGGGTGGAGGCCCAGTCGAGAATCGTCTTGAACTCGTCCCAGTAGTCCACATCTTCGAACGGCATATGCTCTACAGGCGCGCCGGTGACCACAAAACCGTCGTAATAGTTGTCTTTGAACGCATCGAGGTTTTCGTAGAACTTGACGAGATGATCGGCGGAAACGTGCGTGGCCTCATGCGTGGAGGTCTTCATGAAGTCGATTTCGACCTGCAGCGGCGACTTGGAAATCAGACGCAGCAGCTGTGTTTCAGTCTCGATTTTCTTAGGCATCAAGTTCAGGATCACCAGTTTGAGCGGGCGGACGCGCTGACGCTCCGCCTCGGGCTTCTCCAGAGCGAAGATGCGCTCCGAATCGAGGATATCTCTGGCCGGCAGGCCACTGGGGATCTTGATAGGCATGTTCCTATTATGTCAATATTCGGGATAACGGTTCAGGGCATTCCTATAACGGCCATTTATGGCGCGTTATTACCCCGACTCCGACTCCGCCCCAAACCCCTCGCTGCGTGAGCCAATTCACGTTTTAAAACCGCGGGAAGATGACGCGACACGCCGATGTTGACTTTCTGGAATCTGCACCTATTGTAGATAGAGCTGTCTGAGAGACAAGCCGACGCGGGGTGGAGCAGCTCGGTAGCTCGCTGGGCTCATAACCCAGAGGTCACAGGTTCAAATCCTGTCCCCGCTACGAATCGCGGGAAGCCGTCACGAATTCATCGTGGCGGCTTTTTGTTTCCCAGCAGCATTATTGCCGATTGGACGATGATGTCCCGTGAAAAAACAACATCCAGCCCCACTCTGGGCAGAATCTATCAACATGTGGCTCGACTCACTGAAGGCGGCGGGCTACTCCCCCAACACGCTCAACACACGGCGCTGCCAGATGAGCGCGCTGTCGCGGGCGCTCGAAGGCGATCCGAGGGACGTGGAGGGCGACGACCTGCTCGCCCACTTCGCCGGCAAGGAATGGAAGCCGGAGACGCGCAAGGGCGCGAAGAACGCCTGCGTCAGCTATTTCCGATGGCTCCGTGTCAGCGGTCGCGCCGACAGCGACCCGAGCGAGTTCCTGCCGACCGTCAAGCGACCAGAGCCGCATCCCCGCCCGTGCCCCGATGTGGTCATCCTCGCCGCCCTGAGCAAGGCCACGGAAGGCGAACGGCTCATGCTTCGGCTGGGCGCGGAGTGTGGGTTGCGGCGTTTCGAGATCGCGAAGGTGCACAGCCGCGACGTCATGCGCGACCTCGTGGGCTGGAGCCTCGCGGTCGTGGGCAAGGGCGACAAGCAGCGCATCGTGCCGATCGGCGACGACCTCGCCCTGCTGATCCGGTCCGCCCACGGCTACTGTTTCCCAGGACGGTGGAGCGGGCACGTCGAGTCGAGCTACATCGGCCGGCACCTGAGCGACCTGCTTGGCGACGGATGGACGGCCCACAGCCTGCGCCACAGGTACGCGACCACGACCTACGCCGCCACGCACGACCTGCTGCTCGTCTCCAAGCTCTTGGGACACGCATCGGTCGAGACCACGCAGCGCTATATCGCCATGCCCGACGAACGGCTGCGCGCCGCCGTCGCGGCCACACGCCTCGCCGCGTGATGTTGTATTGATGTCATATTGATGTATAATAGATGTTATTAGGAGGTTTGATGGAGTTTGAATACGATCCGGCGAAGAGCGCGAAGAACCTCGCCAAGCACGGCATCGACTTCGAGGCGGCCCAGCGCATGTGGGACAACTCGAAGACGGTTACGCTGACCGCTCCGAACCCCGGAAACGACGACGTGCGTTACATCGTGCTCGGCATGATCGACGGCAAGCACTGGACGGCGATCACGACCAAGCGCGGCAAGCGCATACGCATCATATCCGTGCGCCGATCACGCAAGAACGAGGAGGCATACTATGACAGCCAAGAATGAGGTTAACGCCAAGGCGATCACCAGCGACCAGCTTGAGAAGATGTTCGACAACGGCGACGACATCCTCGACTACGTCGATCTCGACAATCCCGTGGTCGAGCATCATCCCCCGCTGGAGAAGCGGATCACGCTGACGATGCCCGCGTGGATGGTCAGCGAACTGGACGAGGAAGCCGCCGATCTGGCGATCAGCCGCAACGCCGTCGTCAACACATGGATCGCCGACCGGCTGCGCACCATGCGACGCCGCGAGGTCGTCCACGCCTGACACATATACGACGAAAAGCCCCCGAACCATACCGTGAATGCGGTAGGTTCGGGGGCTTCTTGTTATTCGGCCTTGGATGCCTTGGCCTTGAGGGTGCTTGCGCCGATGACGACGCCGATGGCCAGGGCGACGGCGTTGATGGTCGTCGCGGCCTGATCGGCCCACGTCCAGCCCCATACGGGGCCGAGGGTCTGCACGAGCACGCCGATGGCCGGCAGCACGATCAGCGCGAGCCATTTGAGCACGTCATAGGCTCGGTTCGGCAGCAGCCCATCGGGCACGGTCGGCTCCGTGCCGGCGGTCTTGGGTTCGGTGTTTTCGTCGGTCATATTGTCCTCGATTCTGCAGTTGGAACCTGGGAACCCCGCCCGGCTAAGGTGCGGGGTTCCCAGGTTGGGTTCGGGTTCTCAGTAGTTCAGTAGTGCAGCACTTCGCCGGGGTAGATCACGTTGGGGTTGCCGCTGCGATAGCCGGTGAGCTGCGTGTAGCCGATGCCGAGCCGTGCCGCGATGCCGCTGAGGGTGTCGCCTGCGCGGACGGTCACGGTACGGGACGGTGGGGCGTTGCTGCCGGTGGCGACGCTGCCGCCGCCGTTGTAGGTGACGACCTGACCGGGGTAGATCAGGTTCAGGTTGCCGCTGGGCACGCTCCACTTGGACAGCGGCCACAGGCCGGTGCGCGAGGCGATGCCGCTCATGGTGTCGCCAGCGCGGACGGTGACGCGCGTGGCGGCGGTCGTCTGCTGCTGCACGACGGTGGTGGTGCCGTTGAGGCGTTGGTTGACGATCGCCATGACCTTGTCGTAGTTCGCGCCGAGCGCGTCGCGTCGCTGCTGGCCGTTGCCGTAGTCGCCACGGATGGTGGCGGTGGCGAGGGCCTGTAGGTCGATGGTCTGGGTCGGGGGCGTCGCGGTCTGCGGCGGCGTGGCCGGCTTGGCTGCGCCTGCGGGGTTGGCGTAGGCCTGCCACTGGCCGGCGTCGCCTCGGAAGTAGTTGAGGTCGAGCGGCCCGTTGTAGCCGTTGACCCAACCGTTGGAGGTGTACTGGCGCATGGCCTCGCCGTAGACCGAGTAGTTCCACGGTCGGCTCTGGTAGCCGGTCGGCGCGTTGCTGGCGTACTGGGCAACCCAGAGTCCGCAGTTGGCTCTCACGTCGGACGGGATTTGCCTGATGGCGCTGGCCTGCACGTACACCATCGGCCACACGCCGGTGAGCGTGTGCACGCGCTGCACGAACCGGCGCACCCAGTCGCTGTTGCCCCACTGGGCGTTCTGATAACTTTCCCAGTCGAGCACGAGCACGGCCCGGCCGACGTAGTCCCTCGCCTTGGCGACGAAGTAGTCGGCCTCGCTCGCGGCGTTGTTGCCGCCGGCGTAATGATACAGGCCGAGGCTCTTGCCCCGGTCGGTCACACACTTGGCCTGGGCGCGCCAGCTCCCGTTCTCGAAGCCGACGCCCTGACTGACCTTGACGACGGCGAAGTCGTAGCTGGCGGTGCAGGTCACGTTCGCGGCCTGCCAGCCGGACACGTCGATGCCGACTATGTCGGCCATGGCGATGGCCGGCGTGGCGGCGAGCAGCATTGCCACGAATGCCGCGATGATCGCGGTGATCGGCTTGCTCTTGTTCTTGAACTTGCCCAAATTCGTTTTCCTTCCTACGTGGTGGGTGGGCATATGAAACAGCCCCCGCCGGGATGTCCGGCGAGGGCTAAGCCTGTGGTTTTCTCGGGGCTATCGGCGCGTCCTGTATGTCCTGATTGACTTGGGTGCCGTGCCCGTTGCCTCCGAGGCTGTGGTAGCTGTCGTAGACGAGCTGGGCGGTCTGTTTGGCGGCGTTGCCGGCGATGCCGCCGTTGGCGACCATTTCGCGCTGCATCTGTTCGAGCTTGCACAGCAGGAGCACGCGCACACCGGTCTGCATGGCGTCGGATTTGCGCCGGTAGCCGCGCCACCAGCCGAACATGTACCCGCCCATGGAGGTGATGATGCCCGTGGTGGCCCATATGACGAGCTGCTGGGCTATGGGGTTCACTCTCCGCTCTCCTCGTCGAGGCCGGCGATGTATGCCTGTACGGCTTCGCGGCCCGCTTCGGGCACGTCGTCGAGGGTCTTGCGACCGGCGATGATGAGGCGGGCGTACACGCGGATCATGGCTTTGCTCATGCTTCACCTCCTGCCAGCAGCTGGTAGATTTCGGCCAACGCCTCGTCCTGATCGAGGCTCGACGCCTCCAGGTCGCCGAGACGCCGACTGTCCGATTTGGACGCCTGCAAACAGTCGAGCCAAATGCTGTCGGCCTGTTCGACGGCTTCCTGTTCGGTCAGGTCGCGCACGGTATAGGCCTCGTCGGCGGTGTATTCCGTCCACGTGGCATCGCCGTCCTCGTGCATGACGGTGGTGATGTTGCGGCGGATGCGGATGTCGGCGAGGCCGTCGCCGCGCGGGTAGTAGCTGACCTCTTCGAGGGGTTCTGGGCTGGATACCGTCTGGAGCATGGTGGTGCCTTCCTGTGTGTGGTGAGTTGCGTCGCGCTGAGGTATCGGGTCGCGCGGCGCATGGTCAAATCGATGCGGTGCCTGCGGCGGTATTGGATGCTGTCGCTGTTGCGCAGGTATCCGTAGTAGGAGCAGCAGCGGCGTGCGAGCCGTTCGGTCATGGGCCGGCGTCTGGCGCGGTTGAAGGTGCGTCGGGCGCGGAGGAACACGCCGCTGCGGATGTTGACGCGCCCGTGGGGTCGGAACGTGTAACCGACCATGTCGATGGGTTCGAGGTCGAGGCGTTTGCAGTTCCATTCCTCGTGCACGTCGAGCTTGAGGGTGTCTTGCAGGTAGTGGACGATGCGGCGTGCTGCGATCTTGAGGTCGCGTTTCGATGAGCCGATGAGCAGCAGGTCGTCCATGTACCACAGTTGGTGCGTGATGAGCCTGCGGGTGGTGATCTCGCCGGTGCGCCGGCTGATGCGGTCTATGGTCATGGCCGGCGATTCGATCCAGTGGTAGGCGTGGCTGAGGTAGTAGTTGGCGAGCCATTGGCTGAGGTGGCTGCCGATGTTGAGCCCGTTGTCGCCTTGGTACCGGTCGATGAGGTGGAACACGAGGCGCAGTAGGATCGGGTCGCCGACATCGCGCGTGAGCATCGCCTTCAGGGTGGTGCGGTCGATGCTGGGATAGCATTTGCGCACGTCGAGCTTCACGAACCATTTCGAGCTGCGTTCGCGTGCCCATCGTTTGATTGCGCGGCGGGCGTCGATGGTGCCGCGATTGGGGATGCTGGCGGTCTGCCATCGTCCCACCTTCGCGTCGAACAACGGCTGGAGGGCCATGACGGCCACATGGTCGTAGATTTGGTGTCTGACCGATTCGCGGCCGATGACGCGGTGTTTGCCGCTGATCGGTTCGACGCGGTTGAAGTACGTGATCCGGGTGTCGAGGTATCGGCCTTCGCGTATCTCGTCGGCGATCCGTTCGGCGAGCCGGTCGAGGTCGGGGTGGGTTTCGAGGAAGCGGGTCACGTCGCGGCGGGACCGTTTGCCCTTGAGGTAGTGGTCGATCGCCCTGCGGACGAATGCGGGGGTTTCGCAACGGGTGTGCTTGCAATGGGTTTTCAGAGCGTTTCCTATCTGGACTATGCCGGCGTTCGACGGTGCTGGATGGGTTCGGGTCTACTGGCCGGGTGCTCGGTTTGATTTTCGGCTGGGCCGTGGCTTGCCCTCTCACTGGCTGGCGTGGAGGGTAGTTGTGGCGTAATGATCGTGTTGACAGGATTGACCGGATATGCGGCCCCCGATGTTCCACCTGCGATTCGCGAGGTCGTTCGTGAGGTTCACGGCGAAGACGCCGCAGGCAGCCCCGTCCCAGAGGTTGCCGAAGCGCTGCACCAAGCGCACGAACGTCGGAGGCGTACCGCCACAAATCCCAAAAGGCTGCGAAACGTCATGAGGGGGCTTTCGCCCCCTCGCTGCGCTTCACCCCCATCGCACTGCGGCTACGCCTTCGTGCGACCGAGCGCAGAAAGGCGGCCCCCGATGCTCCACCTGCGAGCCGCGAGGTCGGTCGTGAGGACCACGGCGAAGGCGCCGCAGGCAGCCCCGTCCCAGAGGGCGCCGAAGCGCCGCACCTGTCGGAGACCCTGGGATGCTAGCGGGTTGGCGTATACGCCGTCGCATAGGCCGGTGGCGCTGGTGGCCCCGATGCCGGTGGGGATGAGCACGCCGTTGGACAGGGTGAAGTCCTCGGCATATCTCCACGAGTTGTCGATGGCTTTGGTGCGGGCCGGGAATTCGCCGATCTTGGTGTAGTTCGCCGTCGAGGTCTTGCTTGCCTTGGTGATGTCGAACACGCGGTAGAGTTCGACGCGGCCGGCGTCGTCGGAGTCCTTGACCGAGTTGGCGATGAGGTCGGCGTCGGTCTCGTAGACGCCGTTGAATAGTTCGATGCCTTGCAGTCGGACAGGCTGGCGGGTGGCGTTGGCGGTTGTGGGGCGGCCGTCGATGCCGAGCAGCTTGTCGGTGGCCCCGGTCTTCCACGGCATGCTGCTGACGAAGCATGCGGTGGTCGTGGTGATGGCGTCGCCGTCGAGGTTGAGCGCGGTGTTGTTGGCGTCGATGGCGGTCTTGCTCAGGATGGTGCGGGCGCGGGCGGAGCTGTAGTTGCCGTCATTGCCACGTTCGCGGTCGGTGCCGACATTGACGGTGCTGCCTACCTCGAAGCTGCCGGCGGCGCTGGTGGCGATGATGACGCGCTTGACGCCGGTTTCGGCCGTCGTGACGGCGGTCTGGCTGTTGTAGCCCCAGCATCCGCCGAGCACGTCCGAGTTTTTGGTGGCGTATTTGATCATGAGCATGAGCTGGATATAGAAGTTGTCGCCGGCGCAGCGGCCGGCGTAGCCCTTGCCCTTCTTGGCCGCGTAGTCGATGGCTCGGTTCTGGGAGCCGAATTCTCGGTCGATCTCCTTGCCGCTGACGGACAGTGGGCGTTGCTGGGAGTCGAGGGAGGCGGCGTATTTCGCGAATAATAGGCATGGCCGTTTGCTGCCGTCGGGCAGCAGCACGCCGGGCATGGGCGTGTAGCCGTCGTATTGGGTGTCGCTGTAGAGGAATTCATTGTGGGTGCTCGTGGCTTCGAGCTTGTAGTAGCCGGGGCATGTCATGACGTACACGTCGCCGTTGGTGCCGTCGCGTCTGAAGCGGGTGTCGATGCCGTCGATGGCGGTGACGTGGGGCACGCCGTCGTCGCCGATGGTGGCGTTGACGTCCCACACGCGGAAGGCAGGCAGCGCGGCGTAGTCATCGCGGCCGGCCTTGTCGTTGGTGCTGATCTCGATGGTCAGGTTGGCGTTGTCTCGGGTCTTCACGCCCGTTGGCGTGTTGCTGTACGTGTATTTGGGGAATTTCACGCCGTATATCTTGCCGTCCGTGTGGGCGGTGAAGTAGGCGGCGATGTTGCCGTATTCGCCCTTGGTGGAGTCGTAGGAGAATCGCACGCCTTGGGCGGCGTTCTTGTGGACCTTGGCGATGAGCTGGGCGGTGTCGGCGAGGGTCATGACCTTCTGCGCGTTCGCCATGATGGCTCCTTCCTGTTTATCGGTTGATGATGTCGAGCGCCCAGTCGATGTCGGACTGGGTGAGCGGCGGGATCGTTTCGGCGTCGGACAATGCCGGCGCGATCACGCTGTCGTACTGGGTGTCTATGTCGGATTGGGTCGCGAAGACCACGCCGGCGGCCGCGCTGGCGGCGATCTTGGCCTTGCAGTCGTCGGAGAGCTGCCGGTATTCGATCACGCTGGTGCGTGCCGCGTCTGCGGCGTCCTTGGCTTCGCCGGCCGCGCTGACGGCCTTGTTGATGGCCGTGGTCGCGTCGTCTATGAGCTTGTCGAGCACACCCATCTGATCCTGCGCGTCGGGCGCGGTCGCGTCGAACACGGCTCGTTCGACGATGCCGTGGAAGTTGCGCGAACAAGTCTTCGTGCCGTTGACGCTGACCTCGATGCCCATGAGGATCGCGCCGGCGCGCTGCAACGCCTTGCGCGGCACGGCGACGCGGTACGTGGCCGTGGTGGTGCCGAACACTGCTGGCATGCTCACGCGGTCGCCCAGCCCGCTGCCGGGCGCGGTGTTGTAGGCGAGCGCGCAGGTGATTCCGTCGGTGCTGGTGATGGGGGTGCCGTTGTCGGTGAGTTCGACGGTGATGGTGCGGCCGTTGTTGTCGCCGGCGTTGAGGCGGATGTCTGCGATGTATCCGTTGGCGAGGTCGAGTTGGATGGGTTCGCCTGTGGCTTCGCGGAAGCTGTCAAGCGTTGCCATTGTCGTCGTCCTTGTTGAGTTGGTCGGTGAGTCGTTGGTTTTCCTTGGCGAGTATGTCGATCTGGGCTTGCAGTGCGGCGATCTGTATGGTGCTGTCGGCGATCATTTCGCGGAGTTTGCCGATCATGGCCGGGTAGAGGTTTTTGTCGTCCATCAGTCGTGGTCCTTTCCGTTGTCGGTGCGGGTGAGTGATTCGATGAATCGGTCGGTTGCGGTGGCGATGTCGTCGGCGTGGTCTGCGAGGAGGTTGCCGAGTTCCGTTGATTCGACGCCGTCCGGCAGCGCGATGGTCGTCGGGGTGTCCGTTTCGTCGGCGGATGCGATGGTTGTGGCGGCGGATGGTAGGGGTGGGAGGCCGAGTAGTCCGCGCGTTTTGTTGCGTCCGGCGGTGAGCTGATCGTCGGGTGTGTTGTCGGCGAGCGCTGTGGTGGTGTGAGCGTTGATGGCTGTTTCGATGGCGTTGTAGGCGCTGGTCCATGCGTTTTCGCCGGTGTCGGGGTCGGTGTCTGGTTCGCCGTTGCTGCGGACGTGGAGGATGGCGGCGACGGCTTCGGTGTCGTTTTCGATGCCGAGGAGTGTGCGCCATGATGCGATTGCGGCGAGTGGTATGGCGTCGTGGCGCATGCCGGGTGTGGGTGGGGTGGTGGTGATGGTGGTCATTCCGTCGGTGACTGCGGCCGGCGGGATGGGGTCGGCAGTGGTGAGGGGTCGGTCTATGAGGAGGGTGGGTTGGCCGTTGATGGTGGTGATTTGCATGGTGTCTCCTATTTTTTGAGGAATCCGATGGTGTTGAGGTAGTAGTTTTTGGCGCCGTTGAATAGGTTGGTGTTGTCTACGTTGATGGAGAGGTTGGAGACGACGCCGGTGCTGGTGTTGTAGTTCCAGTGTGCGTTGACATTGGTTACGACCTGCGCCGGCCCGGTGGATACCCATATGAGCCAGCCGCTTGCCGTGCAGTCGGATACGGTGCTCCATATCAGCGCCCAGTCGTCGCCTCGGTGGTCCACGGTGGCGAGCGCCTTGTATGAGCCGTATTTCGCGGGTGCGGGGGCCGTGAAGGTGAATTGGTGGTATTTCATGGCTGTGACGTTTACGTTCTCCCACCAGGCTCCCAGGAAGGTGTGTCTTCCGTAGATGCCGCCGAGGAAGCCGCCGAGATGCAGGTATCCGGTGCTGATGTCGGCGATCATGCCGACTTCGCCGTTGCTGTCGGCTGCGGTGGCGTAGGCTTTCGCCTTGCTGCCGGTGGCCTTGACTCCTGCGATGCAGGCGGCGGACGGGGACCATGCGTTTAGGGTTGCCTCGCCGCCGTAGGCTTGCCGTGAGTAGAGGTTGAGGCTGCCGCCGCTGTCGGTGTCGGTGGTGTCGGAGTATTTGGTGTTGGTCGTGAAATACGCCTGCGATTCGATTGCGCTCGTGTCGCTGGGGTACTTGCGGCTCCAGAGACGTCCGAACGCGGCGGGGGTGCCGTTGGTGCGGTAGCCGGACAGTAGGGCGATGCCGCTCATGGTGTCGTTTTTGTTGTTATTGGAGTATGAGAAGATGCTTGGGCTGGAGGCATAGGTGCCGTCGAGGGGGAAGCTGATGCCGCTGCCCTTGTAGGTTTCCGTTCCGCCGATCTCGTAGCTGTTGAAGTCGGGGCTGATCTTGACTCGTCTGCCGGTGCTGGCGGTCTGGAAGGTGCCGGTCAGGAGGTTGTTGGCGCCGTCGCCGTCGAAGTGGACGGTTTCTTTGCCGTCGGAGTTGGTCATGGCGAACTGGCCGGTGTCGAGGTTCCAGTAGGAGCGTTTGCCGGTGATGGTGCCGGTCCTCATATAGGTCGCGTTGACGTACAGCAGTCCGTTGGACAGGTAGAGGCCTTGTTTCTGGCCGTTGTTGGTGAGTTTGTTGAAGATATAGGTCTGGGTGAGTCCTCCTTCGAAGGTGTCCACGTAGCTGCGGGCGGCGGTCTCGTCGGTGCATTGCAGTCCGGTCCAGTACCAGTCGGCGTCGCTTGCGGTTGTGGTGTCGCGGTCCACCTGCATCCACAGTCGGGCGGTCTTGGCGTTCGACGGCACCGTGTAGCTGCCTGATACGTATGTCCAGCCACTTGCCGTGGCTGCGGCTTTGGCGATGGTTTGCCAGTGGTTGCTGCCGGAGGCGTCCATCCAGTGGATGCCGAAGCTGCTGGTGACATTGCCCGCCTTGCGGTATGCCCAGCCGGACAGTCGGAACGTGTGACCCCGGAACGAGTCAAATGACCATCCGAAGTACGTGTCGCGCACGTTGCCCAAGCGGATCGCGCTCGTGATGCCTTCCGGGTGTGCTGCCGGCATGGTCTTCGTGAGTTTGCTTGCGCCGAGCTTGTCGAGGTCGTGGTCTGGGTTGCCGTTCGGGTTGCGCACGAGGTTCGACCCGTAGGCCATGATCGTTTCGGCGTAGGTCTTCGCGCCGGACAGTGCCGTGTCGGCCTTGGTGGTCGCGTCGTTTCTCGCGCTGTTGAGCGTGCTGGTTCCGACGCTGTCGGCGTAGGCTTTGGCGGCGGTCTGCGCGTCCGTGGCGAGTTTCTGGGCTTGGGTCTGGGTGGCGAGGCTGCTGGCCTTGTTGCCGCCCACGGTGCTGCTGGCGGACAGGCTGAATTCGCCGGTGTCCATATCCCAATGGTTCAGGCCTGCGGCGTCGGAGAGGCGGCCGGTGAAGATGGTGTCGGCGAAGAGGCCCTTGCCGTTGGCGAGGCTGCGGAAGTCCCAGTCTCCGTTTGCTTTCTTGTGGTCGGCGATGCGCCAGTAGCCGCCGCCGATGTGGATGCATTGGGTGGGGTTCTGGTCTTCTGGTTTGTCGTACACGTAGATGCCTTGGCCGGGTTTGAGGTACGCATATCCGCCGGTGGCGTTCATGATCTGGTTGATGCGGTCGATGAGGTCCTTCATGTACGGGCCGGTGCCGCCGGCGGCGCTGTTCCATGCGCCGGAGTTGGAGACGAGTTTGTCGAGGGCCTGCTGTTGGGCGGCGAGGCGCTGCGTGTAGGATTGCCGGATGTTGCCGAGGGTGATCTTGGTGTCGGCGAGGCTGCCGGCCAGGTCTTCCTCGATCTGGAGGATGCGGCCTTCGAGGCGCAATGGTGTGGCGAAGCTGGTGTCGATGATCTGCACGCCGTCGCCGACGTCCGTGCCTTCCGCGCTGAGGCCGGCTTGTCCGAGGGCGGTCACGTCGGCGGTGTAGGAGACGACGGGCGTGGCGCGGGTCTTGAGCGCGTTCTTGGTGAGGGTGAGGAGTTCCTTGGGGTCTTCGCAGTCGGGGAAGTCCACGCTTGCCTCGCTGTGGTGTCTGGTGCCGTCGGGGCCGGGTATGCCCCAGTTGGCGAGCGCTTGGTCGTCTTGGACGTAGGGTTTGCCGTGGTTGACGTCGGCGAAGCTGATTTTGTGGCTGTATCCGCCGGTGGCCTCGCCTTGGTCGTTGGTTTGTTCGATACCTTTGCCCCACCCGTAGAGGCGGGTGATGACGTCGCCGCTGTCGATGTCGCGTTTGATTTGGGTGAGGTCCTTGCCGTATTCGAAGCGTTTCGTGGTGTTGGCGGCGCCCCGGTGTTCGACGAGGTGAATGATGCGCCGGCCGATCCGGTTGCCGGTCGGGTCGGGCTGGTATTCGGTCTGGACTTCGAGCCCGTAGGTGTCGGCGGTCTTCTGGACGGCTTCGAGGACGGTGCAGTGGTAGAAGGCGAGGTTGGCCGTGCCGGTGATGGTGCCGGTCTCGACGGTGCCGACCGCCCACCGGGTGCCTTCCAATGCCTTGGCGAGGCAGGCTTTGGCGTTGGCGGCGCGGTTGCGTTTGTCCTCGATATAGGTGCGCGAGAGTTCCGCGATGCCGCCGGCGCAGTAGGCGACGGTGACGGGCATGCCTGCGGCGCGGGCGGTCTGGGTGGACTGGCACAGGTATTCCGCCCAGCGGCCCATCGAGTCCTTGAACACGATGCGTTCGTCCTTGTTGATCTCGCCGATGGTGGTGATGTCGAGGGTGTCGGTGCCGTCGGTGGCTCTGGTGCGGACGGCTTTGATGGCGTAGGGCAGGTCGCCGAGCGGGTTGCCCCAGCGGTCGAAGATCATGTAACGCAAAACGTGTCTCCTAGATGAGTGTGAGCGGCCGGTAGGCGAGGGTGCCGGTGCAGCCGGTGAGGGTGACGGTGTTCACGCCGGGCGGCAGTGGGAAGTAGTCGGAATCGAGGGTGGGTGTCATGAGGTTGCCGTTGACGCGCAGCTCGCGCGAGTCCGGCGCAGTGTCGATGGAGATGCGGCCGGTGATCGTCGTGGTGGATGCGAACGTGAGCTTGTGGCCGTGCGCGTCCTGCATGCCGACGGTCTTGGCGTTGGCGGCGGGGGTGAGCGCCCATGCGGGCCAGCATGGCCGGTTGCCTTTGACGTGGATCGCGTTCGCGCCCGTTTTGAGCGCGATGGATCGGCTGCGGCCGACGAGATAAGGGGCGGCGTCGATGCTCACGGTGACGAGCGTGGCGACCTGCCGGGGGCCGGCCCATTTGTCCTCCCACGCGGAAAGGCTCATGCGGCCCCGGTATTCGCCGGGCAATCCCCGCCATGAGAGCGTGACCACTGTGCCGGCCAGGGCCGCGAGCCGTGTCTTGGCGGCGAGGATGTCGTCTTCGCCGCCGATCGCGTACAGGGCGAGCGTGATGGCGCGGTCGCCCATGTACGCAGCCCCCGAGGGGTCGGTGAGGGTCAGGTCGAGCCGGCCGTCCCGGCCGGGCATGTCCTGCACGCTCACCGTGGGTTCGGCGTTGCCGATGGTCACGCCGTCGGAGGTCAGGGACAGCATCATGCGCTCCAGCGGGACGCCGTTGAGCGCGGGGTCTTCGACATGCGGCAGGCGCATGCGCCGCTGGTAGAGCATGATGCTTTCCTCTCTGTTAACGGCCTCTCATGGCGAGGCTGTTGAGTTCGTAGCTCATTGGTTTGGCGAGCTTGCCGGCCATGACCTCGCCGCCACGGTCGTTGAGGTTGAGCGTGATGCCGGCGGCGAGGGCCGCGTCGATCGCGTCGATGATGTCCTGTTTGGTGGCGTATCCGCCGGCCTGTTCGTCCATCGTGTACGCGATCCGGCCGCCGTTGACGGTGCCGTGGTATGCGAGCGGGGTTTCGAGTCGGCTGGTGTCGGTCTTCAGGCTGACGGTCGGGACCATGTCGGTCAGTCCGTCGATGCTGTCGGCGACGAGGCCGCTGGCCTTGTCGATGCCTTGGGCCATGCCGGCGGGTATCCATTTGCCGACCTCGTCGCGGAAGATTCTCGATGGCGAGTGGATGCCGAGCACGCCCTTGGCCCAGCCGACGAGGCTGCTGCCGAGGTTGCTGATCGTGTTCCTGACCCACTGGAACGCGCCGCCGATGCCGTTGATGAGGCCGCTGATGACCTGACGGCCCGTGTCGTACAGCCATCCGCCGGCCCCGCTGACCGCGCCGAGCACGGTGTCGCGGATGCGGCCGACGGTGTTCGACACGGATTGGATGCCGTTGGACACGGCCGACGTGATCCCGTGCCAGATGTTTCCCAGGAACGAGCTGACGCTGTTCCATACGCTCGTCCATACGCCGCTGATGGCGTTCAGGACGGTCGAGATGGTGTTGCGCACATTCTGGATGCATGTGGACACCACGCCGCTGATCGCGTTCCAGATGGTGGACGCGACGGACCTGACCGCGTTCCAGATGCTCGTCCACACGCTATTGATCGCGTTGAGGACGTTGCCGATCGTGTTCCTGATGCCGTTGATGATCGGCGTGAAGAACGCGACGATGTTGTTCCAGATGTTCGTGAAGAACGTGCTGATAGCGGTCCATACGGTGTTCCAGACGGCCTTGATTCCGTCGAGGATGTTCGACAGGAACGCTTTGATGCCGTCCCATGTGGTCGTGAAGAACGATTTGATCGCGTCCCATGCGCCCTGCCAGTCTCCCTTGAGCAGGTCGAGGAACACGACGATGACGGTGCGGATCGCGTTCACCACGGTCGAGATGTAGCCGCTTATCAGCGTGAAGATCGTGTTGACGACGTTGTAGATCGCCGTCCATACGGTGCTCCATACGGTGTTCGTGCTGTTCATCTGCTGGGTGATGAACGAGAGTATCCAGCCGAACACGGTGTCGATGCCGTTCTGGATCGCCTGCAACGGGGCGACGATGAGCGCGCCGATGACGGTGAACACGTTGACGATGAAGTCCCGGACGCTGGTGAAGATCGTCGTGGCGGTCGTGCTGATGCCGGTCCACACGCCGGACAGGAACGTGGTGATCGACGTCCACGCGCCGGCGGCGCCGCCGCTGATCGTCTGCCATAGGCCTGCAAAGAAGCCGGCGATGCCGTCCCATGCGGATTGCACGCCGCCTGTGATCGTCGCCCATAGGTCGGCGAGGAATTCGCCGAGCCCGTTCCATATCGCCTTAGCGCCCTCCACGAGCGCGGCCCATGTCTCGGACAGCCATGAGGTGAACGCGGCCCACGCCTTGCGGCCGACCTCGGTCTGGGTGAAGAACCAGACGAGCGCGGCGACCACCGTGGCGAAGATCGTGACCCAGAATCCGACGGGATTCGCCTTGAGGACGGCGTTGAAGGCCCGTTGGATGGCGGTGCCGGCGCTCGTCACGGCGTTCCATGCGAGTTGCGCGTTCTGCGCGATCTTGGTGGATGCGGCTATCTTCTGGATGCGGCCGGAGATGCCGCCTATGCCGTTGACGAGGTCGGTGACGCCGTTGGCGGCGTTCTTGACCTTCACGGCGGCGTTGAAGATGCCGTCGAGCCCGCCGGCGACCGCCGTGATGCCCGCCGTGGCCGTTTTGAAGCCGAGGAACGCGGCGACGGCCGGTATGAGCACGGGCGCGAGCTTGCCGGCGTTGCCGACGATGAGGTTCAACGTGTCGGCGATGAGTTTTATGGCGGTCGCGACCCCGTCGGGCGGCATGAGTTTCACCCAGTCGATGACCATGTTGACGACGCCCATGATCGCGTCCCGAATGGTGTCCCACGCGGATTTGAACGCGGTGATCGCGCCGTTTTCCTCCAGTTTGGAGTAGAGGCGCTGGAACCAGCCGATGAGCCCTTCGATGCCTGCCTGGACGACGGGCACGGCGTTGGTGACTCCGTCTGCGATCCAGCTCATGCCGCCGGTGATGGCGGGTTTGACGCTGTCGAGCACGCTCGCGCCGAGCTTGACGAACGCGGCTTCGAGGTTGCCGGTGGCTCCCTCGATGGTGCTGGCGGATGTGGCGGCTTCCACGGCGGCGTCGGTGAAGCCGAGCGACATGATTGCGTCGTTGAATTCCTGCGCGGTGATCTGCCCGTCGGCCATCGCGTCGCGGAAGTTGCCGGTGTAGGCTCCGGCCTCCTTGAGTGCCTGTTGGATTTTGCCGCTCGCGCCGGGGATCGCGTCAGAGAGCTGGTTCCAGTTCTCGGTCGTGAGTTTTCCCTGGCCGGCGGTCTGCGTCAGCACCATCGCCACGGACTTGAAGGTGTCGGCGGAGCCGCCGGCGACGGCGTTGAGGTTGCCTGCGGCTTCGGCGAGCTTGTCGTAGTTGGGCACGCCGTTGGCGGCCAATTGGGCGGTGGTGTTGCGGATGTCGTTGAGGTCGTAGACGGTCTTGTCGGCGTAGTCCTGCGTGCTGGCGGTGAGTCGTTTGATCTGCTGTTCGCTGACGCCGGCGAAGTTCAGGGTGCTGGCGAACTTCTGGGCGCTGTCGGAGGCGCTGGTGATCTCGCCGGACAGGCCCATGAACGCTTCGATGGCCTTGCCCGCGACGCTTTGCGCGATGCCGGTGATGACGCCGAGTTTCGCGCCAAAGCCGCCGGCGAAGCCGTTGCCGGCTTTGATGCCGGCGGTGTTGCCGGCAGTTTCCGATGCGCTGCCGAACGCCGATTCGATGGCCTTGCCGACGCCCTTCATGCTGGGCACGACCTGCACGAACGCGGTGGCGATCTCGATTGCCATGCTATGCCTCCCTGATGGTGGTGCGCGGTGCGGCCAGGTATGCGGCTAGTTGTTCGTCGTCCATCGCCATGACCTCGCCGCCCGTGGCTTCATGCCGGACGGTGCCGGGGCGTTGGAGTTGTCCGCGCCAGCGCGCGCCCTTGCGTGAGGCTTCCTTGGTTTTCGTCCAGGCGAGGAACGCGAGGCTGTCGCGGATGTCGGCGAGGAGGTAGGTTTGGTCGTCCCATGCGAGGCGCGGGTTGAGTTTTTGCCAGATGATGGACTGGCGGGGAAGGTTGGCGGCCAGTGCGGCCGCCCGGTTGGCGGGCAGTTCGCCCGTCCATATGAGGTCGGGGTTAAGCCCATAGAAACGCTGGAAGTCCGCTTCGAGCGCGTCGGGTGCCGTGGCGAGCATTCCTATGAGCGTCAGGAGTTTGGGGCGACCTGTTCGAGGAGCTGGGCGATGAATTCGCTGACCTTGTCGATGCTCACGCGCCCGGTGTCGGGGTCGCGCAATGCGTCCTTCATGGCCGTGTACTGGTCGCCGCACAGCTTCTTGAGGAAGGGGACGATGGCGAACGCGCCGGTGCCATCGCCTTCCTGGGCGGTTTGGAGGTCGTAGAGGTATTCGACCATGTCGAGGTCGTCGAAGATCGCGGGGCTGACGGCGAGGGTGACGCCCATGGCCTCGACGGTCTTGGGCTGGTTTTTCGGTGTCTTGTGGTCCTGCGGCTGCTTGGCTGCCATATGCGTGTCCTTTCAGAGGGGGTGCGCCCGCCGGATGGCGGGCGCGGGGTGGGATCACTTGCTGAGCGAGGCGGTGGCGACTTTGGCGATGTATTCGACGCTGGTGGCTCCGTTGATGAGGTCGCTCGGGTTGGCGCTCATGGTCACGCCGTAGCCGATGGCGTCGCCGGCGCTGTAGGTGGTGTCGTCGAATTCGGTGATGGTGCCGTCGGCGACGACGATGCGCTTGACTCGGTTGCCGGTCATGGCGATCTCGAACACGAGCACGAGGCTTTCGCCGGACGGGATGGCGTGGTAGACGGTGAGCTTGTCTGCGGTGCCGGTGACGTTCGCGGCGCCGAAGCGCAGTTTGAGGCTGGCTTCGTTGGTTTCGATCATGTTGAACTGCCATGTCTCGCCGTAGCCGCTGATCTCGGACAGCACCTTGATGCCGCCCATCTCGTTGATGTCGGTGGTGTCGGTGTCGGTGGCGTTGGTGACGCCGTCCTCCGACAGGTAGCCGACGCAGGTGTATGTTGCTGGCAGGGCTGTGGTGGCGTCGGTCGGCAGGGTGGTGCCGGCGGGCGCGTAGTAGAGGCAGCCGGTCTTCTTGGGCTTGCCGAGGCTGACGTTTTTCTTGTTGTTGTGGTTGGTTTCGGCCATGATGGTGCCTTTCGGATGGTGCGGCGTCGTCTTATTGGGTGGCGGCGTCGAGGCTTATGGTGATCTGGTATCGGGGCTGGGGCGGCGGGCCGGGGTCGGGGAAGTCGATGACGCTTTCCACGGTGACGGCGGCGATGGGGTCGAGCAGGTCGAGGTCGAGCAGTCGGGGCAGCACTTGGCCCGTGGCGAGCTGGGCGGCTTGCCATCGGGTTTCGGCCCAGACCTGCACGGCGATGGTGGGGCGGCTGCTGTATTCGAGTTCCCGGCCTCCTACCCGTTCGATGGTGACGAACCGTTGGGGCCGGTCTGCGGGCACTTCGAGGTAGGCGGTCAGGCCGTCGCCGTCGGGGTCGGCGTCGATCCAGTCCTTGACTGTTTTTTCGAGGTTGAGGCTCACTGTTGTTTCACCGACTTGAGCAGCGTGTTGTGTTTCGCGTTGTCCACCATCGCCTTCACGTTGCCTTCGGAGCCGTGCCCGGTCGTGGCGAGCGCGACGCTGCCTTTGGGGGTGCTGACATGGGTTGCGGCCTCGTAGGTCGCGCCTTCGACCTGTGCCATGCTGTTGGCGCGGGCGGCGATGAGCGTGGCCTGTTGGTCGATGGTCTGCTGGATGGGTGCGGATTGGCGTATCGCGCGGAAGCCGGCGAGGTTGAGTTTGACCTTTGCCATGCGTTGCTCTCCTAGCCTCTGGTGTCGGCGAGTTCGACGGTGAGGTTCCAGCGGGTCGGGGTGATGCCGCCCGTGTAGGGGCGGGGGTCTCCGATCACGGTGTATTCGACGCCATCGATGCGTGCTTTGGCTCCGCGCAGGCTTCGGTAGGGCCATGCGCGGGGCATGTGGATGGTTTTGGCGGTGCGGATGCCGTCGGGGCGGGTGGGGTCGGTGGAGTTCGACTGGCTGCCGTCCTGTATGAGCACGTCGTCCACCTGTTCCTCGCGGGTGTTCCAGATGATTCCGCCGCCGGGGTCCTCGCCGGCTTTGACGCGGTGGATGAGGGTGATGGTCTCGCCTCTCATGCCGTGCCTCCGGCCATGTCGTAGGCCCATGCCTCGCCGTCGCCGCCCAGGGCTTCCTTCTCGCTCGTGGTGAGGTAGAGGTCGCCGGCGGGGTTGGCGTAGCTCAGGCTTTCGCTGTAGCTGCCGGCCGTCTGGGTGGACTGGGTCACGCCCGACATGTCGGGGCCGGCCTGCATGGCTCGTTTGACGGCCATGCAGGCGATGCGCTTCAACGTGGCCGGCTTGGCGTTGGCCCATTGGGGGCATGTGGTGCGGATCAGGTCGCTCGCGTCCTGCAGCAGCGTCTCGGCGCGGGTTCGTTCGTCGCCGGTGAGCGCGTGCCATCGGGCTTCGAGGTCGCCGACCTGCGCGAACGGCTTCTCGTCGTCCGTTTCGTCCTCTCCCCCGCCGGCCTGCGTCACGGTTGTGCCGTCGGACAGGTTGAGCGGGGTGCTGGGGTATCCGTCCATGCGGGGTCTCCTTAGGCGAGGATGCCGGCGGCCTTGAGCTTGGTCAGCGTGGAGTTGACCTTCGCGATGATGGCCGCCGAGTCGGCGCTGGCGGCGAGCTGCGCTTCGGCCGCCTGCTGGAGCACGCCGCCGCGCGCGCCGGCGGTCGGCGCGGGCGGCGTGAACGTAGACGGCTTGCCGGTGATGGCCGACCATGCGATGGTGGCGACGCCTTCGGCGAACGGGGTGCCGTCGGGCTTTACCAGACGCACGGGAATGGACAGGCCGGTCTCGTCGGCCTCGTCGTGTTCCTGTACTACGAGCGTCTGGGTGAGGGGCGCGGCCATCACTTGCTCGCCTTGACGGAGGATGTGGACTTCTTGAGCACGGCGATGCCCTTGGGGTCGAGGATCGCGTAGCTGTACATGGCCTCGGTGCGGTAGGCGATCTGGTTGACGCCCTTGAGGTCCTTGCCGGTGTTGTCGGGGTCGCCGTATTCGATGATCTCGCTCCAGATGTCGCGCACCATGCCCCACTTGATGAGGCGGAAGTCGCCGAGGAAGGCGAGGATGCCGGTCGCCGGGGTGACGAGCCGGCCGTTGACCGTGCCGGACGTGGCGGCCGGGATGCCGTCGAGGTTGCCGACCTGGAGGCTGATCGGGATCTCCGGGTAGAAGCGCTGGCCGGTGGAGGGAACGCGGATCTTGCGCAGCTCGTTCGCCATGGTCTTGGACAGGGCGATGCCGTTGATGTCGTACTCGTCGCTGACGGCCTCGGCGAGGCTGTCGATGTCGGCGACGCGATCGTCGGTGGCCGGCACGCCGACCGCTGTTTTGGCGAGCGCGTTGAAGCCTTCGAGGGTCGTTTTCTTCTTGGGGTCGAAGGCGTGGTAGACGACGTAGTCGAGGACGCGGCCCATCGCGGCGGCCTGGTCTGCCTGGATCTTGCTGATGATCTCCAGTTTGGCGTCGTCGTCGGCCCACTGGAGCTCGTTGCTGAGGCGGGTGGTGGTCTGCACCTTGAAGCGCTTGCCGACGACCGGGGTGAGGGTTTCCTCGTAGCTGGACTTCTGCGCGCCTTCGGCGACGACCTCGGCTTCGGAATTGCCGGTGAAGACCATGTAGTCCTTGTCGAGGAAGAGCTGGGGTTCGCTCGGGGACAGTGCGGCGATGGTGCTGGTGTCCTTGGCGCGCTTGGTGATGACGGTGGCTACTTCCTTGGGGAGCAGCACCTTGCTGGTATCGAGTGCCATGATGATGGTTTCCTTTCAGATGAGGGGTGAGGAGGTGTTGGCCGGTTAGAGGCCGAGGTTGCGCAGGTAGTTGACCATGCTCTCGTTCGGGCCTTTGCCGGACGGCTGGCGGTCAGCGCCGTGCACGGCCGGGGCCTTGGGTTTGGGGTTGAGCAGCTCGTGGATGCGCTTGGCGTGCGATTGCATGGCTTCGAGGCTGTCGCCTTCGATCACGTCGGCGGGTACGCCGGTCTCGGCCGACACCTGCGCCTTCCAGTCGGCCTGCTGTTCCTTGGCTTTGTAGGCGGCTACCTGCGCTTCGAGTTCCTGCGTGCGCTTGGCGGCCTTCTCGGTTTCGCTCATTTGGGATTCCTTGAGCTTTTCCAGCTCGTCGGCGGCGGCCTTGTTGGCCTTCGCTTTCTTTTCCCAGTCGCGCGAGTGGCCGAGCGCTTCCTTGTATTTGGCTTCCCAGTCGATCTCCTCGCCGTTTCCGTTCGGTTCGGCCGGCGGGGTGGGGCCGGTAATGTCCGAACCGCCTTCGGCGGGCGGGGCGATGTATCGGATATGGGGGTGCTGGAGGTTGAGGAACATGGTGGTTCTCCTTGTATTCGGGCCCTTTCCGGGCATTGAAAAAGCCACCCGTGCGGGTGGCTGAAAACTTGGGCGCTCTTCTTCGGGCATTGAAAAAGCCACCCGGCGAGGGTGGCTTGAATGGGCCGGCGCTATGTCGTCTGGGCCAGTTCTTTGTCGAGGGCCGAGGCGTATTCGTCCTTGTCTTCGTCTTCGAGCAGTCCGAAGGCGTCGAGCAGGGGTTCTTGCGGCACGGTTACGTGGTTTTCGAGGATCGCGGCGATGAGCCAACTCAGGGCGTAGTACTGTTCGCCGGCGGCTAGGCCGTAATCCAGTTCCTCGGCTTCCTCAAGGACGTCGCAGTATGGCCTCAGCCGCCGGTATGCGGCTTCGCATTGCGAATCTGTTGCCATAGCTTCTCCTTTTGCTGAGGCACGACCGGGTGTGCCGTGTGGACGGTGAATCGGCCGCCGGTGTTTCTGGTTTTCTGGAGCCACACGCGGATGATCTCGTCTTCGACTATCTTATACAGGGTTTGACGTTCCCTGCCACCCGGTATGACGAGGTCGGGAGCCACGACGGTCTCTTCTACGGCCCACTTGATTTTCTTCTCGTCCCATTCCTTCGGAAAATGAGTTTTCCCGGGTACTGTCGCGTCGGGACCGTGGTTGGCGAAGACATGATCCCATGTTTTCGCCCGTGGCTGGATGACCTCGGCGGGCCATTCGGCCGATGATTCGAACACTCCAGAGGTGAGCTCGTCGGGAAACATGTGGTTCATGGCCTTCATTACGGCATTGGTTTCCGAAGTGCCAGCTCGTGATTTCGCGGCCTTGTACATGCGCTTGAACTTGTCAGGTTCGTAGCCGTCGAGTTTGGTCTCTCCCCATGAGGGGACGATCTTGCAGTCGCAGTCGTGGTGGTACCTGTGCCATTTGCCGGCGGTGTCCTCGCTGGCATAGACGAAGCCTCGGGACGCGAGCATGGCGCAGAACGCGCAGGTCTTGCCTTGGGGCACTCGCGCGTATTTGGGGCGGGTGGGGTCGTTCTGGGCGGTGAACCGTCCTGTGAGGCGTGCGGTCTCGTTGATGATGTCCTTGGCGAGGCGCGCCCAGTCGTCTTCGGTGTAGCCCTGCGTGTTGATGGCCCAGAGGTGATCCATGGTCAGTCCGGCTTTGCTTCGGCCGTTGATGATGTCGGTGAATTTCGCGCCGACGTGCATGGTGTTGTTGTAGCCGCCGACGATCTGCCAGAAGGCGCGGTCCGAGCTGACCTGCGCCTCCTTGTAGTCGGGCATGCTGATGCCGGCGGCTTCGGCCCATGCGGCTCGCACGTTCCTGTAATAGTCCTGTGCGATGAGGTTGGCCTTGCGCGCGTAGTCTTCCAGTTGGCGTCGGGCTTCGGTGGTGGGATCATCGCCGAAGTAGAGGCTGTTGGGCACCATCGTCTTGGCTTCGATGATGAGGTCGGCGAGCTCGTCCTGATAGTCGTCCCACATGTCGTTGAGGTGCCCGTTGAACGCTTTACGCTGCGCCGGGCTGAGGTTGCTCAGCGGCAGGCTGTTGCTGTCCATTGGCTGCGGCCTCCTGCGTGTCGGTCTTGGCGGTGGCGATCTTGGCGCGTAGTTCGTCGATGGCGTTCTGCGTGCGCTGCTGTTTCTCGTAGGCGCGATGGGCGGCGATCTCGTCCCATGTCAGGCCGGCGCGGCTCAGGCCCACGTCGCTGTCGGCGAAGGCGGGGTTGGTGGACGCGACCTTCTGGTACCAGTCGGCGCGGGCGGCGTCGCTGGCTTCCTTGGTGGGTGCCCAGATCGGTCGCAGTTGGCGGATGTCGGCTTCGTCCGCGCCCTGGGCGGCGAGCGCCATGGCGAGGATGCTTTTGATGCTTTCGCCGAAGCGTTTGTTTTGCCGGTCGGCGGTGCGGGAGAGTTTGCGTTCGGCTTCGGCCATGGCTTCGGCGCTGGCGGGGTTGTCCATGGTGATGCCGAGGTCGTTGACGGGGATGTCGGTTTCGCTGCTGACCATGAGGGCGACGGTTTTGAGCATGTCGGAGTGTGGCTGCATCGAGGCCTGTGTGAGTTGGCGCAGTTCGGGTTTTTCGCCGTTGCGGCCGGCGGGGATGCCGTTGATGACGCTGACGATGCTGCCCCATGTGTCGGGGCTTACCTGTCCTTTGTTGGCTCCGAGGAACCATATGCGTGGTGCCGCGTAGAATTCTGCGGTCGCTTCCATGCGCACGAGGGTGCGCAGTCCGAGGTCGGTGAGGGCCATGAGCGGGCGGGTGATGCGGCTGGAGCCGAGGGGGCGGTAGAGCTGCTGGTCGCTGACGATCGGCACGACGGTGGGGCGGTCGAAGCCGGTTTCGATGCGTTCGGCCTGCCATGTGCCGCCGTTGCGGCGGCACAGGTAGACCTTGCCGGGCAGCCATACGTCGAAGCGGGTGATGTAGCCGTCTTTGTCTTTGTCGCGGATGGTCATGGCTGCGCCGATCCTGTCGTTGCCCCAGTCCCATAGGGCGCTGCTCCAGTCGGCGGCGCGGGGTGTGATCCGTATGTCGGCGCCGTCGCCGGAGATGGTCATGAAGCTGCATCCGTGCGTGTATGCGGACACGATGGCCTGCTGGATTTTCACGCCGAACGTGTTCGCCGCGACGAGGTCGTCTACCTGCGTCTGGAGGGTTTCGGGCGCGTCGATGCCTTCGAACACGGAAAGGTCGGCGAGCGCGCGGACGGCTTTGTTGGGCCAGCCGATCATTGGTTTGGCGAGGGCTTTCATGGCCGGCGGGATGCTGTAGGCGACGCCTTTGTAGTGGTAGTGGGCGAGGTAGTAGCTGGTGCGCAGTGTGTTGCGCGTGTAGTGGCGTCGCCATTGTTTGAGGAGTTCGTTGATGGTGGGCTGGTCGTCGGGGTCCACGCCGGCGATGGTGTTGGCGTAGGCGCTTTCGATGGCGAGCCAGCCGGCTTGTCCGCGCAGGATGGAGACGTCGTCGGTGTTCATGATTAGTACCATGCTTCCTGTTGTGCGGTGGGGTCTCTTCTGGTGGTCATGGCCCCGTGGAGGGCTAGGGTGACGGCGTTGAGCGGGCTGATGTCGGTGTCGTCGTCGGGTCGGTTCCATCCGAAGAGGCCGTTTTTGCCGATGGGGCGTGTGGTGGCTTTGTTGGCGGCTTGCCAGAGTGGTTGTTGGCCGTCTTCGGGCAGGTGGGTGAGGGTGCCGTCTCTGAGCATGTCCTGGAGGCGTCCGCAGGCGCGGCCCATGTCGGTGGCGGCGGTGACGGTGACGGTGACGCCGGCTTCGGCGAGGTCGGGCAGGAGCGCGGTGGCGGGGCTTTGCCCGTCGATGACGAGCGCTGCGGTTTGTTCCCAGACCTTGTCGATGAGGTTGACGGCCCACATGGTGCCGTCGTGGTTGGTGTCCCTGTATTCGGCGAGTTCGATGTGGGCGGTGCCGTCGTCGTAGCGCATGCATGCGCCGATGGTCAGGCGTGTGCGTGTGGGGTTCATGTCGATGCCGAAGCTCATGACGCCGCCGGGGCGGCGGGCGTCGATGGTGGCTTCCTCCCATTGGCGGCGGTCGATGGCTTGGCTGAGGGCGTGTTCGTCCCAGATGCCGAGGGCTTCGCGGCGGAAGTCGTCGCCGGTGAGGTTCTCCCACAGGTTGGCGATGGATTCGTCGCTGGTGTGGGCCGGGTAGCTGGGGTTGGCTTTCCTCCATTGTTCGCGGTCGAGTGGGTCGGCGTCGCGGTCGGCGGCGAATTCGACGTAGAGGGTGCTGTGGGTGCGGCCCGCGCGCGTTTTGTCCCTCAGGCGGGTGAACGCTTCGCCGTTGTCCCTTGGGCCGGGCGGGGTGCCCATGTAGATGGTCTGGGGGTTCCAGGCGCGGTTCTGGGTCGGCAGCATCGACGCCATCGCCGAGTCGGACAGGTGCTGGGCCTCGTCGATGACGAGCAGGGCGATCTTCTTGACGCCTCGCAATGCGCCGCGTTCGCGGGCGCGGAAGAAGATACGGCTGCCGTTGCGGAAGCGTATCTCCTCTTTGCCGGCGGCGAGGCTGATGCCGTGGTCGGGGTCCACGAGGCCGCTCATCTCCGGCCTGAGCACGATCGCGCACAGGCTTTCGAACGTGTCCTTGATGACGCTGAAGTGCTGCGCCGTCCACACGATGCGCATGCCGGGGGTTCGGGCGGCGCGGTGGATCGCGACCCAGCCGATGTCGTAGGTCTTGCCTGTCTGGCGCGGGATCGACAGCACGGCGTTGCGGGCGCTCCAGAAGCCGTCGGCGCTTTTCGCGAGGATAATCCGGTTGATCTGCCGCTGCCAGACGTCGAACCGGTCGCCCGCCGCCGCGGCGAGCCGGTTGAGGCTCGGCTCGCCGCTGGTGTACAGGTCGTCGGGGATGATCTGGCAGGCCGCCCCGTCAATCCTCGTGCTCATCCAATCGTATGTCCTCCGTGTCCAGGGCCTGCATGGCCGGATCATGCTCGTTCGACGCCTTGTCGATCGCCTCGATCTCGGCGCTCATGTCCGCCAAGCGTTTCGTCAGACTGGCGAGGTCGCGTGAGCTTATCGACCCGGCGGGTTCTAGTGATCGTTGCAACACCTGACCTACCGCAAGGAGGGTCAGGTGA
>OKRW01000683.1_pt1 | contig 32892 bp, 19 predicted proteins | sample 1601151 | NCBI WGS metagenome assembly OKRW01 (sample SAMEA3541471, study PRJEB24748) | human gut metagenome | biome: human gut; feature: human-associated habitat; material: faeces | place: China | collected 2012 | reverse complement strand
TCTACTCGGGCGGCATCCCGCAAAGCCTGCACGACGCCTTCGGCATGACGAGGCTGCGGAACGGACGCGCGGGGAGCGATGGCCTCAAGTATTATCTGAGCGCGCAGGACGAGAGCGGGGAGTGGAAGCTCTACGTTTACGACACGCGCAAGGGCATGTGGCACATCGAGGACAAGACGCACGCGACGCACTTCTGCCGCTATCAGGGGAACACCTATTTCCTGACGGCGGAGGGCGAGATCGCGCTGACGGGCAATATCCTCGATGCACCGGAGGGCTGCACGGACGAGGAAGACTTCACGTGGTTCGCCGAGACGGGCGACTTCACGGAAAAGGGCTCAAGCCAAAGTACGAGCTACGACAGCGTGAAGAAGGGCATCGCCAAGCTGTGGGTGCGCATCGAGGTCGCGGCGGGGGCCGAAGCAAAGGTGCTGATGCAGTTTGATTCCGACGGGAAGTGGGTGCAGGCCGGGCAAACGCTGAAACCGGAACGAAAGCGCAGCTACTACCTGCCCATCGTGCCGCGGCGCGCGGACCACTACCGCATCCGCATCGAAGGCAAGGGCGAGTGCCGCGTCTATTCGATGGTCCGCGAATACTACGCGGGCAGCGAGCTCAAGAGCACGCGCGGACCACAGTAAAATTCAAGCAGAGAGGAGAAGAAAATGGCGTATACATACGATGACTTTCAAAAGGCGGCGAGCGGCAGCAATGTGAATTTTTCGCAGTACGATCTCGACCTTGCGAAAAAGTACCCTGAGTTCGGCATGAGCGTGCTCGACCTCAAGAAGCAGTACGCGGGCGCGACAACGGCGGAGCAGCGCGCGCTCATCAACGCCAAGGCAAACCAGCTGCGCAGCAGCTACGGCAACTACACTGCCGGCGCGGATGGCAGCCAGTACGTGAGCGACGGCAAGCACGCCCAAGGCATCGACGACACGCTCGATAAGATCGGGTCGTTCGGCTTGTTCAGCTACAAGGACGCGCCAACCTACGAGAACCGCTACCAGCAGAAGCAGCAGGAGCTTTTGGACGCGGCGCTCAAGCGCGATCCATTCTCGTGGAGCAAGGAGACGGATCCGCAGTATGGCAGCTACAAAAAGACGTATCTGCGCGAGGGGGAGCGCGCGACGGCGAACGCACTGGCGCAGGCGAGCGCCGCGAGCGGCGGGAGGCCGAGCTCTTACGCCGTGAACGCGGCGACGCAGGCGGGCGACTATTACGCGACGAAGCTCTCCGACGTGATCCCAACGCTGTACCAGCAGGCATACGAGCGGTATCTCAAGGACTACCAGATGAAGCTCAGCGACCTTGAGGCCGTGAACAATCAGGAGCAGATGGACTACGCGAAGTATCTCGACCGGCTGGGGCAGTTCAACACGGACCGCAATTTCGACTACAACAACTATCTCGGCGAGTATAACCGCTTGCAGGACTACCTCGGCAATTTGCAGGGGCAGGACAACACGGAGTACAACCGCTATCTCGGTGTGCTGGACGAGATCAAGGAAAAGCAGCAGCAGGATCAGGAGCTCAGCCGGTCGCAGGTCGACGCGATGCTGCAAGCAGGCGCGTCGCCGAGCGCGGGGCTCATCGGCAAGAGCGGGTACGAGAGCGAGTACGTCAAGGCGCTCGAGAATTACTACAAGCAGCAGGCGGCGCAGGCCGCCGCGAAGACGAGCGGCAGAAGCGGCGGGACCACGAGGCGGTCCGGCGGGACGAGCGGCGGGTCGAACATGAGCCTGACGACCGCAAAGGCGATGGCGAAGGCCGGACAGCTGACGCAGGAGGTCGTGAACGTGCTGAAAAAGAACGGCTTCAACGATGATTACCTCGCGTCGGAGTACGGCTATACCGGAAGCGGCAGCGGGAGGATGACGTTCGGCTACGATCCGGACGAGGGCATTTTCACGTGGAACGGCTACCGGTTCAATTCGCCCGAGGCGTTTGCGGCGGCGCTGGACCGTGCGGCGCTGACGGACGAGGAGAAGGCCGAAATTTCCCGAAAGCTGAAAGCCAACGGCTTTAACATCACGTTCTGATGAGGTGACGATATGGCAATTAAGATCACACAAATCAAGCCCGAGGGCGCGCAGAAAAGCGCGCCCTCGGCAAAAGACTATTCAGGGGAGAAAAAGGGAAGCAGCGGCAGCGCCGTGAGCGGCAGCAGCGGGCGCATCCAGATTACGAAGATTCCCGGCGCGGAGAAGCAGCGCTGCATCGCCGCGAGCAGGAAGACGACGCGCGAGACCGAGCACGCGGACGAGCTGGACAAGCAGACCACGCCGAGCGCCAGCCGACAGGCGAGCAAGCAGACCTTCGGGCAGCGGGTGCTCAAGGGCATTGAAAGCGGACTTGTCTCCGAGGGCGCGAACCTTGCAAACCTCGGCGGCGTGGCGACGGACCGGCGCGGCGGTACGGAGATGAGCGGAGTTTATCGTAGGCAAGCGGAAACGCTTGACAAGCAGATTGCGGCGCTGGAAAAGACGCTGAAAGACCCGACGATGACGGCGCAGGACATCAAGGAGACGAACGAGGCCCTTGCGATCGCGCGCAGCGAGCGCGAGAAGTACGGCAAGGTCATCGAGAGCGGCGAGAAGACGGCGAGCAGCCTGTATGATACGGCTGACAAGGGCTATTCCTTTGCGCAAAAGCTGAGCGAGGAGAGCACGGCGGGGACGAAGGGCATCAAAAAAGGTGCACTGAGCATCGTTCCGGCGGCGACGCAGATCGGCTTGCAGACGGCGGAACGCATGGTCGCGCCGGGCATGGATGTCGCGGGGCGCGCGCTGTCCGTGGCCGGCGGGAACGCGGCGGACTACCGCCGCAAAGCGGGCGAGCAGTACGACGCGGAAAAGGCGACGCTGCGCGCGACGGTATCGGCGCTCGGCGTGGCGGCGGGCGGCGCGCTATCCAAGGGCGTGAACGCGGCGGGGCTCAAGCTGCTGCGCGCGGCAGGCAAGCAGAATTACGTCCTGCCGAACATCGCACTCGGTGGTGCATCGGCGGTCGGCTATGCGGCAGGCGAGACCGGCGCGAGCGAGCTCTCCAAGGCGATGACCGAAGAGGACTACACGCCGGACTGGGGCGCCATCGGTCAGACGGCCATGACGGCCTTTGCCTTCGGCGCGATCTCGAGCGCCATCAACGCCGCTGCCATCACGGGGCGCAACAAGAAGTACATGAACGAGCTGAACGACGCAGCCAAGGAGCGTTACGACTACGCCAAGCGCATCATTGAGGACCCGCGCGCGACGGCGGAGCAGAAAGCGGCGGGCGCACAGTCCGTCATGGATGCCGTGGACAAGATGCGCTATACGCTGGATGACCTGCAAGTGGTGGGAGCGCAGAAGGAAGTCGACGCAATGCGGGAATTCCTGCTGAGCATCTACGGCGAAATGCTCCCCTACACGAGCGTGAGTGCGGGCGGCATCGGCACGGGCGCATCCGGCCTTGCACCGGTCGCGCCGGTTGGCGGGAGCATCGCACCCGTGCAGACGGGCAGCGGCATGAGCGCCATGCAGGAGAACGCGCCGACGCCGCCCATCTCTCCGCGCGCGCCGGGTGCCGCGGCGGTGATGCAGAACAGCACGCCTGCGGCCACGCCAACCGTCGGGCAGCAGAACACCATGCCCGCACAGCCTGCGCCGACGTCTGAGAGCGCGCAGGGCACGGGCGAGGGTGATTTGACGCCCACACAGCCGAACGCCGCACAGGGCGCGGCAGAGGGCAAAGCGGACGCCCTGGACGCGGGCAAGCGCGTGAATCTTCTTGAGTACAGCAACGAGCAGAACGCGCAGAAGGTTGAAGACGGACTGAAAGACGGCACGCTGGCCGTGGACGCGAAAGAGAATATCTATCGCGTGAATGAGGATCAGCACATCGACCGGCGCGACAGCGCGAGCGTGGGCGAGAGAAGCGTGAACGCCTTCCAGTTCGACCACCCCGAGCTGCACAGCTATTACGCGGACGCGGCGGCAGTCCTACAGGAGGAGATGAGCTTTGCTCAAAAGGGCGGCGAGCTCATCCGCCGGACGAACCGCGAGGCGGGCGACGACGAATACATCCGCACCAAGCGCGGCGTGAGCGAGCGCATCGCGCGGCTGCTGGATGACGAGGGCGTGCGCTATGACGACATCGACCGCTCGCTTAGTGCGATCATCCACAACCACGGGCAGGAAAACTTCGCGGCGGCGAAGCGCGTAGAGCTGCTGCTGGATGACATGCTGGCAAACGGCTATACGGATATCCACGGGCAGCACATTGCACCGAACGAAGAATACATTGCAGCAAAGAAAGCCATCCCCGGCGCAGACATGAGCGAGCGGACACACGAAGAGCTCCCGATCTACGACATGCCGGAGGGGCGGAACGGAGGAATCTATGGACGACAGGAAGAAAATGCCGGAGGGCCTGAGCCTGCCGAAGGCACCGGGCAGCGTGCCGATGCCGTGGCAGCGGAAAACGATCTACACGGTGGAGACAGAGGACGGCGACCTTCTGAGCCTGGGGCCGGAGGAGCTGGCAAACTACGCAGCACGACAGCAGAAGGGCGGCGCAGAAACCGAGAGCTGACGCAGCGGCGCCGAGAGATCGCGTGGGAGCAGCCACTCACGAGTGCGGCGGCACTGGGCGTGCAGGGCGGCACGAGCGACGAGACGCTGCACGTGCTGCCAGAGGAAGACTGGGACGACGAGCTGCGCGGTTTTTCGGACTGGGCACGCGGCAAGGGCGTGAAGCGCGTGACGATGGTGACGGGCCTTTTGCAGGTCGAGACCGAGAATGGGCCGGTCGGCGTGCGCGGCATCATCAACCGCGAGAGCGGCGAAATGGTGCTGCGCGTGGACGGTGAGAAGCGAACGGCGTCGGAGATCGGTAAGCACGAGGTCGGGCACCTCATCACGGAAGAAGAAAACGTGCGCGCCTTCATGGAGACGGTGCGCGGCGGCGCGGACTGGCGCGGCATCTACGAAGTCTATGAGCGCTGCTATGAGCCGCTGACGAACAGTTATGTCGGCATGACGGCGGAAGAGCGCGAGCTCTACGTGTGGGAAGAGATCATGGAGGATGCCTACGCAGGCATCGACAGCTACGGCCAGAGGGCGAGCCGCTACCACAAGCAGGCGGTCGACGCGATCGAACGCGCGGCGGAAGCGGCGGAACATCCGGCGAGCGAGTCGGAAGGCCTGACGCTGCGCGCGGTGGATGAGGTAAAGAGCAGAGGACCGCCTGAGAAGTATTCCTACGCGGGGCGCAATGCCGAGAATGCAGACCTTGACGCGCTGTACGAGGCCGAGCGCTACGAGATGCAGGGCGTGGACGCTGAGACGATCCGGCAGAAAACGGGCTGGTTCCGCGGCGCGGACGGAAAGTGGCGTTCCGAGGTGAACGATAGTGGGATGAAGCTGCGCACAGACGCAGCAGACATCTCCAACTACACCACGCTGGGCAAGCTGGTAAATGCGTCAGAACTATTCGCAGCCTATCCCGATCTTGCCGACGTCGGCGTAACGTTCCAGACGCTTGAGCGCGGGCAGAACGGCGGGTATAACCGCAGGTTTGACAGCATTGAACTGAGCCGCGACCTGAAAAACAGACCGGAGGCACTGCTAAACTCCCTCACTCATGAGGTACAGCACGCCATTCAGCAAAGAGAGGGCTTCACGCCTGGGGCAAATCCGAAATACTGGAACAGAAAACTCGAAGAGGGATATGACGGCAGGGACGCCGAAACAAGACGCGAGGGTGCACGGCTGCGCGAGCAGTATGAGCAAATGGAGGCAAACGATCCCGAGTTTATGCGCAGCATGGAAGCGCTGAACGCCATGGCGCCGACAGTGCCGCGCGGGAAGATCGACCCGGACACATGGGAGCAGATCGAGCCGGATCCGCCGGAATGGGTGCGCTTTGACGAGAGACGCGACCAGCTGGAAGAGAAATACGGTGACCGCGTGTGGGATTATTTCAGCCTGCGTGACAGCATTGACAGAAACGCGAGGGACAGCAGACTGCCGGGAGATCTCTACCGCGACACGGCGGGTGAGATCGAGGCGCGGGACGCTGCCTCGCGCCGCGGCCTGACGGCGGAGGAACGCAGAGGGCGCAAGCCGGACACCGGCGACGAGAACACGGTGTTCGCGGACGGCGGGGTGAGCTACAGCATCAACAACACGCGAGGCTTGACCATTCGCGAGCAGATGAAGAAATACCGCGCGGGAGAAATGACGACCCACGATGAATTCTATTACGGAGAATCGCCGAGCTCGCTTGACGAGGCGGGATTTGACGGCAAGCCGCTTGTCATGTCGCAGAAGGATTTTAGAAAATCGAGGTCCGAAAAACACAACGTTCCGCCAAGAGCAATGACGAGGCTCGCGGAAGCCCTGTCCGATCCGGTGCTGTCGTTCGAAGTGGGCGATAAAATCGGCATTTTGACAAAGGATATCGACGGCGACGGAAAGCCGTTGCTTGTCGGAGTACTGAAAAATACCAAGCTGGACGGCGAAAGCGTCAACAGAATAAAAAGCGCCTACGGGCTGGATGACCCGCAGGCGTGGATTAAAAATCAGATTGCAGAAGGCAAGACGCTCCGCATTTACGACAGCAAAAAAGCGGACAGCTTTTTAGGCGAGTTTGGCTACAAGGCCGAGCGCCCAAAAGACTACCGCTCAGGTGATACTATATCAGACGTACATGAAAATGTCAAGTCGCCGACGCTGGGCGATGAAATCCGCAGGCAGATCATGGGCGAAGAGACGGAACCGTTCAAGACCGGAGAATCATCCGCAAAGGACGTCGATACCGGCGGCGCCGCCTCTTCTGCGGAAAGTGTATCTGAAAACGGCGGGAACGTCAAGCCGAAGACGCGGTTTTCGCTGGATGAGCCGGTCGAGGAGACGAAGACGCTCGTCGCCATGCACAACATGACCGAGGAGAAGCTGCGCCGCACGCTCGACATCGGAGCATGGCCCGCGCCCTCTATTGCCATTGTCAAGGCGAAAGACGGGCACACCAACTATGGCGAGTATTCCGCCGTCTTCCCGCGCGAGACCATCGACCCGCAGAGAAGCAGCAAGAACAAGGTCTACGGAGGGGACGCCTGGACGCCGACGCGCAGCAACGCGCGCGTGGAATACGAGGTCGACCAGAGCAAGGCGAGAGCGCTCGAGCGCGAGATAGACAGACTGTCGAGCGAGTTCGCGGGCGGCGCGTTCCAAAATAGCAGCGTTATCGGAGCGGCGGGCGTGAACGAAGTGACCGAATTGAGCCTTGATGACATCGCCGAGCACCTCGCGAAATACCCGGCCGTGCAGGCTGCATACTTGCAGAGCAAGGGCGAATCGCTCGAACCCGTCTACAAGAAAAAGAAGTTCGACAGCCTGGGCAACGACGTGTTGCGCCAGTATATCGACCGCGTGGGCATGCAGGAAGTGGCACGGCTTTACGTGGAGATGGAGACGGGCGGCAGGCTCGACGAAAGCGCACTGAACGCTGCGCGCGAGGTCATCGTGGACGACTGGGCAAAGCGGAACGCGCGGCTGCTTGAGCGGAGAGCGGAGAACCGGGACAAGCTCATCGCCGTGCAGAAAAACAGGCTGGAAGACTGGCGCATTGAAAAATTTATCCGAAACGCCGAGGCGTATATCGAGCAGAACGGTACGAGCGGCGACGAGGTCGACAAAGAGGCCACGTCGGCGAAAATGTACAGCATGATCGCGCCAAGCGGAAGATGGGGTGACGTAGAAAAGGCCGTGCAGCAGTGGGTGAGACCGCGGCTGGACGGGATGCTCGGGAAGCCGGGTATCTACAACGGAAAAGACCCGTACACAGAAAACGGCAGAAAGCCGTTCAAGGAGACGCACTGGGACTATACGGCGGAAAATATTGTGCGCGCGATGAACAATGCGAGTGACCGCGGCGAGGGCATGTGGGGTCTGACCGGCGGGACGCTCACCGCAACGTCGGCACCGCAGTATGACAGCGTCGATGCGATCCACGCGGACGAAGAGAGACTGCGCGCAGAGAGCGACGACGTACATGAAAAGCGGCTGCGCGACCTCGACATCGAGATCGACCGCGTCGTGGACGATCTGCTGCGAAGCACAAAGGCACACAGCGACAGCGAGTACGAGGAGCGGCACATCCTGGAAGATGTGCTTGCGGAAGCTGCAAAGGGTGAGCATTCTCCGGCGGCGATCAAGCGGTCGTTTGCAAAGGACGGCTATGCCATCAAAGACGGGAATGCGAGGTCGATCATGCGGCTATTCGACATTGCCGCGAAGATCCCGGTCGGCTACTTCGAGGCCAAGCCGCAGCGCGTCGTCGGCTTCGATGAAGCGCTTGCTGTTGTCGCGCCGGATGATGCGCCGGGCGACCTCTTGAGCGAGATGCGCGATGCGGGCATGAACGTCGTGGAGTACCGCGCGGGAGACGACGCAGACCGCCTTGATAAGATCAACAGCATCAAGAACGTGCGCTTTTCGGCGGAGGATGAAGACGGCGGCGAGTGGGACAAGGAGCTGGCGCGGATGCCGCAAAGCGTGCAGGAGGCCGTGCGGCGCGTGAAGGATGAGCGCAGCAAGAAGTCGAACATGCAGGAATTCCCGAATCTGGACGCCTATCTTTCCGGCAGGAGCGCGCAGCAGGCGGCGGAAAAGGCCGAGCGGCTGCGCGACAAGGGCAAGGACGAATTCAAGGGCACAGAAGCGCTCGAGAAGCTGGGTGTGAAGATCGAGAACAGCGCGGGCGATTACAGCAACGTTGAGCAGCTTATCGCGAACGACAGAGCAGCGAAGACGATCCAGCGCGAGACGCGCAAGGCAATCAAGCGCCTGGGCGCGACGCCGAAGGAGCAGAATTTCGCGCTGAATATCGCGTCCGGTCTGTACGACGAGGCGGATATCCCGGCGACGATGAACCGCGGCAAGGTGGTAGAGCTGGCCGACTATTACAGCGCCGAGCAATCTATGTCGACCGACTTCATCCGGCAGCGCCGCGCGGAGATCAACGAGAACCTACAGGAGAAGATGAAAGACCTCTTCGACGAGCGCTTTGACGGCGAATTCACCAAGGAGAAAAGCGGCAAGGGAATTTCGCCGGAGAGCGGTTTCGCCCTGTACCACCGCACGCCGCAGCGCAGCATGCGCGCGATCTTCGGCTGGAAGCGAGGGGAGAAGATCAACGAGGCGATCTTCGAGCCGGTCTACGTCAACGAGCAGGAGAGAAAGCGCTTCGTCAACCGAATGCACGACGAGGTGCGCACTTTCAAGGGCGAGGACGGCAAGGAGGAGGCGCTGACGCAGCGCGAGCGGGCGCTGGCACAGCTCTCCATCGAGGGCAAGGCTGTCGAGGAGATGGTCGGCAAGAGCGAGATCAAGCAGCAGATCATCCACGCGGCGGAAAATCTGCTCGACGGCGCAGAGATGAAAGACGCGGCGCAGGAGTTTGGTCTGCACGGCAAGGAGGAGCGTGAGCTGGCACAGCGATACGCGGACTGGCTCGAGACGAAGAGGGAACTCGACAGCGGCGAGGCCGACCGCGTGAGGGTCGAGAACGCGGCGGCGAAATACAGCGGGCTCTACAACGAGTTCTACGCTGCAATCAACGACTTCCTCGTGGCGCACGGGTACGAGCCCATCGGCTTTATCAAGGGCTACGCGCCGCACTTCCAGCCAGAGGCGGAGAGCGGCAAGCTCGAGCGGGCGCTCAAGGCCATCGGCGTTGATTTGGGTGCCGAGGTCGGCAAGCTGCCAGCGAGCATCGCGGGGTTGACGAAGGAATTCAAGCCGAACAAGCGGTACAATCCCTTTTTCCAGCACCGAAACGGCAAGAGCACGGACTATGACATCCAGAAGGGCTTTGAGAAGTACGTCGACTATCTGAGCGACGTGCTGTATCACACGGACGATATCATGCGCACACGCGCAGCGTCGAAATACTTCCGCAAGAAGTATGCGCCGGACGAGATCAGCGCGCAGATCCAGCAGGCAGAAGACCTGAAATTCGCGACGGCGGAGGAGAAAGAGCTGTTCCTGAAAACGAATGGTATCATTGACAGCAGCGCAAAAATGAGCTATCAAGCCATGAACCAGGCGATGGAGAAGTACACCGACAGCCTATTCGATGACGTGACGCAGACGACGAAATACGGCGACCTTGTCACGTGGCTGGATGACTACGCGAACAAGCTGGCGGGCAAGCAGCTGTTCAACGACCGCAGCATGGAGCGCGAGGTCGGGCGCATGTCGCTGAACGTGGGGCGCAAGCTCGTGAGCACGTTTGCCCGCGCGAACGTGGCGGGGAACCTCTCGTCGGCGCTGAACCAGACGGCACAGCTGCCGATGATCGCGGGCGAGCTGGGGCCGAAGTACGTCGCCGAGGCGATCGGAGACATCGCGAGCGGAAAGGCGAAGGGCGACTTCGCCGACAGGAGCGACTTTCTGACGGAGAAGCACGGCATCGACTACCTGACAAGCACGAAGGGCGACAAGTTCACGGCGGCGCTGTTCTGGCCGCTTGAGCGGATGGACTATCTCGTCAGCTCGATCGCGGTGCGCGGCAAGTACCGCAAGGAGCTCGCCGAGGGCAAGAGCGAGAAAGACGCCCTGCGTGCGGCGGACCGCTGGGGCCGCGACATGATGGGCTCACGCTCGAAGGGCACGGCGCCGCTGACATTCCAGTCGAAAAACCTTATTTCGCAGATGGTAAACCTGTTCCAGGTGGAAGCGCTGAACAGCTGGGAGCACGTGACGCAGGATCTCTTTGGGCCGGGGCTGCGCGAGATGGAGGAGAAGCTGGGCAAGAAGGAAGCCTCGCGGCGGCTGGCGGGCATCATCGTCGGCACGCTGCTCGGCGCGTTCGTCCTGAACCGCGTGGACGAGGAGCTGTACGGCGGCACACCGGCGCAGTTCGACGTGCTGGGCCTACTGACGGGCTTTCTGGCGTCCGGCAACGGACTGAGCACCAACGAGCAGCTGGGCGTGTGGGTTGACGACGTGTGGCAGAAGATGACCGGCGAACGCCTCTTCGGTACGGACGAGGACGCGGGCAACGGCAAATTCAACCTTGCGGCGGCGACCGAGGACACGATCTACAACGTCAGCAACGACGTTCCGTATATGCGCAACGTGTCCGGCCTGTTAGGCCTGGGCGACCAGACGTTGCCGATGCCGGATATCTATGGCACGGCAAAGGGAATCGGCAGCGCCGTTTCGGACGCCACGTCCGGCGACACGGAGGGATTCGGCAGCGAGATCATGCGGCAGCTCATGGGCATTGCGGGCGACACGCTCCCCGGCGGGCGGCAGCTTGAGAAGACGGCGCAGGGCGCGGAGACGCTGGCACGCGGCGGCACGTATAAGGGAAGCGGCGACAATGAGCGGCTGCAATACGCAGTCAATCCTGATTTTTCGACCGTGCTGCAAGCGATGCTGTTCGGCAGAAACGCGCTGAGCGAGGCGCGTGACTTCTATGCAGCGAACGACGGCGGACTGAGCGCGTCGCAGACGCGGACCTATCAGGAGCTCGTCGACATGGGCGCGGACCGCGAGGTCGTCTACGACGCGATCCAGAAGTGGCGCAAGATCGACAAGAACGACAGCCTGACCGACGGCGAGCGCGAGGCAGCGCAGTTCGAGCTCGTCCGAAAGCTCAAGCTGACGAACGAGCAGAAAGAGCGGCTGCACGATGACCTGTCCCGCTCGTCGAGAAGCTATGCGGCGGCGCAGGAGGCGCAGAAGCAGGGCATCAGCGCTGAGACCTACGCCAAGTACAAGGACACGACGGCCGATCTGACCGCCGACAAGGACGAGAACGGCAAGGCCATCAACGGCAGCAAGAAGGCGAAGGTGCTGGACGCGATCAACAAAATGCAGCTGAGCAAGAAACAAAAGGACTGGCTGTATCTTGACGCGGGGTACAGCGAGAAGGACATCGGAAAGGCACCGTGGAATAGCTGAGAATAAGAGAACACCCCGAGCATTCCGGCTCGGGGTGTTCTTTATGCGTGTCAGATGTAGCGGTTTTCAATGTCTGCGATCGGGTCGATATCGCGCTCATCGTCCTCGAGCGGAAAGTCGAAGCTCATACGGTTCATAGCCCTGTTCACCTCGGAGAGCACTGTTTCGTGTGGATCGGGATTAGCAAGAATGGAGCGAACATCTTTTTCGACGGCGGCATAGCGGCGGCGCAGCTCGCGGATATCGGCCTCGTGAAGTTTAGAAATACGTCTGCGATGCAGATTCTCAATCAGGCCGAGCAGCAGCGTCACAATGATGCCGAGGAAGTAGAAGAGGTACATCACCCAGCAGAGCACAGTGCGCAGGCGGGGGTGAGTATCTGCGTCCTCGCACTTGAGGACGGCATAGTGCAAAAGGCGGGCGATCATATATGAGAGGACGGAAAGGCCCAAAAATTCTATACGGCTCATAATGCCTCCTACGGTTACCAGCAGTATGGGCACTTGGAATAGCCGAGATACTGGCAATATTCAATGTTGTGAGCCCAGTATTCATCTGCGATTTGATACACGGGACAATCATAGTGATGGTAATATGAGGAACCTTCAACAATAAAACCGATGCTATCATAAAGAAAAGCTGCATCGATCGAGAAGTTTTCCAGCCGCTCGTGCTGCTCAGAAAGGGAGGAATACAAGCTCTCAGCCTTTTCAGCCCGCTCCCTATATTTCGTTATCGCCTCGTTTTTCTGCTGCAATTTGTTATTCAGCACGCGAATTTCTTCCTCGGTGTCGGCGGATTCATTTGATCGAACAATCGCCTGACCGATATTGCCAGCGACACTGACGAGTAATAAGACTAAAGCAATCAGAAACGGCGTAGAAAGTTTTGCTTTTTTCGACGCGGGCGGGAGGACGGAAAGCTCGCGGGAGGGAGTGGGAGAAGACGCGGGTAACTCTTGCCCGGAAACAGCGGCAGAAGAATTAGGGACGGGAGAGAAGAGAAGCCTGCGCTTTGAAAAGTAGATGAAGTTAATAATTAAGTACGCCGAAGAAGCGACTATGCTTACAAGGAGCTGCGCCAACAACTCGGAATAGATCAAGCCATTTACTGATCCGTAGATGAGAAGAGAAACATTAAAGAAAATCTGAAAGCCGTGCAAGCAGTAGGATAGAATGACGCCGATCCATAGCATTTGATTCAGAGTGATTACAATAACGAAGCCGAGAGAAACACAGATCAGCGAGTATAGCGCATCGGCCAGCACGTAGGGATATATCGCAAAGGATGGGTCGAGCGCAGCAAATTGAGAGAAACATCTAACAATGCCGACAAGCGCCCCAAGGAGATAGGCGAAGCGCGCAAGGAATTTATAGTAACGCATAGGAGCGCTCGCCTCGTCAGCATAGACGGGCTCAATCAACGGTTTTCGCTGGCGGCGCTGTTTTGAATCAGGCGGGAAAGCTGCGCCGCAGTCGCAGACGGTCTGAGAAGCAGGAACAAGCAATCCGCAGGACGGACACACCTTGAATTGACGTTCAATGGAGACGTCGGAGAAGTGGTAACCGCAGTCACACTTCGTCTGGAAGTACGGGGAAATTCTGTGGCACTCTGGGCATTCGTGGTAGCGCTTGACTTTCACAAAGATCCCTCTTTCGTTTTTTTATTTCGGCGGGAGCATAGGGACACCATATCGGAAAAACAGCGGTTTGTCAAATAAGAAGGGAACGAGGAAAGTTTCTCTTCCATTTTTGAAGACTATGCAGTATAATGAGCCAATAGTCAGTTTGATGACGAGGAAGATTTGTTACTAACGGATTAGAACTGTCAATAATGCTGGATTCGAAAAAGCGCGAAAAACAAGGGAAATCGACCCTGTTTCAATGAAAGATGTACGAATTACGCAAAGAATGAGAACTGAGCTTAATATTTCATTATTTTGTCTGCCTCACAGCAGACGCGAAGAAAGGAATGGATCATATGGCTGAGGAAGTCAAGACTGCCGCCGCTGAGGGCGAATCCGGCAGCAAAAATTTTATCGACGCCTTCATCGAAGAAGACATCGCGGAGGGTGGGCGCTTCCAGGGCCAGCAGGTCCACACCCGTTTTCCGCCGGAGCCGAACGGCTATCTGCACATCGGCCACTGCAAGGCGCTGACCATCGACTTTGGCACCGCTGAGCGCTTCGGCGGCCTTTGCAACCTGCGCATGGACGACACGAACCCCACGAAGGAGGACGTCGAATTTGTCGACGCCATCAAAGAGGACATCCACTGGCTGGGCTTCGACTGGGGCGACCGTTTCTTCTACGGCAGCGACTATTTTGAAAAGGACTACGAGTACGCTGTCGAGCTCATCAAAAAGGGCCTTGCCTACGTCTGCGACCTGACGCCCGAGCAGGCGAGAGAGTACCGCGGAGACATCGGCAAGCCCGCCATCTCCCCGTACCGTGACCGCGATGTAGAGGAGAACCTCGACCTCTTCGAGCGCATGAAAAACGGCGAGTTCCCTGAGGGCAGCCGCACGCTGCGCGCAAAGATCGACTTAGCCTCCGGCAACTTCAACATGCGCGACCCTGTTATTTACCGCATCCGCTACATGCACCATCACCGTCAGGGCGACAAGTGGTGCATCTACCCGATGTACGACTTTGCGCACCCCATTCAAGACGCGCTCGAGGGCATCACGCACTCGCTCTGCTCGCTCGAATTCGAGGCGCACCGCCCGCTCTACGACTGGGTGGTGAACAACGTTTCCGTGCCCAATAAGCCGCGCCAGATCGAGTTTGCCCGCCTTGGCATCGATCACACGGTCATGTCGAAGCGCAAGCTCAGAAAGCTCGTCGAAGAGGGAATCGTCTCCGGCTGGGACGATCCGCGTATGCCGACGCTGTGCGGCCTGCGCCGCCGCGGCTTCACGCCTGCGTCCATCCGCAGCTTCTGCGACCGCATCGGCGTTGCCAAGAGCGCGAGCGTGGTCGAATACAGCTTCCTTGAGCACTGCCTGCGCGAAGACCTCAACGAGAAGGCCGAGCGCACGATGAGCGTGCTGCATCCGGTGAAGCTCGTCATCACGAACTATCCCGAGGGCAAGAGCGAGACCGTCACGGTCGAGAATAACCCGACCGACCCTGCGTCCGGCACGCATGAGATCACGTTCTCCCGCGAGTGCTGGATCGAGGCAGACGACTTCATGGAAGTCCCCGTGCCCAAGTACAAGCGCCTGACGCCGAACGGCCCCGAGTGCCGCCTCAAGGGCGCGTACCTCATCACCTGCACGGGCTGCAAGAAGGATGAAAACGGCAACGTCGTCGAGGTCTACGCCGAGTACGACCCGAACTCGCCGGGCGGCGATCCCGCCGACGGCCGCAAGGTTAAGGGCGCGACGATCCACTGGGTCGACGCCGCGACCGCGCTGGACGCCGAGGTGCGTGTTTACAGCGAGCTGTTCAGCGACCCCGCACCCGACGGCGCGGACAAGGATTTCCTTGCCTGCATGAACCCCGATTCGCTCGAGGTGCTGACCGGCTGCAAGGTCGAGCCGCGCATGCGCGACATCGCCGCGGCGTACGACAAGACCGAAAAGAAGGGCAAGACCGCGCCGAGCTTTCAGTTCATGCGCCTTGGGTATTTCTGCCTTGATAACAAGGATTGCTCCGAGGAGCATCTGGTGTTCAACAGATCTGTGACGCTGAAAGACAGCTTTAAAAAATAAATCTGCACCGGTGCAGGGGCGGAAATTTCCGCGCTGCGCGGAAACGGGCAAATAAAGGGGGATACTCTCTTTCGAGAAAGAGAGTATCCCCCTTTTACGCACTTCCGTACGGTGCGGAAATATCCCGCGCCTGCGCGGAACAATTTGCAAATGGTTTTGTTAAACCGTTTCCAGAATCTCTCTGGCAACATAAACACCGCTCGCCGATGCGTGCGACAGCGAATGCGTAATACCGCTGCCGTCGCCGATGACATAGAGCCCCTTGTACGGCGTTTCAAGGTGCTCGTCGAGCGCGACCTCCATGTTGTAGAACTTGACCTCCACGCCGTAGAGGAGCGTATCGTCGTTTGCGGTGCCCGGCGCGATCTTGTCGAGCGCGTAGATCATCTCGATGATGCCGTCCAGAATGCGCTTGGGCAGCACAAGGCTCAGATCACCGGGGGTCGCCGCGAGCGTCGGCGTGACGAGGCCTTCTTCGATGCGCTTGACCGTGCTGCGGCGGCCGCGGACGAGATCGCCGAAGCGCTGGACAATGACGCCGCCGCCGAGCATGTTGGACAGGCGCGCGATGGACTCGCCGTAGCCGTTGGAATCCTTGAACGGCTCGGAGAAGTGCTTGGCAACGAGAAGCGCGAAGTTCGTGTTCTCGGTCTGGAGGGACTTATCCTCATAGCTGTGGCCGTTGACCGTGACGATGCCGTTCGTGTTCTCGTTGACGACGATGCCGTTGGGGTTCATGCAGAACGTGCGGACGTTGTCCTCGAACTTTTCCGTGCGATAGACGATCTTGCTCTCGTAGAGCTCGTCAGTCAGGTGGGAGAAGACGACGGCGGGGATCTCGACGCGCACACCGATATCGACGCGGTTCGACTTCGTGGGGATCTTGAGCTCCTGGCACACGCCCTCCATCCACTTGCTGCCGACGCGGCCGACGGAGACGATGCACTTATCGCAGGTATAGTCCGTCTCGCCGACGGTGACACGGTAGCCGTCGCCCTCGCGGGCGATGGTGGTGACGGGAGAATCGAAGTAGAAGTCGACCTTGTCCTTGAGCAGGTCATAGAGGTTCGAGAGCACGACGAGGTTCACGTCCGTGCCGAGATGGCGGACGGAGGCGTCGAGCAGATTCAGCTTATTCTGGATGCAGAGCTTTTTGAACTTTGTGCCGGCGGTGGAGTAGAGCTTTGTGCCCTCGCCGCCGTAGGCCATGTTGATCTCGTCGACATAGTGCATGAGGTCGAGCGCCTGCTTTTTGCCGATGTACTCGTGCAGCGTGCCGCCGAAGTCGTTGGTGATGTTGTATTTGCCGTCGGAAAATGCGCCCGCGCCGCCGAAACCGCTCATGATCGAGCAGCTCTTGCAGCGGATGCAGGATTTGACCTTGTCGCCGTCGATGGGGCAGTGGCGCTTTTCAAGGCTGTGACCGGCCTCGAACACGGCGACGCGCAGGTCGCTGCGAGCCTTTGTCAGCTCGTAAGCGGAGAAGATGCCGCCGGGGCCGCCGCCAATGATGATGACGTTGTAATGCATGGAAGGAACCTCCATTTGATCCGGATTTGCCGGAGGAGCATCCCACCGGCGCAAAAATACATATTATATTGTATTAAAATGGCGGATAAAGTCAAGAGAAGAAACGGAAAAAGGAACGGAAACATTTCCGCTCCTTTTTGTCTGAGTCTACATATTCTTCTTGATGCTCTTGATGGCGTTTTTCTCAAGGCGCGAGACCTGCGCCTGCGAGATGCCGATCTCACTCGAGACCTCCATCTGCGTTTTGCCGTCGGAGTAGCGCAGGGCGAGGATCTGGCGCTCGCGCTCGCTCAGGCGCGCCATGGCCTCCTTGAGCGCGATCTGCTCGAGCCAGTCCTCGTCGGTGTTCTTGGTGTCGCGCACCTGATCCATGACGCACACGGCGTCGCCGCCGTCGGAGTAGATGGGCTCAAAGAGCGACACGGGGTCGCATACGGCGTCCATGGCGAAGACGACCTCCTCGCGCCGGATGCCGAGCTCGCGCGCGATCTGCTCGACCGTGGGCTCGCGCTGCTGCTCGCGCTGGAGCTTTTCACGCGCCTGTAAGACGCGGTAGGCCGTGTCGCGCATCGAGCGGCTGACGCGAATGGAGCTGTTGTCGCGCAGATACCGCCGGATCTCGCCGATGATCATCGGCACGCCGTAGGTGGAAAAACGAACATTCTGCGAAGTGTCGAAGTTGTCGATGGCCTTTAGTAGCCCCACGCAGCCGACCTGAAAGAGGTCGTCCGCGTTTTCCCCTCGGCCGGAAAAGCGCTGGATGACCGACAGCACCAGCCGCAGATTGCCCTCGACGAGCTTTTCGCGCGCGGCTGCGTCGCCGTTCTTTGCGCGATGAAGCAGCGCGTCCGTCTCCGCGGCGGTCAGCGTCGGCAGCTTTGTCGTGTTCACGCCGCAGATCTCCACCTTGCCAAGCATAAAAAGAATCCCCGCCTCCCATGCGTAGTGCTTTCAGTATGTCCGCACGCGGCGGAAACATACGGAACGGGAAGCGGGGATATTTTTTATCGTTCGGCGCGCTTCGATGGACTTTGCGCCCTCAAACGGTTCTCACGCAAGAAGACCGATACAGAATGCAATGATCGCAGCGTTGAAGAAGTCGTTGAAGAGGCCGCCGACCATCGGGATGACGAAGTAGGCCGAGGGAGAGGGACCGTAGCGGCGGGAAACGGCCTGCATGTTGGCCATGGCGTTGGACGTGGCGCCCATGCCGAAGCCGATGAAGCCGGCGGTGATCATCGCGGCGTCGTAATCGTGGCCCATGACCGGGAAGACGACCAGCAGCGAGAAGACGACCATCAGCAGCACCTCGGCGGCGAGGGCGACGATCATCGGCAGCGCCAGGTCGACGAGCTGCCAGAGCTTGAGGCCCGAGAGTGCCATCGAGAGGAAGATCGCGAGGAACATGTTGCCCATCGTGCTGATCTCGGCGGCGGGGAACTCCATGATCTTGAAGTGGTCGATCACGTTGCGCACGACGACGGCCACGAGCATCGAACCAATGTAAATGGGGAAGCTGAAGCCGCAGAGGTTCGTGAGCAGAACGCTGACGACGTTGCCGACGCCGGCGCAGAACATCAGCAGCAGGAAACCGTAGACAAAGTTATTGGCGTGGGTGTTGTAATGCGTGTCGTCGACATCCTCTTCCACCGTCTGCTCTGCGAGCTCGTTGCGCAGGTGGTTCTTGACGATGAGCTTGCGGGCGATCGGGCCGCCGAGAAGCGAGCCGAAGATGAGGCCGAACGTCGCCGCCGCGACGGCGACCGTCGTGCCGCCGATGGCACCGGCCGCGTCAAGGTCAGGACCAATACCCGCCGCCGTGCCGGGGCCGCCGATCATCGAGATAGAGCCGCAGGCGAGGCCGTAGAGCGGATCTTTGCCCATGAGCGCCATCACGCCGCTGCCGACGACATTCTGCAAAATGATCATCACAACGCTCAAAATAAGGAGCATGATGACGGATTTGCCGCTCTTGAGCAGCATCGGAATGCTGACGGTGAAGCCGACGGTCGTAAAGAAGAAGATCATAAAGACCGTTTGCAGCGTGTCGTCAAAGGTGATGACCGCCGTGCCCGTGGCATAGAGGATGGTGTTGAAGATCGCGAAGCACAGACCGCCGACCAGGGGAGCGGGGATGCAGAAGCGGCTGAGCACGGGGATCTTCTTCATCAGCACCAGACCGAGGGCGTACATGGCGGCGCCAAGCGCGAGGGCATGGTACATATTGAGCTGGATCTCTGTCATGTGGGGGAACCTCCGTAGAGAAAATTTTCTCTCCGGCATAGCCCGGAGAGAAGTCGCGGGAAATGCGAGGGATAGGACTTCCTGTTCCGGAAATACAATGAAAGGGAACAGGAGGGGATGCGCATGAACTGCCGCTTTGCCGACTTCCGCTGCAAGGAGGTCATCAACATCTGCGACGGCTGCCGCCTGGGCTATGTGGGCGACGTGGAATGCAGGCTGCCGGACGGGCAGCTCACCGCACTCATCATTCCCGGGCCGTACCGCTTTTTCGGGCTGTTCGGCCGGGGAGAGGAATACTGCATCCCATGGGAGTGTATCAAGCAGATCGGGGACGATATCATTCTCATTGACAAGCCCTTTCCGCGCCAGGAGATCCCGCGCAGAGAGCACCGCACGCGCCGCCGCCGGTACTGAAAAGGGCGGCGGACGAAAAGTCCCCCAATAGCAGACCTACCACATTATAAAGATTTTCGACATTTTTGCAAGCCTAAATTTTAGAAAGACATTATTAAAAAAGGAAAATGACAACTTCTGGGTGCAAAATCGCGGGAAAACGACGCGGGAAAGGCGGCAAAAGGAAAAGAAAGCGGGAAAAACACAGGATTTTTCAAAAAGTGCTTGCAATTTTGAAAATAGCGGGGTATAATACCCGGGTATTCCGCATGGAGACCGGACTTCTTGTCTGTGCCATCAGGTTGGCAGGAGGGATGAAGGCTCCAGAGGTAAAACTAAATTTAAAGGAGAAACTACAAGCAATGGCAAACGTCGTATCCATGAAAGCCCTGCTCGAAGCAGGCGTCCACTTCGGCCATCAGACCCGTCGCTGGAACCCCAAAATGGCTCCCTACATCTACACCGAGCGCAACGGCATCTACATCATCGACCTGCAGAAGACCGTCAAGAAGCTCGAGGAAGCCTACAACTTCGTCCGTTCCGTCTCTGAGAGCGGCCAGAACATCCTGTTCGTCGGCACGAAGAAGCAGGCGCAGGAGGCTATCAAGGAAGAGGCTTCCCGCTGCGGCGGCTACTATGTCAACGCTCGCTGGCTCGGCGGTATGATGACCAACTTCAAGACCATGCGTACCCGCGTGGACCGTCTCAACCAGCTCAAGACCATGCAGGCTGACGGCACGTTCGATATGCTTCCCAAGAAGGAAGTCATGAAGCACCTCGCCGAGATCGAGAAGCTCGAGAAGTACCTCGGCGGCGTGAAGGAAATGAAGAAGCTCCCCGGCGCGCTGTTCATCGTCGACACCCGCAAGGAGCGCAACGCCATCGCCGAGGCGCACAAGCTCGGCATCCCCGTCGTCGCCATCGCCGATACCAACTGCGATCCCGACGAGATCGACTACCCCATCCCCGGCAACGATGACGCCATCCGCGCCATCAAGCTCATCTCCTCCGTGATGGCCAACGCCATGATCGAGGGCAAGCAGGGCGAAGAGACCGAGGAGAAGGCCGAGGGCGAGGCTCAGGCCTGATTTTCCCAATCAAGCGAGAAAAGAACCTTACGGGGCGAGGCAAAGCCTCGCCCCGTCTCATTTTTACCACACTATTTTTCAGGAGGATATCAGAATGGCTATCACTGCTGCTGTTGTTAACGAGCTCCGCCAGGCCACCGGCTGCGGCCTGATGGACTGCAAGAAGGCCCTCATCGAGTGCGAGGGCGATATGGAAAAGGCCGTCATGTATCTGCGCGAAAAGGGCCTCGCCTCTCAGGCGAAGAAGGCCAGCCGCGTGGCTGCTGAGGGCATGGCTTACGCCACCGTCATCGACGGTGTCGGTGTTGTGGTCGAGGTCAACTGCGAGACCGACTTCGTCGCCAACGGCGAGCCGTTCAACAACTTTGTCAAGGGCGTGGCTGCTGTCGTCGCCAAGGAGAACCCCGCTGACGTCGACGCGCTCATGGGCTGCCCCTGGGTCACCGGCAACGGCACCGTCAAGGATGCGAAGGACGAGCTGTTCCTCGCCATCCGCGAGAACATGAGCATCCGTCGCTTCGCCCGCATCGCTGACGGCTTCTCCGTCCCCTATGTCCACATGAAAGGCAAGATCGGCGTTATCGTCAACCTGACCGTCGAGGGCTGCGACGCCACTGAGATTGGCAAGGACATCGCCATGCAGATCGCCGCGCTCAACCCCCGCTTCTGGGACAAGAGCCAGGTCACGCAGGACGTTCTGGACGAGGAGAAGGAAGTCATGCTCGGCCAGATGGCCAACGACCCGAAGATGGCGAACAAGCCCGATCAGGTCAAGGAAAAGATCGTTATGGGCAAGCTCAACAAGTTCTATGCCGAGAACTGCCTGCTTCAGCAGGCCTTCGTCAAGGACGGCGACGTCTCTGTCGAGCAGTATATGAACAACGCTGCCAAGGCGCTGGGCGGCAAGGTCAGCTTCAACACCGCCGTTCGCTTCGAGAAGGGCGAGGGCATCGAGAAGAAGCAGGAGAACTTTGCGGCTGAGATCGCTTCCATGGTCAACGGCAACAAGTAATTTCCAAATTACAAAATATGATGAAAAGAGGTTCGGCGAAGGCCGGACCTCTTTTTTGTTTCCGCGCGGCAGACAGAATTTCCTGCGAAATAAAAAATTTACAATTTCCTAAGGTGAATATTATTGTGCATATCTTGCATATTCAGTTTGACTGGTGTATAATAGGCAATGCTAAGCAGCGGCGCAGTATCCTAGTCGGAGCTGCCGTTTCCTAAGAAGGGCCTAAAAATCCTTTAAAGGGCACAACTGTGAAGCCTTTGGTGCCTGCTTCTTACGCCCAGTTTGGGGTGGGTGCTGAAGGGAGGCGAAAGCGAAAGCTGCGCCTGCGGACTCCGGGCGACCCCTAATGGCATGGGGGAACCGACCCTGTTTCTGCGGAGACTCGTTGCTGTGCCGGAGCGGACTCCCGGTTTCGGGTATCGACTTCGGTACGGGACGGGATATGAACCTGCATTGCGGTGCTACCCGGCCTTTGTGCCGCGAACGCTGTGTGCAGCGTAGCCTGCCTTGCGTGGGGAATTCGGATAGGAGAACAACGTACAGACTCCGGCCAAGAGCGAAGTACGATCGCTCCTTGAAATTTTTCCTGCAAAAGAGGATAAGAAACGGCGTGACTCCGGGGTGGAAATCACCTAGGCTGTCGCAAGGGCAGCGAAAGGGTTACAGTGCGGACTAAGTGGCAATCGGGTACCTCGTCTGGTGACAACGGGGTGCAGCGCCTAAGGGGGAACCGCCTCCATCGGCAACGAGAGGTGCGCTGCAGGGAAAGCCAACCCGACCTATGCCGCAGGATTACCTTTTGCTGCTGCCGCTGATTAGCATGATTATGAAATAACTGTGGAGAAGAAAGCCTTGGAAAACGAAGAAGACCGAAAGCAGAAGAAAACGGAAAAGACGTCCAGCCACGCGCGCTGGGTCATCCGTGTGTTTTTGATCGCTGTGGCGCTTTCCGCCGCGATGAGCCTGTGCTCGGGCGCGCTGCTTGAGGATGCGGGGTATGTGGTGGCAACACTGATCCTGTTGCTGTTCATTGCGCTGGGCATCCTGTTCGATATCATCGGCGTCGCCGTGACGGCGGCGAATCCCAAGCCGTTCAATTCGATGGCCGCGCACCGTGTCAAGGGCGCGAAGGAGGCGCTGTACCTCATCCGCAACGCGGAAAAGGTCGCCTCGTTCTGCAACGATGTGGTCGGTGACATCTGCGGCATCGTCAGCGGCTCGACCGCGACGGTCATCGTCGTGCTGCTGCAAAACAGCTTCGGCTGGCGCAGTATCGTCGTATCCACCGTGGTCACGGCGCTCATTTCCGGATTGACGATCGGCGGCAAGGCCATCGGCAAAAAGGTCGCCATGAAAAAGAGCAAGGATGTCATCTACCTGACGGCGAAGGTGCTGTCGGTGCTGCATCTTGTCAGATAAAGAAGGAAACCGTATTGATTCTTGAAACCATCCATGATCCCCGGGACATCAAAACCCTGAACGACTCGCAAACGCAGCTTTTATGTACGGAGCTGCGTGAATTTTTGCTGAAAAACGTGTCGAAAACGGGCGGGCATCTGGCCTCGAACCTCGGCGCGGTCGAGCTGACGGTGGCCATCCACCGCGTGTTCGACACGTCGCGAGACCGGCTGGTGTTCGACGTGGGGCATCAGTGCTACACCCATAAAATTTTGACCGGCCGGCGCGAGCAGTTTTCGTCTCTGCGCCAGTACGGCGGCCTCTCGGGCTTTCCCAAGCCGCGCGAGAGCGGGCATGACGCCTTTATCGCGGGACATGCCTCCAACTCCGTCTCCGTCGCGCTCGGCATGGCGCGGGCGCGGACGCTGCAGCATCAGGATTATTCCGTACTGGCGCTGATCGGCGACGGCGCGCTCTCCGGCGGCCTTGCCTATGAGGGACTCAACAATGCGGGTTCGTCCGGCGAGCCGCTCATCGTGATTCTGAACGACAACGGCATGTCGATCGACGGCAATGTCGGCGCGGTGAGCGAGCATCTGGGACTTTTGCGCTCGAAGCCTGCGTACTATGAATTCAAAAAAGCCTATCGTGATCTGCTCGACCGCAACGCGGTCGGCCGCGCGGTGTATGATTTTAACCATCATCTGAAAACGAATGTCAAAAAGGCGCTGCTGCCGAATTCGACGATGTTCGAGGACATGGGCTTTACCTACCTCGGCCCCGTGAATGGACACGACGTGGGGCAGCTCACCAACACGCTCAAATGGGCGAAGGACTTGAACTGTCCGGTGCTCGTGCATGTGCACACGAAAAAGGGCAAGGGCTACCCGCCCGCCGAGCGCGAGCCGGAGCGCTATCACGGTGTCGGCAAATTTGACCCGCGGATGGGCGTGCCGCGCGAGCATAAGCGAGATTTTTCCGCGGTGTTCGGCGACGAACTCTGTAAGCTCGCAAAAAATGACGAAACGATCTGCGCTATCACCGCCGCAATGCGCGACGGTACAGGCCTGCACGATTTTTCCGAGCAGTATCCCGTGCGCTTTTTTGACGTCGGCATCGCCGAGGGACATGCCGTGGCGATGGCCGCGGGCATGGCCAAGCAGGGGCTCACGCCGGTCGTGGCGATCTATTCGAGCTTTTTGCAGCGCGCCTACGACCAGCTCATCCACGACACGGCGCTCTCCGACCTGCATGTTGTCTTCGCGGTCGACCGCGCGGGCATGGTCGGCGCGGACGGAGAGACGCATCACGGCATTTTCGATGCGACATTCCTCTCGGAAATTCCGAATATGACGGTGCTGTGTCCGTCGAACTTTGCAGAGCTGCGCACGATGCTTGACCGTGCGGTGAACGAGATCAAAGGCCCCGTCGCCATCCGCTATCCGCGCGGCGGCGAGGGAGATTATAAGGAAGACAGCGGGCGGCAGAACCTTGTCGTGCTGCGCGAGGGGGCGGACATTACCCTCTGCGCCTACGGCACGATGATCAACAATGTGCTCGACGCGGCGGAGATCCTGCACGAGCAGGGCATCGAGGCACGCGTTGTGAAGATCAACGCCATCTCGCCGCTCTATGACCGCGACATGCGCGAGGTCATCGGCAAAACAAAGGCGATGCTGGTCGCCGAGGAGTGCGCGGGCGTCGGCTGCATGGGCCAGCGCATGGCGGCCATTCTGGGCTGGAACAAAATTTCGCCCGAGCGGCTGGAGCTGTGCAACCTCGGCAAGGCGTTTCCCGCGCAGGGAACGGTGGAGGAGCTGTACCGCGAGTTCGGGCTGGACGCGGAATCGCTGGCAAAAAAGGCTGCGGAGGTGCTGCGATGAGCAATAAAACAAGACTGGACGTGCTGCTCGTTGAACGCGGGCTGGAACAGACCCGCCAGCGCGCGCAGGCGATGATCATGAGTGGGCTTGTCTTTGTGGACGGGCAGCGCGTGGATAAGGCGGGCACCGCCGTGCCGAACGACGCGCAGATCGAGGTGCGCGGCAACACGCTCCGATATGTGAGCCGCGGCGGCCTTAAGCTCGAAAAGGCGATGACGACGTTTGGCCTCAAGCTGGACGGCTGTATCTGTGCCGATATCGGCGCTTCGACCGGCGGCTTTACCGACTGTATGCTGCAAAACGGCGCGACAAAGGTCTACGCCGTCGACGTCGGCTACGGACAGCTCGATTGGAAGCTCCGCTCCGACGAGCGCGTTGTGTGCATGGAACGCACGAACGCGCGCTATCTCGACCGCGACCAGATTCCTGACGAGCTGGATTTTGCCAGCATCGACGTGTCGTTTATTTCGCTGAAATTGATCCTGCCTGCGGTGCACCGCGTCTTAAAAGAGGGCGGACATGTCGCCTGCCTCATCAAGCCCCAGTTTGAGGCGGGACGCGAAAAGGTGGGGAAAAAGGGCGTCGTCCGCGACCCGGACGTACACCTTGAGGTGCTGGAAAACTTCCTGACACATGCAAAGGATTCTGGCTTTACAGTGCTTGATATCACATTCTCTCCTATTCGTGGACCCGAGGGAAACATCGAATACCTCGGGTATCTCGAAAGCGGCGATTGGGTGGAGAAGACGTTTGACCTCCAGGGTCTTGTGGAGCAGTCACACGCGGCGCTCGACCACGGGAAGGAGGGCGCGGGATGCTGAGAAAAGTCATCTTATGCCCGAATCCCTACCGCGACGCGCAGCTTCGCGTCGCGAAGGAGGCCAAGCGCGTGCTCGACGAGGTTGGCTGCCCGAATGTCGTGTGCCTGCCGTTTCGCAATCAGGAGCCGCCGGAGGGCTACGGGCTCAACATTGAGCCGCTTCAGCAGGAGATCCGCGGTGCGGACATGATCATCGCGTTTGGCGGCGACGGTACGATCCTGCACCTTTCCAAAACCGCCGCGCACCGCGACATTCCGGTGCTGGGCGTCAACCTCGGCAGCCTCGGCTTCATGGCCGAGCTTGAGAGCAAAGACCTTTTGCGCTTGCGCGACCTGTGTGACGGAAAGTATGAGATCGAGAGCCACATGATGCTCGACGTGAGCGTCCAGCGCGACGGGCGGGTCATCTACTCGAACCTTGCGCTCAACGAAGCGCTCATCGCGCGCGGCAACATCTCGCGCGTGATCCGGCTGCAAATCTTCACCGAGCAGGGGAAGCTCGTGGACGTGGCGGGCGACGGCGTCATCGTCGCGAGCCCGACGGGCTCGACGGCCTACTCGCTCTCGGCGGGCGGCCCTGTGGTCGAGCCGACGGCGCGGAACTTCATTGTTTCGCCCATCTGCGCGCATAGCGTGCATGCCAATGCCTACGTGCTCTCGCCCGAGCGGGTCATCACTGTGCAGACGGAAAAAAACAGCTACAAGCCCGTCCTTTTGAGCGTGGACGGCGGGCGCGCATTCTCACTGCGCAGCGGTGACAGTATTGAAGTGCGCCGCTCGAAATTCGACACCAAGCTCGTTCGACTGAGCAAACGCAGTTTCTGCGAGATCTTACAAAAGAAAATGTTGATGGGAGGAACCAGCAATGAAGAATGAAAGACAGGAAAAGATCCTTGCGATCATCGCCGCTTCGGCGATCGAGACGCAGGAGCAGTTGATCGACAGCCTGCGCAAGGAGGGAATCTCCTGCACGCAGGCGACCATCTCCCGCGATATCAAGCAGCTCCACTTAATTAAGGAGCCGACCGGCAACGGCACCTACCGCTACGCCGTTTCGACGCAGAAGATGCGCCTGAATCTGGCTGACCGCCTGCAGACCATCCTGCGCGAGAGCATCGTTTCGGTCGACTGCGCGCAGAATCTGGTGCTCATCAAGACGATGGCGGGCCTCGGCCCCGCGGCCGGCGCGGCGTTTGACGGGATGGATATCTCCGCCAAGGTCGGCACCGTCGCGGGTGACGACACGGTGCTGATCGTGATGCGCGAAAACGAGTCCGCCGCCGAGCTCTGCTCGGAGATCGAGGACATGCAGAGACAGCGCCAGACCAAGTAAGAACAAAATTTTGCAGGAGAATGAGCGATGCTTGAGCTTTTGCACATTGAAAATATCGCCATCATTGAGCGGGCGGACATTCTGTTCGGCCGCGGGTTCAACGCGCTCACCGGCGAGACCGGTGCGGGCAAATCCATCGTGATCGACGCGCTTGGCGCGGTGCTCGGCCAGCGCACGTCGCGCGAGCTCATCCGCACGGGCGCGGAGAAGGCGTTTGTCAGCGCGACGTTCAGCGCGGTCCCGGCAGATTTGCCGGGGCTCGCCGAAAACGGCTTTACGCCGGAGGAGGACGGAACGCTTTTATTGCAGCGCGAGCTGTACGGTGACGGCAAAAACGTCTGCCGCGTGGGCGGACGGCCAGTGACGGTCGCGCAGCTCAAGCGTATCGGCGCGAGCTTGCTCAATATCCACGGCCAGCACGACGGACAGCAGTTACTCGACGAAGAGCAGCACCTTGTCTACCTCGACCGCTTTGGCCGCGCGGAAAATGAGCTGGCAGCGTATCGCGCGCGCTATGACGCGATGAAAGAGACGCGCCGCGCGATCGACGCGCTCAAGATGGACAAGGCCGAAAAAGCGCGCCGTGTCGACATGCTGCACCATCAGATCGGCGAGCTCGAGCGCGCGGACTTGCAGGAGGGGGAGGAGGAGACGCTCCTTGCCCGCCGCAATATTCTGCGCAACGGCGAAAAGTTCATTTCCGCCATCTCCGAGGCGGACGCCTGCCTGAACGGTGGGGACGAGGGCCTTGGCGCGGTGTCCGCTATCAAGGAGGCGGAGGATGCGCTGCGTTCGCTCCTCAGCCTCGGCGATGAATTCATCACGCTCTCGGAGCGCTTGGAAGCGCTGCGCTGTGAAGCGTATGACCTTGCCGAAACGATCCGCGATAAGAAGGATGAATACGACTTTTCTCCGCAGGAGCTCGACGCCGTGGAGTCGCGCTGCGACCAGCTTTACCGGCTGAAAAAGAAGTACGGCTCAAGCGTCGAGGAGATGCTTGCATATCTTGAAAAATCGCGTGAGGAATTGGACCGCATCGAGTATGCAGACGACCGTGCGCAGCAGCTCGAGCAGACGCTCAAAAAGCAGGAAAAGGCTGCGCGCGAAGCGGCGCAGGCCCTCTCTGACCGCCGTCACGCGGCGGCAAAGGAGCTTGAGGAGCGTATTTCCCGGGAACTGCGCGAGCTCGATATGCCGAAGCTCCGCTTTGCCATCGACTTTCAGGAAAAGGACATGGGCGAGGACGGTGTGGACGCCGTGGCGTTTTTGATGTCCGCCAATGTGGGCGAGGCGCTGCGCCCCATCCAGAAGATCGCGTCCGGCGGCGAGCTGTCGCGCATCATGCTGGCACTCAAAAACGTGCTGGCCGAGCAGGACAGCGTGATGACGATGGTGTTCGACGAGGTCGACACCGGCGTTTCGGGCAGGGCTGCCCAGCGCGTGGCGGAAAAGCTCGCCAAGCTCTCGCGCACACGGCAAGTGCTGTGCGTGACGCATCTGCCGCAGCTCGCGGCGATGGCCGACACGCACTTCGGCGTGGAAAAGGGCGAGGAAAACGGCCGCACGCTCACAAAGGTCGTCGCGCTCGACCGCGCGGCGCGCCGCGGCGAGATCGCCCGCCTAAGCGGGGGAGACCACCCGAGCGAGACGATGCTCTTAGGAGCAGAGGAACTGCTCTGCGCGGCGGAGAACTTTAAAGATCAACTACTGTAAAGCAAAATCACATGTCAGAGAAAAGCGCCGCGATGCGGCGCTTTTTCGAAGAAAGGAACATTAGATGAACGAATTTGCTGAGCGCATCGAGCGGGATTTTCCGGTGCGGCGCAAGGAGAAAGAAAAAGTAGACTTCCGCACCTGGCTTGTCTACACACTCAAGGAGCTCGGCTATTCGCCGAAGCTCGAGAGCGGGACGTCGGCGCTCTCGGCGGGCGGCAATGTGACGAATGTGGTCGTCGGCGACATCGAGAAGGCAAAGATCGTTCTCGCGGCGCACTACGACACCGGCGTGCGCGAGGTCCTGCCGCCGCTCATTTGCCCGACGCGACCGGCGACGTACATGCTCTACGAGGCGCTGATGCCGCTGCTGGCGCTGGCGGTGAGCTTCCTTATTTCGTTCGGCGTGACGTTCGCGCTCAACATGCCGAATATGACGCTGCCTCTCTTTTTGCTGCTGCTGGTTGTTGGGCTCTTTTATCCCAAGTATGGCAAGAGCGAAATGAACAACAAAAATGCCAACACCTCCGGCGTCATCGCACTGCTCGAGGTCGCAAAGGCGCTGACGCCGCGCTACCGCGGCGAGGTGTGCTTCCTGTTCCTTGACGGTGGCACGCAGGGGAGCAAAGGCGCCAAGCGCCTGATCCACGCGCACCCCGAGCTCAAAAAGAAGAGCGTCGTCGTGCTCGACTGCGTGGGTGAGGGCGATGAGTTGCTGATTTTGCCGGGCAAGGCGAGCCGCTGGAACGACAAGCTGCTCGACACGATCCTTGAGCAGTTCAGCAACAGCGAGAGGAAGACCTGCTTTTTGAAGACCGACGGACTTGTTCACTATCCCTCGGACAACCGCGCGTTCACGGGCGGCACGGTCATCTGCGCGTGCAAAAAGGTCAAGGGCTTTGGCCGCTGTATCCTGCCGCGGAAAGCGACGGGGATCGACGAGGAGAACCTGTCGCTCCTGTGCGACGGGCTGTGCAAGCTCGTGATGTATTACAATCCGCAGAATACTTGATACTTGACAAGAACGATTCTTTACGTTACAATATCTGCGTTTACGGTGATGAAGCGGAGAAGTAAGCAGCGATTTCCTGCGCAGAGAGCCTTCGGCCGGTGCAAGAAGGAGAGGAAACGTGCCGAAATACACCGCGGAGCCGGCGCCCGAACGAAAGTTTTCCAGTAGGCGCGCCCCGGGAGCGCCCGTTATCGCGCGGGAGTGTGTCGGCACTCCGTGAGGCCGTTTTTGCGAGAAAACGGCGAACCAGAGGTGGTACCGCGAATTTGTTCGCCCTCTGTCCAAACGGACAGAGGGCGTTTTTTTGCTATCCGAAAGCGTCTCAAAATGTCCGAAATGAAGTAAAATAGAAATACAGGAGGAATCAACAAATGGGAATTTATGAAGAGCTGCAGGCGCGTGGCCTGCTGGCGCAGGTCACGAATGAGGAAGAGATCCGCGAAATGGTCAATGCGGGCAAGGCCAAGTTCTACATCGGCTTTGACTGCACGGCCGACAGCCTGACGGCAGGTCACTTTATGGCGCTGACGCTGATGAAGCGTCTCCAGATGGCGGGCAACCAGCCTGTCGCGCTCATCGGCGGCGGCACGACCATGATCGGCGACCCCTCGGGCCGCACGGATATGCGCAAGATGCTCACCAAGGAAGATATTGACCACAACGCCGAGTGCTTCAAGCGCCAGATGGAGCGCTTCATCGACTTCGGCGAGGGCAAGGCCGTCATGGTCAACAACGCTGACTGGCTGCTGAATCTCAACTATATTGAGCTGCTGCGCGAGGTGGGCGCGTGCTTCTCCGTGAACAATATGCTGCGCGCCAAGTGCTATGAGCAGCGCATGGAGAAGGGGCTTTCCTTTCTTGAGTTCAACTACATGATCATGCAGTCTTACGACTTCTACCACCTCTTCCAGCACTACGGCTGCAATATGCAGTTCGGCGGCGACGACCAGTGGTCCAACATGCTCGGCGGCACGGAGCTCATCCGCCGCAAGCTCGGCAAGGACGCGCACGCGATGACCATAACCCTGCTCCTCAACTCCGAGGGCAACAAGATGGGCAAGACCGCTTCCGGCGCTGTCTGGCTCGACCCGAACAAGACCAGCCCCTTTGAGTTCTACCAGTACTGGCGCAACGTTGACGATGCCGATGTGCTCAAGTGCATCCGTATGCTGACATTCCTGCCGCTCGAGGAGATCGACAAGATGGACAGCTGGCAGGGTGAGCAGCTCAACAAAGCCAAAGAGATCCTTGCCTACGAGCTCACGAAGATGGTACACGGCGAGGCGGAGGCCGATCAGGCGCAGGCAGCTGCCAAGGCAGTGTTCGGCGGCTCCGGCGAGGGCGTGCCGACGGTGGAGATCACGAAAGAAGACGGCAATGACATCCTCAGCCTGCTCGTCAAGAGCGGTCTGTGTGCATCTAAGTCCGATGCGCGCCGCAATGTGCAGCAGGGCGGCGTGACTGCTAACGACAGCAAGGTCACCGATATTGCCAAGACCTTTACCGAGGCAGAGCTGAGGGACGGCGTTGTGCTCAAACGCGGCAAAAAGAATTTCCGTAAGATGCTGCTGAAGTAACCAAATATCCGACAGATTGATCGTGCCCCGTCGTTTCTGGCGGGGCACTTTTGTTAACGTTGCCGAAATGTGTGAATTTATATCCGAACACTTGAAAAAAGCGGGTTAAAGTGGTATAACTTGAAATTGATAGTTAGCTTCATCTAACAGAAATTTGAGTAAGCTAACCAGACCGCAATTCTGCGGATCAAAAAACATGGAGGTAAATCGTTATGAGCATGGAAAAATTGGGAGCATTTGTTGGCGGCGCGCTGTTTGCAACAGTCGGCGCAAAGATTCTCGCAAGTAAAGATGCCCAGAAGGTGTATGTGTATACGACGGCAGCAGCCCTGCGCGAGAAGGAAGATGTCATGTCGGTCGTGACGAACATCAAGGAGATCGCCGGTGACGTGTTAGCCGGTGCAAAGGCATTCAACGAAAAGCGCGCGGCCGAACAGGCCGAGGTCATTGAGGATACGGCGGAGAAGGCTGAGTAAGCATGAAATGCACGATCCTGCATGAAACCCGAGGCCGCATGCGCGTGCGCACGATGCAGGGCGCTATGTCACTGCGGCAGGCGGATATTCTCGAGGCATATTTAAGGCAAATCCAAGGTATAACCAAAGCAACTGTCTATGACCGCACAGGTGACGCTGTGATCTGCTATGACGCGCCGCGCACAGCCATCATTCAGGCACTTGCATCATTTTCCTATGCCAACGAACAAGCACTCGCTCCGGAGCATAGCAGCCGCGCCATGAGCCGCGAATTTGAGGACAAGCTGATTGCATCGCTGTGCTGGCGCGGTATGAAGCAGCTGTTCATCCCGAGCTCTGTGCGCACGCTGATCACGGTCGTGCGCTCCGTGCCGTATATCAAGGCCGGGCTTAACTGTCTGCTGCATAAGAAGATTCAGGTGCCGGTGCTGGATGCGGCGGCGATTTCGGTCTCTATGCTGCGTAAGGACTTCGAGACGGCAAGCTCGATCATGTTCCTGCTGGGCATCGGTGATATTCTTGACGAGTGGACGCACAAAAAGTCTGTTGCTGATCTCGCGCAGACCATGTCCCTGAATGTGGACAAAGTCTGGAAAGAGACGGACGCAGGCTCGGTGCTTGTGCCGGTGGCAGACGTTCAGGTCGGCGACCGCATTGTCGTTCGTACCGGCGGTGTGATCCCGCTTGACGGCAAAGTTGTCTCCGGTGAGGCGATGGTCAATCAGGCGTCCATGACGGGCGA
>OKRW01000681.1_pt1 | contig 32928 bp, 30 predicted proteins | sample 1601151 | NCBI WGS metagenome assembly OKRW01 (sample SAMEA3541471, study PRJEB24748) | human gut metagenome | biome: human gut; feature: human-associated habitat; material: faeces | place: China | collected 2012 | reverse complement strand
GATACCCGCCAGATCCACCGGGATGATCGCCTTCGTCCGCGGCGTGATAGCCCGCTCCACGGCCTCATAGTCCATCTCCAGGCAGTCCTTCTGTACATCCACGAAGACCAAGGTAGCCCCTACATGCGTCACCACCGACGCACTCGCCGTATAGGTATAAGCCGGGACGATCACCTCGTCACCCTCGCCAATCCCCAGCAACCGCAGGGCCATTTCCCCGCACGCCGTCTGTGATCCGAGGCAGACTGCCTTATCTACCCCTACAAACGCAGCCACTTCCTTTTCCAGTTTCTTCGTACGCGGTCCGGTGGTGATCCATCCAGACAGTATGGCGTCGCGCACTTCCGCAGCCTCCGCCTCCGTCATATCAGGCGGAGAGAAAGGCACATTACGCAGTTTCATTGTCATAAACAAAATTATTTAGTTGATGAATATTTCTCACAACGAGGGCTTCAGCACATGGCTCCACAGTTGCGTACACAGCGATACCGCCGCACGCTCCCGATACACCATGTCGTGCTTCCATCGGTTCGCATACCACCGACGAAAGCGAAAAACCACCTCCCTCATCCTGTTCTTGTGTTCTTCCGGCTCCACTTCGGGAACCAATATATCCTGTATGCTTCGATCCACCAGTGCCTCGTCAACAGGCAAGTCAGGAAAGACCGAAGCCTCAAAGCCCAGATACCGCACACAGATAGCATTCAGCACCGCCAGATACGGCCTCATCCCCACCCTGTCCAGCTGCGCCAACAGCCAAGGCCAGTCCACGGGATGCCTCCTGACGTAGAACGCCCAGTCCAAGACGATACGCAGGCTGATGTCCACCGAGGCAAAATGCTCCCCACTATGGCGCAGCAGATACAGCGAGTTGAAGCGTGCGGAAGGCAAGGAGACGTTCGCTATTCCCGATGGCTCCACCTCGTCAAGCTGCCCCTGCAAGATAGCCTCTATCTCGGCCGTCGAACGATGCGCATGCACATTGAGGAAACTATAGTGATTCTCCACCATCGTCTGCCCCAGTTGAAACACCGAGTGCTTGTGGTGCGAGTTGTCTATCTCCACCCCAAACCGCGCCTGCAACCGCTCGTCCGCCTCCTGCTGTTTGCCAAAGAGAAAGATGTCGATATCCCCCGTCGGGCGATGCTTCGGCACAGGCCATGCAAGCGACAGCCCATACCCCTTCAGGAGCAGCATCCGCACCCCCATCTCGGCATAGAAAGCAGCAAGACCCGCTATCACCTGCCTGTGGTGTTCATACATCCGCTCCATGCGCATCACCATTCCCATCCACTCCAGCACCACCTCCTTCGGCGGACGCTGCCCAGCGGGAAGTTTCTCGACCACGTCAAAGACGATACCTCCCACCCCTTGGCGGAAAGCCCGCTCCTTGATCTCCCGCCAGTCGATATCGGCAGGCAGGTCCACAACCTCCTCCCTCACCGCCATCCGCAGCAGAAGCAACAATGCCCGGTCGTTATTTCTCACGACACACGCTCTTGATGACCTCCACATACTTCTGAGTACCCACCTCGCGCGTCAGGTTGTCCATCACAAACTGTCGTCCGTTCCGTCCATACCTCCTGCAGAGTTCACGGTTCTCATAGAGTGCGATGATCGACTCCTTAAACGCCTCCTTGTCCCCCGCCTTGGTAAAGACTCCACATTCGTTACCTGCCAAAATATCCTTCAACTCATTCTCGTCGAAGTTGGCCAGCACAGGCCGCGATGCCGACATAATACTCCACGTCTTGCTCGGCACACTATTGGCACCCACCCCAGGCTTCGAGATGACAAGGCCTGCATCCCCCAGCGAGAATACATAGCTGATGTCCTCGTAGGGCTGAAACGGCAGCATCGTCACGTTTGTCAGTCCGTCGCGCGCCACAATCTCCTCCACCTGCTTCTTATAGGCACCTTCGCCTACCAGCACCAAGCCAATCTGCGGATGCGACACCCTCAGTTCCTTCATCACCTCCAGCAGCATATCCATATTCTGCGTCAGTCCGATATTACCCGAATACTCAATGTAGAACTTCCCTCGGTCCAAATGATACTTGTCAAAAAGTTTGTTCTTCTCACGCGGCACATCCACCACGGCGTTCTGATCCACCCAGTTATAGACCACCACGATCTTATCCTCGGGCACGCCCTTCGCAAGCAACAGTTGCTTAAAGTCTTCCGAAATCACAATGATTTTGTCAGTACAAGCATAGGTGATCTTCATCACCAACGAACCGATATTCCACAACAGTCCTCCTTTTTTAGCCAAGCCCGTTCCTGCCAAAGAGTCAGGAAACAAGTCTTGTGCATTAAAGACCACAGGTTTCCTACGAAGCAACTTGACCAATGGTAATTTCAGTCCTTGAATCGGAGGCGTACTGTCTATAAAGACCACGTCATACCCTTTCGTCAGACAATACCATAATTGTATCACCTCGCTCAACAGATAGCGCAAAGCCCGCGCTATCGGATTCTTCCCCTCTCCATACAAGGGAAAGCGATAAATGCTAACCTTGCCACCACACTTTTGCTCATGTCGTTTCCACACGACGTTCGAATCCACATCTCGTGTCGGCGTGGGTACTGTCAGCACAGACTCTATACCTTCTTCAGCACACCGCTCCATCACATTGTCCAAGATATACAAACCCGCACAAGTTTCTGGATAGTAGTATGCCGCTGGGAAAAACACTTTCATAAAATTTTATTCTGTGATAAATTTCACTTCAGTCACCAATCTCTCAGCCAGTTCCACAGCTCCCTTCGGAGTATCGTCCGTCACGATCACATGTCCAGAACGAGACAGACTACTTGTCACAGGAGGTATCACGTCGCCCTTCTTTGGATAAATCTCCCAAAGATACACATGGGGATTACTCAATACCTCCGTGTTAGAAATACTCACAAGCTTTCCAGGCTTCGGACAGAAATAACGGATACAGACACCTTTGGGCTCTTCTTTGGCGCTTAAGTCAGGTTCCACACCCAAAGCCACATCAATAGCCGCTGCCACCATATCAACGCCCGTACTCAAATGAGTCAACTCTGTAGAAATAAAATCTCCACCAAGGCGCGCACCAACCTCCATCAAATACGCCTTACCGTTCATCAACTTAGCCTCAGCATGACAAGCGCAATTGTTCACTCCCAAAGCCTTCACACCTGCAATAGCGGCAGCCTTCAGCGTTTCAACATCAGCGTCAGAAAAACAGGAAGGTTGATTATGCCCCAACTCCACAAAATGCGGAGCGTCCGTCGTCTTTTTATCAGTCACGGTAAGCACGTTCACCTTGCCGTTCCATACAATGATCTCTATAGAAAACTCGGGGCCCTCTATAAACTGCTCTATCAATACAGAATGATCCCGACTTTCATTCAGAGCCTCACCATAAGCTCTGATGAAATCACCCTTATCCATATTACGAGAGACCTTTGCAATACCTCTTGAACCTGAATTGCGGGACGGTTTCAATATCGCATCGGTATCAAACTCGCTCTGTAAACGACGCCAAGCGTCCTCGGCATTCTCCGTTAAGATACTTTTTGGCGAAGGCGCATTTCCTTTTTCAAAAGCCTCACGCATCAAATGCTTGTTAGTGGCCCTGATGGCTTGCTCACGCGTAATACCCGAAAGCCCAAACTCGTCATTAATTCGCCCCATTACGCTCATGCTTACTTCCGAGCAAGGATGTATCACGCCATCAATCTGCTCCTCACGCAATGCTCTCATGACCTCCTCCTCCGAGGTGATGTTCACCACCAAGGCCTTGTCGGCATATTTAAGTCCCACAGCATTGGGATTTCCATCCGCAGCGATGACATATATACCCAACTCTTTAGCCTTCTTTATCACTGGCAGCTGCAAGATGCCCGCTGCAAGCACCAAAAGTCTTTTCTGCATAACATTTAGTGATTTACGTTCTCTCTAAAAAGCACCGTCTTAATAGTCTTCAGAACAATCTTCACGTCCATCCAAAAGTTAAGATGCTCCGCATAGTAGTTATCATTCTTCATTTTTTCTGCCCCATCAATACTATTACGGAAATACGCTTGGTTATAACCCGTAATACCAGGCTTGATGGTCAATACAGACGGGTATTTCTCCTCATATACATGGAGAAAATCCGGCGTATCTGGACGAGGCCCGATAAAACTCATCGTACCGTTAAGTACGTTCAAAAACTGCGGAACCTCGTCAATACTTGTCTTACGCATCAATCGCCCGATCTTTGTTACACGCGGATCATCATCACCATTATACGTATCCCCATTTTCCATGCGAATATCCGGCGCATTCATGATCATTGAACGGAATTTATACATTCCAAACATCTTTCCACCTTTGCCTATTCTCTTGGCTTTGTAGAAGATGGTACCCTGGTCAGAACAATAAATGATTGGTCCAAGCACACAAATGAAGATTAGCACAAAGGGCAAAGCCAACAAGCCGATGGCAATATCCACCAGCCTTTTTCCAAAAAGTTTATACATAAGAGATTTTAATTATTTAGCGAACCAAGGATGCCGTTCCCGTTCAAATAAGGACAAAGCATCCGCTTTGACCAACGCACGCTGACCAAAAAAGTGATACCATACAACAGCGAGGGAATACAATTCCCCGATGTATGGTTAAGCAAAAATATGGTTACAAAACGCTTCCCTTATGGGAAACTATAGACAGTTTTAGGATTCAGAGTTCCTCATCATGGTATCGCTCCATGCCCTGCCGCCACTCGGATGAGGATAAGATTTACAACAACGCCAACGTACCGCCCTATCGGTCTATGTCTATTGTGCCTATTTCGTTAAGGCGAAAAACAACATCACCCCAACACCACGGGGCGCTTTGGTTTCTCTATTCCCCGTTGACTCAATCTTCTTGCATACATTGACTGAGGGCTAACATGCACACCGGCTTCTGTAGCAGCCCATTGATACTTGGGGCTACCAGCTTTCAAAGCACTCATAAAAGGAGCTTTCTCTTTTAGCCACTTGTCCAACCACAACTTCTTCTTTATGACCTCCTCTACGTTTGAAGTGTTTGCAGGATGCACCTCTACATAATAGACCTTTCCATCATAGCCGACCGCATAATCCCACCGCGATTCATTGGGATAGAGCATCTTAGTTTCTTCGTCAATATTCAGGCTACCATCAAGCCTTCTGGCGTCCTTCACCATCACTGCCCGCTTGTCAGCCTTTACTATTGCCTGCAATCCTTCACGATAACCATGCTGCACGTCCGGCGTATTCTCTATGGCCATCCGAAAAGAGCAATTGGCTTTATCCGCTCCTGCTGTCTTTTGCTTCTTACCCTTACTCATCACAATACTTCGTTACAAGTTCAGAAGCCCGAGTTGCAAAGGAAGAAAGGCCACCCCATTCGCTCACGACGGGTTGATCGTCCAAAGCATCAAGGGAGGAAATATCAACACTCTCCACCTTCTCACCCTTTCTTTCAAAAGCGTAGGTTCTGATAGACTTGTCAAAGATACCAGCAAAGATACCAGCCCCTTTCCCCGATACATCAAAGAGTTTTGCCAATCCTGCCTCTCGGTTATTATTAGCCGATTTTTTTAGGATGTTGAAAGCCCACACAAACTCGAGAGGGACGGTAGAGTGAGTAGATACGATGACTTTTTTGCCCATCTGTACCAACTCCAGTATTTCCAACAGCACCGACATGATCGCTTTGGGATGAAGTCCCATCTCTGGTTCCTCGATCACAATATAATCATACTGATCCTTGTTGAGCAACTGCATAGGAGGCCCCGACACACAGTAGAATCCCATCAGCAAGGGCATAAACTCCTTCTGTCCAGCGCTCCACGTCATAAACGGCATATCCATCCCGTCCACCTTCATACGCATTTTGCGCTGTCCGTTTTCATTCTCAAGTTCCACTCTTCCACCATGAAAAATAGAAGAATCAAAAGATCTCTTCTGCGCATTCTTCAGGCGAGTTTTAACGGGAAACAAGGTAGTATTCCCTCCCAAGCCGATCGACATAAACACACGCAGAATCTCACTAAATTGGCGCAACACATAAGGAGCCGTAGGGTCAAACTCTGAAAACGCCTTGGGCCGCCCATCCGAAATGCTAAACACCCTTTGAGCAGGTATGTAGAAAACCTTCTCCTCCGCCTCCTTCACCTTATTCTTCATCAACGAAATGACAGCAGAAGCCTCTCGCCCGTCATAAACTATTTTGGTGTTCTCCCCCCAAATGCCAGCCATACCATTGCCGAAGTACGCCTCCAACAAATAGGAAACATTACTCTTGCTGATGATATAATTATACTTCCTCAGCGTCTCGACAATGGGTTCCTTGTCCTCCAACAGTTTCAGCAGTTCAAGAAACAGGCTTTTACCCGAAGCTTGCGCGCCGACAAGAATGGTAAGATCACCAAACTCCACATGAGCCTTGCCTATCGGTCCAAAGTTTTCTACTTTCAGTTCATTCATATCTCAAATGTCAAATGAAGTCTGCAAATATACACTTTCCTTTGCTTCCCTGCAAATTTTCCCCAAAATTTCTTGCCGTATCGCAGCTGTAGTTCTAGTTGTTTCCCTCACCAGCATGTATTTGAGCATAGAATAGGTCAGCAATTCGGGATGAAGATGCTAAAACATATCAAACATTTCAGAAAATTCTTTCCTACATTTTTTGTCATAGCCTTGTCTCCAAATATGTAGTCAATATTTTTTTCACTCTCAGTTTCTGTGCGTATTCATGAAGTAAAGACACATTGCGGGCCTCCTTTTTGAGATAGTTGTCTATCACCTCACCGCAAACATCAAGCCCAATCTTGTTTCGGTACTTTACGGCATCACAGACTGTTCGCTCCATATCCGTAATGAGTACTTCGTATACTGATATGTTCTTCTTTACTATACCAAACTCCAAATTCTCCTTTTTCCAATAATAGAGGTCAATCGGTGGATATTCGGGCAAGCGCACCTTTCGTTTGGCTTCAATGGCAATGCAAGTAGCGGAAGGCACTTGCGTGGAAAGCCCATAATGAGCAAACGCACTATACAGGCAAAGCACTCCATGCGGAACTATACGCTCCACATCTATCATGTTATTTGCCAACGCAGACATTTCCACATAAACACCATTACGAATCCGCATAAGCGTTCCGTCTTCTATTGCACGGCGAAGCTGTTCATACTCGCCACGGCTTTTCACTTCGCCAGTGGTTATGAACCCTCCTCGTTGTTTGAGCGTGTCAATAATTTTACTTCTATCCATACCCCTCTTATTTTCGTGCAAAGATACAACTGCTTATTGAGAATAAAGAACGTTTCTTGTTAAAAGTTACGGAGAATATATATAGCACCCGTAACACCTTACATTGCCATCACGCTTCGGTTGGCGCTCTATTTAGGGCATGACACTGGCCTGTATCAGTTTTACATGCTCCGTTTTCATCCTTTCCACGATACCATCAGAAGGCTCATCCCTTACCTATTACGCCGACAGTATTAACTGACCGTAAGCCATCACTTTAAGACTGTTAAGCCACAAAGTGAGAAACCTTGAAAACCTATAGTATAGTACGGCTTTCACCGTTTACTTACACAAGAGAAGTTATTAGATATTCTTCCTCTATCCATTTCTTCCTGCAAAAACGAATACACATATTGAGGAGACTGAAAATATAGCCCTGTATTCGGAATCTGCAGCAAACGATAAGTTTCAGAGTCATACAACACACCGAGAGCTTGACGAATCGTCATCCCTCTCTTTTCAACGAGAAGCGTGGCGACATCACGCTCCATACACTCCAGCATATATTGAAAATCTTTATCTGTCACTTTCATAAAACACGAAGAAGTTTAATGGCACGTTCAGTACAAAAAGCCCACTGAAAAGTAATACCCTCTGGATACTGAATACGTCTAATAAATGTTGAAAAATCTATGTAACCAGCCTGAAGATTAAAAATCTGCCTACCAATCTTGTCATTGGCTATCGGCCCATACACCACGTCATAATCATGAAGAGTATCTGACGATTTACGATTTGCCAAAACAAACTTGGCCCATTCCTCAGAGTATTCCTCAAAACATAGAAACTTCAACCCATCAAGAGTAGAATCATCAAATTCAAAGCAATTAACCACCACGTCCCCACCGAACGCTTCCACTTTGAATTGCGCCATTTCCTTTGCCTGTTGCTCCTCAGCGGAAAGATAGAAAGCTCGTCCAAAGTCCTTTGCTGGGCGAGACTTAGCAAGGTCTATCACCTCTACTTTCATATTAGAACCATGAAATAGCTTCATAACAACTGCCCTCCTTTCCTATGACAATAAGCAGCAAGCGCCTCCACTTGATCCTCAAACGTCAGCGTGTGAAGAATATTGTAGTGTCTCTCCGCATACTCTATGCCATCATGCAGACAGACATAGCGGAAAGCCTGCATATAGCTTAACCCAAAACGACGGGCAAAGAGCTTTATGAGCATAATGATGTATTCTATCTTGTCAGCTATCATAATTGGATGTTGACGAGCCACTAATGCCCGTCCAGATCGCAAATTTACGCTATTTCCACGACACAGGCAAATATTTCGGCAATATCTTGACGAATATAGCCTATTTATCCTTTATGTTATACTTTGCCAACCTATCCTTTTTCAGAGTTTCCTCCATCTGATAGAACAAAGAGTCTTGATAACAAGATACGTAAGCCGTTCTATTAAAGAACTGTATCCTATGAGACTTGAACAAAAAGTAGCTCCTGGGCTCAGTCAGCCTAAACAACCTCGTCAAATAGGGGCACACGTCTTTATCATCACCATGAGGATGCTGAGGAAAGACATAAGCCTCCGTGAGTTGCCTATCATCAAACAGCAAATCTTTCTGATCATAACTACGTGAGGTCATATACTTGATCCCATCTATCATCGGCGCGCCCTTTGCCGTTTTGCCTCTTTGTCGCTGACTTGCACATAGCACCTTCATCATCATTTGAGGCACCACATATTGAAACTTGTGCTTATCCTCGTCTATCGCCTTTGCAGTACACAGAAGGGCCAAGTAAGCCAAGAGAAAATGCTCCCGATAATAAAACTTCCTACGAATCGTCAAGTCAATTACCTCAAGATCCCAAGTATTCTGAAAACGCGAGAAATTGAAGGTGTCAAAGTTAGGCCTTCTACATTCCTCCCATGCAAGATACAAGTTAGAGGCAAGATAGAGACACGCATAACCCGAGGGATTGAAACGCCCAGGCCCCACAAGGTGCTCCAAGCGGTCGGACAAGACAAACATGCCCTTTCTATCATATAACTCATATTTTTTAGCATCCCGAACCCGATAAAAATCGGTATGCTTCTTGACGACAGACGTCAGGTGCTTATATTGTGGCAACCCAGTTTTCTCATCAAACAACAAACGGTAAAGCCCGTCTGCCGCATACAGTTCATTGTCCGACTCAGCTTTAACGAGAGCGTTGATCTTTTTTATGATGGGGACAATCCACCTTGTGAGCCGGTCCTTCTTCTCGCAGGCCTTCGCCCCAAACAAATGTATATGCCCAAACTCACACTCATCAATTTTCCCCAGTTCATCCTCAAAGAACTCCTTTGCGACAGCACACAAAGACTCTATAGAGTGATACTGCTTCTCGCCTTTTCCCGCTTTCGAGAGATGGAATCCATACAAAGCATGAAAAAAATCCGCAAACGTCCCCATATTTTTAAAAAGGTAGGAGCGCCCGCCCTTTAGAGGCGCGCCTAAAGACAACTGTGTAGGCTGTCTTGTCACCGATTGTGTGTGTAAAAACTGCTAAGGGCATCGGTTGTAATATCTTTCTAGTATACCTCGGCACTGTTGACATGCTGAATAGCATCATCCAGCCGATAACCATGCCATTGTATAAATAAATTCTTCTGTTTCTGAGCAAATCTGTACAACTTGTCAGAAGCATCCCCGCATAACGAACGGGCATATTTCTTCTTCACCTCCTGATCAATCCAGGGGCAACACATCGTTTCCATGAAAGTCAGCACAGCCTCAGTATTGCTTTCCGTTGCATCCGTTAGTGTCTTTACCTGCTGGTCTATCCACCCCAAGAGACGATCTTTCAGGTCATGATACCCCGCAGCGTCCTTGATAAAATGCAGCATTTCAAAAACTGTAAAGAAATTCAAGCCTGCCGACTTCTTCTCACATTTCTTCCAAAAGTCTGTCAACACCTTGGGTGCTATTTGATTTTTCGGCAACATGATTTTCTCCACTTCCAAGATATTCAAGATTTCCATCAAGTTATAGTTTTCCGGTGTCGCATTCAATAAAAAAGAGGCTATCTCGTCACTTATCTTGTCATCCAAAGTCTCCACGAAATACGCAGGAAATTTCTCAGACATCAAACACTCATCTATCTGATATCTACCGCGCACAAAGAGCTGCAACTTATTGATTATCGAAACCACCTTCAGCGAGGTGCTCATACGCATATCGCAACTCAGGAAATAGAAGACCACCTCTACGATACTTTTGGCAAAATCTATGAACCCTCGCTCATATTTCTCCTTGATTTCCAGCCCTTTATCATTGATACTCCCATCAGCTATCGCCCGGCAATACTGAGCATACAAGAGATTGAAATCACGGACGAGAAGCACCACTCTCTTTTGTATCACACCCAGAAGAAATGAGGTTATATCCTTGTATTTCATATTCTCACCGCATGTACACATAATGGTGCGCACCTCGTTGACAAAAGTCTTAAAATCCAAGACAGCAGGCGTGTCAAAGCGGTTGTTTTGAGAATGGACAAACCCTTTAAAAGTATCCAGACGATTCTGAAAGCGTTCGTTTATCAAACGCAAGATCAGCCCCTTGGCAATAGATATAGCCTCGACAAAAGGCCGCTGAGCAAACTCCACCACCTTCTCTTTATTGATACTAAGCCCGTATTTCTTCAACTCAGATCGATACAAAGAGAAAAAGCGATTCCGATCCTCTCTAACATTAAAATACAGAAATCCATCGTCAACATAACGGTAGAAGACATAATCCCTATTGCGCACTTTATTGTCTTCCCCCATGCGTCTTTCCACATTGCGGTCTATCCGCTGAAGAATAATCTCAGCATAAATCCGCGAAAACTCGGGTCCAATGATGATTCCCTCTTTAGAAACACGAAATTTATCCTGCAGCCGCCAAAAATCATACGCCATGCTTCCTTTACAGTCCTCCATTTCATGATCAAACATCGCCATGGACAAAGACTCCGGCTGGATACTATCAAAACAATGCTTCAAATCCAACTTGGTCATGCATCGGAATTTCTTCTCCGCGCGCAGAAAGCGATAGTCCCCATAGAAGAAATTGATATTCTTGAAATACTTGTACGCGAAAAAATGCTTCAAACTCTCGCTTGTATCAACGGGACTAGCATCATCTGAATACACCTTGTGGAATCCTTTCTGCTTTTTCTGACAATCAGCCACCTTGTACGGGAAACGTATTGAGAAGTTACTTCGCATACAGTAGTCTATGATCAGCATCTTGTAGCGATCATAAAAATCCACCATTTCCACCTGGTGAAAGGGGTGGACCACCGTCAGCCTACGCCCTTCCCGATGCCCGTCCTTGCTTATCGAATACTGAAAGCTACGACGCTCTGCGCCCTTCCGTCCCCCCAGAATCTCCAAAAAATCCTTCAGCCCAGGTTCATCACTATGACGACGGGCCACAAGCATCCCCTCCTCCACCTCTATCCCGTAATACTTCAAAAAGCGGGCAAAGAAACGATTGGAGTAAAACACAGGCCGTTCATAAGGAAGCACGTCAGAAATGACCACCCGATACTTCGACTTAGAGACACGAAGCAACTTACTCATCTTCCCTGTCCTTTCTTGAATAATAGATACGCTGCAGATCCAGCAACACCCTGCCGAAACGATTGTCCTTATGAATCCTCCGCTCCCTGAATCCTCGAGCAAACGAGAAACCATGCAGCTTGCTCACGATGAGGTCCACGTTCTTCTTGTACCCATTATCTTTTCCGTAATTGAACAGATTGGCTGGAGGGCAAAACGTCTCCTTACAATCAATCTTTTCTGCCAAATACCCATCCAATTCTTCCAACTGCGCTAGATTCGTCAAATGTTTATTTGAGTAATAAACACCCGTCGCCACAAAATTCTTACGCCCAGAGAGCAACCCGTTAGAAGTCAAGACTTCCAGACGGTCAAACAACTGATGCAAGGCGTCACGTCGTGGAACTTCTTGGCCACGAGTATCGACCCTCCTACGATAATGCGAACACTGCGCATAAATTTCAAAAATGGCGTCGATAAGAGTTTTGTATTTTTGATAACGCTTCTGCGACAAGCATACGTCCAGTTTCCCCTTCCTATATACAAATTTATCCCCCAAATAGTCAAACTCTTTCTCCATAGTCGTCCCATCCCAACACGCTATGTATTTCTTCTCCGAACCATTGTGCAGCGCCAGACCTCTCTCTTTAAAAACACCATCCACCACATTCCAGTAATGCTCCTCGTCCCCTTTTGCAGGATCTGCCACTATCAAGATATCATCCACATACCTTTTGTAGTAGAACACCCCCTCTGTTTGCTTGATTCTCTCATCTATAGGACGCATAAAGAGCTCAGCCAAATGAGACGAGAAAGACAGTCCCCTTGGAAGCCCCATCCCCTCTTTATTTTCAGCTTTGTCATTATACGCATAAAAGAGCCCTTTCAGGTACTTCACCGTCTTTTTCGAGACGAATCCGTCATCAGCCAGTTTGCTAACGAGCCCCTGCTGAGGTATTGACTCAAAAAAGCTACGGATATCAGCACGGATCACTATTTTGGACATACCATTATCCAGTAATCCCTTTATCTGCTCTATGATCACATCCCTATTGGCAGGGTAAAGCCTGTAACACCTTTTCAATTCCAACTTGACAATCTGACTGACGAGCACCGTATCCAAGTTGTTTGAGGCAAATGCCCTATGCCCTTTGATGGTAAGAGATTTTATTTCCAGTTTGGCCTTTCCCCTACTGATATCTAACGCCTTTTTCTTCAACTCCTCCTTTTTCCTCTCATCCATTTCGTCTTTCAGATCCTGGATATCTTGCTGGAGCGAGTCACGCTCCTCCTTTGGAGAAGAGCGTAGTTGGGAACGAAGCGATTTCAAAACTCTAGAAATCTCCTTCACTTCCGATGAATAGAAATCCGCCCTCAACTTTCCGCGCTTCTCTTCGCTTTTCATGATTCGCCAAAGAGAATCGAAATGATAGAAATCAATAACTTCCTGAGTCATAAATTACAAACAGATGCAAATGTTTAAAATCGGAGACAAGAGTAACGGCAATTTATTATTTTCTTGCGCTGATTACTCAACCATGCCCTTTCGTACATTTTGCATAGCAAGCTTTCTTAATTGTTCAATTCCGGCAGTAGGTATACTATCTCTGAGTTTTTTTGCAGATTCGACAAACTCCATTATGGCAGGATTTACAACATACATCTGATTTACTTTTTTTTACAATCTCCAAAGTATTAAAACAGCCTAATCTTGACTGCAAAGCTGCTAAGGAAGAGATGACATCTTCAGCCTGTTCAGTTATTTTTGTAGCATTCTTAAGCTGATCTATACTTTTCTGGATAGCCTGAATATCAAAGATATGATGCTGCTGATTGTTTGATCTGTGATTTTTGTGATTGCAGTCGCTGCCTATGGCGTCCCGTAAGTCATCCATATCAATATCGTAGAAATGAAGCTTTGGTGGTTGTCCCATTTGCAACTCTGTTCGATCCATCTCTACGCAGACTTTTACATAAGTAGATATCATGACATCAGAATCCAAATATGTTTCAAAGACGTATTTTTTTTCTTCGCCATCCCAAGGGCTATCAATCTCTGAAAAATGATTAACTATGATTTCCGCATCAACATCTACAAAAAGGAGCGCGCGGATATATTTTGGCTCAACAGCCAATACTTCCATATTTTTTACACTCCTCTTCAAAGTCAAAGACTTAATTGCTACATCAGAAATATCCGCGCCGCAAAATCTTTCTGAATACAACGAAGCATCTTCAAGAACCTCCTCAATATGTCTGCGATATGGTTTCTCCAATCTTATCCCCTCCTCCCTCAAATAGTCTTTCAGCCTAGCGACATCCTTCTTGTCCAGCTCCTGCTTTTCTTCCTGCTCATACTTTGGCATTCGTCTTAAAACAAAGTCTTCCAAATATGCATTAGGCTCCTGACATACAAAAAGTGTTGAATTAAACTCTTTCATATCTCTGTCGGCCGAAAATAGTTGAATTTTTTCTATGCTATTATTTTTAGCATATTTTTCAAGAGAAACAAGAATGAAAGCATCAGGAAATTCTTTATCCTTTCCTTTATCTCCGAACGGTTTTTCCTTAGCAAAATATTTATCTATTACAATATCAAGAAGGTCTGAAGCGTAACTTGTTGGAATGACTATCACCCCAGCACGTTTAATGTGCTCAGAAAATGAACCCTCTGCAATAGATTCATATTTGCAGGAAAGCGATTTGTACTCTTTCACAAACTCGTTTACATCTTTTGTATTACCCATAATAGAGGCCTTTCGTTCGACCTCTTTAAACTTAAGTTGTGTATCCTGCATATAATGCCTTATCCACTCTCTCTTAGCTATATCGGGCATTATTATTCTTATCCAACCCGCTTCTGCTAATTCGAATAAACGATAAACAGCCCCAGACTTTTTAAAATACCCTTGATTCTTGAAAATCGAAGTGTCAATAAAGACATAATCAAGTGGTTTGTCCATATTTAAACGATTAATTTGAGAGTATACCACAAATACAGCGTCCCCGCTATTTTTCAGCACAAGCGGAATTCTCCGTGGATTGCCCCTGTGCTTATATTATTCAACCAACCCTAAGATATCATCTACACTAATAGTTTCTCGCTGGAAGAAACTGATATTTTCTTTCAACTTCTTCTCATCCCAATTCCACCATTTCAATTCCAAGAGCCGTTGAATAATCTCGGGCGAGAAACGGTAGCGAATCACCTTGGCTGACACACCACCAACTATAGCGTACGGGGGAACATCCTTGACAACCACTGCTCCTGCAGCAACGCAAGCACCATTTCCTATATGTACTCCTCCTTTGACAAGTACATGAGAACCGATCCACACATCGTTGCCAATAAAAACACGCTCATCCTCGGACTTGTGTGTAAACACCTCGTTCTCTACCCAACATTCCTGAAGCGCATTGATCTTCTGCGTGAAAATCGGAGACGTTGAAACACACTGCATCGAATGACTACTCATTCCAATGCGACAATGATCAGCAATCGAACAAAACTTGCCTATCTCCGCATTCTCTATGTCTGTATTGGCAGCTATATAAGTATATGCCCCGATTTTTGCTCGCTTAGCCTTTACTCCGCGATAGATATAGGCCGATTTATCGACCTCGGCATTTGCAGAAACAAAGGAAAAATTCGAGATTCGGGGATTAAAGAGGTTTTTCACCATCCCCTTTATATAATGTGCTATTGGAAACATATCACTTCAAATTCTTCTTTAAAACTTCAATTTGAAAATATGGATTCCATTCGTCGTCTATTTCCTTCATACACGCACGACGAACCTCATCGCGTTTTAGCCCGTTGTCATCAAACCATCTGTCAATTTGTCCTGCAAGGTCATTCACGTTGTTCCGTTCGAAATACGAACCCGTAACACCCTCTTTAATCGCCTCAAATTCTGGCATCTGGTACGGAAAGTCATTATGGGTGATACATGGAGTACCAAACACCATAGCGTGCATGGCAGTAAGTCCAATATTACCAGGTGCCACGCAGAGATCAGCATTGTATATGAGCGAGCTCAACTCAGTTTCATCATAACAAGGTCCATAAAACCAAACTTGCTTTTCAAGGCCAAGACTCCGTGTCAACCATTTCAGCTCTTCAGCCTTCTCGCCGCCACCTATAAACGTCAAATTATAGTTCCGTCCCTTATCGCGACACACAACCATAGCCTTCAATATCTGATCCAACTTTTTCACAGAGGTAAGTCGACCAACAAAGAAAAGATTCTTATTATCATTACCAAAATGCTCTTGATAAACAGACGTTTCCTGCAATTGTTTCCTTACTTCTATTTGCTTGTCATAAGCCAACGAGTTATGAATCGTATATAGCTTGTCAGGATCAAACCCTTCCTTTATCATTAACTCCCTCGCATAGTTGCCATAACAGAACACCCCACCATTTGGCAAATGAAACAAGACCTTTTTTATCAGCTCCTCAATTCTCGTTTCCTTTCCATACCAGGCATGAGACCAAAAATATACTTTCTTTTTTGGTTTGAAAAGCCGCGCAAGTACACAAAACACCCATGTGCTCAAAGCACGGGTCTCGCCAAGAAGGACATAGTGGTCATAATCCTTGAACAACTGAGCTATGATCTTGGGTTGCCAATACCAACCACCAAAGAGACGCTTGGTATGTGATTCCGTCACGCTTCCTTTGAGGAGCGCATAATCCATTTTCTTCACATCACTCATCGCATCGCCAAACACCCATCCACAATTAAATGTTTTATCAATCAGGGTAAAGATATTTGTGCGATAGTGCTGTGCAAAATTATATATTATACAAAGTTTCATTGTTTTTTATTTAAGTATAGAGCACCCATATCGTCCAACGCTTTGTTAGACCATCGGTGGAAGACGCACCCAGCAGGGGTAAGCGTTATTTCGCCAAACCAAATACGAGATCCATTAGAATAAAGGTCAATACGGACCAAATCCATATCTGCAGCTAAAGTTTCTGCACACTTAATCATATCTTTCAAGTTCTGCGGTCTTGAAATCAAAGGGATTGTTTTGTCAAATCCCTTATAGTAGTCATACATCGGTTGCCAATCCAAAGAATATGGAAGATAATCAGCATGGCCTGTTTCACGCCCACTACAAGCAAGCACACATACAACCTTACCATGGATGCACATAAATTTATAGTCTGTAGGAAAACCACCTCCTCCGTCATCTATAAATTCTTCGCAAACTGCACACTTTTCTATCTTTGAATAGTGTTGTTCTGTATAACTATAATCCTTGACCTTAAACCATTCTGCAAGTTGTTGCTTGCATTTTTTGACCTCCAGTTTTGATTTATCCAGACATATAATATTCATACCTGCCCCAAAATTCATTTTCAAAGCAAACTTTTCTGGTAAAGTATCAAAGATAATGTCGTCGGCAGAATCATAATGGTTTAATAAAGGTATCAAGGTGTTTTCATAACCTTTTTCAGTAACATATTTCCGAACCTTATATTTATCTGCCAACTCAAAATATCTTAGAAACTCTCCTTTTATAGCTTTCTTATACCATATTTCGGACAAATCTTTCGGACAGATAAGATTTGGGATCCTTTTATGGTTATGTATATAAGAGATGCAATATGAAAGAGACGGAAACACTTTTGCGACAAAGCGTACATTGATTTTTTGTAATATATTCATTTCAACCTATTAAGAATTTGAGATAATGCTTGTAAAAGCACAATGCTGACGGCAGGTATTCATGCATTAAGAGGTGTCGTAGGTTGTGCTTACTTGCATTATCCTGCTTGATTTTGTTCAACGAATACATTTTCACATCAAAAGCTTCATACCGTTTTTTATGTTGGTAACATGATCCATTAATAAGAATATCCATATTTTTTTTCCATACAGCGAAAGATAATTCTGACAGATATGTTTTATACGAATTTACGTAAATTCCCGTATATTTCTCTGGGTTTAAAATGATATCTTTTATGCGCTCAACAAAACCATTTAAGTCTTTATGAGGTATAACATATCCATTATACCCGTCTTTTATTATTTCCTTGCAGCCATTGTCAAAATCAGATGTTATTGCTATTGTTCCAACTCGCATGGCTTCTAACAAGGCCATCGGACACCCTTCTCTACGCGAGGGGGTTAGAAAAATATTAGCTTCATTCGATATTTGTATCACATTGTCCCGTGGTATTCGTCCCGTTATAATCAACCGAGGATCATTAGGCAATATATCTCTGATATCCTTAAAGGGCTGTATTTTTTTAAATGGTGGTGTTGTTGTACCCATCCAATAAAACTTGAAATTCAACTCTGTTTTCAGCAATTTGGATACTATGCCAAATATTATTTCAGGAGACTTTGCAGCTGTACCTCCTCCCGTAAATACAATTACCGGGGTCTTTGCCTTTAATTTGTTTTGTAGCAATTGATGCTGATTTGGTAGTTCTCGAACAAAGTTATAAACAACTTCAACTTTACCTCTACAATCAAATGTCTGCTCTAAGTACTCCTTGTTATAACCAGACAATGCGACTACTTTATCAGCATACTGACTATTAAAACCAGCATAATCAGCCTCATCATAACGCAGGGAGTGGCTCACGTTTATAACCTTAATTTCATTATTAAGAAAAGGTGTGAGCAAAGCCATTAATCGAGAGCAACTATTAATGACCACATCTGGCTTAATCTCGTTATTCACGAGCGTTAATACCTCCCGTGCGTTCTTTTCTGAGGTATCCGCCATATCATAATGGTAAACCCTTACACCATATTTATCAAGTGGATACAATGAATCATCGCCAATAAGGACGCTCATCTCAAAATGCTCAGCATAAGAGTTGATAAGTTCCACTGCGTATGACGCAATTCCCCCACCTTTGAACGAAGAAGAAGTTAGTAACAGTTTCATAAAAATCATATAACATTACGGGTAATACCCCATTTCAACAAACGTCGTATAAAGTGCGGCCTTCACAAAGGCTTCCTACTTTTAATTAGCCGTGCTGGATTACCCCCAACTACAGAAAAAGGAGGATAGTCTTTTGTCAACACGGAACACATGGCAATAATACTACCATCAGCTATTGTACGGCCCGAAGTAATATGCACATCTCTACCTATCCAAACATCATTACCTATACGAGTAGTTTTCTTTTCGGTCATTCCCTGCATACACATTGGGACTGTTGTGTCAGAGGTACTATGATTTACATCTAGTATAAAGCAATTTGGTCCCATCATAACATAATCTCCTTTAATTGTTCCATTTGGAATATGGGCATTAATCCCTATTCCAGAATAGTCACCTATCTCGATATCTAGTCCTGAAGCAAAAAAGGCTTTTCGTTCCACATTTACACCCTTACCACATTTCCTAAAGATTTGTTTACACAAGAATCTTCTAATTACTCCCCCCACATTGCCATAAGATCCCGACTTAGGGAGATACTGAGCGACTCCATAATATACTACCAAACAAAACAACTGCTTTAGCTTCACATTTTTTCCTGTTATTTTCATATTCAAGATAATTATATATTCATATTTTTCAATCAGTTATTTACACCACACAAAAGCAATAAAAATAACCCAGCAATTCTATTATTGAATAGGCTAACACAAACCTAAAGTAGAACATTCGTATAGACGGAGTCACTGAACGTTCCAATGAAACTCCAACTATTACAATATATAAATGACGGTATCGTTAAAGCAACACTATCAGTTTCCCTCATACAGTATTGAACAATACAACATATATACAATTTGGTACAAAGAGCCGATCCATGCTACATTAAAAGTCCATTTATGCCATTTAGGATAAATACGATTAGTCCAAAAATAGGTTAATAAAACACATGAGGGTATAAATGAAAATCGCATAAATCGCTCATAAATGAGCTGTGTGTTTATCGAAATGTCAAATGCAAACACGGAGGAAACGGTTACTAATAGAACCAATACTTTCATAAAAACTACGACACTTCTATTGGGTATCGAATAAGTTTTATAAATAAGTATTTTTAACGAGCTCAAGCATAGCATATAATAAGGAACACGCTCCAATAATTGTCCTAGGAAATAACCAAATCCTTCTATATAAGAGTCATCATTCATGTAATCCTGACCTCTTTCTATATATGAGTTTATTTCCTCATTACTAGAGGACAAATCACCAATGAGAAATGAACTTAAATATGTACTTGCCAAATACACCAACAATGGAAAGCATAATAAAATCAGGATCCATTTTTTATTCCATTTATTGGGAACTAACAAGGCCAAAAATGCAATGCAAACTATAAAACCTGCGCTTTTATGGAAAAACAAAGAAGAGAGAATAAAAGACAAGCCAAACAAAAGAGAGAAAAATGAACTAGGTGACTTCGACACAAGGGCCAAGCCAAAAAACACCATAGCCATAACCAATGAAGCACGTGCATAAGAGAACCATAATAACCATATCATAAGGAAAAAACAGACAGCCAAATCTTGGTTTATATCAACACGCTTAAACACTTTTATAATTAAGATCGTTGCCAATCCCCAAACGACAAGTCGCCATAGAAAGTAATTATTAGGTGCGATTTCTTGAGCGATTATTTGATAAACAGATTCCAAGGTCCACCCTGTTGAGAGCAATTCTTTGTAGTTATCGTACACATGAAAAAAGTCACTTCCCCAAAAAGCAAAAACACAAAAAACAACAATTGTGCAATATGCTTCACGACGTCTACTTTTGGTCAAACGATGCGGATATTTTAATGCAGGGAAGACTATTAAATAGCCAACAAGAATCATTATTAAGTTGCACCCTACCAGCCAAGGGTTAAATTTCGTAAGCTCAAACATCATTATCGTTTTAAAAATTTGCGAATAGTATCCTTTTCTGAAAAATACAAGAACAAAACAATTAACAAAATATAGGCAAAAAGTATCATAACATTCGTAATATCGGAGTTCAGTCTAACCATTGAAGTTCGAATAACGAATAGAGAAAGCACAACCGATACCATTACAACGAACGATTTTTCAAAAATTCGTATGTATTCCATAAGTGATAACGAAATACATTTTCGAACGTACATAAACCAACTTACAAAAAACATTACAATATTCACAACCGTGACAGTAATCGCAGATGCTAATAACGAAAACCTTCCAAAAAGGGTGAGGAAAATATACATTACAACTAATCTAACAATTGTATACCAAAAAGATAGATTTGTTTTTTTTGTCGCTATTGCTAGTAAGCCATTAGGTTGTCCAATTACAACAAATAACGACCAGATTGCTAATATTTGAACTATCGGAATAGCTTCGGCAAAAGTCTTTCCATAAAAAAACAGAACAATATAGTTACAAAACAATACTACAAGCCCAACTATAGGAGCATTAAACAAAAATGTACTCTTCAAACATAAGACGAAGACTCTCTTCAATTCATTAACATCATCTTGAAAATTAGTAAAAACTGGCAACATTACCTTGTTGGAAATCGTATTAACAACTATGACAAATTTCAACACCAGTTCCTTTGACAAATTATAGATACCTAAAGCACCTACTCCAAGAGTACTACTTATAATTATTATATCAAGTTTCGAAGCAAAATAATCAATAATTTGACTACCCATTTGATAATAACCAACCTTCATTAGGTTCTTTGCTTCCTTGAATTTAATTTTTTGAAATGCAAGTTTATAATGCTTCTGTCCTGTCTTTAGATTCCACACATTTACCATCGCTGTTTGCAACACAGTTGATATAACTAGACTATACACTCCATATCCTTGCATTGCGAGTATTACTGCAATAATTAACGAAAAAGAAGCTGTTACTATATTACGTATAGCAATAGTTCGAAACTCCATGTTTTTTTGCAAAACCGTATCGTACAATTTACCCAAACTGACAAAGAATAATTCAGACATCATAATAGGGACAAGTATTAACAAGACAGGGCTGTCATAATAATTTGCAATAATTGGCGAACACAAGGATATTGCCAACATCATCAGCACAAACACTCCAAACTGCAACCAATATAGACTCAAGAAATTACTTTTCTCGATTTTTTTCTGCGACATTATAGCGGCAGAAAAGCCCATATCAGAAAAGACCTGGGTAAGTCCTAAAATTAATGTCAAAATTGCAACAAGACCAAAATCCTCTTTTGTCAAGTATCTCGAAAGAATTGAAAGACGAAGAATTTGGACAAGACCATTTGTTATAGTGGATATAGTAGTCCATCCTAGACCGCTTATTATAAGCTTTTTATTAAATCTATCTGACATAGCACATCACAAAACTGTTGAAGATACAGAACAACATGAGTCTCAAGACAGTCAACAGAACAACTGTTATTACAAAACTTAATGTTTTATCTAAATATACTACTTAGCTAAATTATCAGCAACTCATGAAGAGTCTTTCCATTGTATGTTACAGCCCCCAAAATGTCAGGAATATCTTCTTGTTTAAAAATACCTCTCTTTAAAAAGTACTCAAAGCTCTCATAATACACTTGATCTAAAGTCCGCTTTCTAATTTTTTTGTTTCTAACTTTAGGATCAGCACTATCAGTAATTAAAAAACAACTTTGCTCCCAGTAGTATTGATAAGATAATGAATCAACAAACCTATATGCTACGAGATCTTGCTTAAGCCTTACGGTATAGTCGTGATGTACCCCATCGGCAGGGATTATTAAAAACTTCACCTCTTCTCCCTTTGGTACTACGACACGATGATCACACTTGAAAAGTGTTTCACATACTCTAAAAGCCTCTTTGAGTTCCTGACGATAGAAATTACGTCCAGGATTGTGATGTGAAGCAGGATTGAACAAACATTCTCTCAGCCCATCAATTTTGTTCATAAATTCATCAGACAGACCAAGGCAGGTTAGGTTTTTGCGCGCAATTTCAATGCAGTCAGAAATCATTAAAGATGATATTTCTATAGGATTACCATTGGAGTTGCGCCGGATATTTGCCTTAAGAAACAACTCTTTGAAAGCCCCTTCTATTGCTTGGCGAATAGCATTTCCACTGGCTACATTATCAACAAGACAGTCTTTTCCTTGAAAATACCTAAGTGCACGGGCATAATGTGATTTAGAAGGCTGGAAAATAGGTTCATGAACACCTGCACTTTCTACATCATACATCTCTTGTATGAACCAATCTGTCTCTTGCAAAGCATCTTCCTTATGCTTATGGTAAACACGCATAAGCTCGTGCTTCATACTTTCAAAAATTTGTTTATCGTGAGTAAAGAAGAGAACTTGATACTGTGGTGTTAGTTTGTTGATGATAATACTGATTAGCTTCTCACGATTGGCCATATCAAGACTTATCATTATGTCGTCAAGCACAAGAACCTTCAGAGCGTCAGGTGCCACTTCTTGTTGGAGACGATAATCAAGCACAGCCCAACGAATAGAAAAAGCAAGGGCTGCCATACGGGCTTCATTTAGAAATGTATTGGGGTGATCTATGCTGACTGGTTTACCATTATATTCTATGAGCCGCAAAATAATGCGGAACTCTGTAAAATCCGTAACTTTATCTTTTTTATAATGACTAGCGTCCTGGTACTCCAAATAAACTTTAAAGTTATAATCAAATTCCTCTATCTTTGCATTTACGTTATCATTGATAAAATCAATAAGAGCGTGCATTTGTGCATTGAAGTGTGCCTCCAATTCTGAATACGCTTTATATTCTGGGCTATTTTTGTAGGCTAAAATGATATCACCTTTGGGATTTTTAACCTTTACAGGCTCTGCTTTATAAGCCCGATACATTTCCATAGCCCCTCGCAACTCTTTGTCAAGATATTTTGTTGCGGGAAATGACACAGAAGGTAGGATAGATTTCAGAAATACATCTCGCAAATCAGAAACCTCACTATTGCGAAACATCTGAAATTGAAACAAAGAGACATAGTTCATAAAATCTGAAGCCCGGTTTGACTCCAACAGATTATTATTTGCAATACAATCAAGGTCGGCAAACGACAAGTGGTATGTATGCGCTGCATCATCTGTAATCTGTATATATGAACCAGTGTTCTCTTTTCCATGTGTGGTGTCTGCATAGATATTAACCAATGACTGGTCATTATCAGGATCAAAGTACTTTCGGACAGAGTCCGGTTGCTTTGATGCAGCTTCTAGCAAAGTGTATAATCCATAATACACAGAGCTCTTCCCATTACCATTCTCTCCATAAAGAAGCAGATGCCTGCCATTTAAGTCAAGAGGTTTTGAACACCTAAAGAACTTAAAATTGTTGATATGTAATGTTTTAATCTTACTCATCTTGTTAAAAATTTAAACATAGGGTATAATAATTCAGAACTTCTTGAGTCAAGAAGCATTATTTTTTGACGAACCTTATTGTTTGCACTCATAAACCAATGATACACTTCAAAAACATCTTCTGAAGCACTAAAGCCTTCACTAACTAGAGGACTTTCGTATAAGTCTTTGGATAGAGATAGACTTTTCTCTTGCAAATAATCAGGCAGATACAACTCGAACACTATCATATCAAGCATTTGATAAAGATATCTTTCAAGACGATTTGTGGGCATGTTTTTTGCTATCTGCTTTTTGCCCCATATCAAACAGTCAACTATTCGATCCAAAGCAACAATTAGTGCTTGGTTTGGGCTATATGCTGGAACAGGGAAATCTCGTAGTGATTCAAATTTTGAGTAACGGATTTTATTACTAGACATCTCGTTATGAAAGCGCAGACAACAAAAAAGTGCCGAATTGAATATCGCCGTAAACACCTTAGGTGGAAGCGTATTGCCTTTCACATGAATACCATACATTTCTTTCGGTATAGCATAACGGGCACTTTCATCATAAAATGAATGACACTCTTTTCCTTTAATTGCCAGGATATGTTTGCTCTGTGTGAATACTTTCGACTGCTTGTAATTGAGAATATTCAAAACGGAACCAATCCCTTCACCGCAACATCTGGTATTATTAGATGTGATTAACTCTATATAATTCGTTAGACACGGATGCGTGTTGAGAAAAGGAGCATTTATCGTTTGAGTATCCTTGTCTATGTCTTTTTCCTTAAACAATATAATTCCTTTTTTTACAGTTTCAAAATCTGGACCTGAAAAGGCTATTTCCATACTGTTTGTCAGAAAAGGCATGACAATATCTGACTCCAACTTTACGTCTTCCCGTAAGCATCGAGAATAGCCAATAGAAATAATCGGCTCGCACTTATAAGGGTTAAGAACGAACGTTTTGCTGAACCTTGTAAAAATACCCGATACGATATCCGAAATATGCGATAACGGAATGAATGTGTACCGAGATGATTGGAGGTCTTTATATGAAAAATCAATGGACATAAACATTGTTACATGGTTACTGCTCAATTTAGTGCATAGCCCTTTGTATAGGCACTTTTACAAGTGCCTACATATTGAGTTGTTAAATTTTTACGTATTTGTTAACTATTACATATATTTTCTCACTATGGCAAAGTTCAAGCAAGCTTGCTATGCTCATAATTAATCGAAAATATTCCAAATCTTCACTGCTGAACATAAATCTATGTTTGAAATTTGGCAGCAAAGTTATACCTTTCATAATTAAGCCCTAATTTGAGTGCTTACACTCTTTTTTATAGTCAAAACATTGCCCATAATAGCTAAATGGACATCCCGAAAAAGAGAATTGCTCGTTATTATTTCCTCGATAGTTTACTTCTTTTTTTCTGTTTGAACAATGTATACCTGACAAAGTCTTTTTGGCTCTTGCCAACACTTTTTGGCGATGACGATCTAATTCCCGCATTTGCTTTTCCGACCATGCGTTCTTGTCCAACAAAGAAAACGCACTCATCCAACTGTGTATATTCGGATTGTTGTTATAATTCCATAGAGTAACCCGTCCAACGCTAGCCGCAATCAACCTATTTTTCAAGCTGGTCAAAGTAGTAGCTGCACAATATCTTGGCATTTTCCCCTTTTTATATGGCAATAGCAATTCATTGGCAATCCTCGTCTGCTTTTCCATCTGTTTGAGAAAAGAAGACTTGCGAATTCTTAGATTGCCACACCAATTTATATCAAAGCCAACGAACGTTATCCAAGGATAAACACCACTTCCTTCTTCAGCCCACTTATACGGTCCCCTCGTCTTTCCCTTCCAAAACTCCCTCATGTGCGTCAGCACAATAGGTTGATTAGGATGTGCAATCAACTTGGAAGCAGCGATTGCGGTATTATAAGTATCAAATGTGGCTACAACCTCGTTTTTATCTTCACCTATCAAAATCATATCATCACAAAACCGACAATAGATCATATCCTTTTCGCCAATAGACTCCAATACTTTGTTATCCACAGAATGCATCACGATATTGGCTATCAATCCCGACAAGGCACCACCTTGCGGTACTCCTACGCGGTGTTTTATCTTTTTTGCTTGTTTCCGGTTAAGCAATGCTTTCTCCACCCATTCTATCCTACAACGACATCCATTCTTGTTCTTTATGTTCTTCCAAAACGGATGGTCTGCTTGTTTCTGATTATGCACAAAGACATCACTGATAAAATCGAAACAATCAACATAGTAAAAGAACCACTTCCTTGCTATGGCAGCCTCAAATCGCCCTATCCTCTTTTCTCGTTTTGCTTTATCCAGTAAAGCACCAAATCGTTCCTTTACTATTCTATGCGAAATCGTATCATAAAACTTCTGCATATCACATTCAGCCACATACAACTCCATGTCAGAATGCTTTTTTCTATAGTCCCTTATGGCCTCCACTGCATTCAAATGTTGAAGGGTATGTTTTTGACGTGTCGGTTTTCTGAAGGCATACGAACAATCATGAAAATAAGAGTCGAACAATTCTGTCAAATACTTATTAAGCAATGAAAAAATAATCTTTAAGTTCAAAGGGAAAGAACACACAGGCCTGCACACTATACATTCCACATCATTCTTCCTCACCCTCTTTTTCTCTATCACCGTTACTTTAGGAGGGGCAATTCCTCGCCTCTTTCCATATACTAGTTCTACGATCTTGTCCGCTTTTTGACATAGCTTCACATACCATTGCTCCTTGCATCGTTTTCTCTTTGCTTTCAGATATGTACATCTTAATCTCTTTTCGTTTCTCGCAAGCGTATCAAGACGCTGACGCTCCCTTCCTATCCCGCACCAGCACTTCCGTGGAGGGAAACATTCGCATAATTCATCATTTATTTTACCGCCCCGATTATTCAACGATTGACGACTGATAAACTCGTTTTTTTGATCTCTTTCAGCCTGTCGTTCAGCCAATTTGCAACGATATTTTATCAGTTTCATCACAACTTGGTCTCTGTCAATAAAAGTAGAACTTGGCATAGGAAAAAGGAATTACTAAGACAAACGTTCAACACCCCATAGGGTTGTCGTTCAATAATACAGAAGATATATGATCACATCATGACTACATGATAGGAATGCACCTTCTATTCATTTTTCATGCAAAAATTTACTGTAGCAAACATTTTTTGCCACAGCCTTATCTATCCAGCACGATTCCTTTTTGCCTAGCCAAGTATTTTATCGTATTGATGCTACACATGCCTTTGTTGCGAGAGTAGGCATCCCATATCAACTTTTCGCTTTTTTGCTCATTGTGTTTTGCACCATCCAATCTACACAAGGCAAGAAACAACTCTCTGCCCTTAACAGGATGTACACTTGAAGCAATTGAGAAAGCCACTTTCACCCAATTCTCCCAAGTATCTGTTATGGAGAGATTCTTCCTAGTCAACTTTTTCAATATCAATGTCAACAAACTCCTATTATATCCGTTATTGACATATTCCGTTGCTTTCCCATAGATTTCATTCCAATTATTTGGCGTCACGCCTTTTATTGTCGTATTTCTTTTTTTACCCCGCAAGTCAACGCAATCATCTTTGTTAACGTAGAATGCCGTCGATTCCTCCTTTATTACCAGTTCCGAATCAGATGACATATAACACAACCTGCAGATATCCGACCCGCTGCTGTCCAAAGCCACACCATAGGTCGAAATCATATAAGTAAACAATTGCCTGAATGCCGTTTTATGCTTTTCTTTGTTTGAAACAGCTAAAAAGGAAGCGTCATAATCCAAACAGATAAGACCTTTATAACCATTTCCAGAAGGTGACAACCAGTACGAGGCAACACACGGTTCCATGAGTAGCATTTTTTCAACGCGACTCATCTCCCCATCAGAAAGCTTGTCAATATCTATCACCAGCAGATTATTGTACGAGACACACTCCTCTGCTTTATGGCCGTGAGCAAACACTCCACAAAATGTCACCGAAGGAAGCTGTCCCTTAATTTCTTTGTACTTGCCTTTCTCATCCTGAGCCAAAAAAGATCTCGCCTTTCCTATCTGCTCACCATAAGCACGGTTTTTAATGCCACGCAAGACCCTCCCAATAGTCATGTCAGAGTGCTTTTGAGCTTTGACATTCAAGAAAAAAGAGACAGGATACTGTTCAAGATTATCTTTCCGAACTATCATAATCTAAACTTATCCGAGGAAACGCCTAAATATTTATTAAACAAAGCAACAAACATTTTGTCTATTATTATCAGCATAGCAAACCGAACAAAATAGTTCTCTAAGATATAGTCCCTACTTTGCAATACGTCCAATGAAGGAAGGTTTTGCTCGTGCGACCTGGTGTTATGAGCACAGCGATTACGGTGTTTGAATATAGATTCATAAACTTGCTTTAATGTATATTCACCGCATACTTGTTTGCGATGCGCCTTCTTTTTCTTGCTACAATTATCACAGTGTGCAAAAAAATCATACCCCTTTCTTGTATGAAACATCAAACACTCCTTGTCACAGTTTCCGAACAATTGCACGTATTCGTTATACTGCCTCCGCAACCACCCCTTTACAAGACGTTGACCGCTGAAGTTCTTCATGCACAAATTGGTGTTTGACACAATGTTTTTACGTTCGTTATCAGATATCAAGTCAAGATTTTCTTCCCCAGACAATCTCTTGACAGCTTTAGCCAAGTCATCAAATACTTTTACTTTATCATCATACGAAGAAGCCTCTCCAATTTGTTCCTTCTTGAAACGGCGATATCGCAATTCATAATCATCTGTAGCCAACTCCCATAATATGCATTTCACCTTTTGCTCTTGAAAACCTGTCATTCTCAAAAACAAGGACTGCATCAAATATTCACTTAGAGGATACGTCTCCAATCCATCATCAATAAGGGACATGGCACAACACCCCTCGTCAAGAATAGAAGTAATAGGAGTCAATATGAACTTTTCATGCTTTCTCATCTTGCAATAGAGTATTGGCTGTAAATGTTGATAGATTCTGTTATGCGCTTTCTCATATATTTGAACAAAGCAGGCGCTTGCGCATGATTATCCTCATTGCGCAAAGAATTTATTCCTAGCATTATTTTCAGGTATAAATCATCTCTTCTTGAGACGTCAATTCTTTTATGACAAAACAACACTTCGTATATCAGACCAAAGAAAAACATATCCATATTAATGATCGAAGGGTATTCTTTGGGAAAATCCAATATCTCAAGCATCTCCCTCAACACATCCATGTCCGCAGCATATTCTCCTCTCGGGAATACACTTTCAAAAGACCCAAACAGGTCTTCGTATTTTTTGTCAACAACAGAATACACATAGTTCTCAATGTAGTTTTCTATCTTGCGTCCACCAAAACCACGACCCACTTTGTTCACATTCTTCTGCTTGCTATATGCTGCCATGAAGCATAAATATCTCACAAAATCAAACCGTTGTGTCTCACCTACAACCCTTATAGAGTAATCTTTTGCAAAATCAGGCTCAAAAAAGTTTTTCAATTTTTCCGTAAGGAAATAAAGAGACCTTCGGCTTTCGATGACCAACAACTTCTCCCCTTGGATATTAATCTCACGAAATGTTTTAGTGTAAAACTTCTGTTGTTCTTCCCCTTCAGCCAACGGCACAATATAAGAGAATCCAAGGAACGTGTTTTCAAAGAATTCATCATCCACCTTCAGATCGATCGGCCTATAGTTTCCTGGCTCTATTTTAGAGACTATCTCGCTCTTACTTTTCCCTTTATCAGTAAGCATCGTAAAGGTCCATTCCAAAACATTATCAAACGGATCCTCTCCATCGTCTATCGGTTGCTCGTCTCCATTAGCCAAAGCCTTCAACCGCGCCTTGTATTTCTCCTTGTCGGGGAATATCCCCAAATATGCAAGAAACAAACTTGTCAAGCGTTGCTGACCATCAATAATATAATTACATTTACGCCCGTCTTCAAATTTAAACGCTCCAAGAGTTATTGGGGGCACAAAACGTTTTTCTTTGAAGGTCATAATCAAGTTAGACAAATTCTCTTCTTTCCAAACAAAATGCCGCTGATAGCTCGGAAGCAGTATTTTCTTTGTCAAGATCAACTCTAACCAATAAGCTAATGAATACTCACCGTAAAAGACCTTATTATCCATGTCTGCCATTTCCTAAAATTTATTCCCACTCGACCATATATCAAAAATACAACATCCCCACAATTTTCAAAGCAGTCGCGCATTTAGCTAGTGCTCATTTTAAGCCGTAGCCCTTCTTATTGGCTCTTTTGCAAGTGCCTATACATTGAGTTGTAAAAAATAATCGATTGTTTTTCAATCCGTTCTCTACATTATTCTTTAGCTTCATAATTCCCAAATATCTCAACTTTTCTATCCTTACCCTCAGCTTTCAGGGTCTCATTTGCTGCCTTTATTGCTGACTCTGCACCAACATACAAAGCATAAAGGTTTTTATCTTGGGATGATTGGTACTCCTGCTTAGCAAGCTCTATCGTAGACAACAAGTAGTTTTCTGCGTCAACAAACGGCTTGACATGCTCGGGACGAATTGCGGAATAGGGCAAAGCATCAAGAATTCTGAATGCTCCGATATAATCTTGGAGACTATAAAGGAGCGCGGTCTTTTGTGACTTTTCCATATTGTCTATTTCATTAAGTTTTGAATGAAATTTTCAAACACAATTTGTATCGAATATACGATAACACTAGAGTTTTACGCTCAACTCTACAAGCGTTTTGGTGATTAGCTATTTATTACTTCCTCATCAGTTAGCCTTTCAAACGATCCAGCTCGTCCTGATAGACAGCTAAACGGGCATTGAAGTCAGAAGCAAGTTTCTCCCGTTCGTGAGCGTATGCTTCCTTCAACTTTTGTTCACGGACTTCAAATTCTGCGCGAATCTCAGCGACTACTGATTGGCGAAGAGAATCCAAAAGGGTTGCATCCCCATTGGTTGTCATAAAGGAGATCATCTTCTGCATCAGGTCGTTTATTTGGTCTATCTTTTCGGATAGCTGGTTGTTCAGGGTTGAAGCCATAGCCTCCAGTTCCTCTATTCGCTTTTCGCGAGCTAGAAGTTCTTTGCGAAGCTGCTGATTTTCGGTTGCCCAGTCATGCGATTGCACATGAATCGCTTGTGTGTGTGTTTAGGTTTCATAATGGATAGACACAAATAGCGTCGTTTACGTCTAATTGTTTGAGATCTTACGGGGTAAGGATGGTTGACAGACAAGCTGCCAAAGGGTTTTCACATTAATCGCCGTTAATCAGACATTAATCTGTCGTTAATATTTTGGGATACCCTCATTCGGACGGTAATACGACATTGTTCCCCACCGCAGTATCGCTCTGCGCTATGCCGCCACTCGGATGGGGATAGTTTGTTATTGCAATTGTCTAACCTTGGCTACTATTACGCTTCTGAATGTCAGACCAAGAGGTCGATTGTTTCATTCGATAACATCTGTATTCCTCCTTTTTTGTATGTGAAATTGCGCAAATGTACGAAAGGGGTATCGAGTCGAGCGAACGCAACCGTTTACAGATTTCCACGATCTGATCCTTGCCATAGTAGCTCAGCAGAAGTTTCCAATCATTCCAATTGCCATACTCCAGAACCCGCTGAACAAAGAAGGACGGATACTTGTCCATGTCAGTCTGTGATTTGTCTATGTCCCAAAATAGAACAGGAGACAACTTTTTAATACATTCAGCACCGTTCATCATTATTGCCATTTCTGTTGCCCAGCAACAAAGGTAAGGCTAATATTTAACATCACAAAGGATTTTAGCGATTTTTGTGATTAGTGTTCATGCGGTGCGTTACTCTTTATAAAAGGGAACGTCCTACATGGATTGGATTTTGGTGGCGGGCAAGCCGCCGGGGCTTTTCACATTAATCGCCGTTAATCGGACATGAATTGGTCGTTAATATTTAACTTACATGTCAATCCTTTTCCCCATTCAAGGCGCGTCTTGGTTGAGCGTTATACACTGGGCGAGTAAAGCCATTGCCGTCCTTGCTGCGCCTTCAAGCTGACATAGGGAAAACAACTAGAACAACAAGTACAATATATAACAACGCCTTCGGCAAGGCACCAGGGGGACAGAAATCCTGCTGCAAGGGAAACAACATGAACAAGGCTTCGCAAGGACGATGTCCTTAGCACTTCCCTTAAGTCCATGACAACGCTTTTTGAACGGATTGACGCTCACGAATAACGGCCAACATTGCTTTGCTGGCACCTGCAGCATCTGCCATTTCATACATCGTGATCTTTGTATCCTCGCCAGTTTTATCTGCTTGTCGCTTTGCGCGCTTCCATGCTTTGTCCTCATGTGACTTGTCTGACAAATCAAAGGAATCTACGCCTTTGCATTTGTCTATCCACTTATCAAGCATCTTGACGTCAGCAACTGAGAGTTCATCCATATCGCAAACAGCTTGCTTTGAAGCAAGAATAAGTTGATGGCCGTCCTGTGATAGTTCTATCTTCAATGAGTCGGCGAAGTCTTTCAACTCCGGTGAAGATATCTCAGCCTTTCCTTCTACTCCACGCAACACCTTGTAAGTCAATGTCGGAACAGGGCCATGCTTCATTGCTACAAAAGTATCATAGATGTAAGCGTCCAAAAATGTCAAAACGCCTTTATTTGCGGGCCTTTTGCAAAGCCCG
>OKRW01000673.1_pt1 | contig 33154 bp, 29 predicted proteins | sample 1601151 | NCBI WGS metagenome assembly OKRW01 (sample SAMEA3541471, study PRJEB24748) | human gut metagenome | biome: human gut; feature: human-associated habitat; material: faeces | place: China | collected 2012 | reverse complement strand
TTCCTAGGGGATTTAAGGGGGAGAAATCGAAATCTCCCCCTAATCCCCTAGGCCTAGCGGAGCGCGTTCCCCGCCCGCAGGCGGTGGAAGGAGTTCTCCTGCGCTGGAAAGCGTTCTTCCCCATTGCTTTTATGCCGAACATCCTTCTATTTCCCGATGCGTAGTAGGCATACGAGGCATAAGAAGCATATGAAGCATATGAAGCACAAGAGCCGATTTTCTTGAAAGAAGACCGGCTCTTTTTGAGTGGAAATTTCACAAAACAGCGTTTTTCTGAAATTTTAAGAGCTTTATAATTTCAAAATACGTTGATTCGATGAAAATTCTATGGTAAAATGAGCGCAGCAATTTCATTTTGCCGCCGTCTGGCGCAGAAAGGAGATCCACATGAACAATCGAGCAGGCGCGTTTGTCAGCAACCTCACCGGTGAAATGGCCTATAAATCCTTTCGTCCTGCGCCGCTTCCGCCGAATCCGCCCATCGCGCTCAGCGACGAATTGGTCGCAAAGCTGGTCGAGGCCAACAAAAAGCTGGCCGCGCTGGACGGCCTGTCCGCCCGGATTCCGAACATGGATTTATTTGTGTCCATGTATGTTCGCAAGGAGGCGCTGCTGTCGTCGCAGATTGAGGGAACCCAGTGCACGCTGGACGATATCCTCAATCCGCTGATGGAGGAAAACACGAATCGGAACGTTTCGGACGTTGTGAACTACATCAAGGCGACGGAGTTTGCGCTGAACCGTTTACATTCGCTTCCGCTGTGCAATCGGCTCATCAAGGAGACGCACGCCGTTCTGATGGAGGGCGTGCGGGGGCAGGAGAAGAGCCCCGGCGAATTCCGCTATTCGCAAAACTGGATCGGCGGGCAGGGCAGCACGATTCAAAATGCCCGCTACATTCCGCCCAACCCGGAGGATATGCAGACGGCCATGTCCGATCTGGAGAAATACATGAACGGCGACGATTCGCTGGATCCCCTGATTCAGGCGGCGCTCATTCACTATCAGTTTGAGACAACGCACCCGTTTCTTGACGGAAACGGCCGGGTCGGTCGGCTGCTAATCACCCTGTTCCTGATGGAAAAGGGAATTTTGTCCCGCCCCGCGCTGTACATCTCCTATTTTCTGAAAATGAACCGGATCGAGTATTACGACCGGATGACGCAGGTTCGCAAGACCGGCGATTATGAGCAGTGGGTGATGTTCTTCCTGCAAGCGCTTTCCGATTCGGCCGGAGACGCCATTCAAACCATCGACGCGCTGACCGCGCTGCACAATCAAAGCGTGGCCAAGCTGGGGGCGTTTTCCAAACGGCAGCAGACAAACCTGCTCAAGTTGTTTGCGTACATCGAAACCAACCCGATCATCGACATTCAGAAAACCGCCGCGGCCTTGGGGCTGTCCTACAACACGGTTTCAAAAATGGTGACGATCCTTGTGGACGAGGGGATTCTGCGGCAGACGGACAAGGCCGGAAAGGCAAAAATCTATTCCTATGCCGAGTATCTCGACATTCTCCGGAAGGACACCTGATGGTTTTTGAAGAAAACATCATATTCGATGATAATCTGATCCAATTCGCTGCGCTGCTTTCTTCGTTCTCGGCTGCACAACTCTTCAATTTGTTCCTTTTCCATCCCGAATTGATCTGCAATCTGGCGATATGTGTATCCCTTCTCCTTCATTGCTATTACGCTCGGCAGCAATCCTTGTACATGTGTGTATTGTCTGGACATGAAACGACCCTCCTCTTGTAGTTTTGATTTCCTCAATTCTACAACAGGAGGGTGTTTTGTTTCACTGTCTATTTTCTTTTAAGCAGTCCAGTCCAGTGCGACAACAGGAGGTCTCCTTTTTCATTGTCCGTTATGCGGGGAACAGTGCGGAAAGTCAGAAGAGCACTTCTTTTGCCAATGCGGTTTCCCGCTTGCGCGCCGGTATCGGAAGACAAACAGAATCAGAATGGCCATGCGGACGATCATGACGAAAGCATAAAATGAAACCATCGCCTCCTGATTGGCGCCCCATGCCTGATACATGTGCGAACCGAGATAGGGCATGATCATCTGAAGCGCACAGGTAGCCATGGTATATAGACTGATATTGATCGAACGATGATTGGGCGGGATGACAGCAAGCAGCATCTGCACGACACACAGAGGAATACAGGCCGGCGTCGTATTGAAAAGAACGCCGAGGAACATGAAAACCCACGGACGCAGGCTGCTCTGGATATGAACGGACAGGATAACTGCAAGGGGACACAGCGCCAACCCAGCAATCCCCAGAAGGATGGTAAAATGAACGCTGTGTCTGTGGTTCATGCGGGCAAAGATGCCCAGCGTAAGGAACTGGCTGAGGGAATACAGAGCGGAGAACCAGCTCAGATGCAGCTCCTTCATGCCGCCGTATCGCGTTTGTGCCAGATACCAGCATCCATAATCCAGATACCACGATGCGTAAAACAGCAAAATGGCGATGAAGAAAGACATGAATTCCTTGGATCGAAGCATCTCGCGGAGGGCAGACGGAATCTCCCAGGTTGGGGTGTGCTCCCTATCGATGGAATTGTGACTTGCGAGCGGGATTTTCAGCAAAACGATCCCCTGGACGAGAAGCAGCAGCGAGCAAACGATATAGATGCACTGAAACCGGAGGATCTTGTCTGCCGTGGTGGACAGGGAGGAAACCATGGCGCCGCAGATCAACGGAACGAGCATGGTTGATGGATAACCGATCCGCGTGCGGAACGTATACACATCGTTGCGCTGCTCACTGGAAATGGTGTCGGCAAAGAAGGTCTGCCACAGTGCATTGTAGATAAAGACGAGGCCCGTCGTCAAGCCCAGAAAGAGAAAATACCATGGAATCGGGTGGACGCTCTTCTGGGGAACAAACGCATACAACAGGTACATGGCCGACATGAAGAAGGACAGACAGACGGGCATGGTCCTGGAGGAACGCATTCGTTCAGCGACGAGGCCGGCAGGAAGCAAAAGCAGGAGGGAAACCAGAGAGGGGACAGAGGCGATGACGCCGATCTGCGCCTGCGTAGCGCCGAGATATGTCGCATAGAGGGAGTTGGTGTAATTGTTGACCGAGGTGACGGTCTGTATAAGGAAGCCTTCGATACCAAATAATAACATAACAAACCCAAGGGGCAGCTTGGAAGGTGCTCCTTGGGTTTGTCTTTGTGGGCGATGTGGTTTTCTGAACAGACAAGTCATAATTGCAACCTCCGCATTTTCTGGCAGAGAAATGTGCGGCAGGGGCAAAGATGCAAGGGCAATCAGAAGACTTCGACCAGGGATTCCAGCTTGATGCATCGCTTCGTTGTGGTGGGATTCTGGATGCGATCAAACAGCAGCATACACAGGCCCGCGGCAATCTGCTTCCTGCTCAAGTTGACAGATGCCATAAGCTTTTCCTGGGCAACCATGTCGTGCGACATTTCAAACACGACAAGCCCAATTTTCTCCGAGCTTGTGGCTTCGTATTCCTTCATAGCCTTGAGCAGATTGATGGCAATTGTATCATTGGCACAAACAAACATTTCGGGCAGACTCGATGCTTGTAAAGCTTTGAGGTATGCGCCCGGCTGATGCATGGCTTCATCCGGGTGGAGAATGGAATACTTCTCCGGTTCTAGCTGGCCGTGATCCGCCAGCGCCAGCCGGAAATAATCGTAGCGGTTTCTGAAGCCTGCACAGTGGTTGGGATCGCCAACAAAGCCGAAGCGGGTATAGCCCTTGTTGAACAGCGCATCGATGGCGCTATACAGACCGCGTTCGTCCTGCAGCACAACGTCAAACGGTGTGGTAATCTCGTCGGCGTCGGTTGCACAGTCGAAGAAAACGCAAGGCTTTCCGCAGTTGACGAGGTGGCGGATGTAGTTGCTGTCTAGGATTTCAAGGCCGATGACGCCGAAGGCGGAGTAAATCTGAGACGGGACGATGCCTGCTTTCATCTCCTCCTGCGACATATACTGCATCGTGATGACCGCGCCTTTTGTGCGGACGATGTGCTGGATCTGGAGAATCAAGGGGCCAAAAAACGTACTGACGAGCTGGTTTTCCTTGCAGACCAGCAGAATACTGGCAGCTTCAGCTGTTTTTGAAATCGAAAGCTGGGTGCCCATCATTTTATAGTTCATGCGCACAGCCTGATCCAGAATCCGCTGGCGGGTTTCGTGCGTGATTCCGGGGCTTCCATTGAGCGCCTTTGAAACGGTATTCCTGGACAAGCCCAGTGCATTGGCGATATCGGCAATGCTCACTCTTTTGGACATGGATGAAACAGAGCCACCTTTCTTTGCCGCGCATCCACAGAGCCGATGCGGATGAAAAGAATCAACAGAATATGTCCATTTGAGTATAGCATTGACTGGAACGAGTTGTCAAATGCAAAATTGCGGAGAGAAAATGGCAATGCAAAAAATGTAAATGTATGTTTGCACAGCGCTGGCAAAGAGAAAATGTTGCTCGCAATGCGAAGAGCGGGATACATGCTTGATATAGGGCGCCGAATCCCGCTCTATCCGAATGTGAATTGTGCAAATGCACCTTCATGATTAAATTTGAAGATTTATTTATTGGCGGCGTATTGACAAACAACAGGCATGATGATAGAATTTACATGCAGAGAAATGTGCAGCAGTGTGCAAATGAACCATAACAATAGAACTGAAAGCAGACAGAATGATGGCAAGGAGGAAACCTAGATGATGGACGTCTCAATGTCAGTACAAGAGATACGCAGAAGTTTTCTGGAAGATATTCGGGCAAGAGAGATTTATATTCCCGAAACCGGTTTTCTTGCCGGGCCAACGTATCCGGTTCGGGAAATGGTTGAGACGGGGATCTGGAAACAGCAGGATTACGGCTGGGATAATTTGCATTTTCCGCTTAACTATAAGCTCCTGATGCAAGAGGGCGTTCCCGGGATCATTCGGCGCGCAAGCGTGCCCCACGATGGATTGAGCGAGGAGCAACAAGAATACCGCGCACTGATTGCGGAGAGCTGGAATGAGATTGGCCAATACATCCTGCGCCATGCGGAAAAAGCCGAAGCGCTTGCATCTGAGCGACCTGAGGATGCCGCACGTCTTCGCAGGATAGCACAGAATTGCCGAACGTTGTCCTGCCGTGCGCCGGAGACGTTTGAGCAGGGCGTGCAGCTGTTCTGGTTTATCTGGCGCCTGAGGGGCAACTATACATCCTGTATCGGGCGCATGGATGTGCATCTGCGTGAGCTGTATGAGAAGGATGTTCCGGGCCGGATCAGCAGGGAGAAAGCGCTGGATATCCTTTGTGAGCTTTGGGAGCGCCTGAATGAGACTTACAGCGGCGACACGCTGATGAATATCATGCTCGGCGGCGTGGATGAAAATGGCGAGGATGTCTCCTGCGATCTGTCCATCCTGATCATGGAAGCGACGATGCGCGTGGCAAAATCGGAGCCGCATATCAATGTCCGTATTCATCCGGGCAGCAAGCCGGAATTCCTGGATGCGGCTGTCAGGTTGATCGCCATGGGTCAGGGGCAGGGCGTCACCTACTTCGATGACAACATCATTCCCGCCCTTGTGAAGCGGGGGATCCCGCTGGAGTTGGCCCGGATCTACGCCAACGACGGCTGTACGGAGATCACGTTTGATTCGCACAGTGCAATCTGGTTCTGGCAGATGGAGTCGGTCAAATCGCTGGAGCTGGCCCTGTTCCGGGGCAAGGAGAATCCGAGCACGCCCTTTAGGCCTTACAACAAATGGTCCATTTTTGGGAGCACGGAAGTCTATCACACGCGCCTGACGCTTGGACATGACAGCGGCAATTTTGCGGAAATGACCACATTCGAGCAGGTCTATGAGGCGTTTCTGGATCAGTATGGATATCAGATTGACTGCTATATGGAGAAGATGGCCAGTCAAATCCGGGATAACGAGGAGACAGATAAATACAACACGTCGCCGATCGCAGCCGGCATGAATGAGCTTGCGCTGGATACGGGCGCGGATCCAATCCGCGAAGGCTGGGAGGTCAAGGATTATCAGATGCTTTCCGGATCGATTCCCACGCTGGCGGACTGCCTGCATGCGATACGGGAGGGCGTGTTTGAGAAGAAGCTGTGCACGATGGCCGAGCTGATCCATGCGCTGAGCATGGACTTTGAAGGCTATGAAGCGCTGCGGCTTGAGCTGAAGAAGCTGCCCAAATTTGGCAATGACGAGGACAGGGTCGATCTTCTGGCGGCGGAGCTTGCGGAGTTCTTTTGCCGCCGCGTGGAAGAATATCCGACACCCTGCGGAATCCGCCCGCTGCCGGGTATTTACAACATTGATTTCAACATGTTCTCCGGTTCCGTGGGGGCAATGCCGGATGGCAGAAGGGGAGGCGACCTGATCTGCGAGCACTATTCGCCTACGCCCGGCAACGCGAAAAATGGCCCGACAGCTGTGATTCAGTCGGCGGCCAAGGCGAATCTCAAACGCGGATGCGCATCGTCTCCGCTGTATTTGGTGCTTCCGCGTGGAATGGGGGCAGTGGATCTGAGCATGATCCGCAAGATGGTCATGAGCTGTGGAAAGCTCGGCCTGCCGATTATCAGCATCTCCATCTACGACAAGGCGGTGCTGGAGGATGCGCTGGTTCATCCTGAAAAGCATGAGGATCTGGTTGTTCGCGTATGGGGATTCAACGCGAGATTTATCGATCTGGACGAAGGGCTCAAGCGACATGTGATGAACAGAATGCTGTAAGATGGGGGTGGCAAAATGGCAATCATGGGTTTGGTCATGAGCATACAGCGCTTTTCCCTGCATGATGGTCCTGGCGTGCGGACAACCGCATTTTTGATGGGCTGCAATCTTCGCTGCCGTTGGTGCCATAATCCGGAATCCTTTCTCATGAAGCGTCGGATGATGTTCTATCAGAACAGGTGTGTTGGATGCGGACGGTGCGTCACCCTGTGCAATCGGAGCGCACATGTTTTTGCAGAGGATGGACATCACATGGATCCCTCGCGTTGCATCGGCTGCAATCGGCTGGAGGCCTGCGCGCAAATCTGTCCGGCGGAAGCGATGGTCATGTGCGGAAAGGAATACACGCCGGAAGAACTGGTCCGGCTGTTGGCCAAAGATCGCGTATTCTATGCCGATGACGGCGGCGTGACGTTTTCAGGTGGAGAGGCCCTGCTGCAGGACGAGTTTCTGGGTGAATGCCTCAGACGCTGTAAGGCGCAGGGACTGCACACCTGCGTGGACACGGCGGCCAATGTGGAGCCGGACAAGATTCTGAGGGTTGCGCAATACACGGATTTGTTTCTTGTGGATCTGAAGGCGATGGATCCGCTGCTCCACAAAAAGCTCTGCGGCGTGGAAAACAGGAAAACGATCGAAAACATCCGCCTGCTGGGCGAAATGGGTAAGCCGATGTGGATTCGCATTCCGCTGGTGCGCGGGGAAAATGCAAAGGAAAGCGAGCTGCGGGCTATGGCGCGGTTTCTGCGGGGTGTTCCGACGGTGGAACGGGTGGATGTGTTCCCCGTCCTCAACCACGCTCAGGATAAGTACCGCGCACTTGGCATGAAGAGCGAATCGTTCAATGAAGGAGGCGACGACCAGACGTTGATTGAAACGGCAATCAGGATCCTTGAAAAGGAAAGCGACGGCGGTTTGAAGCTGAATCGACTGATGTAGGAGGAAAGTGTATGTTGGACTTTCAGTATTACAGCCCAACACGGGTGGTGTTTGGAAGAAATGCTGTCAAGGAGCTTGGCAATCTGCTGAAGGCGCAGGATCGCAAGAAGGTACTGCTGCATTATGGCGGCGGCAGTGTGAAAAAGAACGGTGTTTTTGATGCGGTGGTTGAGCAGCTGAAGGCGGCGGAAATCGATTATGTGGAGCTGGGCGGTGTGGAGCCGAACCCGAAGATCGACTTGATCCGCGAGGGTGTCAAGCTCTGCAAGACACAAGGCGTGGATTTCATTCTCGCCGTGGGCGGCGGCAGCGTAATTGATTCTGCCAAGGCAATCGCCTTGGGCGCCAGGATTGATTTTGACGTTTGGCGTCTGTATGAGACGAAGGAACGCATCGAAGGTGCGCTCCCCGTTGGCAGCGTGCTGACCATCGCGGCAGCGGGCAGCGAGCTGAGCGACGGGACGGTCGTCACCAATCCGGAGGGCGGCCTCAAGCGGGACTATGGCGCGGATTATCTGAGGCCGGTATTTGCGATCATGAATCCGGAATACACGTTTACCGTATCGAAGTATCAGACGGCTTGCGGCACAGTGGATATCCTGATGCACACCTTCGAGCGGTATTTTACCCATACGCCGGATGTGGATCTGACGGATGAGCTGGCCGAGGGCCTTTGCCGGGCTGTGATCCGTGCGGGCACGAAGGCTGTGAAAAATGGCAGCGACTATGAAGCGCGCGCGACGCTGATGTGGGCAGGCAGTATTTCGCACAATGATCTGACGGGCCTTGGGCGCCGGGGAGACTGGGCAACGCATCAAATGGAGCATGAGCTCAGCGGTCAATATGACCGGGTTTCTCATGGCGCGGGTCTGGCGGCGATATTCCCGGCATGGTGTCGCTATGTTTGGAGGGAAGAGCCGGCGCGCTTCGTCCGCTTTGCGCAGAAGATCTGGGGTGTGAACACCGAGGGGATGACCCAGGAAGAAGCCGTGTTCGCCGGCATCGAGTGCTGTGAAAACTATTTCCGCGCGCTGGGCATGCCTGTTCGTCTCAGTGAAATGGAGATCGATGATACGCACCTGCATGACATGGCGGTAAAGGGGACGTATTTCGGCAAGCGCACGCTCGGCAGCTTCAAGGTTCTGGGTGAAGCGGATATTGAGGCAATCTATCGTATTGCATTGAAATAAGGAGAAATACCATGGCGAGATTTTCGGTGAATTTCTATTCGTATTCTCTTGACCACGGTGTGGATATTGAGGTGACCATTCCGAGCTTTTCTTCCTGCGACAGGGATCCGGCCCGAAAATGGACACATGCGCTTCCTGCGAAGTTTCCCGTGCTCTATCTGCTTCATGGCCATGGAAACGACAGGCACAGCTGGATGCGCTATACAAGCGTGGAGCGCCTGGCGGAGGAACAGCGCATTGCGCTTGTGACGTTGGATTCACAGAATAAGGCATACAACAATCTGCCCAATGGCGATAACTATTACGACTTCCTGAATGAGGAGTTGCCGGATTTCGTGAAGGCAAACTTCCCGATTTCGGATCGACCGGAGGATACCTATATTGCCGGGTTGTCCATGGGAGGCTATGGAACGCTGATTCACGCGCTGAAGAATCCGGAGAAGTATTGCGCGTTTGGCGCCATGTCTCCGGGCATTTCGACAAAATGGGAGTTCGGCAAGGGTATTGATCCTTTTGAAGAGGTGGAGGCCAGGGTTAAGGAAGGGCGCAAGCTTCCGGCAGGCTATATCTGCTGCGGCAAGCAGGATTTTCTGTATGATCGGGTCTGCGGCTTTGTTGCGAAGCTGGAGGCGCTGGGCGTGGAGCATACCTGGCATGCTGTGGAGGGCTACGAGCATGAGTGGCGCTATTGGGATTTGGAAATCGGCAACTTCCTGAAGTGGATTCCCAGAACGGATTATTACGCGGATAAACCGCACAAGATCTAATGGAAAGGGCGCATAGCCCGAAAACTGAACATCAAAGAATCGACCGCAAGGCCTCTGTGAGCGCAGCCTTGCGGTCGGTTTTGTTTGTATTGATGCGTCGGTGGTTTACAGGTGATACTGTCCCCAGAGAGATTCGGGCGAAATGTCCGGGTAGGCGTCGTTCGAATTGGCATCCTGATACCAGTAGGGCGTTGCGGCATAGAGGCATTTCCCGTGGCTGCCGTGATCGCTCCAGATGTCGGACTTGTATTTTTCGAGGTATCCCTCAAACGAATGCTGAAAAGGAACATTGTCGGCAATCTGGAAACGGCTGACGGAGGTGTGACCATTGCCGTCAATGGGCATTCGGCTCAGACAGGCAAATGGGTGTTCGAATCGTGCAAACGGGGGTTCCGCCGCCCAGGCATAGCCGACGTAATCCTCGCTGCCGGTACCGAACGTGGAGGGAAATTTCTCGCCGTCAACGAAGAACTTCTCATCGCCCTCTCCCCACCACCAGTCCACGCTCTTGGATTCCCACTGACCATACCACCAGGTAGAGGCGGGCTTCTCCGGCTCGGTCCATTCGTTGTAGACGTGCAGATGCAGTCCGCAGAAACGACCGCGTCCCTTGGTCAGGAGAATTGGCCAATCGGGCCAACGGTCATGACCGGGCGCAAAGCGTGCAGCGTCGGTGTCGATGAACACGCCCTGATGCCAGCGGGCGTGGAAGCGGAGGAGTTGGTCGGCGTTTTCGCAGGGCTCGATGGCCAGGCGGAGCGAGATGCGCTGTTCGGAATCGCTCAGATTGCGAATACGGATACGCGCGCCTTGAGAGAAGGGCATAAACCAGCGGGATTCGAACTCATAGCGATTCATGGACAGCGGCAGCGCATGGAAACGGTTGATGCCGGGAGCGCTGCCGAAAAAATCACCAACCGGCGCGAGCACGGCGGGATGCTCGCTGCCATCCCAGCAGATTTCCAGAACGATACGGCGCAGCACCTCTTCGGACAGATCGGAAAGCGAAGCGGGATTGAACATGATATAGCTCAATGCGCCGGCTTCGTCGCATGCCCACATGGTTTGTGTGGTGCCGGCGGGAATGATGGCTTCTGCGAGGATCGTGTCGGGGATGGGGTCGCCTCTGTCATACAGCCGCCTGTCAAGCTCGGCAAGCGCTATGCATCCTTGCGGGGAAAAGCGCTCCTGATAATTGGGCATAACGGTCCCGGAGGGGAAGCGGGTATAGGTAAAATGATAATAGCAGCCCCAATCGGGCGCGAGCTCGACGCGGCAGTAGTGGCTGAATGGGATGGGAATGAAGCTGTTGCGGCCTCGGGAGAGACGGGCAGAAAGCTCGGAAAGATTCAGCGGCGGAACCTCTCCGGCAGAGCGCTCAAACCAGTCGATGAAGGGAACGTCGATGGCAGGCGTGTCCTTGTCATCGAGATAAATGCGAATGTGGCCGGACTGGGGAAGCGCACTCCAGATGCGCCAAATGACGCCGGGGCCATCTGCTTCAAAGGCAACTACGGTGCCATCGTCCAAACGGCGGATGTAGCCGGTGCCGTCGTCGTTCGCGCCCCAGTCCTCATAGGTGTCCGTATCGGGATCATAGCGAGAACGCCGATCATATGAAGACATGCAGCCGGATGCTTCGCCAGGTACGGGCGGAACAGCCAGAAGGCGAAGATCATCCACACGGTTGAGCAGGTCCTGATAGGTCATGGTGGTCACTCCTTTGCGATAATATCCCAGATCGTCAGCGAGAAGCTTGCGGAACCATCATCGGAAGAGACGGAAAGGCGGTCGGCGCTCCCCCTGGGGAAGAAGAGGGCGCTCATGGAGACGGTACCGTCGGCAGAGAAGACTTCGATGCTGGATGTGTCGAGGAAAATTCGCAGGTCCAGCTTGCCGTCCTTCAGGGGCAGAATCGCTTCGCGATAAGGCTTTTCCTCCGGCGTGCCGTTCTTGCCCATGGGATAACCGGCGATGCTGCGGTCCGTGCGCAGAACCTGACGCTCAACGTCATATTCGATCTTGAATGCTTCACCTTCACTTTCGGCCATGTGCAGGCAGAGATGCTTGGCGCTGTGTGGATCGACGGTCAGACGCAGCTCGCAGGCGCGGCTGTGCTTAGCGGTCAAGGATGAGCCGCTGAATGCTCGCTCGTTGGCGCGCAGACTCTCCAGCTCACGCAGCGGATACTGGACGAGCACGCCGTTTTCGATGCGCAGCTCGCGCGGAATCGTCATCATGTTGTTCCAGCCGTGGCCGAGATAGCGCGGCGGGAAGTCGTCGCCCCAGCTTCGCAGCCAGCCGATCATGACGCGCCGACCGTCGGTCGTCTGCACAGACTGAGGCGCATAAAAGTCAAAGCCGTAGTCGATCGAAACGCAGACGGGGCCCCTGGTTTCGACATCCAGCATGGAAACGACAGGCTGCGCATTGGGATAGCGAAGGCCGTCCGGCGGCATGTTCATGACACTCGCAACGGTGACGGTATGACCGTCCAGGGTGAAGTAGTCCGGGCATTCCAGCATGGTGCCGAGCCCCTCGATGTGCTTTTTTGCAAAGGTCCAATGCTCGAGATCGGCGGAATCATAGAACAGGTAATCGCCGCCGGAAGCCCCCCTGGAGGCGACCATGATGCGGAAGCCTTCGCCATGCCGGAAAACCTTGGGGTCGCGGAAGTCGGCGGCCATGGAGCCTTCGGGCTGGAGGGCGGTGGGCACCACCGGATTGTTTTCGGATTTGACGAAGTTGAAGCCATCGTCGCTCCTAGCAAGGCACTGCTGCTGATACTCAAGGCCATCCTCGCCCGTTTTCACGCCGGTATAGAGAAGATAGAGCACATCGCCGTCGGCAATGGCGTGACCGGAGAAACAGCCGGATTGATCATAGGGCTGATCGGGCGCCAGAGCAACGCCGTGCCAGTTCCAGTGAAGCAGATCCTTGGAGGTCCAGTGCCCCCAGTGCATGTTGGCCCATTCGGCAGAGTAGGGGTTGAACTGGCAGAAAAGATGGTATTCGCCCTGATAGAAGCAAAAGCCGTTTGGATCGTTGATCCATCCGCAAGGCGGCAGAATGTGATAGCTGGGGCGATAGGTATCGACAACGGATTTCGCCAGTTCCGATACAGATTGATTGGCACGCTGAATCGTAAACTTCATGGATGAATCGTTCCTTTCTTACTTGATCGGAGTGGATTGGATGTGGATCGAAGAATGGCTGAAGGAGGCGGAGCAGTCTTCGGCAAACAGACCAATCTGCCCATCATAATCCTGATACATACGGGTGCTCAGCGCTACGGCGTCGTCGAGGTAAATGACCAGGACATCATCCTGACGGAAGAGGGTCAGGCTGTGCCTGACATTTGGCTCAAGCGCAATGGGACGTTCGGATTCGACCTCCCAGGGGAAGATGAGACCGGTCTGAGGGTCGGTCCGCAGGCTGGTTTTGTATTGGAGCCTGCCGCGGTGCGGCTCAAGGAGGATGTAATTGCCGCGCGTGAAGGTTTCGTCGACACCCAGTGCAATGCCGATTTGCAGCGGTTTGTCTGAAAAGGTGATGTCGGTATGAATCCGACAGAGCTTGGGCAGGCGACCCAGAAGCGCGCAGGCATAGGTGCCGCAGGCGTTGACGGACAGAGCTTCCGGCTTCTTTTCCCAGCTGCCCTGAAGTGGCCGGAAATCAATCGGAAGATTGCCGGTCAGCGCGTGGTTGACAGCCTCAACAGGCTTGACATGCAGGGTGCCGTCCTCCTGCTGGATGAGCTCGTGAACAATCAGATGACCGCCCCAATCCCAGGTGTGGTTGTCTGTGCCGTACTCCTTGCGGGGATCGAAGTGGTGCTCGTTGATCTCGCGGGTGGGGTTCCAGCCGTAGATGAAGCGCTGCTTTCCGTCAGATGCGGTCTTGGCTGCATAGAAAGCGCGGCTGTCGAAGGTATCCAGTCTGGGGGTAATCCATGGCCCGTTCGGGCTGCGGCTCATTCTGTAGAGCGTCTGGTATCTGTCGGAATACGAGGAGAATACGATGTAGTACCAGTCGCCCCAGCGGAAGAAGTCGGGGCATTCGAAGCAGCAGTTGGCGTCCTCCGGGGAATACAGCGGAGGGCAATACCGCCAGGTCACCAGATCGTCTGATTTGCACAGGCCGACACAGCCGCGGCGCAGCGTGGGTCCTTTTTCCCTGGCGGCCATGATCATCCACCAGCAGGCGTCTTCTTCGTTCCAGAAGACGAAAGGATCACGGAAGTGCGTTTTTTCGTAGATCGCATTGTCGGACATCAGCGTATCATCCAGAATCGTCCATGCGTCCAGATCGGGGCTGACGGCGTGGATGATGACGTTCTTCATGGGCCTGCTCTTGAAGATGGTGGCGAACATGTGGTACATACCGTCATGGAACACAACGGAACCGGTTGCGGCGTCGATTTTCGTGTCGTGTTCTTCGAAGTGAAGATGATCTGTTGTGGAGAGCATGACCCATGAATCGTGATGCTCCGCATCCATGTTGTTGCGGTAATTTCGCAGGTAAAACGGTTTGAAGACGCCGTGATCATAAAACGGAATCACATCGCCGACCGCAGCCAGCTCGGGCCTGTAAAACAGATTCATTTACAGCACCTCCCTGCAATATGCGCTTTCGCGGGTGTGAAGAGCCTGATATGCGAAAAGCATGCGCTTCCGTAAGCAGCGGCCAGACCAAACTTGCGACAGGTGTAATCCCTCAGGCGGGCTGTTATCGCGTTGGCGCCGTTGACATACAGTGTAAGGATATCATCATCCAGATAGAGGTCAAGATGGATGGGGCGATTTTCGCAGGGAAAATAGAAGGCTTCAAGCTCGATTTCATGCGGGAAAATCCAGCTTCCCTGATCCGTCATGCGAAACGCTGTGCGGAGCTGTACGCGATGCAGCGCCGGCTCGATATAGAAGTAATAGCCTTCGGCAAAGTCCTCGTCGACATGTACGGCGAGCGCTGCTCGCTGGAGAGAGGTGCTGCATTCGAGATCGAAAGACAACAGGCAGACGTTCGGCACGCTGTTTTGGGAAAGCAGCTTTGCGTAGAGATGCTCCGCATTGACCAGAAATGCGCCCTCCCTTTCCGTCCATGCACCGTTCAACGGCTTCCAGTATAGGAAATTTCGCCTGCAAAGAATATCGGTGATCCCGGAAGGAATGGATAGCCGGAGCGAATGGTCCTCGGCTTGCGTGAGCGCATGGAGCTGCAGGGCACCGCCGGTATCCCATGTGTTATAATCCTGCCCGGCAAAGCTTTCGGGCTGGAAATCCCATTCGTTTCGGTTCCTCGTGGGAACGATGCCGATGATCAAGCGCTCTTTGCCGGTATCGACAAAGCGGCCGCCGGAGAATCCACGGGCATCCAGGGTATCATCCGGGGGAATTTCCCATTGCCTGCTGTTTGGGGGCAGAAAACGGTAGTGCTGCCGGGGCGTATCGGATTGGGCGGTGTAGAGAAGATACGCTGTTTCCCCGATGCGGAAGAAGCAGGGAGATGCTGGCGCGTTGATCAGAGAGCCGGGGCTGTAAAACGGCGGATGGACAACCCAGTCGATCAGGTTGTCAGATGTGCAGTGTGCGATGCATCCACAGCGGCCGATGTGCTTATTCTCTTCGGCGCCCAGTATCATATGCCAGATCCCGGCGTCATCCTGCCAAAGCCATGGATCCTGCCAGACGCATTCCTTATAGATCGTGGGATTTGGCGCAATGGATGGCCCTGCGCATTTCCAGGGGCCCATCGGAGAGGCGGAGATGGCGTGGCATATTTCGTGTTCGCCTGTATAGAACAGGTGAAAGCCGTTTGGGTCGGAGATGATGGCGGCGGATTGAGCATGGATGCCCAGGGGATGCTCCGTGAAATGCACGCCGTCATCTGTGGCAAGAAGGAAGAGGCCGTCCTCCTCTCCTTCGACAAAGAAATCGTTGAGATATCTGGAGCATACGACATACAGACGGTTTTGATAAAGGAAGGGCGTGGGGGCGGAAAGAAGTGCGCCTTCGGGGATATAATGAAGTCCCATATTACCTCCTTGCAGTGCAGAGTCGGTTTGTGTCGTATTCATCTGAACATGATTATAGCATAGAGTGTTCAAATGCACAATAAAAAAAGTGAAAATAAATCGAATAACCGGAGTGTTTTTTTGGCAAGGATTGTGAATGGCTAGAATGGAAATATGGGCGATATATAAAAATACAGCGGATAATATTTGGATAAGTATTGACAATTCGACATGGACGTGGTAAAGTCATGGTAAGAGAAGTGAAAATACACATGAATGGCGGATGTAAACGGGTGAAACGTCTTGCAAAATAATGTGTATTTGCACTTTAGAAGCGACAAAAAAACAAAAGGAGAGTGAAACCATGAAAAAACTGATTGCGCTGTTGTTGTCCATGCTGGTGGTGGTGGCGGTCTTTGCACCCTCCGTGGCTGAAGAGCAGATCGTGATCAAGCTCAGCTGCGCCGCTTCCGAACAGGAGAAGATCAGCTGTGAGCAGACGGTTGCCCGCTTTGAGGAGAAGTACCCGAACGTTAAGGTCGAAGCCGAGTACTACGCTGGCCTGTCTTGGGATGAAATCATTCAAAAGCAGCTCGTTGAATTCGCCGCCGGCACCCAGGCGGATGTCGTCTACATTGCGATCGAAGGCACCCATCTGATGGTCGAGTACGATCTGTTCCAGCCCATCACCGACCTGATCGAGGCGAACAAGGATTACTTTGCTGAGGTTCCGCAGTCTGCCTTTGACGCGTTCAAGGTTGGCGACGAGTACTACGAGGTTCCGTTTAACTGCAACGACATGGCCATCGCCTACAATACCGAGATGTTCGATGCGATTGGCGTTAAGCCGGGCAAGTGGACCGCGCAGGAATACCTCGATGCTCTGGGCAAGATCGATGCGAAGTACAATACCCCAGAAACCCCGATCACAGAGAAGGTCTGGGGTACCGTCATCGGCGAGACTCCGTATCTGTGGATGGCTGCGTTCGGCGCCAGCGTGCTCAACGAGGATTGGACCGCCTCCAACATGAAGGATCCGGCTGTCCGCGAGGTTCTGCAGTACCTGTATGACATGGTTCATGTCTATGGCTATGCGCCGGTTCGCGAGGCGAACACCGACGATACCGCGCTGTTCTGCTCCGGCCGCGTGGCGAGCATCTTCACTGGCCCGTTCGTTCTGTCTTCCTTCGAAGCCAACAACTTCGATACTTGGAACGTCGCCATCGGCCCGCGTGGATCCGAAAAGGGCCGTGCTGCCTACGGCGTCGGCGGTCTGGGCATGATGGCCTCCTGCAAGCATCGCGAAGAAGCCTTCAACCTGATGAAGGAATTCTGCTCCATCGAGACTTCCATGACTCAGGCTCGCGAGGCGACCTCTCTGCCGCTGTTTGAGTCTGCTGCCAACAGCCCTGAGTTCCTGTCCCACTGCGAGGACATGCACATCTTCTATGACGAGTTGCAGGATGCGATCAAGCTGCCGAGCCCGGTTTGCTATGCTGAACTGAACATGATCATGAAGGACATGATGAACAACATCATGACTCAGACCCTGACGATCGATGAGGCTATCGAAAAGGCTGACGCCGAGATTACTGAGGCGTTCGCTGAGTTCGGATACTGATCCAGACGACCGGTAGAGGGACAGGGTCCTTCTACCGGGTTTTACTTCAAAAAGCGTTTGTGAGGAGTTGAACTTCAGTGGCCTCAACTGCGAAAAAGAAGCACCAAACCGGCATGTCCACGACGAAAAAGGATGACCTTATCGGCTGGCTGTTTACTGCCCCTGAGCTGATTTGCTTTTTGGCCTTTGTGCTTTTGCCGACCTTGGCGATGATTGGGCTCAGCTTTACGAAGTATAAAATGCTCAAGCCGCCGGAGTGGATTGGCCTGGATAATTATGTGCGTCTGTTTACGAAGGACAGCAAGCTGATCAAGGTGGTCATGAACACGATCAAGCTGTCCACGGTGTCCGTTCTGCTCAGTATTCTGATTGGCCTCATTCTTGCGATGCTGATTACAAGCCGAAAGAATGGCCTGTACAGCTATATCATCCGTCTATTCTATTTCTTCCCGAATATTGTGGCAGCTTCCTTTATTGCGATTGTCTGGTCGATTCTGTTTTCCAAGGATACTGGTGTCGTCAATTACTATCTGTACCGACTGTTCGGCATTGGGCCGATTGGCTTCCTGACTGACCAGAAGTACGCGCTGTGGTCTGTTGTTTTTATCGATGTATGGCGCAACATCGGTTTCATTATGCTTATTCTGCTGGCAGGAATCCGAAGCATATCCGATTCTTATTATGAAGCGGCTGCCCTGGATGGAGCAAACAGCCTGCAGATCGCAACGCATGTCACGATTCCGCTTCTGACGCCCAGCATTTTGCTTGTGATGGTTATCCAGATCATCGGCGCGCTCAAGACATTTGATATTCCCAATATCATGACAGAAGGCGGCCCGAATGATGCAACGCGCACCATGGCCATGTATGTGTATGATATGGCGTTCACGAGAATGTCGATGGGCTATGCCTGCTGTGTATCGGTGATTTTTGTCGTAGCAATCATGCTGGTCACCATTCTGCAATTCGGCTTGAGCAATAAGTGGGTGAATTATGATTAAGAAGACAAGCTCCAAAGTTGTAGGCCTGATCCTTTCGTTTCTTGTCTTGACGGTTGGCTTCGTGGTGTTCATGCCATTCCTGTTCATGTTTGCCCAGTCCATGCGTCTGCCTTCTGATGCATACAGACTTCCTCCGGACTGGTTCCCTACAACTCTTGATTGGACGAATTATAAGACGCTGTTCACTTCTGATCTGCCCATGCTGAACATGCTTGGCAATAGCGCACTGGTCACGTTCAGCATTATCATCCTGCGCTTGATTGTGGCGGTTCTCGCAGCGTATGCGATTGCGAAGATTCGTTATCGCGGCTCCAACACGGTCATGGTGGGCTTTCTTGCTTCTATGATGCTGCCAATTCAGGCGACCATTATTCCGCTGTATATCATCATGAGCAATCTTGGCCTTGTCAATACGCGCATGAGTTTGATCATCATCGGCATTTTTGATTCGTTTTGCATCTTTATGCTCAAGCAGAGCATGGCGACCATTCCGGATTCCATCGTCGAGTCTGCCAAAATCGACGGAGCAGGCCACATGAGAATCTGTTGGCAGATCGTTGTCCCGATGATCAAGTCGTCCCTGGCAACCATGGTCATTCTGATCTTCAACGGCACATGGAACGACTATTTCCTGCCATACATTTTCATAAGCTCCTGGGATAAGATGACGCTGCCTTTGGGCATCAATGCACTCAAGGGCTACATGGGAAGCGGCAATCAATCGGTTATATTGGCGGCGGTTTCGTTTGCAGTTACGCCAATCCTGATAATCTTCCTCTTTGGCCAGCGCTACATTGTTGAAGGACTGACTGCCTCTGCGGTCAAGGGATAATCCTCTTCGTCCCTAAACCGGCATGATGCCGGTTGTATTTCCGACCAGGTGATGCAAGTCCCATTACTTTGAGGCCGAGTCCGGAGCTTTACAGAGGAACTTTCTGCGTAAAGAACAGAAGCTGGGAAAAGCCTGTGAACCGGCGATGAATCGGACTGAGGAAGGGGATAATGCAGCTTTGCTGCGCCTGTGGGGTGTAATGTCCCTTGTATCAATATATCGGTGCAGACACAAAAGGCCGATTGCTTCTGCAATCGGTTTTTTCTTTCCCCCAAATCTCGCAAAGCCGCAAATTGCGCACAAAACGCGGGCGGACAAAAACGCGGGTGCGCCGTCCCCGAATGGACTGCTATAACAGAAGTAGACACAAAAAAGAAACCCGGTCGTAGAATTACACGACATTACGCGGCTTTGCTCCGAATTTCAAACGGAGTGTATCCCTTCTCCTTCATTGCTATTACGCTCGGCAGCAATCCTTGTACATGTGTGTATTGTCTGGACATGAAACGACCCTCCTCTTGTAGTTTTGATTTCCTCAATTCTACAACAGGAGGGTGTTTTGTTTCACTGTCTATTTTCTTTTAAGCAGTCCACCAGTATTGGGGGTACATATCAATTTTCTCTCGACGGGGATTCTTTATGTCCTTTAGGGATTAGCCCAGCGGGCGAACATCGACGACCTCGAAGAACAGCGTCGCTTCGTTGGCGTTCTCGGCCAGCGCGGCGGCGACGGCTTCATCGGTGATCGTCTTGAAGCGGATGCGCGCGCCGGACGTGGCGAACGGCTTTGCGCCCTCCTCGCTGGACGGGGTGGCGGCGTACACGGCCACGCCCTCGCCGTTGGCGAGCAGGTTGCTGCGGGACTGGTTCTCGGCGAGGCTGAGCTGCACGTAGTAATGATCCTCGTGCTTGACCATGCCGAAGACGAAGAACGCGGCGTTCGGGGAGTTATCCGGGTTGGTGGTGGTCACCAGATAGAAGCCGGAGAAGGAATTGATCGCGTTCATCAGGTCGTCGCCGGTGAGCGCCGTCTGGCCGTAGAAATCGGCGACGGAGGCGGAGGAAACCGCGTCCTCGGCGAGCGCGGCGAAGGGCAGGCACAGAGCGGCCGCCAGCAGCAGGGGAATAAACTTTTTCATGGTGTTTCGTCCTTTCTGTCGGGTGTTGATGGAATGGGGGAGTGCTTACTGCGCGGCCTGCGTCAGGCACTTGACCGCCGCGTCCTTGATGCGGCCGGAGGTCAGCGTCGCGCCGGAAACGCCGTCCACGTCCACACTGTTGGCGTCCACGATGGCCTGCGGCACCTTTTCGAGCGCCGCGGCGGCGACGGCCTGCGTCTCGTGGTTCTCCGCGACGACGACGGCGGCAATCTTGCCCGCCGCCACGGTGACCTTGACCGTCATCGGGCCTTCCTGGCCGTCCACGGTGGCCTCGTATTCGCCGTCCGCGAGGGTCTGGCTCATGTCAAACAGGCTCTCCGCGCCGTCCGCGTCCTTGGCGAACATGTCCTCGGTGATGACCTCAACCGGGGTCTTGAGGGTGTAGCCGGTCGCCGGTTCGTTCGCCATCGCCGCGCGCGCAGCCAGACGGCCGAAGACGATCGGGCCCATCACGCCCGTGCCGCCGGAGACGAAGCGTCCCCAGATGCCGCCGACGCACTCGCCGGCCGCGTACAGACCCGGAATGACCGCGCCGTCCACATCCAGCACCTGACCGTCGGTGTTGGTGCTGACGCCGCCCAGCGTCATCACGACAAGCGCCTTGAGCGGGATGGCATAATAATGCTCGCCCTCGATCTTGTTGATCGCGGCGCAGTAAGCGGAATTGTTCTTGATCGCGTCCTCGGTGTACTCGCGGCCGAACTCGTCGGGCTCGCCGGATTCGACGTGCTCGTTGTAGCTCTTCACGGTCGCCTCGAGGTTCGCCGCCGGGATGCCCAGCTTTTCGGCCAGCACGGCGAGGGAATCCGCACAGACCACGGCGCTGTTATACGGCTTGCCCGGCGCGTAATAGAAATTCCAGAACACGGAAGCGTTGAGCGCCTCGGTATCCTCGATGATCTTGTCGGTGAAGATGTCGTACTGGATCGCGTTGGTCTGCTCTTCCAGCGCGGTCTCGCGCGCCACGACGTCCGCGTCGTTCTCGTTGGCGAAGCGGAAGCCCTCCTGATTGACGGAGATGCCGCCCGCCTTCCACATGTAGGAGGAGGCGATCACGCCCATGCCCGGCGCGGTCTCGTGACCCATCGGGAAGGTCGGAATGTAGCCCATGGCCGTCGGGTCGATGTTCGCGCCGACCTGCTGCATCATGTAGATGCCGTAGCCGTCCGCCGCGGTGGAACCGCCGACCAGATAGTTCGCGCCGTTCTCGGCGAACGCGGACATCATCTTCGAGTTGCCGGAGTAGCCGCCGGTCGCCATGATGACGGCCTTCTTCGCCTCATAGCGGACGGTCTGGCCGTTCTCATCGGTCGCCAGCACGGTCAGCACCTGACCCTGCTCGTTGGCGACGAGCTGGTTGGCCGTCGTGTTGAAGTCGATGGTCACGCCCTTGTAGGCGTCCGTCGCCAGCACGGTATCCATGATCTCGTGCGCGGCGGCCTTGTAGCGGGTCGGGTCGTTGGCGCTGGGCTTGTAGGTGCGCGCCACGGAATAGAGCTGATGCTCCGGGGCGAACACGGTATGCTTGCCCGTGGCCTTCATGGACGAGAAGTTGTATTCGGACAGGCCGTTGTCCCACAGCCACTGAATCGCGTCCACGTCCTCGTCAACGAACGCGCGAATCATCTCTTCGTTGCCCAGATGCGCGCCGTTGCTCAGAATATCCTGAACAAAGCTCTCCTTGGTGTCCTCGATGCCGTCGATCTTCTGAATCACCGTCTCCGCGCCGGACATGGAGCCGGAGGTGAAGTTCAGCGAACCGCCCGTCTTGCCGGTCTTTTCCAGAACGATGACGCTCTGCGCGCCGTCGTTCACCGCCTCGATGGCCGCGGACAGACCGCCGCCGCCCGCGCCGACGATGATGATATCGGCGTTCTTGACGGTGTCCTCCGCCGACGCGGCAACCGCCAGCGCAGCCAGCAGCACGGCCAGCATAATCGTCAAAAGTTTCTTCATGTTGGATGCCTCCTCCATTGTATTTGAACAGGAAACCCCTGTTCCGGGTCGAAACAGGTCAAACGCCGTCGGTAAATTATCAACAAGCCGTTTGAGCCACTTATCATTGTAACCGATGGCGGGCGGCAAAATCAAGGGAATTTCGAAAAAAGAGGGCGGGGATATCAAGAAATTTGAATGTGTCAGCGGAGGGGGGAATAATGGGCTGTTTTGAAAAAAGAATAAAAAAATATTGACATTCAAACATGAAGTCATGTATAATAATTTCACAAAGAAACAGTAAACGTTTTCTATTCGCATCCATCTATTTGACATAAACAAAGGAGAACTTATGTTAAATGTTGCTCGACTCAGCAAACGCTATGGTCGAAATATGGCGATTGACGAAATCAGTTTTCAGATCCGGCAGGGGGAAATCGTCGGTCTGGTCGGTCATAACGGATGCGGAAAATCGACAACCATGAAAATTATTTCCGGCTATCTGAATGCGACGTCCGGAACGGTGCAGATTGACGGGGAGACGCTTCGGCCAGACGACATATCCATCCGAAAAAAAATAGGATATATGCCGGAGGTTCCGCCTTTATATATGGATATGACAGTGGGCGAACAACTCCGCTTCGCCTGTGAATTAAAGGGGATTCGGCAGGCGGGGCAGGCGCTGCAAGAGGCGGCGCGGAAAGCGGATATCCAGCCCGTTCTCGGCAGGTTGATCGGCCATTTGTCGAAGGGATATCGCCAGCGGGTCGGATTGGCGCAGGCGCTGGTGGGCAATCCGCCGATTTTGATTTTGGATGAACCGACCTCCGGGTTGGATCCGCGCCAGATTGTCGAGATGCGGGAGATGATACAAGCCAACGCATCGGCGCACGCCGTTTTGATGAGTTCGCATGTTCTGCCTGAAATTTCGGCGATGTGCGACCGATTGGTGGTTCTCAGCAACGGAAAGCTGGTTGCAGACGATCATCCGGACGCGCTTCGGGAGCGTTTTCGGAAAAAAGGGCTGTATGCCGTAACGTTCTGCGCAGACGCGGCGCAGTTTCAACAAAACGTTCAATCGACGCCGGGGCTTGATCTGGTGCATTTGGCACAGACGCCCGGAAAGGAAAGCTGGGACGCGCAGATTCACGCTGACGATACCATCGACGCGAGCCGGGCTGTTTGGGATATTTTGTCGAATGTGGGCGGACGGGTGATTCGTTTTGCCCCCGTCGTGCCCGATTTGGAAGAGGTCTTTCTGAACCTGACGCAGGATAAACGGTATGCAGAAGGGAAGGAACGCGGTTGAAGGCGGTTTTTTTGAAGGAACTTCGACAATATTGGAATTCCCTGACGGGCGCTGTCTTTTTAGCGGCTTACGCGCTGATGATCGGATATCAATTCTATGTCGGCAATCTGTTGGCGCAAAACGGAAGCGTCAGCCGCCTCTTTGAATCCGTGCTGAGCATGCTGATGTTTTTTATTCCGATTTTAACGATGCGCCTTTTCGCGGAAGAAAAGAAGATGCACACCGATCAGTTGGTTTTTACCGCGCCGGTTTCCGATGCGCAAATCATGGCCGGTAAATTTGGGGCTGCGTGGCTGGTCTTCGGGGTCGGCAGCCTGCCGCTGTTATGGGCCGTCTGCGTGATGGCTGGGTACGGATGTTTTCAGGGACTGACACTTCTGGGTAACTTTACGGCGCTGTGCCTGGCGGGCGCGCTGTTCATTGCCATCGGCATGCTGGTTTCTGCCTGTACGGAAAATCAGGTGGTTGCGGCGATTGTCAGTTATGTGATCCTGCTGGGCATGTGGTCGATCGGCTATCTGCAGGCATATCTGCCCCAAAGTCTGCTGCTCGACGTCATTCGATATATGTCATATCGTTCTCACATTCAAAGACTGGCCTCGGGCGTGTTTGATTGCTCGACGTTTGTGTACTTCGTCAGCCTGACGGCGCTGTGTCTCGGCATTTGCTGCGAAGTTTTGAAGATGCGCCGGGACGGATAGGAGAGAACCATGAAACACGGGAGCCGTATTCTTTCAATCGGCCTGATGGCGCTCCTTTTCGCCCTGTCCGGCTTGGCCGCTGTGCTGCTGACAGAGCGATTCGGCTGGCGGGTGGATTTGACGGAGCAGGCGCTGTATACCCTGTCGGAGGAAAGCGAAGCGATTCTCGGCGCGCTGGATCGCCCGGTGACGATCACGGTGATCAACGGCGAAAAAGAATACCCGCTGCTGCCGGCCAATCTGCTGAAAAAATATGCGGCGGCCTGTCGGCAGCTCACCCTGCGCTGGTGCGATCCGTATCTCAAGCCGGGCACTGTGCGGGCGTATGAGGAGAAAGGCTGTTCGGTTGAGCTGAATGATATTGTGGTGGAATCAGACGACCGAATCAAGCGCATCCAACTGACAGACCTATATGAAATGAACGGCGATGGAACCGAAATCACCGGGCTGAAGGCGGAGCAGGCCATCTCGTCCGCGATTTTTCAGGTGACGCAGGCCGAAAGCGAAACGGTTTTGTTTACGGACGGCCATGGGGAACAGGTATCGGGCGCGCTGCTGGACGTGATGGAAGAAAACCACTTCAGCACGGCGTATACGACCCTTTCCGTGCTCGGCATTCAGGCAGATGCTTCCCTTCTGTGCATCGCTTCGCCGGAACGGGATTTCCTGAAGGAGGAAATCGAAATCCTGCGGGCTTATATGAATCGGGGCGGGCGCTTGATGGTGTTTCTCTCCGGCGGCGCCGAAAATCTGACGAATCTTTCCGCGTTTCTGGACGAGTGGGGTGTCAAGCCCGGCGAAGGTATTCTTGAAGAACCGACGCTGTACATGAATGAAAATCCAAACGCCATTGCGGCGACCTATGTTTCCCATGAAATCAACCGGTATTTTACCCGTAAACGCTATTATGTGATCGTCCCTTCCTGCATTCCGCTGGAACAGACGTATATCAGCCAAGGGAAAAGCAAGACGCAGCAGGTGCTTCGAACGTCTTCCCGCGCATCTGCGGTGCTCGATGACGGAGAGCGAAACGCCAATGCGCCGTTCGGCGTGGCAATCAGCTCCGTCAGGGAATCCATCTTGGATGGAAGAGCCGTCGAGAGTCGGCTGATTGCAATCGGAAGCAAACAGATTTATGCAGACGATTTGATGGCACTGCCGAATCTGGCCAACCGAGATTTTCTGGTGCAGTGTATCGGATGGTGTACCGAAAAAGACGAAATGATCAGCATTCCGGGCAAACCCATAGGCGATCCGTTTTTGCCGGTCGTTGCGGGAGAAATTCAAATATGGATGATTCTGTTTGTGGTTCTCCTGCCCGCGTGCCTGCTGGGCGTCGGGTTGATGCGACATATATATAGGAGAAGATTATGAGGCGGATGCTGGTTCTGCTGTGCGTCGGACTTTCGATTCTGGTGATCGGGCTTGTCCGCTTTTCGCCGACGGAACAGGCAGAGCCGGAGGCGGAAGCGGCGGCCATTACCGAAACGAACGTGGGGGATTTGAATGCCGCCGTGCTGGTGCACGGAGATGAAATGGCTGCCGTATACGTCTACGATGGAAAAATCGGCCTTATGGATGCGGGTGAAAACATCCGTCTCTCCGAGCGGATGCTGAAGGCCTTTCTGTATCAGGCTTCTCATCTAAATGCCGCTCGTGTGTTTGACGAGCATGAACCGTGGCGCGAATATGGGCTGGAAACCCCGTATGCAACCCTGATCCTGATGGGGAAGGACGGCACGCGCCAAAGGATTTATATCGGCGATCAGGCCGCATACGGCGAAGGGCGCTATGTGCGCGCAGAAGGGGATGAAAGGCTCTATCTTCTGGATGGAATCGGCGCGGAAATGATGGACTATGGCCCGGATGATTTCCGCGATATTCAGATTTTTCCATCCCTGACGACGGAAAGCCTGTCGAAACTGACGCGCATAACGATCGAGCACGGCGAAAACCGGCTCGACATTCGGGGTATACAGAAGGATGGCGCCATCCTTTTTATCATGGAGGAACCGTTTCATGCCGCGCTGAATTGGCAGGCGGTTACGGAAAAGCTGGTGCTGCCGATTGCCGCCGTTCAAAAGGAAGCCTATATTTCCGACGCAGGCATGGAACATGTGGATGTTTTTCGGCAGGAAGACGTCTATACCCTTGAAATGGATCTGGACGGACAGCGCTATCGCATTGTTTTTGCGCCGTCTCCAGATGGTCAGGGCTTGTACTGCGGCAGAGACGGGGAGCCGGATATCATCCGGATCAAGACGGAATCGGCCGATTTTCTGAACCTGACAGCCGCCGATCTGATGGACGGCAGCCTGTATACAAAAAAGGCCGCGGATGTGGCGGATGTTACGGTTTCCGGGGACGGCTTCCGCGGGACGCTGACCCTTCAGGGGCATGGCGAGCAGCTTTGCAGCTTTGCCGATCAGCAGCGTTTTAATCAGGCGGAAACGATTCGCCTGTATAGACAATTCACCATGCTGCCGCCGGCGCAAAGGCTGGATGACGGCGCGGCGTTGAGCCGCTCGCCGCTTGTCACGCTGATCTTCTCTCTTCGGGATGGAACGGAAGACGTGGTGCGCTGTATTCCGGTTTCGGACGGTTATTGCGCGGTTGTCATCAACGATGAAGCGGCGTTTACGACCTATGCGTCTGCGGTTCGGGAAATCGTGAATACCACCCGCGCTCTGTTCACGCCGGAATCATAAGGAAATATAACGCGCGAGGAAGCGTTATATCAATAAAAAAGGAGGAACGAATCATGAAAAAGTACCTATCTGTTCTGTTGGCCACTGCGCTGGTCATGGCGGCAACGACGGCTTTTGCGGCTGGGGAGAAGACGTCTCTCACGCTGGCGAATACGCAGCCGGACACCGACATTGAAAGCCAGCAGCTGTATGCCTGCGAAGATGCGCTTGAAGCTGCGACTGACGGCAACTTCAACGTCGAAGTGTTTACGAATTCCGCTCTGGGCGACACGGATGATATCCTTGAGCAGGCCATCCAGGGCACGCCGATCCTGACCGTAACGGACCCCGGCCGTCTGGCCGACTACATTCCGGAATACGGCATTTTGCAGATGCCGTATATCATGGCGGATTATACCCAGATCGACCAGATTACGGGCACGAAGACGGTTTCCGACTGGGAAAAGCAGTTTGAAGCGTATGGCGTCAAGGTGCTGACCAGCAACTGGTACGGCGGCGCGAGGCACTTTGTCTGCAACAAGGAAGTCAATGTTCCGGCGGATCTGAACGGTTTGAAGATTCGCACGATGGGCAGCGATCTGTGCATCGCGTCCGTGAACGCGATGGGCGCTGTAGGTACGGCGATGAGCCAGAGCGAAATCTATTCGGGTATCGAGCAAAAGGCGATTGACGGCTGCGAAAACCAGAGCACATCGACCTATGCGAGCCGCCTTTATGAGATTTGCTCCTACATCAACAAGACCGGCCACTTTGTGCTGCTGGGCTGCCCGGCGACCGGCACAATCTATTTTGATTCGCTGAGCGAGGAATATCAGCAGCTTCTGGTCGATACCTTCCGCCAGAATGGCACCGAATTCCAGCCGAAGTGCGCGGAAATGGAAATCGAGTGCGAAAAAGAGATGGCGGCTCAGGGCATGACCATTCACGAGCTGGATAACACGCCGTTCAAGGAAGCGGTTGAAAAGGTGTATACCGACCTGAATTACAGCGATCTCCGCGACGCCATTCTGAAGGAAGCCGGGCTGGCTCAATAAGACGGTTTTGTTCCGGCCTTTCTGTTTCGGAAAGGCCGGACTTCTTTTTCGCGGGTTCTTCTAAGGGGAGCATGTTATGAAAAAAATCTATCAGGCCATCTGCAAGGTTGAAGAGTGGATCTGCGCCGCCATTCTTTGCGGAATTGTGGCGCTGGCGTTCGCCACGGCTGTGGCGCGCTGCATCGGCCGCCCGATTTCGTGGTCGGTGGAGCTTTCGCAGTTTTTGCTGGCATGGCTGGCATTTCTGGGCGCGGATATGGCGGTTCGCCATGGCAGCGTTCTGGGCGTCGATCTTTTAACGCGCCGCCTGCCTCAAAAAACGCAGGCGATCATCCGATTGATTACAAACGCTCTGATTCTGGCGCTGCTGGTGATTCTGGTCGTGAACGGCATATCCGTATGCAAGGCCAATTATAAACGGTCATTTAAGACCGTCGGCATCAGTTATTCGTGGGCGACGGCCAGCCTGCCGTTCAGCGCGGGCATGATGTGCATCACAATGCTGAAAAACTGTCTGGATCAGATTCAAATTCTTCGCGGCAAAGCGAGCCAACTGAAGGAAGGTGAATGTGCATGACGTGGGTATTGATTGCCTTTGTGGCGCTTCTGGTGCTCAATGTGCCGATTGCCTTTGTGATCGGTCTGTCCGGCTCGGTATATTTCCTGCTCAACGGGCAGATTCCGCTTTCCGTCATGGTCAACCGCGTTGTTGCGCAAACCCAGTCGTATAGCTTTCTGGCGGTTCCGTTCTTCATTTTTGCGGGCAGCCTGATGAACGAAACGGGTATCACCAAGGGGCTTTTGAAATTGGCGAATATGATAACCCGGCACATATTCGGCGGCCTTGCTCAAACCAATATCCTTCTGAGCACGATGATGGGCGGCGTTTCGGGTTCCGCCTGTGCGGACGCCTCCATGGAAGCGCGCGTTTTGGGCTTTGACATGTTAAGGCGCGGGTATCCGAAGGGATACACGGTTGCTGTTACATGCCTGAGCTCCCTGATCACCGCGACTATTCCACCCAGCGTCGGCCTGATTCTCTTCGGTTATGTTGGCGGCGTATCCATCGGACGGCTGTTTATGGCTGGTTTTGTTCCGGGCATCCTGATGTGCATCGCGCTGATGATCACCGTAACGATCACCGCCAGAAAACACGGTTACGAGCCCCCGACGGCGCAGCTAGAGAAGCTGCCTAAGGGAGAAGTGGCCAAGACTCTGCGCGAGTCCTTTCCGGCGCTGCTGTTTCCGGTTATCCTGCTGGTCGGCATTCGTCTGGGTGTGTTCACGCCCTCTGAAGGCGGCGCGTTTGCCGTCGTCTATGCGCTGATTATCGGCAAATTCGTCTACAAGGAACTGACGTGGGATAAGTTTATGAAATCCCTGAAGAATGCCTGTCTCGATACCGGCGTGATTCTTTTAATTGTCTGCATGAGCGGCATTTTCAGCTATGCGATTACCATGGAGCGCATTCCCGTTGTGCTGAGCAAGTGGGTGCTTGGCATGACCAGCAACCCCTATGTTTTGCAGCTAATCATCATGCTGCTCCTGTTTGTGCTGGGCATGTTCTTGGATAGCGACGTGAATACTTTGCTGCTGACGCCGATTTTTATTCCGATTATTGAGGCTGCGGGCATTGATCCCGTGCACTTCGGCGTGATGATGGCCACGCTGCTCACCGTCGGCGTGATGACGCCGCCCGTCGGCACCGCGTGCTATATCGTCTGCGGCATTCTGGATTGTCCCGTCGAGGAATACGTAAAGGCAAGTTGGCCGTTCTTCCTGGCTGTGCTGATTGTTTTTGCGGTTTTGATTTTCTGCCCGAACGTTGTGCTGTTCCTGCCGAATCTGGTTTACGGCGCTTAAATGAAAGGAGAACAAGGGTATGCTTTATCGGAAAATAGATAAAATGCAGATTTATCTGACGGAAAACCGGCATGAAATGGGCGCAGTGGCCGGTCAGGATGTCATTGCCCTGATTCATGCGCTCCTTCAGGAAAAAAAGACGCTGAATATCATGTTTGCGGCGGCTCCTTCTCAGGATGATGTGCTCGAAGCGATTGTGGCCGATCCGGAAATCGACTGGTCCAGAATAAACGGCTTCCACATGGATGAATATATCGGTTTGCCTGCGGATGCGCCGCAGGGCTTCGGAAACTTTTTGAAAGATCGCATTTTTTCAAAGAAGCCGTTTAAGCGCGTGTATTATATCGATCCGACGACGGCGACTCCGGAAAAGGAAGCGGAACGCTATGAAGAAATTCTCCGTCAGCACCCGATGGATATCTGTATCCTCGGCGTCGGCGAAAACGGGCATATCGCCTTTAACGATCCGGCTGAAGCCGATTTCAACGATCCGAGATGGGTTAAGCCGGTTCATCTGGATGAAAAATGCAGGCAGCAGCAGGTGAACGACGGCTGCTTTGCGACGATTGACGACGTTCCGAAAACGGCGATGACGGTGACGATCCCCGGCCTGCTGCGCGCCAAGGCCATGTTCTGCGTCGTGCCGACGCGGCGCAAGGCCGAAGCCGTCCGCCGCATGCTGACGGAGCCGGTCAGCGAAAAATGTCCCGCGTCCATCCTGAGAACCAAGAATGCGGTCAAATTTTATGCGGATTCGGACGCGGCGTCCCTGCTGTAAAAAAGGAGCATGATATGGAACTGAACAGAAGATTCGAAGACGGATACAGCCGCGAAGACGGGCTTATTTTCCTGCCGGAGGAATGTGAAACCCTTGCCGTCAACTGCGTTCGGGTTTCTAAGGGGGAACAGACGGAGCCCGCCGTTCATCCGGATGAAGAAGAGATCTATGTGTTTCTGGAGGGAGAGGGTGTTGTTTTCCTGAACAGGGAAGCGCACGCTGTGTCGCGCGGAAGCGTCGTTTATATTCCCCGATGGACGGAACACGCCGTAGAGGGGCGGAGCGACGAGCCGCTGGTCTATGTCTGCGTAGCAAACTGGCCGGATAAAAAAGTGGGCTGAGCTCGCTTATCCCTTGTTTTCTGAAATGGCCTTCGTCGATTCCCGCTTGATAACCTGGGGCTGACAATAACAGCGCTCATTGAGCGTGAATCGTTCGCTTTCGAGTCGGTCAATCAGCCGCATACAGGTCGAATAGCCGTGATTATAGCTCTGCTGGTTAATGCTGCTGAGCGTCGGCGTTATCATGACGCATTGCGGAATATCGTCGATTCCGATTACAGAGATGTCTTCCGGAACCCGAACGCCGGAGCGCGTGAGCTGCTGCACAATGCCGCAGGCCACCAAATCGTTGACGGCGACAATCCCCGTATAGGATCGCTGGGCGGAAAGCAGCGATTTTCCAAGCTCCTTTCCGGCCTCAAACTCAAACAAACCGTTGTCCAGCTCCCGTTCAAACGGCGCGACAAACACATCATCCGGCGAAAACGGAAGGTTGCAGCTAAGCAGGGCTTTTCGATAGCCTTCATAAACCATAATTCGGTTGTGCTTGTGCAAGGGGGTTGTCAGCAGCGCAATGCGGCGATGCCCCAGTTCAATCAGGTGATGCGTCGCCAGAAAACCGTTTTCATCCATTTGGCTGGTCGCGTCGAGCATTTGAGGGGAAAGCGGAAAATCCGCTTCAAAAATGGCGACGCTTTCATGGGTTGTCATGTAATTTTGGAGCGCCTTTGCGTCGTCGTCAATCGATGAAAGAAGGACGCCGGAGAGATGCAGCTTGGCGGACTGCGCAAGCAACGCCCTTTCCCGCTTTTTGTCGCGCTGCGAGCAGAAAACGAAGGTCGAATAGTTTCTCTGTTTGGCCGCTTGCTCGATCCCCATGACCAGTTGAATAAAGTATGGATTCTGAAAAGACGGGATAATGATGCCTAAAAAGCGATTGCTGCGCGATTTCAGCAGACTTCCCAGCAGATTGGGCGTATAGTGAAGCGCGCGCGCCGCTTCTTCGACGCGACGCCTGGTTTCAGCGCTGACGGGATACCCGTTTTGATTCAAAACACGTGATACGGTCGCAATAGACGTGCCAGCGAGCTTGGCCACATCGTTGATGGTTGCCTGCCGCGTCTGCGGATCATCGGAAAGAGGCATAATAGGCAGCTCCTTATCGCACTTGTTAGATTTATTGTAGCAAGACGGCGTAAAAAAGTCAATCCAGACAAGAATGATGTATATATAAAGGAGGAAAAATTATGAAAATTCATGTCGATTCAACCGCGGAACAGATGGGCAATCGTGCCGCACAGGAAACGGCGCGTAGAATTCGAGCCGCGGTTCAGGCAAACGGCGTATGTCGGATTCTTCTGTCTACGGGCGCTTCTCAATTTGAAATGCTGGATGCGCTGACGAAGATGGAGGATATCCCGTGGAATCAGGTGGTCATGTTCCATTTGGATGAATACGTCGGCATGCCCATGACGCATCCGGCCAGCTTCAGGAAATACCTGAAGGAGCGCTTCATTGATAAAGTGCATCCCGGCGCATATTTCTTTGTCAACGGAGAAGGCGACATTCAAAAGAACATCGAGACGCTGACGCAGGAAATCCGCAAAGCGCCGATCGACGTCGCGCTGGTTGGCATCGGGGAAAACGGGCATATCGCCTTTAACGATCCGCCGGCAGACTTTGATACTCACGAAGCCTATATCGTTGTGAATCTGGATGAAAGATGCAAAAAACAGCAGCTTGGCGAAGGCTGGTTTGCTACGATGGCGGATGTGCCCAATCAGGCGATTTCAATGACCGTGTACCAAATCATGCAGAGCAAGGCGATTCTTTCCGTCGTCCCCGGTTTGAGAAAGGCGCAGGCGATTCAAAATACGCTTGAAGCGCCGCAGGTAACGAATCGGATTCCGGCGACAAAGTTAAGGGAACATTCGGATTGGGAGCTGTTCTTGGATTCGGATTCCGCATCCCTCGCAAAATGCCAGTGATTATCCGGCCGGGCTGACGGCTTCTGTCAAAAATCAAGAAAACAGATAAGACTTCGTGAAACGTGAATTTCGCGAAGTCTTATCTGCGTTATGGCGCGGGATGGATGAGACGTTTATATTCCCCTATGGCGCGCGAAGCCGGATACATTCTTTGCAATTCACCACCGTCCTTCCGTTCCCCGCAAGCAGGGCACATCGGTACCCTTTTGTGCATCCGCTTGTTGGTGGCCTCGCCCCCAATCCCCTGTTTTCCGCAGAAAACCGCCGCGGCAGATTGTTT
>OKRW01000669.1_pt1 | contig 33265 bp, 37 predicted proteins | sample 1601151 | NCBI WGS metagenome assembly OKRW01 (sample SAMEA3541471, study PRJEB24748) | human gut metagenome | biome: human gut; feature: human-associated habitat; material: faeces | place: China | collected 2012 | reverse complement strand
AGGATTCTGGCTTCTAATGCTTTCTTTTCATTAAAAAAGATGACTCGCTATCTGCAAGCCACCCCAACATATTTTTTAGAACCAATTGACTTTGACAGAGACCAAGTTCTTGCAGAAAATGAAAATACACCGAAAAGCCAGGTGCAAAATGCTTGAAGAATAAAAAGAGTCTTCAGTATCAAGGGTCCTCGCAGGCACTGCCCGAGAACTCATCCTTGTCCGCTGATAGACTCTCTTTTAATTAGTATAGTCAATTCTGTCTTAAAAGCAATCCGGAAATCAATGCCGGCAAGGGCTTGAGGTTTCATGTGCAAAAAATCCATTTTAGAGCGGCTCAGACAGAAAATATAGAAAGTGTTGCAATGAAGAGGAGGACAATAAAGGAATAAAAGGAATAAATGGGATAATATCCAGGAAGAAGATTGAAGAGATAATAGAAAATGGATTTTCGGATTTTATGCTTTCTGAAAATTTGGCGTGTGAGTTGGTTTGTGCAGAAACGAATTCTGTTTTTGCAGAGGGAATTTAGTCCGAGCGTAGAAAATCGTGCCAGAATTTCGTAGACACGGGTGTTTCCTCACAAAAAATTCATGAAGTTGGGATAACATAAATTGTATTATTATGGTACAATAATTACTGGAGCTGGGCGGAGCCCGCTTTGCAGAAAATAATGTATAGAATAAGATTTTAAGATAAAAGGAGTGGTTTGGATGACGAAAGTAGATATTATATCAGGCTTTTTGGGAGCTGGTAAAACGACCTTTATAAAAGAGCTGATTTCAAAGGTTTACAGCGGTGAGAAAATGGTTCTCATCGAGAACGAATTCGGGGAGATCGGCGTGGACAGCCGTTTTATGCAGGATGCCGGTATCGAAGTGACAGAGATGAATTCCGGATGTATCTGCTGCACGCTGGTTGGAGATTTTGCAAGAGCTTTGAAGCAGGTAGTGGATACGTATCATCCGGATCGTATCATCATCGAGCCGTCGGGAGTCGGCAAACTTTCGGATGTTGCAAAAGCAGTGTCCGATATGCAGGAGGATGCACAGATCGAGGTGGACAGCCTGATCACCGTGGTGGACGGAAAGAAAGCAAAAATGTATATGAAGAACTTTGGTGAGTTTTTCGACAATCAGATCGAGTATGCCAACACCATCGTACTCAGCCGGACGCAGATGATGGATGAGGCGAAGTTAAAGGAATGCATCGAGCTGCTTCGTGAAAAAAATGAGGAAGCGGCTATCGTGACAACGGAGTGGGACAAACTTTCCGGTGATATGATCAAGGCTGCGCTGGAGCAGGGACACGATCTGAAGAAAGAGATGATGGAGCTGATTTCTCATATGCATCATGAGGACCATGACCACGAGCATCATCATGATCATGATCACGATCACGAGGAGCATGAACACCATGACCATGAGCACCACCACGATCATGGAGCGGACTGCACGTGCGGCTGTCACGATCACGACCATGAAGAACATCATCACGACCATGAACACGAACACCATCACCATGCGGACGAAGTGTTCACAAGCTGGGGCATCGAGACAGTTCATAAATTCAGCCGTGCAGAACTGGAAGATCTGCTGAAGCTTTTGAGTATGACTCAGGACTTCGGGACGGTGCTGCGTGCAAAAGGCATCGTCCAGACAGAAGAAGGCGGCTGGCTGGAATTCGACATGGTGCCGGAAGAAACGGAAATCCGTGACTGCAAGCCGGATTATATCGGCCGGATCTGTGTCATCGGTACGGAACTGAAGAAGGACGAACTGGAAAAAGTATTTGCGAAATAAAATAGACACGACAGAAAGGACGTTGCTATGGAAATACCTGTTTATTTATTTACAGGACTGCTGGAAAGCGGCAAGACCACTTTGATCCATGAAGTGGCGGCAGAAGAAGGCTTTCTGGAGCCGGGCAGGACACTCCTTATCCGGACAGAGGAAGGCGAGGAGGATTTCAGCGAGGCATTTTTAAAAAAATATAACATGACGCTGCTGACCCTGGAAGATCCTGAAGAGATGACACGGCAGTTCTGGAGAAACTGTGAAGAGCAGTATAAACCTGCCCAGATCATGATCGAATATAATGGCATGTGGGAAATGGATGCATTCTTTTTAAGCGGGTTCCCCGGAGAATGGTTTATCGGTGGAATCTATTCCACTGTGAATGGGGAAACCGTTGATTTGTACCTGACCAATATGCGAAAAAAATTCATGGAGCCATTAAAGGACTCCAACCTGATCATTGTAAACCGCTGTACGGAGGAGACGGATCGCATGAAGCTTCGAAGAAACCTCAAGGCGCTGAATCCGCAGGTCCAGGTTGCATTTGAAAAGACAGACGGCACCATGTTTGCCAATGAAGACGAGATCATGCCTTTTGATTTCAGCGGTCAGGAAGTAGTCATCGAAGATCTGGACTACGGTCTGTGGTATCTGGATGCTATGGATCACCCAGGCCGGTACATGGGAAAAGACATAACCTTCGTGGCAAAATACTGTGCCAGCTCGGACAAGACCCACAAATATTTTGTGCCGGGGCGTCATATCATGACCTGCTGTGCTGATGACATCCAGTTCCTGGGATTCGTCTGCTTCTTCAAAGAACAGCCGGGATTCAAACACGAGGACTGGGTCAAGGTGACAGTCGGATTCGATTACGGTCCGTGTGAGATGTACGGTGAAGGAGAAGAAGGACCTATCCTGGAACTGAAAAAGATCGAGGCGGCTTCGAAACCGGAGCCGGAACTCGTTACTTTTTCATAGGACGTAACATGTTGCTTTTTTACAAACCAAAATACGTTAATGTTTCATAGAAACAGAGAGGAAAACAATATGAACAAGATCACAAAGATCCATACAAATAATGCACCGGCCGCTGTAGGCCCGTATTCTCAGGCAATCGCCGCCGGCGGCATGCTTTACACCTCCGGTCAGATCGCACTGGATCCGGCGACGGGAGAAATCGTAGGAGACGACATCAAGGCTCAGGCAGAACAGGTGATGAAGAACCTGGCAGCCGTTCTGACAGAAGCTGGAACATCCCAGGAAAATGTGATAAAGACCACATGCTTCCTTAAGGACATGGGGGACTTCGGAGCATTCAACGAAGTGTACGGCGCATTCTTTACAGAAAAACCGGCGCGTTCCTGCGTAGCTGTAAGGACGCTGCCAAAGGACGTCCTCTGCGAAGTAGAGGTCATCGCGGTTCTGTAAGCGAAACAGGCAGAAGTGCGTTATAAAATCAGAAAAAGGAGCGAAAGGCAAGCATATGAAACGTAAAAATGCGTGGGAGAAATATAACGAAAATGAAAGAAAAGAAATCTTTCGTTTTTGTGAAGACTATAGAAAATTCATTTCTGAATGTAAGACCGAGAGGGAGTGCGTAGAGGCGCTTACTGCAAAGGCTGAGGCTAACGGTTACCGGAATTTGAACGACGTCATCACGTCAGGCGAGAAGCTGCAGGCCGGCGACAAGGTCTATGCGGTCAACATGAAGAAAATGCTGGCCCTGTTCCACATCGGAACAGAGGCGTTTGAAAACGGCATGAATATCCTGGGCGGACACATCGATTCGCCACGTCTTGATCTAAAGCAGAATCCGCTGTACGAGAGCGATTCTCTGGCATTGCTGGAGACACATTACTACGGTGGCGTGAAGAAGTATCAGTGGGTGGCAAGACCGATGGCGCTTCACGGTATTGTCGTCAAAAAAGATGGAACTTCCATCAATGTCAGCATTGGAGAAAAAGACGACGAGCCTGTTGTTGGTGTTTCTGATCTGCTGATCCATCTGGCTGCAAAGCAGATGGATAAAAAAGGTGCTCGTGTAGTAGAGGGAGAAGATCTCAATATTCTCATCGGAAGCATCCCTTTGGAAGGTGAGGAAACGGAGCCGGTCAAAGCCAATATTCTTAAGATCCTGAAGGAAAAATATGATATGGAAGAAGCTGATTTCCAGTCGGCTGAACTGGAAGCTGTCCCGGCGGGACCTGCCAGAGATTACGGACTGGATTCCAGCATGATCATCGGGTATGGACAGGATGACAGAGTTTGCTCCTATCCATCCGCAGAAGCCATGTTTGCCGTTAAAGATCCTGCCAGGACCTGTGTCTGCCTGCTGGTGGATAAAGAGGAAATCGGCAGCGTAGGCGCGACGGGTATGCATTCCAGGTTCTTTGAAAATACCGTAGCAGAAGTGATGAACTGCATGGGAGTATACAGCGAGCTGGGTGTTCGCAGAGCACTGGGAAGATCCTGCGTGCTGTCATCCGATGTCAGTGCAGCATTCGATCCTAACTATCCATCCGTCATGGAGAAGAACAACTGCGCTTATTTCTGCAAAGGTCTTACCTTTAACAAATATACGGGTGCGCGTGGTAAATCCGGTTCCAACGACGCCAATCCGGAATACATCGCAAAGCTGAGAAATATTCTGGATGCAAAAGAGATCTCCTATCAGACATCGGAACTGGGAAAGGTGGATGAAGGCGGCGGCGGCACCATAGCATATATCCTGGCCAACTATGGAATGGAAGTCATCGACAGTGGTATTGCAGTACAGAACATGCATGCACCATACGAAGTGACCAGTAAGGTGGATATTTATGAAGCAAGACGTGCTTATGAAGCCTTCCTGCTGGAGATGAAATAATGGCAGGGGGCATTACAGAATTCCTGCTGAAACACACCGGACTTTGTCCGGTGTCTTTTCATATGCCGGGACATAAAGGAAGTGAATTGTATCGCAGGCTGGGGTATGGAGATTTTCTGGAACATATCATGGATTGTGATATTACGGAGATCCCGGGAGCGGACAACCTGTTTCAGACGGAAGGGATCATCCGGGAAACTCAGGAAAAGTATCAAAATCTCTATGGCGTCAAAAAATCATATTTGCTGATCAACGGCACCAGCGGAGGGCTGATCGCAGGGATCCTGGCATCTGTGGAGCCGGGAGGATCGCTGATCCTGGCGAGAAACTGCCATAAAGCGGTATTCAATGCCCTTACTTTAGGAAATATAAAACCGGTATATGCCTACCCGGAAGAGGAAGCACGATATGGTATTGCAGGTGTTACCACAGCAGATGAGATCGATCGGCTGATGCGGGAGCATCCGGAAGCCAGGGCTGTGGTGCTCCCCAGCCCGAATTACTATGGGATCTGCAGCGACATTGCCGGCATCGCGGAGACGGTGCACAGTCACGACGGGATCCTCATCGTGGATCAGGCTCATGGAGCTCATTTGAAATTCATGAAAGATCAACCTGCAGCAGCCGAGGACTGCGGAGCTGACATCATCGTGGACAGTATTCACAAAACATTGGCATCTTTCACACAAAGTGCAGTGCTTCATGTAAATTCAGAGTGGATCAGTCTGCCGGTTCTGGAAGATCAGCTGCAGAAAATCGAAAGTACCAGCCCTTCTTATCTTCTCATGGCTTCACTGGATCTAAATGGAGATATCATGAGGGAGCACGGAACATCCCTTTTCACACAGTGGCAGGAAAACCTTGATGTTTTTTATCGTGAAGCGGAGAAGATCCCCGGGCTGCGGATGCTTCAGCCGACCGATCTGCAAGGCGGGAGCATGGATCAGACCAAGATCGATCTGGACATGAGTGCTCTGGGACTTTCGGGAGCACGGCTGGAACAGGAACTGATGAAACGTGATATTTTCTGTGAACTGACGACGGGCAACATCCTGATGTGCATGACGGGCATCGGCAATACGCAGGCAGACTATGAGAAGCTGCTGGCAGCTTTGCAGGAGATCGCAGAGCAGGAAAGCCGAGGTGACCGGATGGTGCAGGACGTGCCGAGAGATGCGGAAAAACCGAAGCACACTACACTCTCGGAAAATCCAGCAAAATCGAAAATCCCGTGGAATAAAAAAAGACCCCTGCAAGATACTGCAGGGGAAAAAGAGACAGAGGATATCAGAAAATGCAGCGGACGCATATGCGGAACCTCCATTATACCGTATCCTCCCGGGATACCTCTCATATGTCCGGGAGAAGTCCTGGACGATGAGGATATCCAATATGTGCTTCACCTCAGAAAGAGAGGAGAGAAAGTCATCGGGATCGATGAACAAAACAGGATCACGGTCATTTCAAATCGCCGTTGATCCCAATGGTAACGACCTTCAGCGGAATATCCTTTCCGCTGGCGGCGACTGCCTGCTTCACAGCGTATTCCAGACCGCCGCAGCACGGAACTTCCATACGGGTAAGGGTGATGCTGCGGATCGTATTTCTTGTAAACAGTTCCGTAAGTTTTTCGGAATAGTCTACCATGTCCAGTTTCGGACATCCCATCAGTGTGATCTTGCCGTCAATGAAATCCCCATGAAAGTTTCCATAGGCATAAGCGCTGCAGTCTGCCGCGATCAGCAGATCGGCATCTTCAAAATACGGAGCCTGGATCGGTGCCAGTTTGATCTGCACCGGCCAGTTGACAAGTGCACTTTCCGGCGGCACGTCCTCTTTATCCGTCTTGACAGTCTTAGCAGCAGCACGCCGTGCCTTATGAGCCTCTACGGCTGCTTCATCATAGGCGGCAGCTTCCCGTTCTTCAAATGTGATAGCATCGGTCGGACAGGCCGGGAGGCAGTCTCCCAGGCCATCACAGTAATCATCGCGAAGCAGCTTCGCCTTACCGTCCACCATTCCGATCGCTCCTTCGTGACATGCTTCGGCACACAGACCGCAGCCGTTGCATTTTTCTTCATTTATCTTAATTATTTTTCGGATCATATCAGTGACCTCCTTGCTTTTCTAACAGAATTCTAATACAATAAGAGGATCAAGTATGTTGTTTTTACAACGCAATAAAAAATTCTGGAGAAAATCATGAAAAACTATATGGGGCTTCTGCGGCGCGCAAAGATCTTTCGCGGCATGGAAGAAAAAAATATCCTGTCTATGCTGGACTGTCTGGCCGCTGTGAAAAAAAGGTTCACGCGGGGAGAATTCCTGTATCGCGCCGGAGAGCCGGCAGGCATGGCGGCTTTGGTGCTTGACGGGATGTTTCATATCGACAGGGAGGATTACTGGGGAAATAACAGCATTCTGGCGGACGTATCTGCAGGAGAACTTCTTGGGGAAGTGTACTCTTTTCTGGATGACGAACCGGTTAGGATCAATGCGGTTGCTGTAAAGGACAGTACCGTGCTTTTGTTAGACGTGAAGAAAATTTTTCAGGTGTGTTCAACGGTATGTCCGTATCACGCTCAGCTGATCCGCAATTTTGCCTATGTACTGGCAGTCAAGAACCGCGAGCTGACACGCAAGCTGGAACATATGTCGCAGCGGACGACACGGGATAAATTGCTTTCGTATCTATCCGATCAGTCGCTCAAGCAGGATTCTTCCTGTTTTGAAATTCCGTTCAACAGGCAGCAGCTGGCGGATTTTCTGGCAGTGGATCGAAGCGCCATGTCCAAGGAACTTGGAAAACTGAGGGATGAAGGTATCCTCGAATTCAACAAGAACCATTTTGAGCTGAAACAGGGAGGAGAGTATTAGAGATGAATCAGGTGTTGATTTTCGCATTCTTATTTTTTATAGGAAGCTGCCTGGGATGGTGTATGGAAGTGTTTTTTCGCCGCTTCTTTTCGCGAGCCAACCCAGAAAGAAAATGGATCAATCCGGGATTTCTCGCAGGACCGTATCTGCCCCTTTACGGATTCGGTCTGTGGGGCATGTATGCCGTGTCCGCGCTGAGTGCTGTGGCTATGACGCCCAGCAAGGCACTGGATGTAGCGATCATTCTGGTGATCATGGCGGTGGTCATGACCATCATCGAATACATTGCAGGAATCATTTTTATCCGCGGTATGCATGTGAAACTCTGGGACTACACGAAGGAAAAAGGCAATATCAAAGGTATCATCTGCCCCAAGTTTTCAGTCATATGGGGCCTGCTTGGATGCGTGTATTATTTCTTTGTCAACCCGTATGTGGTGGGCTGGGTCCACTGGCTTTCGCAGCATCTGGCATTTTCCTTTTTCATCGGCATGTTTTTCGGAGTGTTCGCCATCGACCTCTGGTATTCTCTCAATATCTCCGGTAAGGTGCGGGAATTCGCACAGGAAAAGGATATCGTGGTCAAATACGAGGAGCTGAAGGATTATCTCGCGCAGCAGCGGGAAGAGCTGGAAGAAAAGAAGCGTTTTGTGCTTGCGTTCAAGACTGAAATGCCGCTCAGCCGTCAGCTGGAAAAGTACAGTGAGCATATGGAACTGCTCCGAAAGCAGAGCGAGAGATTGAAGCACGTCAAAGAAAAGCTGGAAGAACGAATAGAGGAACGCAGACATGAGTAGGCAGAAGGAAATCTATCAGGAGCTGCAAAGTCTGAGCGATCCGAAATATAAAGAGTTTCACGGCGGTCTGGTTCCAGGAGAGGAAAACCTGTTAGGGGTGAGAATCCCTGCCTTGCGCCGGTATGCCAGAGAGCTTTTTACAAAGTCCGGCGGGCGCGCGGATATCCTTTTGCAGGAGATCGGCGATTCCTGCTATGAAGAGATCACGCTGCAGGGCATGATCATCGGCCTGCAAAGGAATGTGCCCAGCGAAATGCTTTTTGCACAGATCAAAGGATTCGTTCCCAAAATCAGAAACTGGGCCATTTGCGATACGTTCTGCGCCAGTCTGAAGGAAACACGGAAATACAGGGAAGATACCTGGGAATTTTTACGGCCGTATCTGCAAAGCGATCTGGAGTTTGACGTCAGGTTCGGCGTCGTGATGCTGCTGGATCATTATATGAAGCGGGAGTATCTGGACCGGCTGTTTGCGACAGCGCAGTCTGTCCACCATGAAGGGTACTATGTTAAGATGGCGGTAGCGTGGCTGATCTCTATTTGTTTCGTCAAATTTTATGATGAGACGATGGCATTTATGAAACAGGCGAAGCTCGATGATTTTACATATAATAAAGCTTTGCAGAAGGCACGGGAAAGCCGGCAGATCTCAAATGTGCAGAAGGCGCAGCTGCAGGCGATGAAGCGGAGGTAATGATGGAACTGAAAAAGATTATTTCCATGATAGGCGGCAAGATCCTGTATGGGACAGAAGAAATATTACGGCGGGAATATTCCTATGCGGTGGCTTCGGATCTGATGAGCAATGTCATGCTGGATACGGCAGATGACAGTATCCTCATTACGAGCCTTGTAAATCCGCAGGTCATTCGTGCCTCGGAGATGATGAACATAACATGCATCATCATCACCTGCGGAAAGACGGTGACGGATGCTATGATCGAACTGGCTGCCAACCGGAACATAGCGCTGGTGAAGACAGATGATACGACGTTTACCGTATGTGGCAAACTTCATAGTCACGGACTTCGTGAAGGCCCTCTTTCTTTTGAAAACAAACACCTGACATCGATCCGGCTGGATCCGAAACGGTGTATAGGATGTACCCATTGTGCCAGAACCTGTCCAACGGAAGCAATCCGGATAAAATCGGGAAAGGCCGTGATTTCTGCAGAGCGCTGCATTGAATGCGGCATGTGTATCAAGGTTTGTCCTCGGCACGCCAACAGTCCGGTGACAGATGCTCCCGACTGTCTGGAAGCATATGATTACAGGATCGCCATCCCGGCATCGGCTTTTTTTGGACAGTTCCATAACATCAGATCCAGGAATCATCTGCTGACAGCACTGAAGAGAGTGGGATTTGATGAAATCTATGAAGAAGCGATCGGTGCAGAGATGATCAGCTACCGGCTGCGGGAGCTTCTGCACAGTGGTAAACGAAAACTGCCGCTGATCTCCGCAGGGTGTCCGTCGATCCTGAATCTGATCCAGATCAGATTCCCCAATCTCATGGAGCATGTGGTGGACTACCGTCCACCGGTGGAGGTAGTGGCAAGTATGGCACGGCGGGAAGCGGAGAGAAGACATCCTGACAAGAAGGTGGGGATCTTCTTTATCGCACCATGTACTGCGAAAATATCCTTTATCAAGGAAAGCGACGAGGTGGTTGATTCAGATATCGATAAGATGATCGCCATTTCGGACATCTACAAGCAGGTACTGCAGAATCTGGAAGAGCTGAAAGATGAGGAAATCGAAGATCTGGAGAAGGCAGGCATGACGGGACTTCGCTGGCCGAGTCCGGGAGGGGAGAGCCTGTCGCTGCAGACCGATGATTTTGTAGCGGTAGATGGTAATGAAAAAGTGATCGATATTTTTGAAAAAATCGAGGATGAGAAGCTGGATGGACTGGCTTTTGTAGAGACGGAGGCGTGCCGCGGCGGATGTTTCGGAGGATCCCTTACCGTGGAAAACAGTTATTCAGCAAAGGCGAATATAAAACCGCTGATCGATGAAGCAAAGGAAAAGTACGGAGAGCGGACTTTGAATCTGCCGGGAGAAGAGGATGAACTTCTCCGGAATCGTCCTCTTTGTTATCGCCCGGTTCTGCGGCTGGACGAGGATCTGGATGTTTCCCTTAAAAAGATGGAAGAAATGGGGCGAGTTCTCAGCTCGCTGCCGGGGATCGACTGCGGCGTGTGCGGAGCCCCGAACTGCAGAGCCTTTGCAGAAGATATCGTAAAGGGTCTGGCGACAGAGCGGGAGTGCATTTTATACACTGTTAAGTAAAAACGCTTGACAGCAATGAAACCCTGTTATATACTAGGCTGGTGAGGTGATGTCCATGAAGATCGATGACGTGATCCAGACGAGCCTTTTGTATGATTTTTACGGAAGCCTTCTGACGGACAGACAGCGGGAAGTGATGGAACTTTATTACGGAGAAAATCTGTCACTGTCAGAGATCGCAGCGGAGTTTTCCATCAGCAGACAGGGCGTGCATGATGCGCTCAAGAATGCCGGGAGGGCTTTGCATGAATACGAACAGAAGCTGGGGCTGGTAGACAAATTTCAGCAGAGCCGGGAAGCCATCGGAGATATCGATGAAAGGATCGAAGGATTGATGGAAGACGTGCAGAAGCAGGAAGCGCTGGTGCCGGCGGAGGTTACAGCAGAATTACAGAAGATCAAAGATATTATAGATAAACTGGAGGAATAAGCCTATGGCATTCGAAGGATTGTCCGAAAAACTGCAGAATGTCTTTAAAGGCCTGAAGGGAAAAGGAAGCCTGACGGAGGCAGACATCAACGCAGCCATGCGTGAAGTCAAGCTGGCTCTGCTGGAGGCGGATGTAAACTTCAAGGTCGTAAAGGAATTCGTAGACAGCGTGAAACAGAAATCGCTGGGCGAAGAAGTTATGGCGAGTCTGACCCCGGGTCAGCAGGTGATCAAGATCGTAAACGATGAGCTTACCGAGCTGATGGGCGGGACCGGAAGCAAACTGACCTATTCCCCGAAGGGGTTTACGGTATACATGATGGTCGGTCTGCAGGGTACCGGTAAAACAACCACCTGCGGCAAGCTGGCCAATTATCTTAAGAAAAACGGCAAGAAGCCGATGCTGTGCGCATGCGATATCTATCGTCCGGCCGCTATCGACCAGCTGGAAGTAGTGGGAAAGGCAGTAGATACGCCGGTGTTCACCATGCGGGAAAGCCGGGAGCCTGAGAAGATCGCTCTGGCGGCTATAAAAGAGGCGGAACGAAAGGGCTGCAATGTGCTGATCGTCGATACTGCAGGCCGGCTGCAGATCGATGAAGAGCTGATGGAGGAGCTGGTTCGCCTGAAGGGAGCTATCAAGCCTCATGAGATCCTTCTGGTTGTCGATGCGCTGACCGGTCAGGATGCAGTCAATGCGGCAGAGGGATTCAACGACAGACTCGGTATCGACGGTATCATCATGACTAAGATGGACGGCGACTCCCGAGGCGGTGCGGCGCTTTCTGCAAAGAAGGTGACAGGAAGACCTGTGAAATTCGTCGGTACGGGTGAAAAATTCGATGCGCTGGAGCCGTTTCATCCGGAGCGTATGGCAAGCCGGATCCTGGGCATGGGCGATATGCTCACCCTCATCGAAAAGGCACAGGAAGACTACGATGAACAGAAGGCGCAGGAACTGGAGAAACGTCTGCGCAAGAATCAGTTTACGCTGGAGGATTTCCTGGAGCAGATGGGTCAGATCCGCAAGATGGGCGGGATCGGCAAACTGCTGGGAATGATGCCCGGGATGAACAGCCGGGCGATGCAGAACGTAAACGTGGAGCAGAGCGAGCGCGATTTTGTCCAGATGGAAGCGATCATCCAGTCTATGACGCGGGAAGAAAGGGAAAACCCTTCCATCCTCAACGCCAGCAGAAGAAAGCGGATCGCAGCAGGATCGGGTCAGCCGGTCTCTAAGATCAATCAGCTGGTGAAGCGGTATGACGAGACGAGAAAGATGATGAAGAGCTTCACAGGAAAAGGCGGAGCCGGCAGGATGAACCGGATGTTCCGCGGCATGTAAGCAAGATCGAACAAGTCCGATGCAGGACTTTTCTATATAACAATTATAACGAATATATTTTAGGAGGAAATAAAGAAATGGTTAAAATCAGACTGAAGAGAATGGGAGCAAACAAGAAGCCTTTTTACCGTGTAGTAGTTGCAGATTCCAGAGCACCAAGAGATGGTAAGTTCATCGAAGAGATCGGATACTACAACCCGATGACTGACCCGGCTGACATCAAGATCGATGAGGAAAAGGCTCAGAAATGGCTGGGAACAGGTGCACAGCCGACAGATACAGTGAAAAAACTTTTCCAGAAGAGCGGCATTTTATAGAAAGCGGTGAAACCAATGGGAGAATTAGTTAGTGCAATTGCAAAGTCGCTGGTAGAAAACCCGGAGGCTGTTGAAGTTTCTGAGGAACAATCCAATGGCACTACAGTGGTACAGCTGAAGGTGGCACCCGATGATATGGGAAAGGTGATCGGCAAACAGGGCCGGATCGCCAAAGCCATCCGAACTGTTGTGAAAGCAGCGGCAACCAAGGCTAATATCAGAGTAGTCGTAGAAATCGTTCAGTAAAGAAAATGAAGGGCACATGTATTTTTTAATATATGTGCCTGTCTTATATTGTAACAGGCGGTAAATATGGAGAAAATCAAAATCGGCAAGATCGTCAATGCAGTCGGTCTGAAAGGGGAAGTCAAGGTTTATAATTATTCGGACAGCGAGGAGGTCTATGAGAGAACTCCCGAGATCTATGCAGGAGACAGACTGCTTAAGGTGCAGAATGTGCGCATGCAGAAGAATATGGTCATTCTCAAGCTCTCCGGTATCGATGATCGGAATGCGGCAGAGGCTGCAAAGGGCACGGAGCTTTTTATTACGGAAGCGGATCTTCCAGAGCTTCCGGAAGGACAATTCTACATTCGTGATCTGATCGGTATGGAAGTGGAAGAACAGGGCGGCTCTTTTCATGGAGTCGTAACAGATGTCCTGCAGAATACAGCACAGGATATCTTCGAAGTAAAACGTGATGATGGAAAAACGGTACTCATCCCGAAAGTGGATGCATTTGTACAGAAAATAGATGGAAAAGAGCGGTTGATCACGGTGACGCTGATCGAGGGTCTTACGGATTTATAGGGAGTGAAACGAATGAAAATAGATGTATTGACATTGTTTCCGGAGATGTTTCGCCCTGTTATGGAAAGCAGTATGATGGGACGGGCGGTCGCCGCAGGGATCCTGCAGATCAAAGCGACCGACATACGGCAGTTCAGCCATGACAAGCACAATAAGGCGGATGATTATCCCTTCGGAGGCGGAGGCGGCATGGTCATGATGGCTGATCCTGTTTTCGGTGCAATGGAATCCGTTGAGGCCGAAAACAAAAAAGTGATATATATGTCGCCGCGCGGGAAGATCCGCGACCGCGAGAAGATCGAAGAACTTTCGAAGATCCCGGAGATGGTCATTCTATGCGGCCATTACGAAGGAGTGGATCAGAGGGCGCTGGATCACTGGAATGCAGAGGAGATCTCCATTGGTGACTACGTACTGACAGGAGGAGAGCTCCCTGCGATGGTACTGATTGATTCTGTGGCACGTATGATACCGGGAGTACTGGGAAATGAGAACTCTGCACTGGATGAATCGGTGTATTCAGGGCTTTTAGAGCATCCTCAGTATACGAAACCGCGGGAATATCGGGGGCTTGAGGTCCCGGAGGTGCTGACAAGCGGCAATCATAAGCAGATCGATCTGTGGCGTTTTAAGCAGTCTTTAGCGTTGACAAAAGAACGTCGCCCGGATCTTCTGAAACGATATCTGGAGCAGGATCATGCTTTCTCGAAAGAGGAACGGCGTATTCTTGAAGAAATCATGAAAATGGAGCGGTAGCATTGCATGAAAAAGTTCTTTGGTGTAAAATAAAACAATGAAACGAAAACTGACAAAGAAGACAAAACGAGCAATTTTTATATATATCGTGATCCTGTTGCTTTTGTTTACCATCGTAGAGGTTTTACCAAAGGTGACAGATATTTTTGAAACAACACAGGTTCTTGAACCTGGCACGCTGACCTTGTCCTATGAAACGAAGGGTTACTTCGTCAAGACGGAAGAGATCGGGGTGGCTGCAGATTCCGGTGAAATCGAATATCCGGTGACGGAAGGGACCGTCGTAAAGAAGGGCGCCGAGGTGGTTTCCGTAAAGGCGGACAGCAGTAAGGATTCGGAATCGACGCGGTTCTCGGACTGTATGGATCGCCTCAAGGGATACGATGGACTGGTCGATTCCTGCAGCGCTTCAATAAGCGGAGTGTTCAGTCTGTCCATTGATGGTTATGAGAACTACCTGACTCCGGAAAAAATGGAAAAAGTCAAGCGTGAAACAGTGGAGAGCCAGTCGTACAGGACGACCGATCTGAAACGATCTTCGGTGATCAAGGGAGAACCGATCTTTAAGATCTCAGGAGATGATGTATGGTATATACTCTGCTGGATCGACAAGGAGAACGTCAGAAACTACCAGGAAGGAAATGAGGTGACGCTGCAGCTTCCTGACGGCGATGTGGATGCGACCGTATACAAGGTAAAGAAGGATGGAGATGACTATCGTGTGATTTTTTTCCTGGATGTATATTATAAAAGTTTCGCAGCAAGCCGTGAAGAAGACATGAAGGTGGTGGCAAGCGACAGTTCAGGTCTGATCGTAAGTAATAAGGCGATCGTAGAAAAGAACGGCAAAAAAGGCGTTTATGTAAAAAATAAAAACGGGAATTATATCTTCAAGCAGATAAAGGTGATCGCAACAGACGGAAAGGATTCCGTCCTGAGTGATGCAGCCTTTACGGATGAAAACGGCAAGCAGATCACGACAGTAAATGTGTATGATGAAGTGCTTCGTCATCCAGGCAATGCATTGGAAGAGGATTTGAAAAAAGAAGCGAATAAAGAAAAAAATACGAAAAACACAGAAGAAAGTACAGAGCAGAAAGAGGCGAATTAAGATGGAAGACATCAAAAAAAACCTGGATATGATCCGCGGTGAGATCGCTGAAACAGCGCAGCAGTGCGGACGCAGTGCGGACGATGTCCTTCTGGTGGCAGTCAGCAAGACAAGGACACCGGAGGAGATCAACGTGGCGATCGATGCCGGAGTAACGGACATCGGAGAAAACAAGGTGCAGGAAATCATGGACAAGTTCGATGAGGTGAAGCCTGTAAAATGGCATATGATCGGACATTTACAGACAAACAAGGTGAAATACATCATCGACAAGGTATCCATGATCCATTCGGTGGACTCCTATAAGCTGGCCGCAGAGATCGACAAGCGTGCCGGTGCTAAGGGGATCACGATGGATATCCTGCTGCAGGTCAATTCGGCACAGGAAGAAAGCAAGTTCGGTATTACTACAGCAGAAACGGAAGAACTGATCCATGAAATCCTGGAGAACTGTGAAAATATCCGGCTGCGCGGGCTGATGTGCGTAGCACCTTTTGCAGAAGATCCTGAAGATATCAAAGTATATTTTGACGAAGTGAAGAAACAGTACGATCAGTTTGCCGGGATTGAACATCCGCATCTGGATTTCAAATATCTGTCCATGGGTATGTCCCATGATTTTAAAGTCGCTATTGAAGCAGGTTCGAATCTGGTTCGCGTAGGAAGTGCCATTTTCGGAGCAAGAGATTACAGTAAAAAGTAGGAGGTAATCATGGGTGTTTTTAACAAATTTAAAGATTTAATGGGCTTTGAAGAATACGAAGACGAAGAAGAACTTGAAGAGGAAGAAGAATACGAAAAGAACAACAGTTATTATGATAGAAAACCGGTAGAACCGAGACCCCAGACAACGACGTCTCCGCGATATGATTCCGGCAATGTCGTTCCGATGCAGAATCGTACAGTAAAGGCGATCACGACAGCATTCAAACTGGTGGTGATCGAACCGAAAGGATTTGAAGAGTGCCCGAAGCTGGTAGACAGCCTGAAGAGCAGAAAGCCGATCATCATCAATCTGGAACAGCTGGACAGCGATACGGGAAGAAAGATCTTCGACTTCCTGGGCGGTGCTACCTATGCACTGAATGGCAATGTACAGAAAGTCGCAAATAACATATTCGTTTTCGCACCGGAAAACGTGGCGATTTTCGCAGAAGGAGAAAACAAGCCGTATTCCTTCGGAGGGGAAAACGGAGAGCAGAATCCTTGGAAGTAATGAGATTACAGGAGGCAGGAAATGATTAGACCGATCGATATTCAGGAAAAAGAATTTTCAAAAGCAGTTCGGGGTTATAAAGAAGATGAAGTCAATGAATTTCTGGATGAAATCACGATTGATCTGGAACGGCTTCTGGACGAACTGCGTCAGACGAAGGAAGAAAACAGCCGTCTGGTAGAAGAACTGGAACGTCACAGAAATTCCGAGGGCACGGTCCTGGAAACGCTGGAAGCGGCGAAAGGTCTCATGTCTGATATTTCTGCAAGTGCAGAAAAGCGGGCGGAGATCTTGCTGAAGAATGCAGAACTGGATGCACAGCTGATGCAGAAAGAAGCGAAGGAGATGGCGGACAAGATCTCGGAAGAAAGTGAGGCGATGAAAGCGCGCTTTATCGATTTCAGGACTCGCTACAAAAAGCTGCTGCAGTCTGAACTTCAGCGATTTGAATCTTTGAGCGGAGAAATGTTCCCGGAGCTGGGTGTGGATGATTTTGACGACCTTCCAGAAATGACGCCGCTGCAGAATCTGGAGCAGAAACCGGGAGCAAAGGCAGCTCCTAAACTGGCACCGAAACCAGAGCGAGGAACGTATGATTACGGAAAGAGCAATAACGGCACAGAAATGCAGAAAACGATGAGAAATATCAAATATTAAAGGAGGCGGGGCATCCCGCCCCCTGTTTTCATATGGTATACTTTTTGATTGTAATAGGGGTGATCCTTCTGGATCACCTCGTGAAATATGCAGTCGCATCTCAGATGGTGCCGGGAGAATCGATCCCGATAATTTCTGAGATCTTACATATAACGTATGTTCAGAACCGAGGCGCGGCATTCAGTATGATGGAAGGGCAGTGGGTATTTTTGATCCTGCTCCCGTGCGCAGCGATCCTGACAGCGCTGATCATTTTGTTTTGGAAGCGTAAAAACTGGAACATCTGCATGAATCTTGCGATTGCCTTTATCTGCGGGGGCGGTCTTGGTAATCTTATAGACAGGATCACGCAGGGGTATGTGGTCGATTTGTTTGATTTCAGAGTATTCCCTGTTTTCAACATCGCAGATATTTTTATCTGTGTTGGCTGCGGATTGCTTCTGCTGGATGTTTTCGTATCTGAAAGGAAAAAGAGGCATGACGGATAGTTGTGATAAAATGGAAGAACAGACGGAAATCATCATCACATCGGAGACGGAAGGAAAACGTCTGGATGCTGTTTTAGCAGAGAAGACTGACGGTCTTTCGCGAAGTTTTTTGCAGAAACTCTTTGAAGAAGGAAAAGTTTTTAGAAACGGGAAGCTTTGCAGCAAAAAAGAAAAGGGCGTTGAAGGCGACTGTATCCTGATCCAGATACCGGCTCCAGAGAAGCTGGAGGTGGAAGCGGAGGATATTCCCCTTGAGATCATTTATGAGGACGATGATCTGCTGGTGGTCAACAAGCCGGCTGGAATGGTGGTGCATCCGGCCCCCGGGAATTATACGGGGACGCTGGTGAACGCTCTGATGTTTCACTGCGGTGATGCGCTTTCGTCCATCAATGGAGTAATACGTCCGGGGATCGTACACCGGATCGACAAGGATACAAGCGGCCTTTTAATGGTAGCGAAAAATGATCACGCTCACGCTTCCCTTTCGCAGCAGCTGCAGGAGCACTCTATCACCAGAAGATATCAGGCTATCGTGTATCATAACATACGGGAAGAGGAAGGGACCATAGATGCTCCCATAGGCAGAGATCCTAAAAATCGACTGCGCAATGCGATCAATTACGACCACGGCAAGCCGGCAGTCACACATTACAGGGTGATCGAACGTTTTGGGAAATTCACCTGGATCGAAGCAAGGCTGGAGACGGGGAGGACACATCAGATCCGTGTTCATATGGCATCTGTCAAGCATCCGCTTTTAGGAGACAGCCTGTACGGTCCGGCTTCCAATAAAGAAGGCGCGTCACGGCAGATGCTGCATGCGGGGATCCTGGGGTTTCAGCATCCCTCGACCGGCGAATACATGGAGTTTGAAAGTCCTCTTCCGGAAGATTTTGAGAAGGTGCTGAAGCGGCTGCAGAAGCAGATAAAATAACAGAATGACGAGAACAAATCATGGCGAAAATAGAATTTAAGCCGGGAACCATGCTGAATCCGGTTCCGGCTGTGATGGTCTCCTGTGGAGACGAAACAGAACAGAATATTATTACTATAGCATGGACGGGGATCGTCAATACGGATCCGCCTATGACGTATATTTCAGTGCGAAAAGAACGACATTCCCATGATATCATAGCGCGCACCGGGGAGTTTGTCATCAATCTGACTACGAAGGATCTGGCATTCGCAACGGATTACTGCGGTGTAAGATCTGGACGAAAAGTAGATAAATTCAAGGAAATGGACCTGACTCCTGCAAAGAGCCGGAAGGTTTCCTGCCCGTCCATCGGGGAATCTCCGGTAAATCTTGAATGCAAAGTGCTGGACGTCCGGGAGTTTCCGACTCACGATATGTTTCTGGCGGAAATCATAGGAGTTTCTGTGGAAGAAAGCCTGATGGATGAAAAAGGACGGCTGCGCCTGGAGGATGCAGGACTGATCGCTTACAGCCACGGCAGTTACGTGGCACTGCAGCACAAAGAGCTTGGGACCTTCGGTTATTCTGTGATGAAGCCGAAGACCCGCAGACGGATCGCTGCACAGAAACGTCAGGATAATCATGCGCGAAAGGCAAAACAAGGTGACAGAGAAGGCAAAAATGGAAAACGACCGGAAGCTCCGGTGAGGGGTCAAGCCTCTCGCAGAAACAGTTCCGGCCGAAAGAAGTCTCACAGCCCCGCGAAAAAAATCCGGTGAATCGGAAGGTGCCGGGCTAATGATTGATTCGCACCTGACCACATGTCTGCGAATCCGACTTCAGATGACGCAGGCAGGTTTCACACACATGGCCGCTTTTAAAAGCAAATGCTTCGTAGCTCTGACATCCACATAATGTGCAAACTTTTTTCATAGTGCCGCCTCCTTTTTCCAGAATCGACTATAACGGATTTTCATCGAATGATTTGTTGGGGCTGTGTTATACTCAATGTACGACCTTAAGATCGAAATTACAAGAAAAATCTGCGGAAATGTAAGGAAAAGGCGGATTATTGGAATTTTTCCGACAAGTAGAAGGCGAGGAAAGAAAAATGTATGAGAATTTTATTTTGCAGCAATTCGAAAATGGAAAACTGGAAGGATACTCCTGGAATGTGGACGATCCTGAAAAAGTGATCTGCATCGTCCATGGAATAGGGGAGTACGGTGGACGGTTCGACCGGGTGGCAGAAGCGTTTCGCGAGAAAAACATGGCGGTTTTGGCTTTTGATCTGCGCGGGCACGGAAAGTCTCTTGGAAAAAGAGGTCACTGTGCACCGCGAAAGGATGTGCTGAGTGATGTCAGTACTTTGATCGAGTATGCGCAGGCCATCTATCCGGAAAAGAAGCTGATATTATATGGTCACAGCATGGGTGGAAATATCGTTCTGGATTACCGCAGCAGAGGGAGGCTCAATGGAGAGGTGGCGGCGTACATCGTAACAGCGCCATGGGTGCGTCTGGTTCGCCCGGTACCGGCACTTCTGTACAAAGCAGTCAAATTCCTGTCACGCGTCGCACCATCTGTTACGATCGGATCCGAGATCAATGAAGCTGATCTGGGCAACCTGGACTGTGTCAAGCCGTTCAACGATCACCCGCTGGTGCATAACAGGATATCGGCATTGTGTGCCGTGGACGGATTTGAAACGGGTCGGAAGCTGGAATCGGGTCAGCTGGAAAACAATGGCCGTGCGAAACAGATCCCGCTTCTTCTGATGCATGGGGAAAAAGACAAGATCTGTGATGTTGCCGGAAGCCGCAATATCGCAGCTCGCATGAAGGCCGACGGAGAAAATATCGAGTATATTGAATGGAGCGGTCTTTACCATGAGATCCATAACGGCGGCCCGCAGAGCAGGGGCGATGAGGTGATCGCTAAAGCTGTAGAATGGGCAGAAAAAATCTGATCTGCGCAGGGCAGACCAGATGAAATGCAGGCAGGAAGTTATTTCTCTGCGGTATGATCCGGGCCTGGAAGTGCCGGGTCTACGTACAATGTTTTATTATGAGTGAAAATGACCATGCCGGGTTTGGATCCGGCTGGTTTTTTTACGTATTTGACTCTGGTATAATCTACCGGAACGTTTTCGGAGCTGCTGCCTTTGCTGTGCCATGCTGCGATGGCTGCTGCCTCAAAGAGCTCTTCTTTTGATGGTTCCTGCCCTTCGGTGAAGAGGATCACGTGGGAGCCGGGGATGTCCTTGGTATGGAACCAGATGTCGGTAGAAGAGGCTTTTTTCAGCGTCAGCCAGTCGTTTTCCTTGTTGTTTCTTCCTGCAAAGACTCTTTTGCCTGAGGTCAGCGTATAGGCGTACGGTGATGGTTTGCTTGGCTTTTCCTTTGTGTTCCGGTTTTTTCGATAGCGAAGGAAACCGCTGTCGGTAAGTTCCTGACGGATCGTGCGAAGTTCTTCTACAGAGTGTGCTTTTTCTGTAAATTCCAGTACGGATTCCAGGTAGGCGATTTCCTGGGAAACTTCCTCCAGCTGGATCTTTTTTTCTTTTACAGCCGTTTTCGCCTTGCCATATTTTTTATAGTAAATCTGTGCATTTTTAGAGGGTGCGTACTTGGGATCCAGTGGGATCTTCACTTCGCTGCCATCATAGTAGCTGATCACAGTTACAGAGGATGCCCCTGGCCTTACCTGGTGAAGATTCGCAGTAAGAAGTTCGCCGTAAAGCCGGTATTTATCCGAGTTCTCTGCACGATAAAGATCTTCGTTGAGTTTCTGTGTCTTGTGGCGAAGTCGGGAAAGATCGCCGTTGATGATACGGATAAGATCGCCGGATTTCTGCTTTAACAGATTGGAAGATTCTCTGTTCTGAAAATAGAATTCCGCGGCCTGACTGAATGTGTCAAAACTTTTCGCCGTGTAATCTGTTCCGTAGATGGAAATATCCGTGATGTGAAAATCTACAGGCTTTCCAGCACCGTCCAGGTACACTACCGGTGTAAATGTATGCTCCCGGATCTCCTGAATAAGCTTTTGAAGCCGGGAATACACCGATGATGCAAATTCTTTTGCGGCATCAGAAGCACTTGGAAGATCGGATGCCAGAGTTTCTGCCAGTGCGGGAGAAAGCCCCTGTATACCGGAGCGCAGGCATCGCCCGGGCTGCAAAGGATCCGTAAGAAGCTGCAAAATCTCCTCCCGGGTGATTTTAGTAAATGGGATCTTTTTCTGGGCAGGGGGATATTCATAAAGCTTTCCCGGCCGGATCTGGCGGGCCCGGTTGACATCTATGGAAATATGTTTGATGCTGTCGATGATTTTGCCGCTGGTCATGTCCGTTAAGATGACATTGCTGTGTTTCCCCATGATTTCTATGATGAGCTTCTTGTTGACTGAGAATCCCATTTCATTGACGGTTTCCAGCAGGATCTCGATAATACGGTCGTTTTCGTGCTGCTGGATCTGTGTGATGCGACCGGCATTCAGGTGTTTGCGCATCACCATGCAAAATACCGGCGGGGACGCCGGGTTTTCAGGAACGGTTTCTGTCAGGTATGCACCGGCATGATTTCCGCTGACGGAAAGCAGCAGTTTTTTTCTGCCTGCTTTCGTGTGAATATTAAAAATCAGTTGCTCGGAATGAGGCTGATATATTTTTTCGATTTTTCCAAGTGTCAGATTCTGCTGCAGTTCCGATACAGCTGCAGCAGTTGCGACTCCGTCATATGACATTGCAACTTTCCTCCGTGGGTTATTCGTGGTATAATGAAATCATCTTATGATATCATAAATCTAGTAGAATGGGGAAAAAACATGATAAAAAGCATGACAGGATTTGGCAGGGGGGAATACTCGGACGGCAAACGAAATGTGACTGCAGAGATCAAAACTGTAAATCACCGATATTCTGATATTACCGTAAAGATGCCGAAGCGGTATTCCTTTGCAGAAGAACCGATCAAAGCTGTGATCCGGGAAAAACTGAGACGAGGGAAAGCAGAAGTCTCTATCGTCATCGAAAATATCACAGAAGAGGATGTGACTGTCAAGATGAGTTCTGCCATCGCACAGCAGTATATCACTAACCTGAGAGAGCTGCAGGCGACGTATGATCTGGATGGAACTATTGACATTTCACTGATAGCCTCGCTGCCGGACGTAATGAAAGCTGTTCCGGATGTAGAAAATGAAGAAGATGTGGCTGGTGTGATCACGCAGGCAGTGCGGATCGCCACGGAGAATCTGGATCGGATGCGCACTGTGGAAGGAGAAAAGCTTGCGGAGGATCTGAAAGCACGAGGTGAGCTGATCCGCGAGATCGTAAAGAAAATAGAAGTCAGGGCTCCCATGGTAGCAGAGGAATACAAGGATAAGCTGCAGAAAAGGATCCAGGACCTTTTGGGAGAGGCGGCTGTCGTGCCGGAAGAACGCATCCTGACGGAAGCAGCTATCTTTGCAGATAAAGCAAACATAACAGAAGAGCTGGTGCGACTGGACAGTCATATGATCCAGCTGAAAAATATCCTGGGAGGAAGCGAAGGGCCGGTGGGTAAAAAACTCGACTTCCTGGTACAGGAAATGAACCGGGAAGCAAACACCATAGGATCCAAGGCCAATGATATGGAGATCACATCCCTCATGCTGGAGACAAAAAGTGAGATCGAAAAAATCAGGGAACAGGTACAAAATATAGAATAACAGTCAATATTTATCTTGATGACAAGGCATATAAGTGCTATAATAATCAATTAGACGAGTTAAGATATTGGATAGTTTTTGGAGTGTTTCAGGAGTATTCTTATGGCAAAAGGCAAGCTGTTTGTTATTTCAGGACCTTCCGGAGCGGGAAAAGGGACGATATGCAAGGAAATCCTTGATCAGGAGCGTAACATCGAACTTTCGGTGTCCATGACGACCCGCCAGCCGAGGCAAGGTGAAATCGATAAAGTGCATTACCATTTCGTGACGAAAAATGATTTCGATCAGCTCATTGAAGAGGACGGATTCATGGAGTATGCCAACGTATACGGCAATTATTATGGAACGCCGCGTGCGCAGGTGATGGAATGGCTGGAGCAGGGCATCGATGTTATCTTGGAAATCGACGTGCAGGGCGCTTTGCAGGTGCAGAAAAACTACGACGATGGTGTGTATATTTTCATTTTGCCGCCGTCTCTGGAAGAATTGAAGAAACGGATCCGGGGAAGAGGGTCAGAAACAGAGGAAACCATGGCCCGGCGTCTGGGAGAGGCTCTTCATGAAATCCACAATATCGACAAGTACGATTACAGGGTCATTAATGAAGATCTGGATACGGCCATTGACAGAGTGCGGGCGATCATTACCGCAGAGCAGTGCAAGATAAACGGGGAAGAGGTTGACTGGATCGTCAATAAGTATAAGGAGGATTTATAAATGTTATATCCATCTATTAACGAAATCAGAAAAAAAGTTGACAGCAGATATACGCTGGTGATTCTGGCTGCCAAGAGATCGAGAGATATCATTGACGGTATGCCGAAGCTGACTGAGGCAGATGTAGAAAAACCGGTATCCATCGCAGCAAACGAGATCGCAGAGGATCTGATCACGTACAGAGAAACTATGTAGGGGGAGTTCTGTACTGATTTTGACAAAATGTTCGAAAAAATAACAAAGTGTTTTTGTGTGCGACAGAAAAGTTGACCTTCTTGTGTAATAATAGTTATGCAAGGAGGTCTTTTTTATGAAAAAGAACATCATAGTGAAAAAGAACAGTGTTACCTATCAAATTCCCCCGCAAAACGTAGTATATATGGAGAAAGATCTGCGCAGGATCGTGATTCATCTTTCGGGAATGGCGAGCAGTGAACTGGTTGTCTATGGAAGTTTTCATGATTTGATCCCTAATCTGGATGAACGGTTTCTCTATTGTCACAGAAGCTATATCATCAATATGGATGAGATCATCATCATGTCTCATAACCAGATCCTTCTTTCTTCCAATGAAGGGATCTACTTCGGGAAAGACACTTATCGGAAGGCTCAGAAGACTTTTGAGGAATATATGCAGAGGAAGAGAAAAGAATTTTCGTAAAACACAATAAATCCGTTGAAATCATGGGGAAATTATAGTATAGTATTAACTGGTGTCGCATGTGCGTCGCCATAGTTTACAGTTTACACACGGCAGCGTCGGGAAAGCCGGTGCCTGGAAGCAGAATTCTGATGAAGAATGCTGACGGAAGGTTGCTTTCGATATGTGCTGCGGTGGAAGAAGAAAACCGAGAGGAGAAAAAACATGTCAGTAATTTCAATGAAACAGTTATTAGAAGCCGGTGTACATTTCGGACACCAGACAAGAAGATGGAACCCTAAAATGGCTCCTTATATCTTCACAGAAAGAAACGGAATCTATATCATCGACCTGCAGAAAACAGTAAAGAAGATCGATGAAGCATACAACTTCATGAGAGAAGTTGCAGCAAGCGGCAAGCCGGTTCTGTTCGTAGGGACAAAGAAGCAGGCTCAGGCAGCAATCTATGATGAAGCCAAGAGATGCGATATGTACTATGTAAATCAGAGATGGCTGGGCGGAATGCTTACAAACTACAAGACTATTTCCGGCAGAATCAAGAGACTTAATGACATCAAGGAAATGGAAGCAGACGGCACTTTCGAAAAACTGTCCAAGAAGGAAGTTATCAAGCTTAGACTGGAACTGGAAAAGTTAGAAAAGTTCCTGGGCGGTATCAAAGATATGAAGGGTATGCCGGGAGCAATCTTTATCGTAGACCCTAAGAAAGAAAAAATCGCTGTTAAGGAAGCAAGAATCCTGGGAATTCCTATCATCGGTATCGTAGATACAAACTGCGACCCGGACGATGTTGATTACATCATTCCTGCAAACGATGACGCGATCAGAGCGGTAAAACTGATCTCCGGATGCATGGCTGACGCTGTGATCGAAGGCAGACAGGGCGAAAGCTTTGATGAAGGCGAAGGCGGAGAATCTGCAGAAGCTGCAGAGGCAGAAGTTCCAGAAGAAGCTGCAGAAGAAAAAGCCGCTGAATAGTTGAAGACAATACAGGAGGAGATAAAATGGCTGTAACAGCAAAGATGGTAAAAGAACTGCGCGAAATGACAGGCGCAGGTATGATGGACTGCAAAAAAGCATTAGTGGAAACTGATGGCAACATTGAAGCTGCAGTTGATCTTTTAAAAGAAAAAGGACTTGCAAAGGCTGCTAAAAAGGCAGGAAGAGTTGCTGCGATGGGACTGGTTAGAACAGCTATCGCTGCTGACGGTAAGAGTGCAGCTATCGTAGAAGTAAACTCTGAAACAGACTTTGTTGCGAAGAACGACGAGTTCGTAACTTTCGTAGAAACTCTGGCTCAGATGGCTCTGGAAAACGATGCAAAGGATATGGACGAATTCATGGCTCTGCCTTATGGAGACGAAGGCTCCGTACAGGATGTTCTGACAAACAAGATCGCTACTATCGGCGAAAATATGACGATCAGAAGATTTGAAAAAGTATCCGGAGAAGCTGTTGTTTCCTACATTCACGGCGGCAGAATCGGTGCTCTTATTGCAGGCAGTGTAGAAGCTGACGATGATGTGAAGGCAGCTTTAACAAACGTGGCAATGCAGGTTGCTGCAATGAATCCGCAGTATGTCAGCAGAAATGACATCTCCGATGAAGAGCTGGCTAAAATGCATGACATCACGCTGGAAAGCGCACTGAACGATCCGTTCACACTTCCGAAGCCGATCTTAAATGCTTTATTAGACAAAGCTGTAGACGGCGTATGGGGTGATGAAGATGTTGCGATTTTAGAGGAAAAGAGAAACGATAAGAAGTTCAACTTCAATTATCTGCCAAACTTCCTTTCTGAAGATGCTAAGGCCAAGCTGGCAGAGATCGCAGTTGCTGACAAGGATTCCATTTCCGAAAACAAGATTTTCAAAGGTCTCGTAGAAGGACGTGTTTCCAAGCAGTTAAAGGATATCTGTCTTTTGGATCAGACTTACGTTAGAGCAGAGGACGGCAAGCAGACAGTGTCTCAGTACCTGGCTACGGTAAACAAGGATCTTTCCCTCGTTGCTGTAGTTCGTTTCGAAGTAGGTGAAGGCATCGAAAAGAAAGAAGAAGATTTCGCAGCTGAAGTAGCAGCACAGCAGGCAGCAGCAGCTAAGAAATAAGAACACCTGGCACGATGACTGGCAAGCGTAGCGCAGGCAGAGTCGATGCAGGTGTCTTGCAAGGATTTCCCAAATCTTTGATTTGGTGAAATCTACTGCGTAGACCTATCCCAATATAAAAGGGAGCCATCAGGCTCCTTTTATATTTATGGAAGGTCCCCCGTCAGGAGTGCAGCGCTTTAGCGCGTGGCACTCTACGGCGCAGGCTCATCCAAAACCACCCCTGAAAGCATTGAATTTAGTGCCTCAGGGGTTTTTTGATGCCTACAACTCGTGAACACGTGATTTATCATAAATTACCGTATTTTTCGCTAAATTTGGGAAGAATTTTGGGAAAAACTTGGGAAAGTATCTTTTCCCAAGAATCGCCTAAAAACGTGTATTTTCGTATGTATTCAGGGACTTGAAAATAATTACATAACACCCCAACCTTCAGATACTCTCTGACTTTCTGAAAGAGAAAGATATATAACTAAGTATATATAAAGCTGTCAGAAGGCATCTGCCTCTTCCGTCAGCATACATGCACGTCCCTATCCGCAGGCTACATGAAATCTTGGAAAGGGAGCAGGAGATATATCGCGGAGATCAGAGCCTCGCAAAAGTGAGGCTTTTCAGGAGGAAAACAATGCAGAAGATTATGATCCCGTGCATCATGATGTCATTGTTTTTTCTTGCCTCTTTTATGACCAGCTCTCCTTCTGACAGGATGCTTTCCGGCAGGTTTTCTTCGATCTTTTTTCGCATTTGTTCATAAAATTCATTTCTATCCATCTCATCTTCCTTTCCGACTTAAAGTCTTATCATCTCACATCGATGCAGCTTCTATATCAATAACTTAAAATAGCGCATCTGGACCACCTCCTGACTTTTGGGTAAAATAAAACAGCAGCCGTTTTTCTTCGACTACTGTCTTAATTCGATGTAAATGTTATTCAGTTTTTCTAATGCCTGAGACAGCCTATAGGAACAATATATATTCCGTCCTCGCGCCTGTATGCAAAATCCCCGATGCCCACAACTATCATCATGAAAGAAGGCTCCGGCATTTTGCTCGTATCGATTTTCTTTTCTAATGCCTTTAGATTTTCTACACCTTCCTCTATAAGTCTCTGACCACCAAGCTTTATTTCAGCAAGACCATAACTTCCATTTCGAAGATGAATAACGGTGTCACACTCAAGGCCGGATTTATCTCTGTAATGTAATACATCTCCACCAATGGATTCAGCATATACTCTCAGATCCCGAACACATAACGTCTCGAAAAGCAAGCCCATCGTATTCAAATCATTTACCAGATCATTTGGACCAATGCCTAATGCTGCTGTCGCAATAGACGGGTCAATATAATATCTTGTATCAGCTGATCTGATGGATGTTTTCGAACGCAAGTTAGGATTCCAGGCCGGCATATCTTCAATTACAAAAATCTTTTTCAATGCATTGACATAAGATGCAACAGTATCCTCGTTCAATGAACCCGTATCATTTGCCTGAATATCATCTCTAAGTGTAGTATAGCCGATCTGCGCCCCCTGGTTTCTGGCAAAAGACCTCATTAATCTCTTCACTCTCTCAGGGTTCTTATTTACCCCATCAGCTCTATTGATATCAGATTTCACTACGGCATCATAATAATCTTCAGCCTGTGAAAGTGCTGCTTTCTCTTTCATTCCGATTGCATGCGGCCATCCACCTCTGCATATAAGAAATGTCAGATCGTCTATATTGTGTTCACTTATGCCCGTTATCTTATCCGGTTTATTGAACAAGTCTTTCAAACTTACTTCTCCTGAAGATTCACCAGACTCATATAATGACATTGGTCTCATCATCAACCAGGTAAATCGACCTGTTCCAGAATGTGTGATATCTTCAGAGTCCACAGGAACAGCAGAACCCGTTAAAATAAACTGCCCTTCTTCACCTCTGATATCGACCTCATAGCGTGCTGCATCCCACAGCTTAGGCGCGATTTGCCATTCGTCAATCAATCTTGGAGTATCTCCCTCAAGGAGACGTTCCGGCTCAATTTCAGACATCTGGATATTAGCATCTCTTCTTGACGGTTCATCCATTCGCAAAACACTGGCAGCCACTTGCAGAGCGGTAGTTGTTTTTCCGCACCATTTTGGACCTTCTATCAAAACAGCCCCTTTTGCCTCAAGTTTATCCTTTAACATTTCATCCACTATACGCGGTCTGTATTCTTTCATTGATTCTCACCTCTTAATTGACAGTATACTGCTTTTTCGGCGTTTCGGCAATTTGTTTTTCGGCGTCTTTGCAAATCTTTTTTCGGCGTTTAGGCAATTTAGTTTTCGGCGTCTTGGCACTATTCTAATCGGACGATTGTCGGTTTTCATCCGCCAAGTTACAAACTCCTTTATGTTATGCCGTTTTTATTATTTTTAGCCTTTTTCTTTACGTCTATTCCTCATATCCAGTACATATGGCAAAGGAAAGGCAAGCTATACCTATGGGGAAGCAGACCAGAGAATCAGCGGCGATCTGACCAAGGAAGCCGTTAAGTACACGGAACAGAAAGCAGGAGATTACTCATATCTTTATGATGGGCAGGGGAATGTAGCGACCACGATGAGAGCCGGACAAATTTCCGACTCCTACTCCTATGACCCGTTTGGAGAGATCACGGCAGTGACCCATGACGGAACAGCCAAAACTCCTTTGGAAGCACAAAACGATAACGGACTCAGTGACAACGACGTTCTGTGGGGGTATAATGGAGAGGAATACATAGAAGAAGTGGGCCTGCAGTATCTGCGCCAGCGCCACTACAGCCCTGAAACAGGAACCTTCACCAGTCAGGACACCAATGAAGGCGATCTGACTAACCCACTCAGCCAGAACCGCTATATCTATGCCGAAAACGACCCAGTAAACGGCAACGACCCGGGAGGCGATAAGAAAAAAGCCAAGAAGGCAAGCACGAAGAAGACGAGCAAAAAAACTACTAAGTCTGCGAGCAAGTCTTCCAAGAAAACAAGTAAAAAGACAAATAAGAAGACGACCAGTAAGAAATCAGCATCCAAGAAAAAGTCCGGAAGCCTTTGGAATAAGCTGAAAACCAAGGCAAAGAGCAAGGTCAACAAGCTCAAAGCAAAAGTAAAGAGTAAGGTAAATCAAGCTAAGAAAGCAGTCAAGAAAAAGATCACAGCTGTTAAAGATAAAGCCAAGGCTTTGAAGAAGTCAGTGACCTGCAAAGTAAAGAAGGTTATAAAGGCGGGAAAGAAACTACTGAATAACACGAAGAAGCTGGTTCGTTCTGGAGTGACGAAAGTATCGAATGCTTATAACAAGCTGAAAAGTGGAGCGAAGAGTGCCCTTAGTTATATGGGTAAATCCGTAAAAGATTTCTTTGTGCCAGAGAGTGTCTATGCGGAAAGCGGTTCTTCTTCCACTAAAAAATCTGTGCCAAAACAAACGGACTTATATCAGCAGATATTGCTTTCCTGCCAGTATTATCAGTATGTACAGGGTGGTGGAACAAAGTCCTTCGATGAGTTTAAAAACAGTTCCAGTGTAAACAATGCTGTTCATGGAATACTGGATCTAGCAGGCCTTCTCTTTGATGCCGCTGATGCAATCAATGCGGCATGGTATGCAGCTGAGGGCGATTATGAAAATGCTGGGATTTCAGGAATGGGGATTATTCCGGTTATAGGAATAGGCAAAACCGGTCCTCGTGTAGCCAAGACCACAAAGAATATGTTCAAAGCGAGCGATGTGGAAAAGGCCGCAGAAGCTAGGAAAGTGTCTAATAAAGAGTGGAAACCAATGACCACCAAAGAAGCCACCATAGCAGCAAAAAAATTAGGATATGAGAAAGTTAGTAATTTTAGGACAAGACAAGGCCAGCCAATTTTTTATAATAAAAAGACCAAGACATATATAAGTCCCGATGTGGGCAGTAGAAATGAATTTGACCCACATAATGGTGGCGTATGGAAAATGGCAAAATCTCCAGAGGCGTTAAATAGTAAGAATACTAGAATGGGAACATATGATGCAAATTTAAACAGGATAGGTGATTAAATGAAACGATATGAAATAACGAAGTACGAAAATGAAAATGGAATTATAGAGGAGCAAGAATGGATTGCTATTAGTGATATTGGAGATACCTTTGGGGGTATTGTTTTAACACCGGAAAAATATCAGGAAACTGAAGATAAATATGTAGCGGTTATTGTAAGAATATTAGAATATATGAATATTCAGAAGTGCAGGATAAAAAACGTTGTAAAATGTTCTCTTATAAAAGAACAATTTTGTGATGTAGAGGTTTCTCAGGAAGTCCGAGACCTTTATAATGAACGGTTATGGAATACATATGGCAACATAAAAGAAGGAGATGAAGTTGATATATCTACGATAGAAGATATTATAAGATTGTTGTTAAGGGAAGATATTGGTTGTGATGTGTATGTCCCATATCGTTTTAAACTTTTTATAGGATATGATTACATGACAGGCGTACACCTGTCTAGAACATTGGATCCGATTTTAAAGGAATTAAATGAAATCGGATTGTATGTATTCGAGTTTTGAGGGGGCAATCACTAGAATAGATTATATTTATTTCGCTTAATTAAACCAAAATAATAATTACTTGTGATCGGACTATCTGCAGAATAAAAGCAGTTATAAATCATCGAAAGAATATCAGGATGCATTTAGGAATAAGAGTTTAAAAACCGATTTAGAAATTGCTGAATCGCAGATAAATGCATTGTTGACTGCTTTAGGTGGAACTAGTAGCTCAGGAAATGGATTTAGATTTTTAAAATCAATAAAAACTCCTTATGGAAGAGCGCGACAGAGTATTTCAAAAGACGCTTTAAATATATATGACTACACTAAAAATGGAGGTGTTCTATACCGCGGTGGAGAGTTGGGTAAAAGTAATACTTTAGAAGCGCAGTTTTGGGCAACGGAGAATCCTTTAACGCCCGGATATGCAAATAAGTATGGAGTAGCATTGGATAAATTCGATTATGTTATTCAAGGAAAGATTAAACCTAATTCAAAATTTATTACAAGAAAGGCTCCAGGTGTTAATCACAATAAAGGTGGAGGAATAGAGGTTGTTACTAAAAAAAATAGCGTTATCATAGAAAATTTTTATATGATTGAAAAGAGGTAAAATGAAAAAGCTGAATATATATGATGTAAAAATTTTACTAAAAAAAGTAGCAGATGCATTAGATGATGACCACATATTGCATGGTGAATTTGAATGGTATAGTCAAGCTAATTTCACGATTGCTAGTGAATATTATGGTGAACTAAAACTTTTTTTAACTAGGATACTTATTGTTGATAAAATATCGGTACCATATGAAAAAGAATTAAAAAAACTGTTAAAGCAATTGAAGAGAATCTGGTGAATGATTCTATAGTATGTCTCACCAAACTAACTCAAAATAGGGACTGGATTAGTATCTGCAGGGCTTGCAGGCGGTGTTGCAACTAGTGGCGCATTAACTGTTTCTTCCGGTCCGGCACTTACCCTGGGTAGTGCTAGTCTTGCACAGAAATTAGCGAAAATGGCACCAACGATAAAGAAACTTATTAGCGGTGGACATGTTATTTCGCATATTGTTGATAGAATTAGCGGAGGATCGAACAAAGATAACAATAATAAAACTTCCGAAACAACTTTAGATGTGCTTAAATATTATTTGAAAAATGGTAAGCGTGCCAAAAATAATATAATTTATCAAATAGATGATAATACACAAATTATTTTTAGGCGTGATACAGGATTAAATGCACACCCGATTAGTTCACATGGATATACAAAAGATCAAGATTATTATAATGTTGAAATCCAAGAAAAAAATTCGGCAGGAAAATGGAAACACAAATGGTCGTATCATATTATAATAGATGATCAGGGACATGTTATTAAAAGTTTTTAGAGGAGGTTATTGATATGATATATAAGTTTTATATTGACGATGATTCGCATGATGAATTTGAGGAAAAAGCAGATAATGTTGGAACTATAAAAATATATAATGAATCAAAAGAAGACATAAGTAAAAATTGTACTGTTGAGTTTTTCTTAAGTAAGAATGGAATGTTGGGCTTGGGAACGGAATTAATACGTTTAGCGTATAATTTTGAACAGGGAAGACATAGGCATTTAGACCCGGTAGATGATGAGTTGCAGGTGCAGAATATGGGTATCTTTCTAACGCCTGAAAGTGGAGAACTTATCATTTGCTGTGAAGATGGAAAATGTATTGATGACTATATCTAATTGATGACTGTAGGGCGATAGTTTATAATTGTAAACCAAAATAAATCACTCGCAGGGCAGAACAGACCGCCTTGATCGGAGCAGAGCAGATTCCGGC
>OKRW01000665.1_pt1 | contig 33324 bp, 27 predicted proteins | sample 1601151 | NCBI WGS metagenome assembly OKRW01 (sample SAMEA3541471, study PRJEB24748) | human gut metagenome | biome: human gut; feature: human-associated habitat; material: faeces | place: China | collected 2012 | reverse complement strand
CATTCAACACGCCGCGACTAAAATCACAAATATGCCTTATTGGGGGCAATGGCTTCGTCTGTTGGTTCTTAATGAATTAAATAGCAATTACACCGGCTTGCATGTGCAGCCGATTCCGAGTCCGTCGGGACCGATATGACAGGAAAGTCCAAATGATAGGTAATCACTCATTACTTCCATTCCAGGAAATGCTTCTTTAATCTGTTCTACCCATTCTTTTGTAACTTCTTCTGAACTGCTTGAAGCTGCCATTAAATATACTTTTCCAGCTTTATACGCATCATGAAATGTCGTCTCTAATTCATTTTTCATGGCATCAATCATTGCTTTACGTGACTTTTTCATTCCACGACATTTCTGATATACATCTAATACTCCTGTTCCAAATTTCATAACAGGTTTAATATTTAATACGTTTGCAAGTAAAGCAGATGTGGAGCTGATTCTTCCTCCCTTTTTCAAGTATTCTAAGGTACTAAGACCTACGTAAATTACCATCTGTTCTTTTGTTTCTTCTAAAATCTTCTTAATCTCTACGGCAGAATAGCCTGCTTCTGCCATCTCCACTGCATCAAGAACACTTCGATGAAGAGGTGTGGAAACATGGCCATTATCTACTACAAAAACCTTTCCTTCATATTCTTCATCCTGTGCTAATCCCTGTGCGGTCATGCAGGAACCACTTAATCCACTACTGATTGGAATGTAGATAAGTGTTTCATATTCTTTTAACATATCATCCCATGTTTCCATTACTTCCTGTGGAGATGGCTGTGAGGTAGATATCTCTGCATCCTCTGCCAGTTTTTTATAAAATTCTTCCTGGGACAATGTGATATCTTCATAGAATAATTCTCCGTTAATATAGAATGGCATCGGAAGAATATGGATTCCTAATTTCTTACTTTCCTCCTGTGTAATTCCACTGTTGCTGTCTGTAACAATTGCTACCTTTCCCATTCTTGTTAATAACCTCCTAATTCTTAAAGCTGTGCACCGGAGCCGGAATCCTTCCTTTTCTGCTCACGAATGCGCTACAGTCATATTCATTCACCGGTATGATCGGTGCATATCCTAACAATCCGCCAAATTCAGCGGTATCTCCAACGTCTTTTCCTATAACAGGAATCAAACGTACTGCTGTTGTTTTCTGATTGATCATTCCGATTGCCATCTCATCGGCAATAATTCCTGAAATCGTAGATGCTTTCGTCTTTCCTGGAATAGCGATCATGTCCAGACCTACAGAGCATACACAAGTCATAGCCTCTAATTTTTCCATTGTCAGCGCGCCTATCGTTACCGCATCGATCATTCCCTGATCTTCACTGACTGGAATAAATGCACCGCTAAGTCCACCTACATAAGAGGATGCCATAACACCGCCTTTTTTCACCTGATCATTCAGCATTGCAAGCGCTGCTGTCGTACCAGGTGCTCCAACACGCTCCAGACCGATTTCTTCCAGAATCTCAGCGACACTGTCTCCTATCGCCGGAGTAGGTGCCAGTGACAGATCGACAATTCCAAATGGAACACCGAGACGTTTTGACGCTTCTCCTGCTACAAGCTGACCGACACGTGTCACCTTAAATGCGGTTTTCTTGATTGTCTCACATAATTCTTCAAACCCCTGTCCACGCACCTGCTCAATGGCATGCTTTACAACCCCCGGTCCGCTGACTCCTACATTGATTACCGCATCGCCTTCTGTCACGCCAAGAAATGCCCCCGCCATAAATGGGTTGTCATCTGGTGCATTACAGAATATAACAAGCTTTGCACATCCAAGAGAATCGTTGTCTTTCGTTGCTTCTGCAGTTTCTTTTACAATCTCTCCGCAGAGACGGACTGCGTCCATGTTGATACCTGTCTTTGTAGATCCTACATTAATAGAACTGCACACCCGATCTGTACAGGCAAGCGCCTGTGGAACAGAATGGATTAAAAGCTCATCACTTTTTGTCATAGCCTTTGACACTAATGCAGAATAACCACCGATAAAATTCACACCGACTTCTTTCGCTGCCCTATCCAATGTCTTTGCAATTTCCACAAAGTCTTCCGGTTTCTTGCATGCTGAACCACCGATCAATGAAATCGGAGTTATAGAAATACGTTTATTGACAATTGGGATTCCGTACTCCTGTTCAATCTGATTACCTGTCACAACCAGATCCTTTGCAACTGTTGTAATCTTTTCATATACTTTTTGATTCAACTTATCCAGATTAGAATCAATACAGTCCAAAAGACTGATTCCAAGTGTGATTGTTCTCACATCCAGGTTCTCATGTTCAATCATCTGCTGGGTTTCATTTACTTCGTAAAAATTAATCATGTCCAATCCTCCGCTTTATTCAAGATTACAAACGATGCATTTTTTCAAAGATATCTTCCCGCTGGCAGTGGATATCTACGCCAATTGTTTTTCCGAGTTCTTCCATCTCATTAACAACTACTGCAATTTCTTTTGTACAATTTGTGAAATCTACAATCATCATCATATTAAAATAACCCTCTACGATTGTCTGGGAAATATTTAATATGTTTACAGAAATATCAGATAGATACTGACATACTCCCGCAATAATTCCAACCTTGTCTTTTCCAACTACAGTAATGATACATTTCTTCATGGTGTTCCTCCTCGTAATCTCCGTGTCAGTAAAATTTCTGACACTATGCTTTTTTGTAAGGCAGTTACAGATCAATCATTTTTGACCAGTGTTTTTTTTCAAAACAGTTACAGATCAATAATCTCTGACACACTGCTTCTCTTTGCAACAGTGATTGGAAAATCGTCCCCTTTATATGGATTATCTCCCAAAGTAACCTCTAACTTCACCGTCTCATAGGCAAGCTCTTCATAATTGTTCTCTTTACTGAGATGTCCAAGAACAACATGTTTCAGGTTATCATGTAATATATCACATAACAGCCTTCCTGACAATTCATTTGATAAATGTCCTTTGTCTCCTGCCACTCTTCGTTTGAGCGGATATGGATATGGACCGACCTCCAGCATCTTTAAGTCATGGTTTGCCTCCAGCACGATTGCGTCCAGATTTTTCAAATGTTCCACGGTATAATCGTCATACTTTCCAAGATCTGTTGCGACTGCAACGGATTTTTTCCCGTCACCGATCCGGTATCCGGACGGTTCATTTGCATCGTGAGAGATTTTGAATGGTTCTACTTTCAGCTCACCCAGTGTAAATGTTTCATCCGTCTGGATTTCATGGAATAATCCTTCCGGCATCTTTCCAATACTGGAAATCTTTTTGATTCCTTCTATTGTACCTTTTGTCGCATAGATCGGCACTTCATACTTTCTGCTGAACACGCCAAGACCCTGCACATGGTCAATATGTTCATGAGTGATCAGAATCCCGCTAAGCTCCTCTCCCTTGATATCCAGAGCTTTCAGACCTTCCTCTACTCTTTTTTTGCTGATTCCTGTATCTACAAGAAGATGTGTATGCTCTCCTCCCGTATAGATACAATTGCCACTGCTTCCGCTGGCAATACTGCATAGTCTCATATATATGTAAATTCCTTCCGTATATCTTAGGTATGAGATCTGTCTATAATTCCTTTACAATCTGATCGATCTGGATCATTGTCTCTGCAAAGATTCCACTATTATCAATTACACGGTCACAGGCTTTCAGGAACATCTCCTTTGGCAGCTGTGCTGCAATAATCTCATCAATCTTCTTATTATCATATCCCCTGGAATAGTAAAGACGGTTTCTGCGCACTGCATCCTCCACATATATATACCAGAGCTCATCACAGATCTCATTATAATGATCTTCTACAAGAACAGCCGATTCTACAATCAGAAGATTCGTGTTCTTGCGTTCTTCTTTTTTGATTTTTTTATTTACTTCCTCTTTTACCGCCGGGTGTACGATCTCATTGAGTACATTTAACTCTTTGGGATCACCGAACACGATATCTGAAAGCTTCTTTCTGTCAAGCTCCCCTTTTTCGTCCAGAATTTCTGTACCAAAGTGTTCTACGATCGGATCGTAACAGATTCCGCCTTTTTTCTGTAATTTCTTTGCCACCTTATCAGTCTGACAAACGGAAGCTCCGTATTTGTCACTTAAATATTCCAGTATCTGTGTCTTTCCTGCTCCTACTCCGCCAGTAATACCTATAATTTTCATAATCTCCACCCCTTACTTTGCTTCGTACCAGTTTTCTCCTGTGTGCATATCTATCTCCAGCGGTACATCTAAGGATGCCGCCTGCTCCATCTCCTCCCGGAGGATTTTTTCTACTTCCGGAAGTTCTGGTCTGTAAGCTTCTATGAGAAGTTCATCATGTACCTGAAGTACAAGTCTGGACTTCAGATTCTGCTCTTTCAGTCTACGGTTCACACCGATCATGGCAATTTTCATAATATCTGCTGCGGTTCCCTGGATTGGTGCATTCATTGCCACTCTCTCTCCGAAGGAACGCTGCATAAAATTGCTGGAAGAAAGTTCCGGAACCGGACGTCTTCTTCCGAACAATGTCACAACATACCCCATCTCTTTTGCATGTGCCACAGTATCATCCAGAAATGTCTTGATTCCCGGATATGTCTTAAAGTAATCTTCAATATATTTTGCAGCTTCTTTTCTGCCAATACTCAAGTCCTCAGACAATCCAAAAGAACTGATCCCATATACAATACCGAAATTGACCGCTTTCGCATTTCTTCTTTGAAGTGGAGTTACCTCTTCAAAAGGAATGTGAAATACCTGAGAAGCTGTAATTCTATGAATATCCTTTTCTTCCCGGTAAGCCTCGATCAGATTTGCGTCACCGGAACAATGTGCCAGCACACGAAGTTCAATCTGAGAATAATCGGCATCCACAAAAATGTATCCGTCCTCCGGCACAAATACTTTCCGGATCAGCCGTCCCAGTTCTACCCGGACCGGAATATTCTGAAGATTCGGCTCCGTGCTGCTGATTCGTCCGGTCGCTGTAATTGTCTGATTGAACTTGCTGTGGATTCGTCCATCTTCTTCAATATAATTGACCAGACCATCTGCATACGTAGATTTTAGCTTTGTAAGCTGTCTGTATTCCAGCACTTTACTTACAATCGGATAATCCGGTGCAAGCTTGTCCAGCACACTTGCCGCAGTGGAATAACCACTTTTCGTCTTTTTACTTCCCGGAAGTAAAAGCTTTTCAAAAAGGATCACGCCAAGCTGCTTTGGTGAATTAATATTGAACGATTCACCTGCCATTTCGTAAATTTCTTTTTCCAGTTCACTAATCCGTCCGCCAAGCTGGCTGCTATAAACTTTCAGCGCCTCACCTTCAGCACGGATCCCATTTCTTTCCATATCATAAAGAGTAAATACAAGCGGCATCTCAATATCTTCAAATAGATGCAGCATCTGTGTTTCTTCTAACTTCTTGTATAACAAGTCACTGCCCTTAAACGCTGTATATGCTTCATAGCAAACCTTCACATAAGCTTCTGACTTTTCTTCAATTACAATATTAAGCTGCTCTCTTGCCACATCTTCGTATGTGTAATCATTCTTCAACGGATTCAAAAGGTAAGCCGCAACCGTTGCATCAAAGCAATGCTTCTGATTTTTGATTGGCAGCCATTTCATAGCTTCTTTGATATCGAACATGACAAAACGTCCGCAACTTTCATTCAGCTTACTCAGCTTTTCAAGAAGGAATTCCTTTGTAATCTGCTCAGTCACTTCAATACAGTATGCATGCTCTTCATCAAAACAAAGACCGATACCGCCAATTGCCGCTTCATTTGCAAAAAGCGGAAGTACATTTTCCGTATTCTGGAAGATCACCGCTCCAACACATGTGGATTCTTTTGCCTGATCCAGAACTTTTTCTGCCTTCTTATAATCTATAATCTGTTCAAATCCGTCTTCCACTTGATTTGCCGGTGCAGTAACATCGAATTTGGACAAAAGATTCTTAAACTGTAGTTTCTGGAAAAATGCATATGCTTCTTCTGTAAATATATTACCAAGCTTCGCCTCAGACAGTTCATACGGAAAATCCGCATGCACTTCAATCGTGGCAAGTGTCTTGCTCATAACTGCCATATCCCAGTGCTCAGCAAGTGCCTTGGACGCTCGTGGCGGCTTCAGTTCACTCACATGTTCATATGCATTCTCGATTGAATGATATTCTGTGATAATCTTGGTCGCTGTCTTTTCGCCGATGCTTGGAACTCCTGGAATGTTATCGGCCGTGTCACCCATCAGCGCTTTCAGATCAATGAACTCCTTCGGTGTCACCTGATAACGTTCTTTCACATCTGCCGCATAATAATCTTCCACTTCAGTACGACCCTGCTTTGTCTTTGGAATGCGGATCTTAACATGTTGCGTTGCAAGCTGCAGAAGATCTCTGTCTCCGGAAATAACGGACACTTCCATTCCTTCTTCTTCACATCGTCTGGACAGTGTTCCAAGAAGATCGTCAGCCTCCAATCCCGCACACTCTATAGTCTTAATCCCCATAGAGCAAAGGACTTCCTTAATAACCGGAACCTGCTGCCTCAGTTCGTCTGCCATCGGCTTTCTTGTTCCTTTGTAAGCGTCATACATCTTATGACGGAATGTCGGCGCATGCACGTCAAATGCGACCGTCAGATAATCCGGCTTTTCTTCATCCAGAATCTTGAACATGATCGTCAGAAATCCATAGATTGCATTCGTATGAAGTCCTTCGGAATTCGTCAGATCCGGAAGTCCGAAAAATGCCCTGTTTAATATGCTGTGCCCATCGATGAGCACAATTTTTTTATTTGTATTCTCGCTCATATAGTCTCCTTGTTAATAAACAAACTACCTTATTACTATACACCAAATCTGTTTTTTTTAAAAGCTATATATTATCAAAACAAATAAAATAACGCTAAATTTGATACATTTCTATCAAATTGTTCCATTCAAGACTCTGATGGCAAAAAAAGAAAGCCCGGCGATGAGCTTTCCTTTTTGTCATGCTTTTTAAAGCATGCATATATTCTAAAATTGAGGTAAGTAATTTCTGTCTTTATATTACAGTGTCAGGTAGTTCTCCAGAATTTCTTTTAAATCTGCCTGGATTCCGTAATCTGCAACTCCAAAAATCGCAGCATTTTCGTCTGTATTGACTGCAACATATAAATTTGTATCCTTGATTCCTTCTGTATGCTGAATTGCTCCGGATACACCAAAGGAGATACAGATCTTCGGACGGATTGTAAGTCCTGTCTGTCCAATCTGGTGATTGAACGGAATCATCTCTGAATCAACCATTGGTCTTGTTCCTCCGATTGCTCCTCCGACTTTCTCAGCAAATTTCTCAAGAAGTTCAAAGTTATCATCTTCCAGAACTCCACGTCCTCCGACAACAACAACTTCTGCTCCGAGAATACTGTCTGTTGTATTTTCTGCCGGAAGTTCTTCCAGAATCTCAACTCCAGATTTTTCAATTTTGATATCATCAAAAAATATTACATTTGCATTTCCGCTTTCTTTTGCCTCACAGGCTGCATAGACACCAGGTCTTACTGTCATCATCTGCGGATAAATACCTTCTTTTGTAAGAATTGTAACAAATACATTTTCTCCGTAGGACGGTTTGTTCTGTTTAATATAGAAAGAACCGTCTTCTCTCTGAGCAGCCAGAACCTCTGTACAGTCCGCAGTCATACCACAACCAAGACGCATCGCTACTCTTGAGAAAATAGAACGTCCCTGTGGTGTTGCCGGAACAAGCACTGCGGATGGCTCGATTTTCTTTAACATTTCAGCAATTGCAGCACTGACTGCATCATCCTGAAGTGTGATATCATGATCTGCTTTTACTGCATAGATTTCATCTACACCAAGCTTATCTAATTCTTTTACAAGTTCTTCTGCATGGTCGGAAAGAACGATTGCCTGAACTTTTTCTTTTGTTGTCTCAGCCAGACCTTTTGCCGCTGAAACCAGTTCTGCAGCTACCGTCTCTAATTCACCATTATAACTTTCTGCATAAACACAAATTCCATTAGCCATAGGTCTACTTTCCTTTCTCCTCTTCAATCAGGTCATAAAGCTGTTTTGCAAGTTCTGCCGGTGTACCTGTAAGCATCTTAGCACTTCTCTTTGTCTCCGGCTGGAAGGAATCAACAGTAACTGTCGGTGATCCCTTGATTCCAATTTCCTCTGCTGCAAATCCAAGTTCAGCATTTGTATAGGTAACAAGTGGTTTTGATTTTGCCGCACGTTTACTTCTAAGTGTTGCAAGTCTTGGCTCATTGCAGCCAAAGTTTACAGATAATACTGCCGGTGTAGCGCAGGCAATCCTGAAACTTGTATCGTGCATTTTCTTTACAACTTCAACTTTTCCTGCCTGATCTTCCTTATATTTTACAGACTGGATTTCTACAACATGTGGAAGATTTAATTCTTCTGCAACCATTGCTGCCACCTGTCCGGTTGCCCCGTCTGCTGACAGGGCACCTCCTAAGATCAGGTCAAATTCGCCATATAACTGAATTGCTTTTGCCAATACTTTTGCTGTTGCTACGGTATCTCCTCCTGCAACTGCTCTATCTGTGATCAGGCAGCTTTCGTCACATCCGAGTGCCATCGCATCACGCAATGCTTTTTCTGCATCCGGTGGTCCCATCGTAAATACTACAACTTTTCCGTCTGTCTGCTCTTTTAACTGCATTGCTTCTTCAATGGCATTCAGATCTGCCGGATTGATCATTCCTTCAGAGCTTGCACGCACAAGTGCATGTGTTTCCGGGTCTACAGATACATCGTTAGATACCGGAACCTGCTTAATAAGAACTGCTATATTCATAGTTTCCTCCTATTATTTTTACTTTCATCTGTTACTTTCAATGGTAACTTTCGTTTGCTTATTAGTCTTCAAGAAGTCTCTCGAATGCCCAGTTCTCAAGAAGTGGTGTGCTCTCGTCACGCATGATCAGTTTTGCAAGATCACGTGTTGCTGCCGGAACCTCGATGACTCCATTTCCACCAAATCCTGTTGAAAGCATGTATCCTTCTACTGGTGTCTTACCAAGTACCGGCCAGAAATCCTTTGGCTCTGCACGGTAGGATAACCAGGAAGATACAAGTCCGCTGTCTACGATTCCCGGAACCTTAGCATCCAACTGATCCAGAAGGAAGTCGATGAAGTAATCGTCTGTTCCACCTGTTGCAGGTAATTTGTCTGGATCCCACTGTCCTGCATGCATCGGATTGTTCAGATCCATAGATAAGTGAGATTTGCAGATAAAAATGTTGTCTCCTGCTCTCAGTGCATAGAACTCTGGGTATTTCAGTACTGGGAATGTGTAGTCTAATTTCTTTCCTGGAGGGCATAAGAAGAATGCTTCCGCTTTTGTATGCCAGATTGGTACGTTCAGTCCAACCATTTCTCCTGTAATTTTGCTCCATGGACCTGTACAGTCAACAACTACATCAAACTCATACTCTGCTCCGTCGTCAGTTGTAAGACCTTTTACTTTGTTATCTACGACCTTAACATCTGTAACTTTCACGCCTGTCTTTACAGTTACGCCATTTTTCTGAGCTTTTTTCATATATGTATTGGAAATCATTGTTCCATCAAAATATCCGTCATCCTCTGTATATCCTGCTCCAAGAATATTTTCTGTAGAAATGTCTGGAAGGATTTCTTTGATACGGTCTTTATCTGTAATATACTCTCCTGTATATCCTGCTGCTTTTGCAAGAGCGATTCCTGTCTTAATAACCTTCTCTACTTCTTCATTTGTTGCTACTACAAGAGTTCCTGTCTTATCAAATCCTGCTGAACCTTTCTCTTCCTCTTCCATTTTCAGATAGGACTCGAAACCATAAAGTCTAACATCCCAGTATCTGTTCTTGAGGGAATCATCAAAAAGACATACTGTTCCGGCTGATTTTGCTGTAGAAGCTCCACCGATTGTGTCCTTTTCAAATACTGTCACATCAGCTTCTCCTTCGTAGAGGCTTAAGTGATAAGCCAGTCCTGCTCCTGAGATTCCGCCACCGATAATACCAATTTTTTTCTTTGCCATAGTTTTTACCTGCCTTTCTTTTTTTAAGGTTTTCTTAAAGTGCATCATGTCTTTCGACTTTTATTTTTCATCCAGTTTTAAAACTGTATTTAACAAAACATTGCAGCCATTTTCAATGTCTTCCGGTGCTGTGTATTCATATCTGGAATGACTGATTCCGTCTTTGCTAGGCACGAAAATCATTCCTGTCGGGAATACGCTTGTCATGATCAGGGAGTCATGAAATGCACCGCTTGGGATGACTGTATAATCAATTCCAAGCTCTTTTACCGCTTCCTCTATCGTTCCTCTTACTAATTCCGACATTGGTGCCGGATCATGATAAGATGTCGGAACAAATGTAGACGTAACTCCATATTTTTTGCAGATGTCCTCAAGAAGCTGTCTGAGATGATTTTCGATCAGTTTCATAACTTCTGCGCTCTGGTCACGAATCTCCAGGCTGAAAGTGCAAGTTCCTGGAATTACATTAACGGAATGTGGTGTAACTTTAATGGTTCCGACTGTTGCAACAGTAAATTCATTTCCATACTCTTTTACAATTTCCGGAACCTTGTTGATGAATCCAGCCGCAGCAACGAGTGCATCTTTTCTGTCAGCCATCGCAGTACTTCCTGCATGATTTGCCTCGCCTGCTACAGTCACATCATATCGGTTCACACCTGCAATCGATGATACAACGCCGACCGGTGTATGTGCTTTATAAAGTCTGGATCCCTGTTCTACATGAAGTTCGATAAAACTGTGTACCGTCTTGGGATCTCTTTTGGCTTTCATCACATTTGCACTTGTGATTCCATATGATTTCATCACTTCGCCTCGTGGCTCACCGTAAATATCCAGCTCATCATCACTGACATCAGGGTCCTGTCCACAAAGTGAACTGCTTCCCAGAAGTCCTTTTCCAAAACGGAATCCTTCTTCATCGGTAAACACAATCACCTCGATCGGGTGTTTCGGAACTTTTCCATGTTCCTTTAACACTTCACATACTTCCAATCCTCCAACGCAGCCAGTCACTCCATCGTATCGGCCTCCGTCCGGAACCGTGTCAAGATGGGAACCCATCATGATTGCCGGAAGATCATTATCCTGCCCATCCATATGAGCAATCAGGTTACCAGCTTCGTCCACATGGCATGTCATGCCAAGGCGCTTTGCCCAAGATGCAAAAAGTTCTCTTCCTTTTACATCTTCTTCGGAGAATGCCATTCTCGTGTACGTTCCATCTTCTTTTTTACCACACTGATAAATGTCTTCTAATCTGGAAACCACACGATTTATATTTGCTTTCATCCGAATTCCTCCTCCCTTGTGAATCTTTGTTTTTCTATGTCTCATATTATAGATATTTTTTTAACAATATGCATCTGCATAATTGGACAAAAAAATAACAGAGATTTATCAACAACTGATAAATCTCTGTTACTTTCTCAAAAAACTGCTATTTTTTTAAATTTTCCATCATTTTACATACAACTAAACCAATTCGGACAGATAGTACTTCATTAGGGTTATCAAAATCTATGCCTGTGATCTGCGAAATCCGCTCAATACGATAGGCCGCCGTCTTATAATGTATATACAAGTCCTGAGCTGTCTTTGTCAGATTCTGGTTGTGTTCCAGATAAGTCTTAAGTGTCAGGATCAGATCCTGACGCTGCTGTTTTTTGTAATGATATAATCTTTGAAGAGATTCTGGTACATATTCCATCATTTCTTTCTCATCACTGAGCTGACAAAGCAGTTTGAAAATTCCCATGTCGGAGAAAATCATAATTTTGGACTGACTGTCTTCATTTTCATCTCCAAGAATATCAATAAACATCAGTGAATCAGTTGCCTCTTTAAAACTGCTCGGAATATGTTCAATCCCCTCTACCATTCGTCCGACTCCGGCACGGACTTTCAAATCTTTTTTCGTACTTGCCACACGCTTCTGGATCCTCATGACTATTTCTTTCAATTCGTGACGATATTCTTCCTGTTTTCTCGCCGGATCTACTTCCTGGATCACAATGACTCTGTCCATATCATTCTGAATCTTCACATTCGGAAATTCAATAGCAATCGCATTGTTCAATATATTCGTGTATTTCACCGTATCATTCAGATCAACCTGATTTGAACCATATCCGAGATTGAACGCAATAATACGGTAGGAAGCATCCACAGAAATCCCAAGCAGGGAACTATCCCTTCGAAGTTCCTGAATGGAGTGAACCTTCCCATTCAAAATATTGTTCATAATATCACTCTGGAACTTTTTCTCAAGATCTGCCAGTGAACTTTGACGGAACAATTCCTGCTTCAACGCTGTTACTGCATTCTCAACTGCAATAAAATCCATACCGTTGACCGGATGTTCTGTTTCAGTAACAACCAGATACATTCTCGCATTATACATAACATTCAATCGCACAAGATACTGCCCAATCTTTTCTTCCGGTTTTTCCTCCAATGTAATTTCCTGTCTCCGGTATTTATAATTTGAATAGAAGTCTAAAGAATATTCTTTTGCGTCCGGCTGAATTTCAAATTCACGGATTCTCGTATGTGTTGTCGCCTGGCATTCCAGGTTCTGATCAAACAATGCCACCGGGTTTCCAATCAGTTTTGACAAAATGTCTACAATACGCTGCACTCCATTTTCCATGGAATGAAAGGAAAGTGACAGTGCCGTGAAATTATCATGAGTTGTCTTAAAATACTTAAGTCTGATAACTTCCTCACTGAAAATATGCTCCATGATCGTATTAAGAATTTCTCGAAATGGCATTTCAAACGGAATCTCAACGACAGGAGTTTCTGTCTTTTGGGCATACTCCTGTATGACCGCCATCTTTTCCTCCATGAAGTCTACAGTTCTTCCTCGCTTAATCACAAGTGCACTTACTTTTTTCTTTGCAAGCTCCGCGATATAACTGCGGAACTCTTCCGGGGAACAATTCTGAAATGCATTCAATCCTGTCAGAAGGACCTCTCCACCACTGATAAAACGAACAATATCTGGAGATTCAATAATCGTAACACCACGGATTTCCTGGCCAGTACCACCTTTGCCCCAGAGCAGATTCGCTTTCTGAAATAATTTCATATCAAGCATATCCTGTACTGTAAATCCCATAATCTTCTTCCTTTCGTCATTTCATTCTTTCTTCTTTTGTTCCTCTAAAAACATCGATTTTATTATAATGAATATCTAATAAATGTGCAAGAGCAAAAAAAGCACCGAAAACTTTAAGTCTTCGATGCTCTTTCATAAATCAACTGCGGATGACGGGACTTGAACCCGTACATAGTCACCTACGTCAGATTTTGAGTCTGATGCGTCTGCCATTCCGCCACATCCGCATATCCCAGCTTTTTCAAGCCGAGATTAATTGTAACACACAACTGCGTGAAATACAACATTTATTTTATTAATTTTTTTCCAATATCAAAACAATCAAAGGTTGCGAAATAATCTGCTGGTGTTTCAGCTCTTCGGATAAGCTGTGTGCTTCCATCTTCTTTTAAGAGCACCTCTGCGGATTTTAATTTCCCATTATAATTGTATCCCATAGAAAATCCATGTGCCCCTGTATCATGAATCACAAGAACATCTCCCATATCAATCTTCGGAAGCATACGGTCAATTGCAAATTTGTCATTATTCTCACAAAGGGAACCTGTTACATCATATTTGTGATCACACGGCGTATCTTCTTTTCCCATGACTGTAATATGGTGATATGCACCATACATAGCCGGACGCATCAAATTTACTGCGCATGCATCTACCCCAATATATTCCTTATGGGTGTGTTTCTCATGAATTGCTTTTGTTACAAGGCAGCCATAAGGTCCCAACATAAATCTTCCAAGTTCTGTATAAAGAGCTACATCTCCCATGCCTGCAGGCACAAGAACCTCATTATAAACTTCCCGCACACCTTCTCCAATCGCACGGATATCATTTGGCTCCTGATCTGGTGTATACGGAATTCCGATACCGCCTGACAAATTAATAAATTTGATATGAACACCTACCTCTTTCTGAAGCTTTACAGCCACTTCAAATAATACTTTTGCAAGCATCGGATAATATTCATTTGTTACAGTATTACTTGCAAGGAAGGCATGAATTCCAAATTCCTTCGCACCTTTGCTTTTTAAAATCTTAAATGCTTCAAAAAGCTGCTCCGTTGTCATACCAAACTTGGCATCTCCCGGGTTATCCATAATATCATTACTAATCTTAAACAGTCCGCCCGGATTATACCGGCAACTGATCGTTTCTGGGATCTCGCCAATTGTCTCTTCAAGGAAATCAATATGCGTAATATCATCCAGATTAATAATTGCTCCTAACTTGTGTGCAAGTTCATATTCTTCTCTCGGTGTGTCATTGGAAGAAAACATAATGTCCTCTCCCTTTACTCCCATTGCATCTGAAAGGAGAAGTTCTGTATAAGAAGAACAGTCACATCCGCATCCATACTCTCTCAAAATATCAATCAGAAACGGATTCGGCGTTGCTTTAACTGCAAAATACTCTTTATACCCCGGATTCCATGCAAATGCTTCTTTTAGTGCCTGCATATTCTTGCGGATTCCCCTCTCATCATAAAGATGAAATGGAGTTGGATATTTTTTCATGATTTCATCCAGTTGTTCTTTTGTTACAAATGGTTTTTTCTTCATTGCATGTTCTCCTCTCGTATTGCCAGAAGTTTTATTTCATTACTAAGAGCACTTTTATATAACTCTACAAAATTTTTCTGTCCGGAATAAAGGCATGTATTAATACTTCCTTCTCCATACTCTCCGGTCAGCACATATCTGGAATCTGTAATCACACCAATCTGCATTCCACGATTGTTTCCCATATAGACTCTGGCATTTCTAAAATTCACAGGTTGATCTGTCACAATTACGACTTTCTTTTTAGCCCGGATCAGACTTTCCAGTTCATCCACGAACAATAACAGGTAATTTCTTGTACAGGAAATGTATACTCTCTCTTCAGCTTTTGCCAGGAGATTACGAATCTTGTCCAGAATATTAGAAGAACCTTCTATTGTAATGTACCCTTCTACATGATCTTTTTCGGATGGCATATGCTTCTTTAGCCATCTTTGGGATTCTTCCAGCCTCCGGATTCTATTCCGGCAAAATTCGTCCAATGGTACAGATACATATTTTTTTGTTGTTCCTTCTTCCACCAGATAAGCCGCGCCTTTTTCAGTCATACTTGCAAGCGAATTATACGCATTGGATCTGGATATTCCAAGTTGCTTTGCGACTTCATAACCAGTCGTCTTTCCTTCACTGATCAGGCAGCCGTAAATTCCTGCTTCCTGTCTTGTAAGCCCAAATTCCATCAGGCGTTCAATATATGATTTATCTTCCATTTTTTCACCTGTTCTCATTTTTATCCTTTTGTAGTAGTTCTCTCACGGAACACTATAGTATATTTCTCACCATCAGTCAAGTACTTAAATGAGAAATATGTTCAAAAAAACGAACAACAGATGAAAGAAATCTCTCATCTGTTGTTCGTTTTCAGTAGTTCTTAATCTATCACTGCTATTTTCATAATATTGCTGACTCCGGCAACATTTCCGGAAATATTCGGGGAAGGGATTCCTGCTGTCAGGACTACAGTGTCTCCAGTCTCTGCAATCTGTTTTGCTCTTACAAGATCTAATGCGCTGCTGCAGATTTCATCTGTAGAATTTGCATTAATAGAGCAATACGGACGTACTCCCCAGTAAATCTGCATTCTGCGAAGTGTCTCTTCGTTTGGTGATATACCGATAATCTCTGTCTTCGGTTTAAATTTGGATACAACTCTTGCAGTTGCTCCTGATACAGTTGGTGTAATAATACACGCTGCTTTCAGATTTCTTGCAGTTGTTACAGTTGCATATGCCAGAGCACTGGAAGCATTTCTCATTCTGTGTGCACCTGCTTTTTCCAGCATCTCCTTATAATCCAGATGCTGCTCCGTACTTTCTACAATGTGTACCATCATCTTCAGTGCTTCAACCGGATATTTTCCCTGTGCAGTCTCACCTGAAAGCATGACAGCGTCTGTTCCGTCGTAAACTGCGTTTGCCACATCTCCAACCTCTGCTCTTGTCGGACGTGGATTACGGATCATAGAATCCAGCATCTGAGTTGCTGTAATGACCGGTTTGTAATTATCATTACATTTCTGAATGATCAATTTCTGGAGATATGGAACTTCTTCTGCCGGGATTTCTACACCGAGATCTCCTCTGGCAACCATGATACCGTCTGCACAGCGGATAATCTCATCAATATTATCAATTCCCTCTGAGTTCTCAATCTTTGCAATGATCGGAATATATGGTGCTCCGCATTTATTTAAGTAAGAACGGATTTCCAGAATACACTCAGCATTTCTTACAAATGATGCTGCAATAAAGTCAATTTTCTGCTCAACACCGAATTTCAGGTCTTCTTTATCCTTTTCTGTAATTGCCGGAAGTCTGACTGGAACATTCGGGATATTGACTCCCTTTCTCTCGCCAAGTTCACCACCATTAACGATTGTACAGATAATATCTGTCTCCGTCTTTTCTTTTACTTTCAGTCCGATCAGACCATCATCGATCAGAATCATGTTCCCGATCTGCACATCATCGACCAGACCTTTGTATGTCAAAGAAACTTTTGTTTCATCTCCTTCGATTTCTTCATTCGTCAGAGTGATTGTCTCGCCTTCTTTTAACAATACCTTTTTTCCGTCTTTCAAAACACCTGTACGGATTTCCGGTCCCTTTGTATCCAGAAGGATTGCCACTGGTTTCTTCTCTTCTTCGCGAATCTTCTTCAACATGTCCATACGGCCTTTTTGTTCTTCATGTGAGCCATGTGAAAAGTTAAATCTTGCGATATCCATGCCTTCTTTTACAAGCCGTCTCATGATATTCTCATCGTTTGAATTCGGTCCCATTGTGCAGACAATCTTTGTTTTCTTCATTCCTGTTCTCCTTTTGTTGTTCAATTTCTAAATTACATGTTTATGAGTAAATAAATGTTCCTGGCAATATTCATAATTTCCATTGCACTTGGAGCAATATCTAAACTCCAGTTTTGGGTCATCCAGTTCGGTTCTTCCGCAGACTGCGCATCTATGTCTTGCACCGTCTTTATAGTAATTGACCGGGCGTGCCTTATGAACCTGTCTGTGAAAATCATTTTTGCGCTTCACCTGTGAAGGACGGTATGGTCTTACATTTCTTGAATTCAGGAAAAATATCAGGAAATTCAAGATTGAGACAACTGCCGCCAGTGCATTTGCTTTATAGTATATTCCATAGGCACTTCCTCCATACGCCGGGAGAAATGCCTGGATAACTGCCCAGATAAAATATGCTCCGTCCAGCCACGCCAGCCATTTGGCTTTCACCGGAATGATGAAATATAGCATGAACTGTGCATTCGGATTCATAGCTGCGTATACAAGGAATAACGACATGTTCAGATATCCTGTTCCAAGCGGCAATACAAGCCCTGTCAGTACATAGACCAAAATGGCAGCGATCACATGAAACAGAACTCCGGCAAAGAAGTAGAGGTTAAAACGGAAAGTCCCCCATGCCCGTTCCAGTTCTTTCCCGATAAAATAATAAAGAGATAATGCCACCAGCATCCAGATCAGACTGTATGACGGAGGCTGAATGATAAATGTAATGATCCTCCAGACCTGTCCGTGCAGAATTGCCTGTGCATTCAGGCAGAGATACTGTGCATAAAATGCCGGATTTATCAAGTAGAGCACATATCCGGCTCCATACATGATGATAATGTACAACATCAGATTCGGAACTGCATATCTTCCGATCTTTCGTTCCAGTTTGTCCATCCAATTCATATTGTTCTAACTCCTGTTAAAATTATTTTCACACATAGCCATTCTATCGTCTTGCTATTATTTTGTCAATCATACGCTCCCCAGCTTTCTGTAATTTTACATTTTTTACAATTTTTTTATTCGCATTTCATATTTCTTTTATGTTTCTTTTATGTTAAGAACACGATTTTTTAATTGTAATTTGGCGCAAACTGTCGTATAATATTTTAGTTATATTGGCAGATTACATTATAATAGGAAGAGATATCTGCCAAATGAATTTAAAACATATCTTTTTTAATAATAAACATTGAATAAGGAGTACATAAATTATGGTTCAAAACGACATTTACACTCTCGGTATTGACATCGGTTCTACTACAGTCAAGATTGCTGTATTAGATCAGGACAATGAAGTACTGTTCTCCGATTATGAGAGACATTTTGCCAATATCCAGGAGACTTTATCTGATCTTCTTGGACGCGCCATCCATAAGCTCGGTGCCATCCACGTCTCTCCGGTCATCACCGGATCTGGCGGTCTGACTCTTGCCAAGCATCTGGGTGTACCTTTTGTTCAGGAAGTTATAGCCGTATCCACGGCTCTTCAGGACTACGCTCCTCAGACTGATGTAGCGATTGAGCTCGGTGGTGAAGATGCTAAAATTATTTATTTTGAAGGCGGGAATATTGAACAACGTATGAATGGTGTCTGTGCCGGTGGTACAGGTTCTTTTATTGACCAGATGGCATCTCTTCTTCAGACAGACGCTTCCGGTCTTAACGAATACGCAAAGAATTACAAAGCACTTTACACGATTGCTGCAAGATGTGGTGTATTTGCAAAGACGGATATCCAGCCACTCATCAATGACGGTGCTGCAAGAGAAGATCTGGCTGCCTCCATTTTCCAGGCAGTTGTCAACCAGACTATCAGTGGTCTTGCATGCGGTAAACCTATTCGCGGACACGTTGCATTCCTTGGCGGACCTCTGCATTTTCTCTCCGAACTGCGCAAGGCATTTATCCGTACATTGAATCTAGATGATGAGCACATCATTGCCCCGAATCATTCCCATCTGTTTGCAGCCATTGGTTCTGCCCTGAACTCAAAAAAGGATCTGGACGTACCAATCCAGGAGATGCAAAAGCGCCTGGAAGGCAAGATTAAGATGGAATTTGAAGTTGACCGTATGGAACCTTTGTTTGCAAGTGAAGCTGACTTTCAAGAGTTTAAAAAGCGGCACGACAAGGATCAGGTTCCCATCAGAGATCTGGCTACCTATAAAGGAAAGGCTTTCCTTGGTATCGATGCCGGATCTACCACTACAAAGGCAGCTCTTGTCGGCGAAGACGGAACACTTTTATATTCCTTCTATCACAACAATGACGGAGATCCGCTTGGTACAACAATTACTGCGATCAAAGATATTTACAGCAAATTACCAGAGGATGTACAGATTGTACACTCCTGCTCTACCGGATATGGAGAAGCTCTGATCAAAGCAGCCCTTCTCCTTGACGAAGGTGAAGTAGAAACTGTCTCTCATTACTATGCTGCTTCTTTCTTTGAGCCGGATGTTGACTGTATTCTGGACATCGGCGGTCAGGATATGAAGTGTATCAAGATCAAGAATCAGACCGTTGACAGTGTACAGCTCAATGAGGCCTGCTCCTCCGGCTGTGGTTCATTTATTGAGACATTTGCAAAATCACTGAATTATTCTGTTGAAGATTTTGCCCACGAAGCTTTATTTGCAAGAAATCCAATCGACCTTGGAACACGTTGTACTGTATTTATGAACTCCAAGGTTAAACAGGCACAAAAAGAAGGTGCTGAGGTTGCTGATATCTCCGCAGGACTTGCATATTCTGTTATTAAGAATGCGTTATTCAAGGTTATCAAAGTTTCTGATGCATCGGAACTTGGAAAACATATCGTAGTTCAAGGTGGAACATTCTACAACAATGCTGTCCTTCGAAGTTTTGAGAAAATCGCAGGATGTGAGGCGATCCGTCCGGTTATTGCCGGAATTATGGGTGCATTTGGTGCAGCTCTCATTGCACGTGAGCGTTATGTAGAATGCGAAGGCACGACTATGCTCTCTATTGAGGACATTGAGGCCATGGAATATTCTACAACTATGACAAAATGTAAAGGATGTACAAATAACTGTCGTCTGACGATTAATCATTTCAGCGGCGGACGTAAGTTCATTACCGGAAATCGATGCGAACGCGGACTCGGAAAAGCAAAATCCGAGAATAAGCTGCCAAATTTATTTGAATACAAATTAAAACGTTATTTTGATTATGAACCATTGCCGGAAGAATCTGCAAAACGCGGTGTAATCGGAATTCCCCGTGTATTAAATATATACGAAAACTATCCGTTCTGGTTCACATTTTTCAATCAGCTTGGATTCTCTGTCAAACTCTCTCCTGCTTCTACAAGAAGCATTTATGAACTCGGTATTGAGTCCATTCCAAGTGAGTCTGAATGCTACCCGGCAAAACTGGCTCACGGACATGTACAATGGCTGATCAACGAAGGTGTGAAACACATTTTCTACCCAAGCATTCCTTACGAGCGCAATGAATTTGCAGACTCTGACAACCATTACAACTGCCCGATTGTTACTTCTTATCCGGAAAATATCAAGAATAACATTGATGCCATTGTAAATGGAGAAGTTGATTTTATGCACCCATTCCTCTCTTTTGCCAGCGAGGATACGATCTCCTATCGCCTGGTGGAAGAACTTGGAAAGAAATTTGATATTTCCGATCAGGAGATCCAGTCTGCCGTCCATGCAGCATGGGAAGAACTTGCAGCATGCCGTGAAGATATGCGTCGAAAAGGGGAGGAAGTTGTCAAATTCCTGGATGAGACCGGAAACAGAGGTATTGTACTGGCAGGACGTCCATATCACATTGACCCGGAGGTTAACCATGGCATTCCAGAACTGATCAATTCTTATAATATTGCTGTGCTGACTGAGGATTCCATCTCCCACTTAAATCCAGCTGAGCACCCACTCAACGTGATGGATCAGTGGATGTACCATTCCCGTCTGTATGCAGCGGCAAACTATGTAAAAACAAAAGACAATCTGGATCTGATCCAGCTCAACTCTTTCGGTTGCGGACTGGATGCGGTCACAACCGATCAGGTTGCGGATATTTTAAATCATTCAGATAAGATCTATACATCTCTGAAGATTGATGAAGTCAACAACTTAGGTGCTGCAAGGATCCGTGTCCGCTCTCTTCTGGCTGCTATCCGCGTCAGAGAACAGCGAAATGACAAACGTACGATTCATTCCGCAGCTATTGAAAAAGTATCTTTCACAAAGGAAATGCGCGAGAATTACACGATTCTCTGCCCACAGATGTCACCGATCCACTTCGAACTGATGGAGTCTGCATTTAAAGCTTCCGGATATAACATCGAAGTCCTTCCAAATGACAACAAACAGGCAGTAGATGTGGGGCTTAAATACGTTAACAATGACGCATGTTACCCGTCCCTTATGGTTGTCGGACAGATCATGGAGGCCATCCTTTCCGGCAAATATGATACACACAAGATTGCTGTCATCATCAGCCAGACCGGTGGTGGCTGCCGTGCTTCCAATTATATCGGATTTATCCGCCGTGCCCTAAAAAAAGCCGGTTACGAATATATTCCGGTTATTTCCATTAACTTAAGCGGACTGGAAGAAAATCCTGGATTTAAGATCACACCCGCTCTCGTACTTCGTGGTATTTACAGTGTAGTATTTGGTGATATCTTTATGAAATGTGTGTATCGGTTAAGACCATACGAAGCTGTTGCGGGATCTGTGAATGCAATGCATAGAAAATGGGTGGAAGTATGTAAAGAGTTTGTCTCTTCCGGCTATCCTTCCAGACGAAAATTCAAGAAGTTATGCCGGCAGATCATCGAAGACTTTGACAATAATATCGAACTTTTAGATGTTAAAAAACCACGCGTCGGCGTTGTCGGTGAGATTCTTGTCAAATTCCTTCCGGCAGCTAATAATCATCTGGTCGATCTGCTGGAAAGCGAAGGGGCTGAAGCTGTTGTACCAGATCTTCTGGACTTCCTGCAGTACTGCTTCTACAATCAGAACTTTAAAGTAGAAAAGCTTGGATTTGCAAAATCAAAAGCAACTGCTGCAAACTGGGGCATCAAGGTCATAGACTGGTTCCGCGCTCCGGCTACCGAAGCATTTAAGAAGAGCAAACATTTTAACCCGCCGGCAGATATCCGCGATCTCGGAAAAATGGCTTCTGACATTGTATCTCTTGGAAATCAGACTGGTGAAGGCTGGTTCCTGACCGGCGAAATGTTAGAGCTGATCCACAGCGGTGCACCAAATATCGTGTGTACACAGCCATTTGCCTGCCTGCCAAACCATGTAGTGGGCAAGGGTGTTATTAAAGAGTTACGAAGACGCTACCCACAGTCAAATATCGTAGCAATCGACTTTGATCCGGGCGCAAGTGAAGTAAATCAGTTGAATCGAATTAAACTGATGCTTTCCACAGCAAACAAGAATTTAGAGGCGTAATTTATAATTTGTAGTGATACATAAAAAAGAATCCAGCTAGATGTGTTCCTGACACGAATGATTTCTGACATCTGCTGCGTCGTTTATTTCTCATATATTTTACAAACTCGTCCGTATGGACTCAGACAATGTAAAATATATGAGACTATACTCGCAGATGTATCAGAAATCACTCTACCGTCAGATAACATCACCTTGCTGGATTCTTTTTATTCACTAATATCACTACACTTTATAATTCCTTCAAAAAGCGAAAATCACCTTATAATTTTGTTCAAAATATAGAAAATCCAGGAAAATTATTATTTGGAGAAAGGTACTCTGGAGCGGTCGGTACTTAGGCGGTGTTTTTTAGCGCCTTATGTACCGCTACCAGCGGAAGGTAGCGCGAGCGTGCCTTTGACAAATAATAATTTTCTCTGGATTAATATTGGCGAATAAATTTTTATACGAATTGTAAAATGTCTTCTACATTTTCACGAATGTAATCCGCTCCGGCTTCTTCAAATTCTTTGCGGCTTCCAAATCCGTAGAGAATGCCAAGACAGTCAAGTCCATTTTCATGGGCGCCGATGACATCGTGTTCGCGGTCACCGATCATAAGTACGTTAGACTTGTCTGCAATATCATTTTTCTCAAGAGCATAGGTAATGACCTGAGCTTTTGTTCCTCTTCCACCGTCCATCTCCATACCTGCAACGCATGCAAAGTATTGAGTCAGATGAAAATGATCAATAATAATCTTTGCATATTTCTCCGGTTTTGATGTTGCAACAATTGCCTGCTTTCCGGCTTCATTTATCTTCTTTAAAACTTCTTCTAATCCATCATAAACACGATTCTCATAGATGCCTTTATCATGATAATATTCCCGGTAATACTTTACTCCATCCAGACTCTGCTCTTTTGTAAAACCGTAAAATTTCTCAAAGGACTCTGTAAGCGGCGGACCGATAAATTTATATAATTTTGTCCGATCTGTCTCTTCGATGCCGAACTTTTTCAATGCATACATGACTGAATTGGTGATTCCAAGAGCAGAATCTGTGATAGTTCCGTCCAGATCAAATAAAAATATCTCATATTTTTTGCTCATATTCCTGTACTCCTGTTATTTATACTTCTCTACAACATGCAAAGCTGATGTACTGCCCACAAGAAAAGAAGATGCGCCGGATAGTATATGTAAAAGAACCATTTTGACGCTTTCCCTGCATGATTAGATTTCTTTCCATTGTAGCAGAATAAAATGATGATTCCTGCCACAACCGGTCCGATACCTGAACACAATGCATGAATCAGCGCACTGCCCGTACTCATACTCTCTAAATTTGACAAATAATTAAATCCTGCAAATAAACATGCTCCTATTCCAAATGATATTGCTGTTTTTATTCGATTTCCTTTACTTTTTGCAAATAAAATTGTAAAAACAGGAGCCAGTAATGCCCAGTCTGAATACAGGGATACAAAGATTAAAATTAATATTACAATCCATTTTTCCCATTTTAAAGTGGACATTTCCATAACCTTAAGAATCAGGAAACACAAAAATAAGGTACACAGCATATTCATCTGGACCATACCAAATGCCAGACAAAATGGTATGAATGATATCACACCGAACAGCAACAGCCGCTCCCCATATTTTTTCTTATCATGGGTATAACCGTAACCTTCCACCAGAAAGTAGCACATCGTAATTGCAGTAAAATACCCAATGTCGATCATAACCTCAAATAATAACGTTCCCGGTGTCAGAAATATATTTGCAATATGGTTGCATGTCATGGTAATGATTGCAAGAAATTTAATTTGATCTCGATTCATGTTCTGCCTCTTACAATTTTTCACCGACTATTTCACTAAAAGGCTCTTTCCGGTCATCTCTGCCGGCTGTTTCATTCCCATTAATTCAATCAATGTCGGAGCAATATCTGCAAGGCATCCGCCTTCTCTTAATTTATATGCAGGATCTGCATTTACAAGAATAAATGGAACCGGATTTGTTGTATGAGCAGTGAATGGTTCGCCTGACTTATAGTCGATCAGCTGTTCTGCATTTCCATGATCTGCACATATAAACATCTGTCCGTCTACCTTCTTAATTGCTTCAACTGTTTTTCCTACACACTCATCAACCGCCTCAATAGCCTTAATTGCAGCTCCTTCTACGCCAGTATGTCCGACCATATCCGGGTTTGCAAAGTTGATGATAATCACATCATATTTATCAGATTCAATTGCTTCAACTAATTTGCCACATACTTCATAAGCACTCATTTCCGGTTTCAGATCATAAGTTGCCACCTTCGGAGATTTCACAAGGATTCTATCCTCGCCCTCATTCGGCTCCTCAACTCCACCGTTAAAGAAGAATGTCACATGTGCATATTTCTCTGTCTCGGCGATACGTGCCTGTTTAAGTCCATTCTTTGCAAGGAATTCACCAAATGTATTGGTAATCTTTTCTTTTACAAATGCCACAAGTTTATTTTCAATTGTCACATCGTACTCTGTAAAGCATACGAATGTTGTCTTAATTCTCTCGCCTCTGTCAAAGCCTTCAAATTTATCATCGCAAAATGTTCTTGTAATTTCTCTCGCGCGGTCTGGACGGAAGTTAAAGAAGATGATGGAATCATTTTCTTTGACTGTTGCAAGCGCAGCTCCATCTTTTTCAACAACTGTTGGCAGAACAAACTCATCTGTTGTATCTTTATCATAAGATGCCTGGATTCCGGCTGGTCCGCTTGCTGCCTTTTCGCCTTCTCCGTATGCAATTGCACGGTATGCCTTTTCTACACGATCCCAGCGATTATCACGATCCATCGCATAATACCGTCCCATAACAGACGCTACTTCACCCACACCTATTTCTTTCATCTTAGCTTCTAACTGCTCTACATACTCTTTTCCTGATGCCGGTGGTGTATCACGTCCATCCAGGAAGCAGTGTACATAAACTTTCTTAAGTCCCTGTCTTTTTGCCAGCTCAAGAAGTCCGAAAATATGCTCAATATGGCTGTGTACTCCTCCATCTGATACAAGTCCCATCAAATGAAGTGCAGAATCATTTTTCTTTACATTTTCACACGCAGAAAGCAGTGCTTTGTTCTCAAAGAAATCTCCATCCTGAATAGATTTTGTGATTTTTGTCAATTCCTGGTATACAATACGTCCGGCCCCCATATTCAGATGTCCGACTTCAGAGTTTCCCATCTGTCCATCCGGAAGTCCGACAGCTAGTCCGCTTGCATATCCTTTTACAAATGGATACTCTGCCATTAACTTATCCACAACCGGAGTCTTTGCTTCAGCTACAGCATTTCCTTTCTGATTATTATTTAAACCGTAACCATCTAAAATCATAAGAACTGTTGGTCTCTTGCTCATTATTCTTCTCCTTCTTTCTTCATAAGTCTGTCAAGCCATGTATCAACAAGCGAAATCCAGCTTGTACATTCCTCCTGTACACCCCTGCCATCCAGACATTCTACCAGTTCATTGGCAAGGCTGAGTCCATGAATCCCTTCCGGATACACATGCAGCTCCACCGGAATGCCTGCTTTCCATAATGCCATGGCAAGCAGCAGAGAATTCGGCAGCGGTACTGTCTGATCTGTTGCTGTATGCCAGATAAAACAAGGCGGCATGGAATCTGTAATCTGATGATCCAAAGATAAGTTCCAAGCCTCTTCCTCTACTGTGTCTCCAAGAAGATTCTGGAAGCTTGGCGTATGCGCATATTTCGGATCCGATGTGATAACCGGATAACAGAGGATCAGGCCTCTTGGCTTTAACATCTCTCTTTGCATACCACTTTTCTCCACCAAAAACTCGCGTTTCCAAAATGCGCAGTAATTAGCCGCCAGATGTCCTCCTGCTGAAGCTCCCGCCAGTACAATTTTCTTTGTGTCAATATACCATTCTTTTGCATGTTCATGAATCTGTCTGACACTCTCTGTCACTTCCAAAAGCTGTGTCGGATAAAATGCCTCCGGTGACACAGAATACTGTAACACACATGCATGATAGCCCAGACTCAAAAAATGCATGGCAAGAGGCTCTCCTTCTCGGTAACTGACTTTGTGGTATCCGCCACCCGGACAAATTAAAATGATGGGACGTTTCTGGATCTTCATCTCGTCCGGAAGTGTATCCAGTATATAAAACTGTGCTCGGCTCGTCTTATCAGAACCTTCCACTTGAATTGGTATTTCTTTATATATCATAATACTATCCTCTAGTGCTGTTTATTTTCGTAAACTGATCATACCTTAAGACTCTTTGACGAGTCAGGGTAAAAATCGCAGGAAGTGTCTGCCGCCCCCTGCGATTCAAAATCTTACTTGTAATTTACAATTTTTCCGAAATCTGCTTTCAGAGATGCTCCACCTACAAGTCCTCCATCGATATCAGCCTGTGCGAACAATTCTGCTGCATTTCCAGCATTTACAGATCCGCCATACTGAATACGGATAGCTTCTGCTGTTGCCTCATCATAGATTTCAGCGATACATGCACGAATACCTGCACATACTTCTTCAGCCTGCTCGGTTGTTGCTGTCTTACCTGTTCCAATTGCCCAGATTGGCTCGTAAGCGATAACTGCTGTTTTTGCCTGATCTGCTGTCACATTCTGGAATCCGACTTTCACCTGCTGGCGGATGAAATCCATTGTCACACCCTGCTCTCTCTGCTCCAGTGTCTCACCACAGCACATAATTGGTGTAATACCATGCTCAAATGCTTTCAGGATTTTCTTATTGACATCAGCATTTGTTTCACCAAAATACTCTCTTCTCTCAGAATGTCCAAGAACAACATATTTGACACCTGCATCTACTAACATAGCCGGTGAAATCTCGCCTGTGTAAGCCCCGCTCTCTTCAAAATACATGTTCTCAGCGCCAACCTGAATGTTGGTCCCTTTTACTGCCTCAGCAACTGGAATAATATCAATTGCCGGTACACAGAACACTACATCTACTTCGTCATTTGCAACTAAAGGTTTTAACTCATTTACAAGAGCAACTGCCTCGCTTGGAGTTTTATTCATCTTCCAGTTACCTGCAACAATTTTTCTTCTTGCCATGATTTTATCTCCTAATTTAAAATTTATTGTTCAGTATTTTTCTGAAATTAATCAAAAAAACATTGGATACGAGTGTATACTTGGTTTTCGTCACTTATTTATCGTTAGCAGCTGCAACACCCGGTAATTCTTTTCCTTCCAAAAATTCCAGGGAAGCTCCGCCACCTGTGGAAATGTGTGTCATCTTGTCGCCATATCCAAGCTGGTTCACTGCTGCTGCAGAATCTCCACCACCGATGATCGTAACTGCATCTGTATCAGCAAGTGCTTTTGCAACTGCCTCTGTTCCATGTGCGAAGTTCGGCATCTCGAAGCAGCCCATTGGTCCGTTCCATACAACTGTCTTAGCATCTTTTACTGCGTCACAGAAAATTTTCTCTGTCTCAGGTCCAATATCAAGTCCCTGCCATCCGTCCGGAATCTCACCGCTTTTTACAACTTTTTTATTTGCTCCATTGGAGAAATCATCTGCAATAACTGTATCTACAGGAAGAAGAAGTTTTACACCTTTCTCCTGTGCTTTCTTTAACATGTCAAGTGCATACTGGCAGTAGTCAGCCTCAAGAAGTGAATTTCCAACTGTACCGCCCTGAGCTTTACTGAATGTGTAAGACATACCACCACCAATGATCAGTGTGTCGACTTTATCGATCAAGTTCTCAATTACAGAAATCTTGCTGGATACCTTTGCTCCACCGAGAATTGCTACAAACGGTCTCTCCGGATTGTTTACTGCATTTCCAAGGAAATCAATCTCTTTCTGCATTAAATATCCTACAACTGCTGTGTCCACATATTTTGTAATACCTACGTTAGAGCAGTGTGCACGGTGTGCTGTGCCAAATGCATCATTTACAAATACGTCGCAAAGAGAAGCAAGGTCTTTGCTGAAAGCATCTTCATTCTTTGTCTCTTCTGCTCTGTAACGTGTATTCTCAAGTAAGATGACATCTCCATCTTTCATATTGGCTACTGCTTCTTTTGCGTTAGCTCCTACAACCTCAGGATCTGCTGCAAATTTTACTTCCTGTCCAAGAAGCTCTGAGAGTCGTACTGCAACTGGTGCAAGAGATAACTCCGGTACTGGCTGTCCCTTAGGTTTTCCAAGGTGTGAGCAAAGGATAATCTTTCCTCCGTCAGAAATCAGCTTTTTAATTGTAGGAAGTGCTGCAACAAGACGATTCTCGTCTGTGATTTTTCCATCAATAAGTGGTACGTTAAAATCGCATCTTACAAGAACCTTTTTCCCTTTTACATTGATATCATCTACTGATTTTTTATTTAACATAACATTCTCTCCATTCTCAAAATGAATATACTCTGGCTTGTTCTGCCAAATGCTTTTTAAGCAATAAAATTATATTTCTATTACTTAAAAAGGATCCGGTCCATATTAGACCGGACCCTTTGTGAGTCTTTATGAAATACTCGAAACCTTATGCAAGCTCTGAGAAGTATTTGATTGTTCTTACCATCTGGCTTGTGTAAGAATTCTCATTGTCATACCAGGAAACAACCTGAACCTGTGTTGTTCCGTTGTCAAGTGGCATAACCATTGTCTGTGTTGCATCGAACAGTGAACCATATCTCATTCCAACGATATCACTGGATACGATCTCATCTGTGTTGTATCCGAATGACTCATTAGAAGCTGCTTTCATAGCCTCATTGATCTGCTCTACTGTTACGTTACCCTCTACAACTGCTGTAAGGATTGTTGTTGATCCTGTAGGTGTTGGTACACGCTGTGCAGAACCGATGAGTTTTCCATTCAGCTCTGGAATAACAAGACCGATTGCTTTTGCAGCACCTGTGCTGTTTGGTACGATATTAACTGCTGCTGCACGAGATCTTCTTAAATCACCTTTTCTCTGTGGTCCATCAAGAGTCATCTGATCTCCTGTGTAAGCATGGATTGTGCTCATGATACCAGATTTGATCGGCGCAAGATCATTCAGTGCCTTAGCCATAGGTGCAAGACAGTTTGTTGTACAAGAAGCTGCAGAAATAACTGTATCCTCTGGTTTTAACTCATTGTGGTTTACATTATATACGATTGTTGGCAGGTCTTTTCCAGCTGGTGCGGAAATAACAACTTTTCTAGCTCCTGCTTTGATATGTGCCATGGATTTTTCTTTAGATGTATAGAATCCTGTACACTCCAGAACAACGTCTACACCGATTTCTCCCCATGGAAGTTCCTCAGCATTAGCTTTTGCGTAGATTTTGATCTCTTTTCCGTCAACAATGATAGAATCCTCTGTAGCCTCTACCTTATCAGCTAAAGCATATCTTCCCTGAGAAGAATCATACTTTAACAGGTGTGCAAGCATCTTAGGAGATGTCAGGTCGTTGATTGCAACTACCTCATATCCCTCTGCTCCAAACATCTGTCTGAAAGCTAAACGTCCAATACGTCCAAAACCATTAATCGCTACTTTTACTGCCATGATTAATTCCTCCTAAAGTTTTAAATTTAGTTCTTTGCATTTTATGCTGATATCTTCAACAAAAGTTTGTTAAAGATTCATCAACCTCTTTCATTGTACTAAAGAAAGTACAAAAATTCAAGTCTCTTTTCGAATTCTATCGAAGTGTCAAAAAAATCGGCTTTCTTTCCTTAAATTCTGTATAATATTTAAAATTACACCCTTTTAAAATGTCACACGCCTTGTCAAATTCCCATGCAATATGCTCTGGCCGGTGCCCATCTGCACCAACTGTAACAATTTCGCCTCCAAGCTCTCTGTAACGCTTCAAAATATCCGGATGCGGATGTGCGAAGGGCAGTCCATATTTGAGTCCTGCCATATTAAGCTCAAGTCCTTTGCCATGTTCGATCAGTTCCCTTAAAAGAGCGTCGATCTCATCTGCAAACATCTTATAAGAATATTCTTTTTCTTTGTTCTTACCATATCTTACCACATAATCCAGATGTCCCATAACATCAAAATCATGAAAATGTCTGATATCCTCCAGACTCTCCTCAAAGGTCATCCTGTATACTTGCGCATCAGTCTTTCCTTCAAACAGCTTTTCGGACGCCGGGTCTACGCCGCGAACCGAATGGACCGATCCAATCACCATATCAAATGGATACTTTGGAACGAACCTGCTGTAATATTCTGCAAGATGCGGTCTGAGACCAAGTTCAACCCCTATCCGGACCTCTATCTGATCCCGATATTGTTCCCTTAGCCTTGTCATAGTTGTAAAATATTCATCTACATCAAAAATCTGCTCTCCCTCGCCCCACTGATCGTCATCTTTGTCATAATGATCTGTAAAGCAGATGGCTTTTAAACCCTTCTGGATGGAAGCTTCTATCATTTTCTTTGGGCAGACCTCTGCATCATAAGAAAAGCTGCTGTGCATATGTGCATCTGTTTTCATAGAATCGTTCCTCCTCCAAGAACATATTCTCCATCATAAAGCACCAGTGCCTGTCCCGGTGTAATCGCACGTACCGGTTCATCGAATGTACATAAAATTTCGTCTTCTCCTGTACGTTCGACTGTACACCATGCACCTTTATGATTGTAGCGAATCTTTCCCCACGCACGCTTCTTTCCATCAATATCAGCAACCGACATGAAATTCACATGATTAGCACGTACATATCTGGACATGGATTCTTCATTGGTTCCCACAACTACTTCATTTGTCTCTGGACGGATTTCCAGTACAAATGCCGGATGTCCCAGAGATAATCCAAGACCCTTTCTCTGCCCCACTGTATAATGTATGATTCCTTTATGCTGTCCTACAATCGTTCCATCGGAAGTCACGAAGTTCCCCGGCCGGATTGAACCTGCCGCAGTGTTTTCTTCTATATATGTGGCATAGTCTCCATCCGGAACAAAACATATATCCTGACTGTCTGGTTTATGAGCAACCAGAAGTCCGATATTCTCAGCCATCTTACGTACTTCGTCTTTGCTGTACTTTCCGACTGGCATCAGTGTTTTACTAAGCTGATCCTGTGTTAGATTATATAGCGCATAAGTCTGATCCTTCACACTTGTCACGGAAGTCTTAATGGAATACCTTCCACTAGGAAGCTGTTCTACCTGTGCATAATGACCGGTTGCAATATAGTCTGCACCAATCTCCATCGCTCTTGTAAGCAGAGACTCCCATTTTACATAACGGTTACAGGCAATACATGGATTCGGTGTCCTTCCATGCAAATAGTCATCGATAAAATAATCGATGACATATTTTTTAAATTCATTTTTAAAATTCATAACATAATAAGGAATGCCCAGACGGGCAGCTACCCGTCTTGCATCTTCCACAGCGGAAAACCCACAGCATCCGCCTTCTTCCTGCTGCTTGAATTCATCTTCATCCTGCCAGATCTGCATGGTCACACCGATCACATCATATCCCTGCTCCTTTAAAAGCCAGGCAGCCACCGATGAATCCACACCACCGGACATTCCTACTACTACTTTTTTCTTCTCCATCACATCTACCTTTGCGATTTAATACTCTTCTGCCTCATCCTCTTCACCTTCGTGAATATCTGATTTTGGTTTCTGGAGTCCTTCAATTGTAATACCGTTCTTCTGTGCATAGTCCCACAGTGCTGCATGGATTGCTTCCTCTGCAAGAAGGGAACAGTGTACCTTTACCGGCGGAAGTCCGTCAAGTGCTTCCATAACCGCTTTATTCGTAACCTCCATCGCTTCCTGAACCGTCTTTCCTTTTACCATCTCAGTTGCCATACTGCTTGTTGCAACTGCAGCTCCGCATCCAAATGTCTTGAATTTTACATCTTTAATGATCTGGTTCTCGTCGATGTCCAGATAAATTCTCATAATATCTCCGCACTTAGCGTTACCAACTGTACCGACACCACTTGCATTCTCTATCTCACCTACATTATGAGGATTGCTGAAATGCTCTATAACTTTATCTGAATACTGCATATTCTAATATCTCCTTTACTAACCTTTGTACCTTAACGACAAAATAAGGCATTTTAAAATTCATATCATTATTGTATGTTTTACCATTTTTCGTACAATATGTCAACCATACAAATGAATACGCAGGCGAAAACATATTTCACCTGCATATTTAACCTATTCATCAAATAATATTAATTATATTATCTCTTCTTTAACCCGTTACCGCTGAATTTCTTTATCTGTGTAACAAGCTCTGCGGATACATTAGCAATCTTATCTGTAGAACCTTTACACTGTTCCATAACCTGCTCAAGATTATTCATATTCTCCTTGGTAATCTGTCCACTGCTTGCATTTTCTTCTGCAAACTGTGCAAGATTATCAACACCATAAGCTATTGTGTTCTTATGCTGCTCTAAGTCAGAGGCTTCTGCCGCTATGCCGCTTACAGCACTTCCAACTCTGTTAATCTCTGAATTAAGAGTTGCAAATATAGCTTCTGTATCTTTAATCTTGGCATCCTGCTTTTCAAATGCTTCCGATACCTTCTTAGCTGTTTCCACACTGATATTAGAATTCTCAATAAGTCCATTGACAATCTGGTTAATATGCTCTGTAGACTCTCTTGACTGATCTGCAAGCTCTCTTATCTGCTCTGCTACAACTGCGAAGCCCTTGCCATTCTCACCTGCTCTTGCCGCCTCAATACTTGCGTTAAGAGCCAGAAGGTTAGTCTGGTTAGATATACCGGCAATAATCTCAGTTACCTTTCTAATCTCCTGGGCTGAGGCATTAGTACG